>OGJJ01000123.1_pt1 | contig 69579 bp, 46 predicted proteins | sample 1572081 | NCBI WGS metagenome assembly OGJJ01 (sample SAMEA2582122, study PRJEB24529) | metagenome | biome: Human gut stool | place: China | collected 2011
TGCATTCGCCTTGCACGATGATTCAGCCCGCCCTTGCTAAATCCGAAACTTGAGTTACTTACTCATTACATCCACAACACCCCGTTCCGTCAAAACAGTGGGTGCAGAGTTTGCATTTTGGTAAACCTATGGCCTTGACAAGTGTTTCGAGCTTGTTGAAACGCAACGTGGTGAGGCCCAAACGTTTGCGGATTTCCTCCACCATGCGTGTGTACTGCGGAGAATCGGTTGTGGCATAAAGGGGAAGGTCTTTGTTGGCATCACCTTCAAACTCCTCAATGATGCGACGCGTAATGAGTTCCATGTCGCTCTTTGACGAAGTAAAACCGATGTAAGGACAACCGTAAATAAGCGGCGGACAAGCAATGCGCATGTGCACCTCGCGTGCTCCGTCTTCAAAGAGAACGCCTACATTGTCGCGCAACTGCGTGCCGCGTACGATAGAGTCGTCGCAGAAGAGTACGCGCTTGCCGTTCAGCATGTCGCGGTTGGGGATAAGTTTCATCTTAGCCACTAACGAACGCATAGACTGATTGGCAGGGGTAAAGCTGCGTGGCCAAGTGGGCGTATACTTTGAGATAGCACGTTGATAAGGTTTGTTCATGCCAGCAGCATAGCCCAAGGCCATGCCCACGCCAGAGTCGGGAATGCCGCAAACGCAGTCCACTTCCGTGTTGTCCTCCATAGCCATCATGCGTCCGTTCTCATATCGCATCTCTTCCACATTGCGTCCCTCGTAAGTAGAGGTGGGGAAACCATAGTACACCCAAAGGAAAGAACAAATCTGCATTTGCTTGCGTGGTGCGCGCAATTGTTCTATGCCATCGGCACGCATACGTACCACTTCGCCCGGACCGAGGAAACGCTCCGTTGTGTAGCCCAAGTTGGGGAAAGCCGTGCTCTCGCTGGTAGCAGCATAGGCACCTTCCTTCTTACCTATAATAATAGGTGTGCGTCCCCATGAGTCGCGTGCTGCGATAATGCCGTCTTCTGTAAGTAAAAGCATAGAGCAGGACCCCTTAATGTGGCGGAACACGTTGTCAATGCCTTCTTCGAACGTCTTGCCCTGAATAAGGAGCAAACCGATTAACTCTGTTGGGTTCGTCTTGCCCGAAGAGAGTTCGGTGAAGTGCATGTTCTGACTAAGCAACTGTTGCTCCAGTTCGTCAATGTTCTGAATCTTGGCTACTGTAACAATAGCAAACCGCCCCAAATGCGAGTTCAAGACAATGGGTTGTGCATCAGTATCGCTGATGACGCCTATGCCCGAAGTAGCTCCTGCGAAGCGAGGAAGCGTAGACTCGAATTTAGTGCGGAAGTAAGAATTTTCAAGATTGTGAATAGAACGTGTAAACGCGTGTTCGTTTGCGTTGTACGTGGCCATACCGCCTCGGCGGGTGCCTAAATGTGAGTTGTAGTCAGTGCCGTAAAACAAGTCGGCCACGCATTCTATGCGTGATACGGTGCCAAAGAAACCTCCCATAGTTTAAGTAGTTGATTGTTTGTGTGATGGTTTTCGCTTGCAAATTTAATTGAAATGTAAAAAGTATGAAATAAATGCTTTTACTTTTTTACAAACTATTTCAAGAAAAAGACGAGCATAAGAATAAAAGTCTGTAACTTTGCAATGAATAAAGACCAAACAAAAACCTATAAAGAATATATATACATAAGTCTTTTATGGAACTCATTGAACAACTTATTGCGCGTGCAAAAGCTAACAAGCAGCGCATTGTTCTTCCAGAAGGAACGGAAGAACGCACATTGAAAGCCGCTAACCAGGTGTTGACTGATGGCGTAGCAGACCTTATCATCTTGGGTAATGTTGATGAAATTCACGACCTCGCAAAGCAGTGGGGCTTGGGCAACATTGACAAGGCTACCATCATCGATCCCGCTACTAGTCCTAAAAAAGAGGAATATGCTCAACTCCTTGCCGAGTTGCGTAAGAAGAAAGGCATGACCATCGAAGAGGCTCGTCAGAAGGTGCTCGACCCACTTTACTTCGGTTGCATGATTATTAAAAGTGGCGATGCTGATGGTCAGTTGGCTGGTGCTCGCAACACAACGGGAAATGTGCTTCGTCCGGCATTGCAGATTATCAAGACTGCTCCTGGCATTACCTGCGTGAGTGGTGCCATGTTGTTGCTCACGCATGCTCCTGAATGCGGCGACAATGGTGTGCTCGTAATGGGTGACGTAGCCGTTACTCCCGTGCCCGATGCTAATCAATTGGCACAGATCGCAGTGTGCACTGCACAAACTGCCAAGGCCGTTGCAGGAATCGACCCCCGCGTAGCTATGTTGAGCTTCTCAACGAAGGGTTCTGCTAAGCACGAAGTAGTAGACAAAGTGACGGAAGCACTTGGTATTGCTAAGCAAATGGCTCCAGAGTTGAAGATTGACGGTGAGTTGCAAGCTGATGCCGCCCTCGTTCCTTCTGTAGGTGCTTCAAAGGCTCCAGGTAGCGAAATCGCTGGCAAGGCAAACGTATTGGTTGTTCCTTCACTCGAAGTTGGTAACATTGGTTACAAGCTCGTTCAACGCTTAGGTCATGCCACTGCTGTTGGGCCAATCCTTCAGGGTATTGCTCGTCCTGTCAACGACCTTTCACGTGGTTGCTCTGTTGATGATGTCTATATGATGGTAGCCATTACAGCCAACCAAGCTATTGCTGCGAAAGAGGCAGAGTAAGTCCAGAGGTTAGTGGGTTAAGGGGGTAAAAATGGTGCTTTACCCCCTTGACGCACTAATTACCTTTTAGATAATAACTAATCAAATAGGTTAAGGCAACTTTTTGACCCCTTAACCCTCTAACCCTATAACCTTAGAAATGAAGATTCTCGTAATCAACTGCGGCAGTTCATCTATCAAGTATAAGCTCTACGAGATGGACGATAAGTCTGTACTCGCTGCTGGCGGTATCGAAAAGATTGGTCTTGAAGGCTCGTTCTTGAAGACAAAAATTAATGGTGAAACAAAGATTATTGAATCACCCTGTCCTACACACACTGAAGGCATTAAGTTGATGTTCGACACGTTGTTGAACCCCGTTTATGGTGCTATCAAGAGCCTCGACGAGATTGGCGCAGCTGGTCACCGCATCGTGGCTGGTGGTCGTTTCACGAAGAGCCAAATCGTTACGGACGAGATGTTGCAAGAGTGGAAGCAGTACATGGAACTCGCTCCCCTTCACTCTGACGCTCACCTCAAAGGCTACGTTGCTGTAAAGGAAATGTTGCCCAACTTACCTCAAGTGTTCGTGTTCGACACAGCCTTCCACCAGACAATGCCTGCCAAGGCTTATATGTACGCTGTGCCTTACAAGTACTACGAAGAGAATAACATTCGTCGTTGGGGCGCTCATGGTACAAGCCACCGCTTCGTTACCGCTCGCGTATGCGAAGTGTTAGGCGTGAAGCCTGAAGACGTTCGCATCATTACTTGCCACATTGGTAATGGTGCTTCTGTATCAGCTGTTAAGTATGGTAAGTGTGTTGACACCTCAATGGGGCTCACTCCGTTGGAAGGTTTGATGATGGGTACACGTTCAGGTGATGTTGACCCTTCAGCCGTACTCAGCATTATGAAGAAGGAATGTCTTACTCCCGATCAGATGAGCGACTTGCTCAATAAGCAAAGTGGTGTGAAAGGCATCTCTGGCGTATCAAGCGACATTCGCGAGGTAGAAGCTGGCATTCGTGAAGGCAACGAGCGTTGCCAATTAGCTATGGATATGTATAGCTACCGCATCAAGAAGTACGTAGGTGCTTATGCAGCCGTAATGGGTGGTGTAGACATTGTCGTATTCACTGCAGGTGTAGGTGAACACCAATGGGACGTTCGTCAAGGTGCTGTTGAGGACCTTGAATTCATGGGTATTCAACTCGACAAGGAGAAGAACAAGAAGAACTTTGGTGAGGAAGAAATCATCTCAACTCCCGACAGCAAGGTAAAGGTAGTCGTTGTTCCTACTGACGAAGAGTTGCTTATTGCTAGCGATACGCTCGACTTGGTGAAGTAATTTTAATACTAACACACTTATACATCAATAAAAAAGGAGAATACAAGCAATTTGTATTCTCCTTTTTGCGTTTGGTGGAACTGAACTGTAAATTGCAATTGGAAAGCTTAACATGAATGACTATTAATTATTTCATTATTTTAAAGACAAAAAACGCTATAAGGGCGAAAGTGCTGCAAGTGAAGAAATAGACTGCCTTTAGACTTACCAATTTAGCAAATTTCGGTCTAACAGTATCATTTGGAATGTAGACACTATATTTGCCTATCTTATTAACTTGAATTACCAAAGCATTTGAAAACGAGCCTGTTTGAATTACTTTAACAGGCTCGTTTTTCACTTTACCACATCTGCTTATACAGAATATAGATGTTATAGCAATTAATAATTTCGGAATCAAATTGCTTGTCTTGTAAACTTTATTAATCATTTATACTTACAACCTTACCATTTTCAAATAAGACATATTTAGGATTATACTTTCTATATTGGTAATACTCATAATATGAGTACTTGTTTTCATAAGTATTTAGAAGTACGAAATATCCGTCTTGTACAGCCTCCATGACCTCTTCATAGGTCCATCCGATTTTGAATTGTTTCATTGCCATATATCCGGCCTTTTCTTTCCCGTATTTCTTTTTTAGTTTTATGTATCTTTCTTCCGTACAATCATTATACATTATGCCGTTAGCTGCTCGCCATCCATATTTCTTTGTGTAAAATTCTTCTTTTTCTTTAAATATATCGGCCTCAGCTCTATTTTTCCTTTCATGTTCCTCAGCCTCACTTTTCAACGTAAAAAAATCGCCAAAAACATGATCTATATCACTCGATCCGAACTTATTGGCAGGAAACATAAATTGTATTCCCTCGCTATCCTCTAGGACAGCATAAAGTTCAAAATTTCTATTAGTTTCTATGTACGGAATACGATATTGAAATCCTAAACATTTATAATTTGCAGTTTTAATAGGATACATTTTGTTGGTCGCTATGTTTCGTATCTCATATTTGTATTTACTAGATGAAGATATGCAGAGTTCAATAATAGCGTCGTAATGAACATCTTGCCCTGAAAATTTGTCTATCAATTTACCTTCTTCACTTTCTGGGGGTATGTTTTGTACTGCGTTTTCAAGTTCAATGACTCTTTTAAAATGGTCGTCAAACAGATTTTCCATTTTAGCAGACATAAGGTAATCCAATTTCGCATTACCAATGAAATATGTTATTGGAATATAATATATTTTCTTCTCTGCATCTTGAATAGTACAGAACAGATTAGGATAGATAAGTTTGGTGGATATGGACAAAAAGCTCATATTGAGAATAGTGTACTTTTTCCCCCGATAAGAATTTAAATTGCCAACATCATGAGATTTGTTCGCAAATTCCAACATATCATACAATTCTGTATCCGTTTTGTATTTCCCATAAAAATAACCTCCTCATTTACCATTTGCTTGAAATAGCTGAGGAATGATTTTGTATAGAATGGTATGCTGAAAAATGGTACATATTCTTTATGAAGCCAAGTTCGCTCTATGGCATTAGTGGGGACACCTTTCATTGAATATGGTATAGCAAGTATAATTTGCTTTCCATCCGCAATTCTAGTAAAATTGACAGCAAAATACTTCTCTTTCTTGTATATATAAGAAGGTATAACTTGTTCTACACGCATATATACATCTGATATTTCAGATGCAGGAGTGAGTCCATTAGCATTAGGTTGAAATCTAAATTTATCCTTAAATCCCTTTTTTACGCTTTCAGAATTATAGAAACAAGAATAGGCTTGTATTATATTTCCTTCGTAGTAACTATTAAGAGGGTAAAAAGCTATAGTGTCTCCCACAATAGGAATGTAACTACGAACTTTATACTTTCTAATTCTGTCACCATATACATTGACATTCATACATGTCAATGCAAAAATACAACATGCTATAATCTTAGTGATTCTCATAATCATTCATCATTCTTTATTTATACAAAAAGAAGTGAGACCTCATCATATCCTGCTCACCTGTGAGGCCTTCGACTGCCCAATAACGAACCAAGATAGATAAAGCCTCACCTTGAACGTATATCGGGTTACGATAATACGAATCCAAGGGAGCACCTTCTATACTTGTCCTCGTCATTGGTTTGTGAAGTTGTCGAAGTTTCACAGGGTCGGACATAGTATGGAATGCACTTCCAAATTTACATTATGTCTGCAAACGCTTTGATAGCGAATGCGCTGCAATGTTACTAAAAATCAATAAGAATAAAGACATTATTTGTTATCGGTTTCGTAAAAACTGAAATTTTAATCTAATTATGCAACTATAATGACCGAAAACATCAGACAATATGTCAAATCCATAGTGCATGATACAAGAAATCGTGTTAACGATGGCATGAAATGTGTCGGTAAAGGTTTGTGGTATGAAGATTGTATAATTCATTATCGGAAGACGTCAGAAACAATCTATTTAACGCAACAGAAAACGGAGTTTCCACAGTATTCATCTTAAAACTTTTATCAAACTACGAGCGAAATTAGAACTCTTAGCTTGGAGCGTCTAAACAACGGCGCACATTTTCTGTTCATTTCAAACGTGTAGACTCGTGCTGAGACCGATGCGAATGTAAAGAGTAAGCTCAGCGTACAGATTGTCTCGCTAAAGGCTGCCATGGAGCAAGAGGATGAGGACTTGAAAATCTCGCAAAAAAGTATGCTGACAGATGACATCGCTACAGCCGATGCTGAGCGTGACGGACTTTACAGCGGTTACAAAAAGGCAGTTAATGGCTTCAGGAATCTGTCTGTGGAGAACATGGAAAAAGCAGCAAAGTTACTGACGCAACACATCAAGGACTATGCCATCGACCCAAAGATGCAACTTGACAAGGAAATGGGACACTAGTGATTATTAAATATAAATATGTCAAAGAATTCCACTTTTGCGTGATTTTTCCTGCTAAAAGTTTGTGTTATCAATAATTATTCGTATATTTGCAACAACAGAATCCGCCACGCTTCCCATTTGAACAGCGAACCAGGGCGGGTCTTTTGCTTTTATGGGGACATTAAGATTATACACTAAACAGGCTCTTTCTATTTCCGAACAAATAGAACTACTAAAAAGTAGAGGCTTAAATATTGCTGATTCATCCAAGGCTGCAAAATTTCTTGGTGAGGTCAGCTATTTTCGTTTTGTTCAATACCTTCGTCCTATGGAGGCAGACAAGACTACACATCAATTTAAGCCTAATAGTAGATTTGAAGATGCCGTAGCTCTCTATAATTTTGATATAGAGTTGAGAGAATTGATGTTCAAGGCTGTTCAACGATTAGAGATTGCTTTGCGCACAAAGATTATACAAGAGTTCTCTTTGGCTCATGGACCGTTTTGGTTCTTTGATACAAGTCTTGCTGACGATGAACACAAGTTTATTGAGAATATGAACTCCATAGATAGAGAACTTCAACGTAGCAAGGAGGACTTTATCAAAGAGCATAGGCGCAACTATGACAAGCCGATATTCCCTCCAGCATGGAAAACGCTTGAACTTGCATCTTTCGGCACGCTTTCAAAACTCTATTACAATTTCAGTGACAAGAAATTGAAGAAGCGTGTAGCTCGTCAATTCAATCTTCCACAGCATGAGGTGTTGGAAAGCTGGATGCGTAGTGTAACTGTCTTGAGAAACTGTTGCGCTCACCACTCACGACTCTGGAATCGTTATCTCTCCAACGCTCCACAAATGAATGCCTCTTTACGTGGTGCATGGGTGAACATTGATGGTGTTGATGCGAACAAAGTATATGCTATAGCTTGTTGTATTGCATATTGGCTTGATTCGATGGGGTATGGATTGGACTTCAAGAATGAACTCAAATCCTTACTCGTTTCTTATCCACAGGTAGACCCAGCAGCAATGGGATTCCCTGAAAATTGGATTTCGGAGCCTCTATGGAGATCACTTTATAGATAAAATACAGATAAGCCTGTCGGTAGTGAACATCCCTCACTATCGATAGGCTTTTATTTTTACGTTCAGCTAATTTGATGAAAGTTAAATACGTTAAATCTCACGCTTTTCGTATCTAATCAGAATCCATACGGTCACTTTTCTACCGTTTAGAGCGTATAATACTGATAATCAACTAATAATAGATACGGATATTTAATGTTTATTTTTTCTGTTCGACAAATTGCAATTTATTTGGACTCAATGTTATCAATTCCAATCTATCAAAACGCCGTCTTTTGTAATACCACGTACACTCACGTCAATGCGTTGAGCTTCATGTGAATTAGAGAATAGAATAACAGTTGCATAGCCATTATTGTCGGTGGTAACGTTCGGTTTCCATAACAATGTACGACGATTGTCATTGTCGGTGGGTAAGTCGAACCTACGATAGTTGGGTGAATAGAAATTAACCTCTGGGGTAAATCCCTGTACATTTCTAAGTTCAATGCCCTTTTTCGAATTTTCACGAAAGCGAAAAGCATCTGGGTCGCTATATAAATAAATGGAATAAGCTGAATAAGAAAATCGCTTTTCGTTACCTGACAATGCATCGTCAACCTTGTTATCTATGACCATTGCTATAGATTTGTATTCGCTACAATCACCATAAATATAGCTATAGTCAACTCTTGTATTGTTTTTGTATAAAAAAATTTCATGACCATTTATAAAAAACGTCCCATTATATTATTTGTATGCAAGGGATTAGGATTAAAAGCATCCATATTGCTTTTATTGGGAAAACTTGAACTCTCACTATTTAGAGATAAAGTATCAACCAAATTATCCATTTCAAGCACACCGTACTCATCATGTTGAATCCGATTATTGCTATATTGCATAAGATCTATTACTCGCATGCCCTCTTGTCTACCACAATCTTTGCTACGTTCTACCTCTCTAATAACATTAATATACTTCATAGCGTGTTTCATTCCAGCTTTTTCGCCACCTCCCCAAGTGTATTTGCTGCCTTGAAGTCCTTTGTATTTTCTTACACGCGCTACAACTTCTGCAGAATTTAAAGTAGAAAATACAGCTCGCTGCAAAGTATCTACCCATTCAAAAGTAGTATTCTCCTTAGGATTAGCTGTGAAATCATCAGTTGTAATGGTTTTTATCGGCAATGCCAAATCGGTATGCCAAAGTGGGCGTGGCTGAGGAGAAAACCAACGATCTATCATTAAACGCGTAAATGTGCGCTTACCCGTCTCTTGCTTCATCACAAACTTTACAATGTAATTGCCCTCAAAGTCAATATTCGACTCAAAAGCATACTCACCCTTGTTGTTTGTACGAGTTGCTCCCTCTATACTTTCGCCAATTACCTTATGATCTTGAAAACGATACCCATACATATTTAAGGTAGCATTAGCAAGCGGCTCATGCTTTTTGTTGTCTTTATAAATTTTTCCACGAAGTATCAGTTTGTTTTCAATAGGTTGCTTTAACTGAAAAGAATCTTTGCCACACATAACCTCGAACGTATTGGTGCGCCACCCTTGTACCAACATTAATAGGTCGAGCATACGTCTGTGTGCAGCATCATTCTTGACAAAGTATAGGTCAGGACGATGAATGTAGCCTTTTAATTCTGATGCAAGCAATAGATAGCCTTCAAAGCCACCATCGTTGGTTGATACGAAGTTGCCTCCTTCGTCTCGTACCACAACAGACATGGTTGCTCCCTTAACCGAACGCCCCATAGCATCTACAGCACGCATTTGAAGAACGATAGGAGAAAATGGTCCATACCATTTTTGATTTTGTTTTACACTTAACTTTACGTAACGCGTTTTTTCATCTTGCTTTATTGGCACCCAAAACAAACGTGTGGCAAGGCTATTGCCTAGTTCATCAAAAAGTTCGGCACGACAAACGCCACCTCTTAATGCTTTATGGGGTACGAGTATTTCTACACTTTCGTTATTGACTGTAAGGGTGTCGAAATAGCACACATTTTCACGATTAAACACAGCAAGCCCTAATAGTTTAGATGTCCCACGAAGACTATCTCCAACTGCTATTTGAATGAGTTCTCCTTCGTCACTATAATCTGCATGTATTGCATAAGGGGCGACTTGTGTGGGCAATGCTATAGCTTCTACTTCTTTATCACCCTTGTATATTTTCCGATTAGACGATAAACAAACGTGGCCGCCCATAAAATCGGAGGCTAAATCAAAAGTACCCATACCATCATGTTCGGGCACAGAAGTCGCATAGATACGACCTTTATTATCGTATATTTTTATAGTATCTTCTATTACAGCACCTTTTCCGTCGGTTAGTTTGTAGGCTATACGCTGATTGGCCCCTTTTACTCGCTTTCCACCCTCAGGGTAGAAACTTAGTAATGCACCTCTGTCATTTTTCATTTCGTACGGACGCGGGTCGCCTAAAGTAACTTGGTCATGCGCCAAAGGTTCAGGAATGGATAATTGTACGATGTCTCGTAACTGCGTTTTGTCTACCTTTTTATTGGGATTGCTGGTTGAGAACACAGGGATTATTCTTGAAAAACAAGCTTCAGTATTCCAATTAACCATTTCGCGCGTATACGCTCTAACCTCATAATAGCCAGCATATACTGGTAATTGTAACGAAAACATATCATTAGCAGTACCTAAGGAGTCTAATTTGTGAATGTTTTGTGTAATCATCTGCCCATCAGCATTCAACAATTCAATGTAAAGAATTCGACTCAGATTGGTTGGTTTCAAAGAAGAAGCTCGTACAACGTAAGCCTTATACCAAATAGTGTCACCCATCAAATAGCCTAAATTGTCAAAATGTACATACACTTTTTCACGCGGAAAGTTATAATCAAACCGCGCGGCACGCTTAAATTGGCTAAACAATTGTTCTGTCTCTGACAGAACTTGTTGCGCTTTAAGACTACTTGTAGTCATTAACAAAATGACAATAAAAAGAATATGCTTGGCATGTGCTTTCATAGGTGATTAGCTGACAACTTAACTATTTGAATTACACGTCGGACAGGTTGCATCTTCGCTGGTACAATCTATCAAGTCTCCGCCGTAACTGCATTCTATACGATAGCTTTCATAGGGTGCATGAACGTATGTATAAAAAGATTCTACTTTAGCAGAATCTGGCTTGTATATATTTGCCGCAAAATTTGTTGCAGCATTAAAAGCCTTTTTTCTGTCAAAATCACGGAAATATTCGTAATCTATTACTTCATGTTTACAAGGCTCTTTTCGGTGCGTAACGCTATTTATATCATATGTATGTGTTTTATAATGCACTTCCACACGATATTCAATAAATGTACACATCATGTGTGTTGCGACTTTTACGTGATTATAGCCTAATGGCTTTGTAGTGGCACATGCTTCATGTCTATGTTTAGGAATGCCATAATTATGATAAGCATATCTAAAGTTCATAAACAATATAGCTATAATGGCTAATGAACCTATTATATACTTTACGTTTTCATTAGTATTTAATTTAAATTAGTTAGTGGCAAAAGTACAAAGTTTTGCTTTGCTAAAGCAAATAAAATGTAGATTTTTCTGTGATAATAGGCGTATAGGTCAAATTGCAGGATGAAATCACATTCTGGAAATTAGGTACTATAGTGGCAAAATTAAGTTCGCTAGCGAGAGTAAAATGAAATTAGTCCTCGTTAGCGTAAAAACTACTCGTCGTTAGTGTTAATATTAGTCGCCGAGAGTTGATTTTCATGTCTTATTATGCTTAGTTTTTGTTTAGACAGCTCCAAAATGTTCCCATTACAAGTATAGGAAGTATGGTTGAAAATGTCAATATTCATTACCTCTTAGGGCCTTTATTCCGGCTCAAATGCTATAGGAATCCCCTTCTTATCTAAATCTGGAACATAATATCCCAAGGGCGATATTTTAGTACACCCCAGATCATTACAATCTTGTTAGTGTTTTTTGTTCCCTCCCCCGATTAGTTCCAATCAATCAATACCCCCTCTTTGGTGATGCCACGCACGCTGATGTCGAGTGTAGAAGTTTCACGAGAGTTGGTGAAGAATATTAGGTTGGCTTTACCCTCGTGGTCGGTTGTGACATTCGGAGCCCAAAGTAACGTGCGGCGCATGTCTTTGTCAGAGGGGAGATCAAACTTGCGATAGTTGGGCGAATAAAACTTTACCTTGGGCGTGAAGCCTACGATGTGGCGATATTCAACCCCCTTGCGGCTACGCGAACGATATTCCTCTGGCAACGTGTAGATGTAGATAGAGTAGAAGGTGTCGGCAGTGCGTACCTCCTTGCCAGTAATGTTGTCAACTCCCTTGTTGTCGCGCACGACGGAAATGGATTTCACTTCACTACAAAATAAGTCGGGTATGCCAGGCTCATTGTCAATGTATGTGTTAATCTTGCGGCCGCGATATTCGAAGTCGTGCTCCGTATGGTCGCGCAAGTTTTGTTCGAATTGAGAGGGCTTGTCAATGTTATCATCTTTTCCCTTTTCGGCATTGTCAAAGATGTTGTCAATCAATCGCACTCCCTGATCGACATCAGAGTAGCGGCTATACTCGAACTTATCGCTTTCAAGCATGCGAAATACCTCCAAAACTTCCAATTTAGAGCCTGCGCCATAGTCCTTAAGTCGCTCGTATTCTTTCTGAATGTCGTAATACTTAGTCGTGTGGCGCATTCCGTTCTGTTCGCCACCGCCCCAAGTGTAGCGATTGCCCGTGAAGCCGTGGTAACGCTTAACGTGAGTCACCACCTCAGCTTGATGAAGCGTGGTGTACATCGTCTTTTGTATGGTATCTTTCCATTCAAAGGTGCGGCTATCGCGAGGGTTAGCGTTATGGAGTTGTCGCGCCTGATTATCTGCTCCGTTGTAGAGTGTCAGATTGAGTTCGGGAGCATAGAAAGGGCGGGGTAGGGGCGAAAACCATCGGTCGAGCGTCAGTCGGCTCCACGTCTTTTGGTCCTTATCCCCCGCGCGCATGGTAAATTGTGCCAAGTATTCCCCTTCGTAGTTGACATTTGATTCGAAAGCAAATCGTCCTACGCTATCCGTGTGCGTATGTGCCTCCAATGTGCCAGGCATTGGTTTGCCGTTTTCAAATTGGTAAGCATGCATATTGAGATTGACGTTAGAAAGTGGAGTTAGCTTGTCGTTGTCCTTATAGATAGTGCCACGCAGAATGAGTTTTTCCTCAATCGGTTGTTTATGTACAAACTCCTTTGTGCCACACATCACGTCAAATGAGTTGGCACTCCAACCCTGTACGAGCAGTAATAGATCAAGCATGCGGCGGTGGGCTGCATCGTTGCACTCAAAGTAGAGGTCAGGTCGGTGAATGTACCCCTTAACCTCAGAAGCCAATAACATGTATCCCTCAATACCTCCATCGCGATTGGATAGAATATTGCCCGACTCATCGCGCACCGACACAGAGAGTGAACTCCCTTGTATAGGTTGGCCTTGTGCCGTCGTGGCTTGGATTGCAACGACGGCGGGTGAGAATGGTTGGTATTCATATTCATTTTGCTTCACGTCAATGTGTGCAAAGCGTGTACTATCCGTCTTCTCAAATGGTACCCAAAAGAGACGTGTTGCAAGGCTAATGCCATCCGTATTGAAGAGTTCCAAACGATTGACACCGCCACGCAATCCTTTGCGTGGAATAAAGAGTTCTTCGGGTGCAGCGTTGACGGTAATGGTGTCGAAATAACACACGTTTTCTCTATTAAATATTGCCACCCCTAACAGATTTCCCTCTGGAGCTTGGCTCCCCTTGCTGATTTGTACCGCCAGTCCATCCGTCTGTTCAGAGGCAAAGAGAGCGTAAAACCCTTTACATTCGGGCAAGTTATTTTGTCTTTTACGCACCTTTCGCGAGATAGCGTCAGATTGGAGCGTCACATAACCCCCATTGCCAAAGTCTGCAGACAATATGAAGTCGCCCATCCCATCGTGCTCACACTGCGCAGTGGCATAGAGCGTGCCGTCTTGTCGGTAGATTTGTAGCGTATCATAGACTGGCAGTCCGCGACCATCGGTTAACTTGAAAGCAATGCGTTGCGCGGCACCTTCAACTCGTTCTCCACCCTCAGGGAAGAAGTCTATCATGCGATCAGAATTCTTTTTGAGATGGTAAGGACGTGGGCTACCCAATGACCCTGCATTCTCATCTGTCGGTTGTGGTATAGAAAGCTGCGTGATATCTTTTGAGAGCGTTTTCTCCATTTTGCGTTGCGGGTTGCTCCCTGTGAATACAGGAATAACGCGTGAAAAACAAGCCTCTGTACCCCAGTTGACCATCTCACGTGTGTAGGCTCTCACTTCGTGATAACCTGAGTGAATGGGAAGTTGTAGTGAAATGGCGCCATTAGCTGTCCCCAAACTGTCGAGTTGAAGCGTTTGTTGCACCAATTGTTGTCCGTCATCGCTAAGCAATTCCACATAGAGCACGCGGCTTAAGTTGGTGGTGCTGAGCGATGAAGCTCGCACAACATAGGCTTTGTACCAAATGGTGTCGCCTTCGAAGTAGGCAGAGTTGTCGAGGTGAACGTAAACCTTCTCACGTGGGTAGCGATAATCAAAGCGTGATGCTGCCTTGAATTTATCAAAAAGTTGTTCTGCCTGACTTGTTTGTGCCTGTGTTTTGGTACAACCAAACAGTATAGTTAATACGATTAGTAGAAAGGTGTGTTTGTGCATATCGCATGGTTTTATAAATATTTAGAGAGTTATGAGGTTGTTTTTTAACCCTCTTAACCCTCTAATAACCAACCCTTTATAAGTATTTTTTTAAGAATGCCTCCATGGCGCGATAGAAGTCGAAGCGGTTTTCTTGGTTGTGAAAGCCGTGGCCTTCATTGTCCTTTACCATGTATTCAACTTCGATGCCACGTTCTTTCAGAGCAGCTACCATTTGGTCGCTTTCGGCTTTGTTGACACGAGGATCGTTAGCACCTTGGGCAATAAATAGAGGAACGCGTATTTTGTCAGCATGTAGGGCAGGGGAAGTGGCAGCTAATTGCTCAGCATCCTTTTCGGGGTCGCCTACCTGTTCGTACATCATTTCGAGCATGGGACGCCAGTAGGGCGGAATCGTCTTCATAAAGGTAAAGAGATTGCTCACACCAACGTAGTCAATGCCACAAGCATATACGTCAGGGGTTAACGTTAGGCCTGCTAAAACAGCATAGCCACCATAGCTACCGCCATAAATGGCAACGCGGTCTTTGTCGACAATACCTTGTTCAATTAACCAATTAACGCCGTCGGTAATGTCGTCTTGCATCTTTAGTCCCCATTGCTTGTAGCTGGCTTCTAAGAACGAACGGCCATAGCCCGTTGAACCTCTAAAGTTCATTTGAAAAACGGCGTAACCTCTGTTGGCTAAGAATTGCACCTCTGATGAATAGCCCCAGCAGTCGCGTGCCCACGGGCCACCATGAGGATTGATTACTACGGGGAGCTGATGAGCTTCGTTGATCGAAAGTCCGTTAGGTAATGTTAGATATGCTTCAATGCTGAGTCCGTCACGTGAAGTGTACTTAACGGCGTGCATCTCGTTCATGTCCTCAGCCTTTATCCACGGAGCTAATTCAGCCATGGGTGTTGCCTCGTCTGTTTGTGCGTCATAGAACCAATAGGCACCGCGTGTGCGGTCGCCGCCAACATATATCAGATAATGCTCTTCAGCCTTATCAGTGTCGGCTATGCCATAGCGTTGGTTAGGGAAGTGAGCTTTGATGCGAGTACGCAGCGCCTCTTCATCTGCGTCGAAATAGTGACGAATGGGTTCTTTGTGCCCTGTGCAGTAAACGCTCAGTAGCTTCTTACGCTTGCGTGAGTAGCTAATGCTCGAAATGTCGTATTGGTCGTTTTCGTAAAGTAACTCCAACTCTTGACAGTTGGCAGGGTTCATGCGTACCAATACCGTTTTGTCGCGTCCAAGATTGGTGGCGGCATAGACCTCTTTATTGTCAGGTGTAAACTCCATGAAGCTAACCACATCGCGGAAGTTGGTGGTTAATACTGCGCGGAAAGGTTCGTCTTCAGTGTCGCGATAAAGCACCTGCGTGTTAATGCCGTCAACAATGGCTGTTGCTACACGCAACTTCCCTTCGTGGTCGGTCATCCAACCTTGAATGTTGCCAGGGTTTTCGGCTAATAAGGTGAGTTCTCCTGTATTGAGATTAAGTCGATAAGGGTCGAATACCTCAGGATTGCGGCGGTTCATACCTATCAGTACGAAGTCATCTTGCTCTTCAAGGTCGTCGATCAGACTGGTTCTGACTCCTTTAAAGGCTGTATAGGCCCGTTCGTCAGATCCGTCACGTAGTACACCATAGAGTTGGTAGTTCTCGTCACCAGCAGTGTCTTTCATGTAAAGCAAACGCTCATTGTCGGCCCACATATAGCCTGTTACGCTACGTTCAGTTTCGTGCGTAATGCGTAGTGCTTGTTCGTCGGTTTTGCCGACGGCGCGTACAAAAACGTTCAGACGGTCTTCATAAGGAGCCATGTAAGATATGTACTTGCCGTCGGGTGAAAGTTGGTAACCTGTTCGCTCAGAATTGCGAAAAAAGTCTTCAAGTGGAAGGAAGGGTTTCATGAAATTATGGTATGTTTTATTTGCAAATTTACAGTTTTTACACATACTTTCGTACCTTTGCAGAAAACAATCACTTAAAAACGTATATACATATAATGCATACACTTGTATTGGTAACAACAGAGTTTGCAGCCGTTGCACACTTAATGATGAGCTTGGTAATGTTTTACTTAGCGCGTCGCAGTGTGCAGTTTCTGTCGCAAGCTTGGATTATGTTGCTTATCTGTTTGATGTATTGTGGCGCTTTGTTTTTTATAGCTACGCATGGGGTAGTGCCGCAGTTGGGCATATTACATCCCGTGTTGCTCATCTATTTATTGGCTTGCTCTTATTTGCAGAGTATTTATCCCTTAGGGCTTTGTATGCCAGGCTATTTGCAGTGGGGACGTATGTGGGGTTATGCTGTACCAGCGCTTGTTCTTATCTTTATATATGGAGTGGGGGCTGCGGTAGGTAGCAACATGGCCAATGTCTATACTTTCGATGATATTGTTCACTTTTTCCTATCGGGCGATGTGGTGTTACGCATCATCTGTTTGTTGCTATCGGGCTATTACATTTGTAATATATTCCGTCTTCCACATCGTTTGGTGCGTAGTATGCAATTGCCTAGTGACTTGATAGCCTATGGTGCGTTGTTAGGATTTGTAAGCTTGTTCTTTGTCTTTATTACGATAAAGTTCAATTGGACATTAGTATGCATTTACATGTTCCTCTTTACGTTGGTCAATATGTTCTTGTTTTTCCGCATATTGCGCCCTACGGTGTCGGCCATGTCATATCCCAGTTTTCGCCAGGTAGAGAAGCCCCCAACGAAAGAGGAGATTACGCAGTCAGAAGCCGACGACTTCAATGAGGCCAATCTTCACCGTTTTGAAGTAATGGAGTATGTTATGCAACACGAGAAGCCCTATATTGATGTGGCCTTCAATCGCGAACGCTTGTGCCGTCTGGCGGGTTTTAATCGTCACATGGTATTGCAGAGTTTGCGTTCACAAGGGTATAACGACATACACGAATACATTATGCGCTATCGAGTGGCCGAGGTAAAGGCACGCATAGAGCGTGGTGAAATAACAGACATAAAGCAAGTAATTGACGTAGGTTTCCGTTCAACCACCACCGCTACTTCCTCTTTCGAACGCTACGAAGGCGTCGACTTGGCAGAGTTTATTGAAAATACGAATGATAGCCGAGCAGCGATGAAATAATGGATTTTTTCTTAAAAAAGTAGCATAATAAAAGGGCAGACCAAAAGTCTGCCCTTTTATTGTTTTTTAGATAAACTGCAATTTGACAAACAGTCCACGAACAAACCTAACGGCCTCACCCCTCCCCCCTGTCCTCAAGGAGAGGGGGAAGGGGTGAGGCTCCAATTGCAGTTTATCTAAAAAATATGATTTACTTTACTCTTCCACCTCATTGTTAGGGTCTTCAGAACCTTCGCTGAGTAGGTCTGTACCCCAGTGAGTTGAGGCTAAGCGCTTTTCGCGATCAACGACTTCTTTGGCCTTCTTGGCATAGATAATCATTCGCAAAGATTGTGAGTAAGAAATGTAGTTCCACAACCAGTTGAAGAGCACAATCATCTTGTTACGTACGCCTAAGATAGAACGCAAGTGAACAACGAGCCACAATACCCATGCCAAGAAACCACCAAACTTCATGCTGCTAAACTCTGCTACGGCGCGGTTGCGACCTACAGTGGCCATGGTGCCGAGGTTCTTGTAGTGGAAGGGCTTCATTTCTTTGCCTGCTGCCAATCGCTTGAGGTTCTTGGCCAAGTTGTTGCCTTGTTGAATGGCTACTTGGGCTAACTGTGGGTGTCCGCCGGGCCATTTATCGTCACCGTCGGGCATGATGCACTGGTCGCCAATGCAGAATACGTTGTCTAATCCTTGCACTTGGTTATAAGCGTCGACTACAATGCGATGACCACGACCTAAATGTGAAGGGTCGAGGTTGCCAACAGGCTGTGCTGCCACACCGCTCACCCAAATGAACGTACGAGTGGCAATGCTGCTACCATCTTTCAGCATGACATTGTGGTTCTTATAGTCGGTTACCATTTTATTGAGCAATACGTTTACGCCCATGGTGCGTAAGTACTTCTCAACCTTTTGGCTTGATTCATTGCTCATGGCAGCTAATAAGCGTGGCCCAGCCTCTATCAAGTAGATGTTCATCAATGAAGTAGGGAGGTCGGGATAGTCTTTGGGCAATACGAAGTTCTTCATTTCGCTCAGTGCACCAGCAATCTCAACGCCCGTAGCACCACCACCCACGATTACAACGTTGAGTAGCTCTTGACGCTCTTTGTCGGTAGCGCAAGTTAAGGCACGCTCAAAGTTGTCGAGTAGGGCATTGCGCAGTCCCATGGCTTCGCTCACATTCTTCATTGGCATGGCTTGTTCGGCCACGTTTTTATTGCCAAAGAAGTTAGTTGTAGCTCCAGCTGCCAAAACTAAGTAGTCATAGCTTACCTTACCAATTGACGTCTGAATAATCTTATGTTCGGGAAAGATAGAGCGCACTTCAGCCATGCGATAGTAGAAGTCGTTGCGCTTTTGGAAAATCTTACGGAAAGGGAAAGATATAGAGCTTGGTTCGATACCTGCTGAAGCAATTTGATAAATCAGTGGTGGAAATTGATGATAGTTGTTGCGATCAACCAAAACAACCTGATAGTTGCTTTTGCGCAATTTGTTTGCCAATTTAAGGCCGCCAAAACCACCGCCTACTATTACCACTCTCTTCTTGTCGGTTTTAGGAACGTTAAAGCTCATATTTGTTAGTCGTATTCTGTGTTAGATAATTATGTATTAGGAGGGCTTAAAACACAATATTTAGCCAATTCCCTCTTTTGCAAAGTTACAATCATTATGTTATATTTCGTAGTAAATGGCCATAAAAGATATACGAAATGTATTTTTTTGTTTTTTTAGTTTATACTATGTTATACTGATGTTACAAAAGTGTGACAAGGTCAGGATTGTGTTTGATTTAGCATTCGTGAAAAGTGTATGTGATGGCCTCGCATCTTTAACAAACTAACGGCCTCACTCTCTTATTAAGGGTGAGGCCGTTAATTATATGGAGAAAAAGATGTGTTATGCCAAGTAGTCGGTTACGTTCTTCTCAATACGAGCAAGTACATCGCCAGAAGTCTCGGGCGTGAACTTTTCGCCTGTAATGTGTTCGTAAAGTTCGATGTAACGTGCAGAAATGCTATTAACAATTTCATCGGTCATTTCGGGTACTTGTTGACCTTCTTTACCTTGGAAGCCGTTGTCCATCAACCATTCGCGAACAAATTCCTTTGAAAGTTGCTTTTGAGGTTCACCTTTAGCAAAGCGCTCTTCATATCCTTCAGAGTAGAAGTAGCGTGAAGAGTCTGGCGTGTGGATTTCGTCCATCAAGTAGATGGTGCCATTGTGCTTACCAAATTCGTATTTCGTGTCGACAAGGATTAAACCGCGTTGAGCAGCAATCTCAGTACCACGTTCGAAGAGGGCAAGTGTATACTTCTCAAGTACGGCATACTCCTCAGGAGTAGCTAAACCACGTGCCAAAATCTCTTCTTTTGAAATGTCGGCATCATGCTCACCAATTTCGGCCTTTGTTGTAGGAGTAATGATAGGAGTGGGGAACTTTTGGTTTTCTTTCATACCCTCAGGCAACTTTACACCACAAATCTCGCGTACACCGCTTTTGTAAGCACGCCATGCACTACCGCAAAGGTAGCCACGTACAATCATCTCGACGGGGAAGCCCTCACACATAACGCCTACCGTGACCATAGGGTCGGGGGTGGCCAACTTCCAGTTGGGGCAGATGTCGGTAGTTGCGTCCAAGAATTTGGCGGCAATTTGGTTGAGCACTTGTCCCTTGAAAGGAATGCCTTTGGGCAGGATAACATCGAATGCTGAGATACGGTCGGTTGCTACCATGGCCAAACGGTCGCCAAGGTTATAAACGTCACGTACTTTACCATGATAAACACTCTGCTGTCCAGGAAAATGGAAATCGGTTTTTGTTAATGCTGACATTTTGTTTTATGTATTTTGTTGCAGCAAAGCACTTTTAGTAGTTGTGTCTTGCTGGAGTTTTAATATGCTTAATAAGCGGCAAGGCAAGTCTACCAATAATAGCTCACTTTACATAAAGCTTTACTGGCAGACTTGCCTTGTTCGTATTTCGTTATGGTTGTTCGCTATTCGTTGTTGCAGCTTTAGCTTGTTCGCGTAACTGCTTTCTACGTTCGTCATCGCGATTGTAGGCTTCCACTATTTTCGTAACCAACTTATGGCGAATAATGTCCTTTTGATTCATTTCGATGAAAGCAATGCCTTCTACGTTGTGTAGAATACGTTGTGCCTCTACCAATCCACTCTTTTGCGAAGCAGGTAGGTCAATTTGTGTACGGTCACCCGTAACAATCATTTTAGTGTTCCACCCCATACGGGTTAAGAACATTTTTATTTGAGCCGTTGTAGTGTTTTGTGCTTCGTCGAGAATGACCACTGCATCGTTCAATGTGCGTCCGCGCATGAAAGCAAGAGGCGCTATTTGAATCACGTTTGTGTCCATATACTCTTGCAACTTGGCAGCAGGAATCATCTCTTGCAGTGCATCATAAAGAGGCTGCAAGTAAGGGTCAATCTTGTCTTTCATGTCGCCAGGTAGAAAGCCTAACTTCTCACCTGCTTCAACGGCAGGACGACTCAAGATGATTTTCTTTACACTTTTGCTTTTTAAGGCACGTACCGCTAAGGCGATAGCTGTATAGGTCTTGCCTGATCCTGCTGGGCCTATGGCGAATATCATGTCACACTTGTCGTAAGCTTCTACCAACTTACGTTGATTGGCTGAACGAGGGGTGATGGGCTTGCCGCCTGTGCTATATACAATGACGTCTTGTGCCGTTTCGCTTTGCGTAATGTGTCCTTTAATTACGTTGAGAATGTCCTCTTCTGATAGATTGTTAAACTTGGCACAATGGTGCTCTAATTTCGTAAAAATATCTTCGAAATTAGCCATTTCTTCCTCATCGCCCATTACGCGCACCACGTTGTCGCGAGCCATAATGCGCAATTTAGGACATAAGGCACGCAACATTTTTATGTTTACGTTGTTAACTCCGTAGAAGATTACGGGGTCGGCTTCTTCGAGTATGAAATGCTTTTCAATCATTGAGTTGACCAAGATGAGGTGCTATCAAGAGCACATCGAAATGTTGTTTAGTTTTATTTACGTGCAAAATTAAAAAATCCGATTGAAATGCACTAACTTTGTGTGCGCTATTTAGCAAAATCCTTACGACAAAAGAGTATATTTATTACGAATGAAACAATTATACCAATCTCGACGTATTCACTTTCTAACCGCTTTCGTATTGATAGTCATAGCATTAGCTATTACGAAATGTGTTAATCCACAGTTGGCTCTTCCCCGACTTCTTAGTGAGAATGACTCGATAAAGAACGAACCCAAACATGTGCCCGATAGCATAGAGTTGCAAGCGAAGCGGGTTGACGGTATCTTTTTAAAGGAGCGAAATCGACTAACGTTGTTAAAAAAAGATGGATCACCAGTTAAGAATCGCGTAACAAGTGTACCACGTTTTGAAACGTCTTTTCCCGACTTGAATGATGTGCAGTTGGCTACGGCAAGTCGTTTAGGCATTCCGATGATAGAAAATCGTGATGAGGCGCATCATCGTATGAAAGATTTGGTGTATATCGCTGATAATCCGTTTTATACTGTTCAACGCTTACACCAATCTATTCCCTATCTCGTGCCTCGTGCTGCAACGCTTCTTAATCAAATCGCTCGAGCTTTTAATGACTCTTTAGCCACAAAGGGCTATCCCCCTCATAAGTTGCTTATCACCTCTGTATTACGTACCAAAGCTGATGTACAGAAATTGCGGGGCTTTAACTCCAATGCTTCTGAAAATTCGTGTCATCAATATGGTACTACTTTCGATATTTCGTACAATCGCTTTCTCGAAATCGAACCTGACGGCAAGAGCAACATTCGTTGGGTAACAGTCTATAAGTCCATCTTGGCTGAAGTCTTAAACGACATGCGTGAGATGGGAGCCTGTTACGTAAAATATGAAGTAAACCAATCGTGCTTTCATGTAACGGCAAGGTAATAGTTTGTGACAAAGATAGTGCAAACCGAATGCAAAAAGCCAAGCTTGCTTGAGATTTTTGCTGAGGTGCAGCCTATCTTATACAAAGATAGTGCAAACCGAATGCAAAAAGCCAAGCTTGCTTGAGATTTTTGCTGAGGTGCAGCCTATCTTATACAAAGATAGTGCAAACCGAATGCAAAAAGCCAAGCTTGCTTGAGATTTTTGCTGAGGTGCAGCCTATCTTATACAAAGATAATGTGCAATTTGAAAGCCGCTCCCTATAACAAAATCCACCCCGCAATGCCACACAATATAATCATAAAGAGGGCATTAAAGCGGTAGACACCCACACCTATTAGTGTAGATAGAAAAAGGAAAATGCTAATCCCAAAGTCCCATGGGGTAGTGGTCAGCGAACCGAAATTGTCGGGTCGCATCATAATAATGGTGGCCGCACCAATAAGTCCTGGCACAAGAGGTCGTAATACTACCATGGCGCAGTCGTAAAAGTTTTGATATTTGTGTTTTTCTTGCACTTTGGTATAAAATGCAGTCCAAAAAGTGGAGGGGACGATGAGTCCTGCTATGGTACAAAGACTGGCGGCAATGGTGCCAAAGAAGCCAAACTTGTTGGCTGTGGCAATGGTGGCGGTTAGGGTGGCGGTGTTGAGACCTGTTCCACCGGGTAATAAGCGGCAGAATACCATCAAGTCGGCCATTTGAGCGGGAGTAAACCAATGATGAAGTGTTATTACTTCATGCTCAATAAGAGCTTGTGCGCTCGCGTTGCCACCGATGCCTAAGAAACTAACTTGAAAAAAGCTAAGGAAAAGAATAAGAAAAATCATCATTGTTCCGAATCGTTAGTAGTTTGAACAAATATGGCATATAGTGCGGCTAATACAATGAGTCCTATTATAATATAGCTGGGCGAAATGCCTAATAACCCAATGGCGATGGCAGCTCCTATGGGTATCCAAATTGTGCTGAGCGTAATGCTTGAGTTACGCCACATTTGAAGGCAGGGTAGGGCAATAAGGGCAACAATGGCGGGGCGTGCACCGCGCATAAAGGATTGAACCCAACTTAATCCTACGAGCTCGTTGTAGAAGGTGGAAAATAGTAAAAACAAAAAGAGTGGGGGAAGAATCATGCCCATGATACAGGCTGTTGAACCCTTCCAACCCATAAGTTGTTTGCCAAAGTAGTTGGCAAGGTTGACATTGAATACGCCTGGCATGGTTTGTACAATAGCTATGTGACGTGAAAAGTCATCGTCTGTCATCCAACTATTTTTTTTAACGATGGCTCTTCTGAGGGGCACAATGGTGGCATAGCCATCGCCTATGCAAAGTCCACCCGCTTGTAAGAATGTAAGGAAGAGTGTCAAAAAGTTTAGTGGCATAAATCTAATAGTTTAAAAAGGTAAGTTGAATAAATGCTTTTGCAAGAACGATTTATTCAACTTACCTTTGCTTTGTAATGATTACTGATGTTGTTCGCGATAAAGGTCGTTTACAGTCTTAACGGGGTTGAAAGTAGAAAGGGGCACTTCTACGAAAACAGTGTTCCAATCACTCATTGCTCCGTTCCAAAGTCCTGGTAGTTCAAGTGCTTTGAGCTCCTTACCGTCTTTGCTCTTATGAGAGATGAAACCTGTTTGAGGATCAACGTAATCGGGTAAGTGGAAGGCTTGGCCTTTATAGTCCTTAATGGCACATACGAGGTCAACGGGATTGAAGTGAGTTCCCTTCTCAAACATTTCTTTCTTCTCGGGATCGTTCATGTCAATTTGTGAACTTTCAAGAATTTGAAGTGATATTGTGCCATCGGCATTGTAGGCTAAGAACGGACCACCGCCAGGCTCGCCCACGTTGCGCACCATGCCACAGACGCGCATGGGGCGGTTGAGCTTTTTGCGCAAGTAAATGGCCATTTCGGTGTCCTCCAACATTTTTGTCTCGGGATTTTTCGTGAAGAGTTTCTTCTGTACGAATTGTAACATTTCGCGAAGGTCGTCCATGGTATACTTGCCACTATCCAACTTGCGTAAGTAGGCGAAAGCTTGTGCTTGTAGTTTGACCAAGACTCCTGCTAATAGTTTCTTGTAGCGAACGGTGTCTTCCTTTAAGCGGTCGGGTACGACATTGTCAATGTTTTTGATGAATACGACATCAGCATCAATGTCGTTAAGGTTTTCAATCAAAGCGCCGTGTCCGCCCGGACGGAATAAGAGATTGCCGTCCTTTGTTCTGAAAGGTGTATTGTCGGGATTAGCCGCAACCGTATCTGTACTGGGCTTTTGCTCAGAGAAGGTTACATGGTATTTTACTCCAAACTTAGCCTCGTAGGTGGGTACGACTTCTTTCACCAATGCTTCAAACAATGAACGGTGTTCGGGCGAAACGGTGAAGTGTACGTTGACGGTATTGTTCTTTTCACGTGCATAAAGTGCACCTTCGACCAAATGTTCTTCAAGTGGTGTGCGGCTACCTTCTGGATAGCGGTGAAACTTTAATAATCCCTTGGGAAGGGCTCCATAGTTAAGTCCTTCGGCACTTAACATCGCTTTTGCCACCTTTTTTTGCTGGTTGGTTGCTATCAGATTGTCAATATTTCGGTCAAAAAGTCGTGTGCAAGCAGCATCTAAGTCGTTGAAATACGGAGCTTTATGAATATTGTCGAAGAAGAATTTCTCGAAATCTGTGGTTGGCTCATTGTATTCTGCGTCCACGAATGCGAATACGTTCTTAAACATGCGACTGGCAGCGCCTGAAGCAGGTACGAATTTTACTACCTTATTTTGCTCATTAGTGGTGTAATTTTCCCAAGAAGTTAAAAAATCTTTTTCTTCTTCTGCATTAGGAGTCAAAATACCTTTTTCGACACTTGCAGCAGCTGCAAGGCGCAAAAAAGGAAAGCCTGTGGCAAAGCAAGCTAATTGATGTTCAAATTTCTCTTCACTGATGCCTTTTTTAGCTAACAGTGCTTTGTCTTTTTCTGTTATCATGGTGCAAAGTCTTTTATGTTGTTTCTCCTTTTAGGGTGGTTCTAATAATTCTGAAATAGGGATTTGTGCGCTATCGGAAGTGTATTTTTGAAAGTTTGTGAGGGAGCATAGCGGGCTATGTGACCGAACAAACTTTCAAAAAGACACTTTCGAGAGCGTACAAATCACATTTCAGAATAGCAGAACTCTAAAAACAGAATTTTTAGAACCACCCTTTATTGTAAAGGGAGGCGTTAAAGTTTTCCGGCAAAAGCTTCGATTGCTCTTTCGGCTGTTTTGATAGCTTCTTCAAGAGGGAAGGGAAGTTCACCACCTGAGGCATTCAAATGTCCACCACCATTGAAGAATGCTTCAGCCATTTTGTTACAAGGAAAGTCGTCAACTGAACGTAGTGAAACGCGAATGACGTCACGCTCTGTGTCCTCACGTAGCGAAATGCTCAGTCGCATACCTTTCACTTGCAATGGCATATTTACCAATCCTTCTGCATCACCGCGAATAAAGTTGAAGCGCTTCATCTCGCTACGTGTAAGGGTGTAGATAGATGCACGGTTGTTGGCATAGAATTTCAACTTTTCGTACAGAATGTAGCCTGTCAAGCGCATGCGATCAACAGAATATACATTGAATACGTTGCGATAGATCTTATCTTTGTCGATACCTTTGGTAAGAAGAAGTGAGATAACTTCGTATATTTCAGGGTTGTTGGAGTTGTAGGTGAAGCCACCTGTGTCGGTCATCATGCCAGTGTAAAGGCAAGTAGCTCCTCCGAGTGTCATGCTTTCAAAGCCTCCTAATTGGTAAATGAGTCGGAAGATGATTTCGCTCGTAGCACACATGTTGGGGAATGAAATCACTTGTTTGGCTACTTTGGTGTCGGGGTCGATGTGGTGGTCGATGATAATCTTATCAGCCTTAGCGCGTGCGACAACTCCTTGCATCTCTTGCAAACGTGATAGTCCATTGAAGTCGAGACAGAAGATAAGGTCTGCTTCGTTAATGATAGCGCTCGCATTTGCCTCATGACGACAATAGTATTGTATGAGATGAGAGTTCGGTAACCATCGTAAAAAGTCGGGAAATGGATTAGGAAGAACTACTGTCACTTTTTTGCCTAATTGAGTAAGGTATTCGGCCCAACCTAATGACGAACCTACAGCATCACCATCAGGACCGCGATGGGCACAGATAACAATCTTATGGCTCTGCTGTATGGTTTGCAATAGCGAAAATAGTTCGTTATTTGATAAAAGTGGCTTCATGTTTCTCGTGTTATTCTCCTAAATGTTTTAATATGCGTACCTCTTCGACGGGGTCGGCAGCTTTGAATACGGCCGAACCTGCGACTAATACGTCTGCTCCAGCTTCAACTAATTGAAGTCCCGTCTGACGATTTACGCCACCGTCAATTTCAATCAAAGCGTGTGAATTAGTGCGCTCGATTAGTTCACGCAAACGACGCGTTTTATCTAATGAGTGTTCTATGAACTTTTGTCCGCCAAAACCAGGATTAACAGACATGAGCATAACGAGGTCAACGTCGCCAATAATCTCTTCTAATACGTTGACGGGTGTATGGGGATTAAGTGTAACACCAGCCATCATGCCTTCCGTTTTAATCTGCTGAATGACGCGGTGAAGGTGGGTGCAAGCCTCATAATGTACGTTCATTACTTTAGCGTTAAGTGCTTTGACTTCATTAATGAACTTTTCGGGGCGTTCAATCATAAGGTGTACATCGAGTGGCTTGGTAGCATGCTGAGCCATAGCTTGCATGACGGGGAAACCGAATGAAATGTTAGGCACAAATACGCCGTCCATAACGTCAAGGTGATACCAATCGCATTCGCTATGGTTGAGCATTTCGAGGTCGCGTTGTAGATTGCCAAAGTCGGCAGAGAGAAGTGAAGGAGATACTAATGGCATAATTCTTAATATATGAAGTGGGGCATTATTTAGCCCTCATGTTATTATTTGTGTTTTGATTTACCTAATTAAAAGAGATTTTCAATAGGTGGATTAAGTGTGGGAGTGAGTTCTTGTACCCCTTTCTCGCGTAGGCGTTGAATGTGTCTAAGCTCGTTTAGAGCAAAGTCTTTGTTCTCATTTTCATTGAGCATGCTACAACATAATTTTTGTGCCTTTTCGAAAAAGTGGCGTTCAATGTTGATGTAAACGTCTTGTCGTCGCAAGAAGTCGTAAAATTCTTGAAGATGTTCGGGCACTTCCCTTTCATTCTCAAGGTATTCTTGTATCTGCGTCTTGACGTTGGTGCTATAAAACTCAAGGGCTTGCTCACTTCTGAAGTCTTTTAGTGCTACCAGACAAGTGATCATTTCCTCTATGTGGTTCGTTTGGTTTGATCCAGACAATATATGTAGGTAGAAGAAAGCTGTTTTGAACTGCTTCATTTTAATGTAGCAGTGCCCTAATATAAAGCACACTTCGAAGATGATGCTTTGTTGCTTCTTGTCGCTTGTATAGAATTCATTGTTCAGCCTATTGTAAGCTCGACTTAGGTGTAGCGCTGCTTCGTAGTAACGCTTTTGTCGTGCAAAGCGTTTGCCCCAATAGATGTCGTAGCCCAATTCAGCATGCGTAATAGTGTGTATGAGCTCTTGTTCGGGCGACCATTCATCGGTTTTGCCCTCTTTTATTTTATCTTGGGCATCTTTCCATAGATAATCGAACTCTACTTGTTTGCGGTGACCATCTTTCCAATCGTAGCCTATAACAAAGCTACCGCCTGTCACGCGTGTATAGCCGTTTGCTGACTGAAATTCGCTTTGCGGATTGGTAGACTTCTCTGGGAGCATGTAGTTGATGCGAATGTATACAATGTGCTCATTTACCCCCAAGTTTTCAATGTAAAGCGTGAGCCAGTGCGTTCTCTTAGAGTTTATCTCATTCTTACGTTGATAGGCTATTTTTATGCTACCATTTTGCGCTTTCGGAGCTTGATCTTGCTGTAATTGGTGTATAATGGGGGTGGTTAAAGCATAGTGCAAAATGCTGTTTGGGTCCATTGTTGAGAATTGATACCCATCGTCACTTTCGCATTTCATTTCAAGTAGTTTGCTCTCAGGGGGCAGAATTTCTTGTGTGTTTAGCCATTCGCCTAATAAACATTCCTCGGTTGATTGTATGAGATGATTTGCATTGAAACTCATTTCATTTTGTGAGTGGCGCGCTTCAACTTCATTAATCCAATTGTTTTGCTCAAGTAGGTTGCTTTGTGCGTATTCAAGGTCAGAAAAGCGCGTTTCGATCATTTGTTTGTCTAATTGATCTACACGTTCATCTATAATACGCTGAAGAACAAAGCACTCTTGCATAGCGTCGGTTAAGTTGTCAGTTAACTCATGCGAAAGGATAGTGAAGGGTATGTGACAGGCCAAGTGTACGTAAATCTGATTCTTTTCGTCGTCAATAAAGTAGACCGCTCGTGCTATGCTGCTGGTATTATTTGCCTCGTTGCAAGTAGTACGAATGGCTTGAAGTTTATCAAGGTTGGCGATATAGATATAGGGATAATGTAGCGAGAAACCTTTGACATTGGTATCGCTCATTGGTATAAAGAGTGAAAAATTTCCTGATTGGTATTCAAAGGTAAATAGCATGTCCTTCCCCTCATTGAGCGTAACCTTTTCGTACTTAATATTGAGTTTTTTAAGGCTGTTACGCATAATGCCAAGGTATAGTTCTATAGTCACCTTATTGCTCTGTTTCTTGTGCATTAATTTGTCAAGAATCTTTGCAATATTCCCTGTCCTTTTAAGGTAAAATATTACGAGAATAGCTAAAGAACTAATGATGACTATAATAAAGGATATGATGGTTGTAATACTAATGTACATGCTTTTTGAGTCATTTTTGTGACTGTTTTCTCAAATCTTAGATTCAGTCTGTTATTAAAATAATTGCTTATTATATAGATGCAAAGATACTGCAAGGTGAGCGCAATGCAAAATGAAAGTTGGAAAACTTTAAATTATAGGATGTTCATTATGACAAAAAGCTAGTCAAAACTGCAATTTATCTGCCTAATTGGAGGGTCGCGTCCTAACCTGGGGACGACGCGTCCCCGCGTCGGCATTTGTAAGTCAAGGCTCGAGGCCTTGACTTGCAAATACATGAATATCGGGTCTATGTTGATTCGTGTGGGTAGCGGTTTGCTTATTTCCTCAAAAATTCTTACCTTTGAAGTCATGGATACAATAGTGTGGGGAAAATTTTTTTATGACAAATTGCAGTGTACCCATACGATTCGTTACAGAGCCATTCATCTTTCCATTAAAGACACAAGAATAGAATATCATTAAAGAAACAAAACAACGATTATGAAAAAAATAACTTTATTGCTTTTAGCTTTGGCTTTCACGATGACAGCTTGGGCAAGTGAGATTGACACAACGGCGGTTGATGCCATTTATAAAGAGTTATTGGCAAATCCGAAAGTTACAAAAAAGACAGTGCGATACACAGGCGAATGGGAACGAAGTATAAGGGGCTTTTCTTGGAGACAAGGCGAGGGTCGTGGTTGGACCGTGGGCACACGTCTGACACTGAGAAAGGCAAATAGAGCCGATTTAGAACGCTACTTAAAGGTGTTTTACGACTATAAGCCTTATACGCACGTTATTGTAAAAGGGGACCGTGCGGATATGGGATTAGAAAAATGTAAGACGTTCTACGGATTGAGATGGGAAGATGGTACGCTTTATTTTTTGAAGGCTAAAAAGCTTGAAGATGAATTTTGTGTGCCTATAGACTGGCACCTTATAAGTTATTACAAAGGTGTGACACATCGTCCCGATAATTGGGGTAGCATTGATGCGCCAACACGCAGATTATTGGGCTTGAGCCATTTGTGGAGCAGTGTGAAGCAAAACTTTGTGTTCATGGAGCGTGTGGCAGTGAATTGGGACAGCTTGTATGTAGCCATGATTCCACAAATAAAGGCAACGACGGTCGATGGCGAAGCAGTGCGCTTGTTGCAGCGCATGGCAGCAACACTTAACGATGGACATACCTATGTGTATAGCTACTATCCGCAAGATATAAAAAACATGCCTTTTGCCACACGTTGGGTAGACGGTAAAGTGTATGTCGATAAGGTGTATAGTTCTGCCTTTGTGAAGCAAGGCATGCGCCGTGGACAAGAGTTGGTAAGCATTGATGGAGAGGATGTGCAGACTTATGCACAGCGCGAAGTGATGCCTTATATTTCGGCTTCAACAGAACAATGGCGTATGCACGAGACCTACGACGGCATGGAACTGACAAAATGTTTTGGCACAAAGCTTATGACCGTAGAACTGCGCGATGGTAAGAAGACCTTGCATATCACCTATGATTTTAAGGGAAGCGACTTCGATTTGTATAATAGCCAACAACCCGAGCTAATGACGTTTAAAGAGTTAGAAAACGGCATTGGCTATATGAAAATCTCTAACTTCATGGACGGACGTTTGACTAAAGAGTTCGATAAGGTTTACCCTGAAATATTGAAAACACGTGCGCTAATTATAGACATTCGCAGTAATCATGGTGGAAGTTCAGTCAACGCAGATTACATTGCCAAGCATTTTTATGCCGACAGCTTGCTGACAGGTGCTTGGGAGAGTCGTCAATATATTCCTGCCTTTGCCTCGTGGAGTTATCCCGAAAAGGTGTATCATGCCGAGGGCGACGTGTGGCGACATAGTGAGGCTGACACGTTTAAACTCTATCTCAAACCCGTGGTATTGTTGGTAGATCGTGGCACATTCTCGGCTGCTGAGGACTTTATATCTGTGATGCGTGCCACAGGAAATTGCACCTTGGTGGGCGAGAACACAGGAGGCAGTACAGGCAATGGCGTATTGGTATCGATAATCCCAGGTGTTTGTGCCGCCAATATTTGCTCAAAACACGATTATGCAGCCGATGGCACAGAGTTCGTGGGCAAGGGGTTCGCACCCGATGTGCATGTAACAGAAACTTATAACAGCTATTTTAAGGCAAAGCGTGACAATGCGTTGACGAAAGCTGTGCAATGGCTGAAGAAAAAGTTTTGATGTATAATTGCCGTGCAGTGAAGTGTCTTAATGTTTATTCCTATCTGTTCGACAAATTGTAGTTTTTCTCACATTTATCTATACGTTTTCAAAACCTCTGATTTATCTTTCATGTTTCAGTTTCTGTTATAAAGTAATTGAATATCAGTTATTCCAGAAGATGAAACATACGACTTAAATGTTTCACTTTTAGTTTCATGTTTCATTCTTCAAAACACTGAGGGAGCGCTTTCACGCTCCCTCAGTGTTTTTGAATCGCTCCCACAGAGGTTTTGAATCGCTCCCACAGTGTTTTTGTTTTTCTCCCTCAGTGTTTTTAGAATGAAACATTGAAACTAAAAATGAAACATAGAAGTCGTATGTTTCAGTCTTAAAAAGTATTGATAATCAGTAAGTTGAAATATAAAAATGAAACATGAAAGCAAAAAATATCGTAGGTAAAATATACGTAAGCCAATGTCTATTTAGGGCATTCTAAAACATTTCATAGAAACTTTCAAACTGCAAACAGTTATGCGCCACGAGCGCAAGCTCACCTGGGGGCGACGCGTCCCCCCCCCAATTAGGCAGATAAATTGCACTTTACAGAGTCTTATTAATCACATTCCTATCCAATAACTATCTGAAGAATTCTTGGAACATATAGTAACATATATCCTTTTCTCTAATTGAAAAGAACTTACAGGGAGTATGAGCTGTTCCTAAATGCGATAGCTACAATCGTTCACTTTACGATGTTTCAATGTTAAAAAATAGTGATATTCAAAACATTTGTTTGATGTATTAGTATGAAATATTGACATTTTGTGGAAGGTATTGTAAAGTATGCTTACGTTTTGATGAACAAAAGCACTATTTTTTGCAACAAAATTAAAGGTTTGTAGTATTAATAATTCTTAATTTCCTAAATTTACATAGTGAAGAATACTTGTGACGCATAGAAAAACTATTAAATTTGCAGTCAGTTCTTAAAGTATCCTTGGGCTAAAAATGTTTGTTTCATTTAGTGTTATTGGACTAAAAATGCGTTTAGTAAAAGCGCTTGTGGTGCGTAGTTCATTGACAATTACCGTGTTAAACGGAGTGTGAGGATTGCTTTTATCAAACATCTTTATTTCAAGTCGTCTTGTTAATAAGACCGACTTACAACATATAAGTAAAAATATAAAACAAAATATTTAATCCAAAAAATGCGTATGAAAAACCGTTTTTGCAGAATGAGTAAGCAGCTGCTTGGAATAGCGTGTTTGCTGTCAACCTGCGGTGTTACGTATTCATGCTCTGACGATTACGATTTGGACGAAAAGTCTCCTTCGTTCTTGGGAAAGAGTATTTATGACGAGTTGAACGCCAAGGGTGATTTTAAGACTGTAATTAGGTTAATTGACGATCTTGGTTATAAAGAAGTCTTGTCAAAGACAGGTAGTAAAACACTGTTCGTGGCAAACGATGATGCTTATGCCAAGTTCTTAGAAACAACAACGTGGAAGGATGGTAATGGCGAACCCGTTCGCAGTTACGATCAACTTACTACGGCTCAGAAGCGCCTACTCTTGAATGGCTCAATGTTAAACAATGCCTATGTGCTTGAAATGTTGACTACTATTCAGGGGCCGGTGAAGAATTTGTGTATCCGACAGTTGTCTTCAATGTCGGCTACTGACTCTGTGCCTATGTTTAAGTATGACGAACTTCCGAATAACTTAAACAATATTGATGGTAATGCCATTACGCCCGATAAGCGTTATTGGGATAACTATCGCAAACCAGAAAAGGGATGGACATACTTGGCACTTGATAATACAGCGCCTATGTTGACCCATTTCTTGCAAGCACAGATGAATGAAAAGAACATCACTCCTTCTGATGTTTCTTTTATTCTTGGTTTAGATGGTACAGATAAAGCTTGGAACGACAATAGTAACCGTAGCTTCGTTTATGATGCTGAAATCGTGAAAGGTGGTGCTGATGTTACTTGCTTGAATGGTTACTATCATCAGATTGACAAAGTGTTGGTTACTCCGGGTAATATGGCTGAAGAAATTCGCTTGAACCCAACCACTTCTTTGTTTAGCGCGATGCTCGAACGTTTTAGCGCTCCATATTATGATGCTAACTTGACTGAGGAATATAAAGCTCTGCACTCTATGCGCTCTGACTCTATATTCCAAAAACTGTATATAGCTCAGCGTGGTCAGCAAGGAAGCATTTCAAAGGACCCTTCAGGCGAAGCTTTGGGCGGTGATATTCCACGCCTTTCTTTTGACCCAGGATGGAATGCTTATTCGGTAGAAAACTCAACGAAAGAGCAGGATATGGCTGCTATGTTCGTTCCTTCTGACGATGCTATGAAGCAATACTTCTTGCGTGGTGCAGGTGCTTCTTTGATTGAAAATTATGGTAATAAGGACAATACGGAAGAAAACTTGCTAGAGAATTTGTATCAGATTCCTCAAAATATCATTGTTAAGATGATTAACAACTTGATGAAGGAATCGTTCAATTCTACCGTTCCAAGTAAGTATCTTTCAGTAATGAACTCTGCGCAAGACCAGATGTTTAGTCAATACAAATCACTTCCAGATTTCAAGAAGGGAATAAATAAGGTGTTGTTGGCTAACAATGGTGTAGTTTATGTAATGAATGACATGATTGCACCTCCTGATTATGCTTCAGTTTCTGGTCCTGTCCTTTCTGACCAAAGTGCTCGTGTAATGAATACGATTATTCATGCCGATGATAACTTTGTTAGCAAGGCTCAGTATGCTAATGCGCCCTTGCGTAAGTTCTATAGCACTTACTTGTTGGCCATGCAGTCACACTTCTCTCTCTTTGTACCCATAGATGCTGGTTTGGCAGATTATGGTTATTTTGACCCCGTAGCTGCTGCTTCTGCTGATAGAACGCAACAGAAGTATTGGACGATGAAGCCTGCTAATATTACAACAAAAGGTGCTAAGCAAGTTGCTGTTTTAGCTCAGGCATATCGTTATGATGCTTCTAAGGGCTTAGATGCTGCGAATAGCAGACCAATGGGTAATGCTTATTCAAGTGCTGCAACTGACAATGTTGAGACTTCTAACTATGGCCCAACCAAGAAGCAAATGATGATTGATATGGTTGATCAGCATATCTTGGTACATGGTGATGGCAATGGCTCTACAAGTATTGAAGCTAATCATAAGTACTATTTGTCACGTAGCGGTGCACCTGTTATTGTTGACAATATGGGTAATGTTAACAATGGCTCTGGCATGGTTGTAGAAGGTGGCTATCAAAAGGATGTCAACAATGATGCTTATGGCGAAGCTAACGACTTTAAGTGTAAGGTGACTAAGGGATATGACCTTTCAACAGGTTATGGTAATGGTCATACTTACTTCCTTGATCGCCCTATGCAGCCTACAACGAATAATGTATATCAAGTATTTAATGCATTAAAGAAGAATAATGTAGGTTATAGCAAGTTCTTTGATATGTGCTGCGACTTCGTATACAGTAATAACCAAGACCTGCTGCTTCAGATATTTAATAAGGTATATGAAAGTGCTGACGCAACAACTCCTGTTGATAAAGTGAAGGAGGGGTCAAACGAATGGTTGACTGAATTGCAGAAGTATGCAATCTTCTCATTGAATTCTAATCAAACGGGGGGACGTTACACTGCAGCCAATACTAACTTGATTCGTTTCTTCAACAACTATCGCTATACGATTTTCGTTCCTTCTGATGCCGCTATTGATGAGGCAGTAAGTCATGGTTTGCCAACGCTTACTAAAATAGAAAGTTTTGTAAACGAAAACTATGACGCTGAAAAGAAGGCTTGGAAGTTGCGCGAAGTAAATGGTGAACCCGAGAAACTTGTGCTTGACGAAAATGGCAAGTATGCAGCTCCAGCTCAATTGGAAGCTCGTGCTATGATTACTTGTTTGATTAACTTCTTGAAGTATCACTTCTGTGATCAGTCTTACTTCGTTGACGAATATGCTGACAATGACTATTCTTATAGCCAGTCTTCATGTACAGATAGCAAGACCAACTCGTTCATTCCCGTTGCAGTTCGTCACACAACGAATGGACTTGAGGTGTTTGATGCTCGTTCAATGACCAATGGTAAGGTGGTTGCAAGTAAGGCATCTCCAGTCAAAGTGGCTACAAATGATGCAAAAGTGTTCAATTTGTTTGCTCGAGATTACGAATTGAATAATGCTTCTACCTCAGCACGCTCAATTAAGTCTTCATCTTACGTTGTAGTGCAAGGTCTAAAAGATCGAGATTTCTTACTTTTTGATGCCTCAAAGGCTAATAAATTCAACGATGCTTGGTCTTCTCCAGCTAAAGCTAAAGCATTCCTTCAGAAGTATCGACTCAAGAAATAAATACCAATATTATGAATAACATAAAGTTCCTATTGACGCTGGTCTTGTGCTTCTTTTGTGCTTTAGCTGCTAATGCACAGAAGCGCATATCGGGTCGTGTCTGGAGTAAGACAGATGGCCCTATCGTGATGGCGTATGTAGTCGAACAGGATAAGAATAACCGTAACGTTACTGCAGCTCAGACTGATGCAAATGGTAACTTCTCTATGGTTGTTAAGAATCCTGCTAATAGACTGCGTGTATCTTATATTGGCTACCAAACGAAAATCATTCCTATTGGTGGCAACTCACACTTTAATGTTGAGTTGATTGATAAAAATACGTTCAAAACTGCCGAAGTAACCACAACGCGTAAAACGCGTTCAAATGGTCTCGTAATTCCTGAACGTGAAATTTCAACCGCTCAGCAAACACTCGACATGGACCAAATGGCTGGTCTGTCGTTCGAGACTGCAGCCGACGCTCTCCAGGGTGAGATTGCCGGTCTTGACATCGTGTCTAATTCTGGTAACCTTGGTTCTGGTTCTACTATGCGTTTGCGTGGTGTATCTTCTATCAATGGTAGCCAAAATCCCTTGATTGTTGTTGATGGCAACATTCTTGAAGATTACGATAATAGTTCACTTGATTTGGACAACATGGAAAACCAAGAGCAGTTCGCTACTCTTTTGCAGGTCGCTCCTGAAGACATCGCTACTATTAAGGTGTTGAAGGACGCTGCTGCAACTGCAATTTGGGGTTCTCGTGGTTCAAACGGTGTAATCGAGATTTCGACTCGTCGTGGTGCTCGCGGTAAGACTAAGGTTAACTTCAGCTATCGTTTCTCAGGTGCATGGCAGCCTTCTGGCATGAAGATGCTTGATGGTGATGGCTATACCATGATGTTGAAGGAAGCTTATCACAATCCTCGTGTGCTTTCAGAAGAAGCCTCAAGTATTGTTGAGATTATGTACCTTACTGACCACCCCTCTTATTATGGTAACTATAATAAGAATACGGACTGGGTTAAGAAGGTAACTCAATTCGGTCAGACTCACAACTATGGTTTGTCTGTATCAGGTGGTGGTGAAAAGGCACAGTTCCGTGTGTCTGGTACCTATGACCACGAAACGGGTACTATTATTAAGCAATCTTTGGATCGTTTGACGACTCGTATGAATCTGGACTACTTCGTTTCAGATCGTATCCGCTTCTCTTCAAACTTCGACTTGTCTTATACTAAGAATAATAAGAACTACGGTAATGATCTTTTAGGACGTGCTTACAATGCAATGCCTAATATGTCAGTTTATCGTAACGAATATCGCGAGACTGCTGATGGTGTAGGTGAATATTTCAATACAGGTGAATATTTCATTATGCCTCCTGCAGCGGCTTCTGCTGGTCTTGTTGGTGCAAATAGTGGTCGTTCTTCTTACTATTTGTCAGACATGATTAGTAATGGTAACCCTGTAGCGATTGCCAATTTAGCTTGGCAGCATGAGTCTTCTTATACCATTCGTCCTCAGTTCCAATTGCGCTATAAATTGTTGGGCAAGAGTGATGACGAGACCACACTTGACTATAATGGCGAGGTTTTCTTAAATGTCTATACTTATAGTTCTTCTTCTTATTATCCTGGTTCTTTAACTTCACAGGCATGGAGTGAAGGTATCAATGTGACAAGTGATGGTCAGAACAAGAATTTGAAGTTTACAACACGTCATCAATTAGTATTCCATCCTCACTTTGCGAATACTGACCACCAGTTGCAGATTATGGGTCAGTTTGAGGCTTCAACTAATAGCGGTTCTAGTCAGAGTCACAAAACGAGTGGTGTTGTAGGTGGTATTACCGATCCTACAGTTGATGCTTATCTTACAGCTTCTTCTTCAAGTACTGGTCGTGGCCATGATGCTGCTGGTTTAGGCTCATTGCACTATGCCTTTGGTTCTAAGTACATCTTCGACTTCACACTGCGTGCCGATGGTAGTACCAAGTTTGGCTCTGGCAAAAAGTGGGGCTTCTTCCCTGGTATATCTGGCCGTTGGAATATTTCAGACGAAGCTTTCTTCAAACCCTTGCGCAGCGTGATTAGCATGTTGTCATTCGCTCCAGGTTGGGGTATTACTGGTAACCCTCCAGGTAGTGAAGGTTTGATGTACAATAAGTACAACCGTAATGGTAAGGCTTATAATGGCACACAAGTTATGCGTCCGCAAAACTTGAAGTTGACTGAAATCCGTTGGGAGAAGACAAAGTCTTGGAATATTGGTGTTAACTTAAACTTCTTTGATGATTTGTTAAAGTTCGACTTGAATGTCTATAATCGTAAGACGACAGACTTGTTGAACTCGGGTGTTCGTATCCCTTCTACAACAGGTTTCGCTACTTTGGATTGGGCTAACGTAGGTGACATCGAGAATAAAGGTTGGGAACTTTACATCACAACGCGTGACATCTTTAAGGTTGGTAAGTTCTCTATGAACTTGCGTGCTAACTTTGCTCAGAACTTGAATACCATTACGCGTATGGACGCTTCTGTATTAGCTTCATATAATACGGACATTGCTTATAATAATGCTGAAGTCTTGAAGCGTGTACAGATCGGTAATGCTTTGGGTGGTATCTATGGTTTCCGTTTCAAGGGTGTTTATGCTTACGACTACGACCACAATGGTTACTTCCAAGCTATCAATGGTCAGGAAAATCCCAAGAATAACTGGACAGACCAATTTGGTAACCCCAATACAGCTGCAGGTAACTTAACTGCTGCCGAAAATTGGAAGGGTGGCGTTAAGCCTCGTCCTGAATTGGCTAAGTCTACTCCTATCGTGTTCGATGCTAATGGTAATGTCGTGTACGATAAGAATGGTAACCCTCTTCCCATGTACTTCAACTATGGTGGTAAGAACTATCAGTTTGATGGTGGTGATGCTATCTATGAAGATATCAATCATGATGGTAACATCGATGAACTCGACGTTGTTTACTTAGGTACTTCTAATCCTAAGTTCAATGGTGGTTTCGGTGTAAACTTTAAGTATGGTCGTTGGGAATTGAAGACCTCTTTCAACTTCCGTGTTGGCAACAAGATTATCAACTTGGCTCGTTTGAATGCTGAGAGCATGACAAGTAACAAGAATCAGTGTGCTTCTGTAAGCCATCGTTGGCGTAAGAATGGTCAGTACACGACGATTCCTCATGCAATGAACTCTGGTGTAAAGGTTACTTATAACTCTCTCATCAGCGATCGCTTTGTTGAACCTGGTGACTTCCTTCGTTTCCAATACTTCCAGCTCTCTTATAGCGTACCTGCTGAAAAGTTGAAGAAGATTGGTTTGAATACACTTCGTATCTCTGCTTCAGGTAATAACTTAATCTTCTGGTCTAAATATTCTGGTGTTGATCCCGAGCATTCTGCAAGTGGTTATAATCCAGCTACAGATAGTTCACAGACCCCCCGTTCACGCTCATTTACGTTTAGCTTGAACTTTGGTTTCTAATAAGTGAAATAGGATAGGGGAGTGTTTGCACTCTTAGCTGTAAAACACTCCCCATTTTTCCTTTACCGATGTAATATTATCATCATGAAAAGTAAAAAATTATATACAAAGCTTCTGTTGGCTGGTGGACTCCTTTTGTTCAGTGGCTCGTTGACTTCGTGCAACGACTTCTTGACATTGTTGCCTACGGACCAACTTCCAGAGGAAAACTTCTGGCAGGATAAGGCTGACCTTGATGGTGTACGCGCAGGTGCCTACGATCAGTTGGCTAATGCTACGCAGACTGGTAAGATCCTTCAGTGGGGTGAGTTACGTTCTGACAACCTTACATTGAATACGGTTTCAAACACATCAATCGACAACTTACAGAATGCTATTTTACAGCCTAACAATAATATGTTTGATTGGGCTGGTTTCTATACGGGTATTAACTACTGCAATCTCGTTATTGAGAAGGGTGCTGATATGACTGTTCCTGGCAAGGAAGTTGATCCCAGTTTTACTCGTGCAGAGTATAATAGCTATCGTGCTGAAATGTTTGCTTTGCGCTCTCTTTATTACTTCTACTTGGTTCGTTCATATCGTGATGTTCCTTATGTAACATCTTCTGTTCGTACTGATGCAGAGGCTATGAAGAGCCGTATTGCTGTGTCTTCTGGTGTGGCTATTTTAGGTGAATGTATTGACTCTGTTGAGACAAACTTAAAATATGCTACAGAAAACTTTGGCTCTGATGCCGAAAACCGTGGCCGCTTTACCAAGAATGGTATGCGTGCTTTGTTGGCTGACATGTATTTGTGGCGTGCTTGTATGTTGAAAGACTATGTAAGCAAAGATGGCGCAGGTCGTGTCAACCTTTCTGATGTTGCGGCTACTGATGCTGATGGCAATGTAACTGGCTCGTATACAACTAAGGATGGCGAGGCTATCACTGATGCTTATTGCAACACTTTGGCTAAGACTTGCTTAGAAAAAGCAAAGAAATATGCCGATGATGCTATTAAGTATATCAAAGTAAAGTATGACGAGGAACTCGAGAAAAATACAGGTATAGTAACTGACGAACAAAGAACGCAGCCTTATCCCCTCTACTTGAATAATAGGGAGATGACAGCTATAGCTGATATGTCGTATGCCTATAATTTTGGTAGTCAGAACTCTCTTGAAGGCATTTTAGAGTTACAGTATGATGGTACTTCAACTACCAATGGTACTGTCAATTCTTATTTTTCAACCTATTCTTCTAACCAGTTCAACCCTGGTACGATGACTTTGTCGAATGATTTGATATCTGGCGCTCAAAGTGTTGATCCGACAGTTGGATTTGGTAAGACAGACTTACGTTTGCTTGAAACTTGTTACTATCCATCTTCTGCTACGAGTAAGCCTATCTGTAAGTTTGTAATCTCTACTTTTGATGTTTCGAATTCAGAAGATTTGACAGAGACTCCAAGTTATTCTTCATTGTCAGCTCGTACTTCTTCTGCAAATAATGCTCACTGGCCTATTTATCGTCTGACTGATGTTATGTTAATAAAGGCCGAGGCTATTGCTCGTCTGGGTATCATGAATGGCTCTATTTCTTTGGACGATCTGAAGGAAGGCTATCGTTTAATCAATCAAATCTTTAAGCGTAATAATCCAGCTCTTGTATCTCCTGCAGATGCTACTGGTACAAAACGTGAATATGGTAGCGATCGTTTGAAGGGTACTGGCGTACATCAGGGTGAAGATTACTGCGTAGGTGACAATGGCGCTGCTAACAAGACGGCAAGTGACTTACTCTCAAATGTTTATAGAGAACGTCAACGTGAATTCGTTGGTGAAGGTAAGCGTTGGTTCGATATCGTTCGACAGGCAGAATACTCTTATGTATCAAACAAGAAGAGCAACTCTTCTGCTTTAGGCTTCGGTAGCTTCAAGCCTACTGTTGCTAATCGCTTGTCAAAACTCTATAGCTTGTACAACCCCATTTATAGTGAAGAACTCAAGGTAAATGGTAAAGGACAGGCTGACGGAGGTATGCTTGAACAAAATCCCATTTGGGATCGTTACACCAAAAAATAGATCTTACTATGAAATCTAATAAGTTGAACATAAGTCTTCTTTCGTTAGGCTTAGGTTGCATGATGCTCTTTGGCAGTGCCTTAACTTTTACGGCATGTAAAGAGAATATTAGTGAAGATGCCTTTGCTATTGCTACGAAGAAGACAATTGAGGATTATCTGACAGATAAACCTGAACTTTCGAGCATTAAGAATATTTTTGCTCAAGTAAAGTTAGGCATATCTGAAGATGCTTCGGTAGTAGCGAGTGCTTTGGCAGCGCGTGGTAATTATACGGTTTTCGCTCCTAATAATGATGCTATTGCTGCATACGTTAGTGAGGTTACGAATGGTGAAAGTTCTGATTACAATGTTTTGACTGAGGCACAGAAGTCTGCTCTTGCTTTGAACTGTATCATTGATAATGGTGATAATAGTGCTTATGAGTTGGCAGACTTTCCCAGCAATGGTATGTTCGCTACCACCAATTTGAAAGATCGCCGTGTATCTTCTAAGCAAGATGCGGAAGGTGATTATGTATTGAATGATGTAGCGAAGGTTGTAGAATCTAATTTAGAGGCTTCAAATGGTATGTTACATGTCGTTGATCATGTAATTGTTCCTTCTGACAAGTCTATATCTGATTTGATTGATGCTGCTTCTAACATGCGCATCATGTCTCAACTCTTCCAATTGACTGGATATGCAATGGATTCTTTGGACCTCGTAAGTCAAGTGCAAAAAGAAGATGCGTTTGAAAAGGCTCATTTGTCACATGCTGGTGAGAACCAATCTCTCTCTGGTGTTAGTAACAACTTCGCTTATCAAACCAAGCGCTACATTGGCTATACTGCTTTTGTCGAACCTGATGAAGTCTTGAATAGCGATTGGGGTATTCCTATGCCACAATATGACGAAGCTACGAAGACTATTACCAATTGGAATGAAGTCTATGCAGCATTGAAGTCAAAGTGTGAAGCCATTTATGGTACTGAGGACGCGGACGATTTAAAGAGTCCGAACAATGCCATTCATAAGTTCCTTGATTATCATGTATTAGATGGTAAGGTGGTGCTTGAAGACCGTTCAGCTGTTCACCATTGGAACGAGTATGGTTATACTTGCGGTGAAAGTTTTTCTGTAAAGTCATCTGAACATTATACGGTTGACGTTTGGGACTACTTTACAACGAAGTCTGGTTCTTTGCTGAAGATTACCAATACGGTGAATGATGAATATTATCTAAATCGTGTGGCTAAGTACAATACGACATGGTCTGGTTCGAACTTGGGTAATTATAGCTTTGAGCGTGTATTATATCCCAATAATGGTAATAATGGCTTGGATATTTTAGCAAGTAAGAAGAATATTGTTGGTGATGTAACGTATGATAATGACGGTGCTAATGGTTATTATTTCCCCATTAACCATGTTTTGGTAAATTCTACTGAAACGGCTGATGCGCTTGGTTCAGAGCGTTTGCGTATTGACTTCACCACTTTCTTCCCTGAGATATTCTCAAATGGCATTCGTGGTAGCAAGCCTGCTTACTTCCCTGAAGGATATTTCGCTGGCATAACCAATGTCAGTTCCAATACTAAGATCTTCTATTTGCAGGAAGGTTTCTGCGGTAAGGGTTGGGGTTGGAAAGACTATCAAGGTGATGAATTCATCGCAACTGGTCAGTATGACTTGACAGTCAAATTACCTCGTGTGCCTAAATCTGGCAATTATGAGTTACGTTTGGCTAGTTCGAACAACTCTTTGCGTGGTATGGTACAGGTTTACATTGGTAATTCTCCTGATCGTATGGAAATTCCTACAGGTCTTCCCATTGATATGCGTGAGACGGTAGGTATGATTCCAGGTAATCCTTGGATTAACGATAAGGAATCTCAATATGATGAGATGACTTGTCGCGAAAACGACCGTAACTTGCGTAACCAAGGTTACATGAAGGGACCACAGTACTTCCATAAGAATGGTAAGAATAAAGATGATGACCCTGTTCGTAACATTGAGGGTAATGCCGATGATGCTGCAGCATTGCGTCGTATCTTGATTGCTCAACATTTTGATGCCGATAAGACTTATTATTTGCGTTTTAAGTCTGCCATCTCTGATCCTCTTACGCAACTTTATTTGGATTACATCGAGTTCGTTCCTGTTAGTGTTTACAATGGCAATACACCCGAGGATATTTGGTAATTCATACAAAACCACACAACATTTCCTATCATGAAATTTAAATCAGTTAATTTGGTTGTTGGAGGACTGATGGGGGCCACCATGCTTTTGGGGCTTGCTTCATGTTCTGACGATCATTTCGATATTAAAAATGGAACTGCCAGTGCAAACAACACGATATGGCAGAACCTACAAGCTAATCCTGATAAGTTTAGTGATGTTAGTTCTATTTTGCAGAAAGTAAGAGTTTACAAGAGTTTAGAAGATAAAAAGCGTACTTTGACTTATGCTGAACTTCTTAACCAACCCCAAACACTTACATTTTGGGCTCCTGTGAATGGTTCTTTCGATCCTCAACCTTATCTTAGTCGCATCGATCAAATCAATAGCTATCGTGAGCAAGGTTTGACAGATAAGGCCGATACGCTTGAGTACAACTTGGGTATGCAGTTTGCGCAAAACCACTTGGCTCGTTTCAACTTTGAGTCAATCAAGGAAGATCAGGACGTTCGACTTTATAATAGCAAACTTGCAACTTATAATGCAGGGCAAAGATTGTTCAATGGCGTTGAACAACTGGACACGGAGATACCTTCTTCTAATGGTGTACTTCATGCCTTGAAAGGTGTTTCTCCTTTTGCTTTCAACATTTACGATTATATTGGTGAGCATCAAAATGAGTTTCAAACTATCTATAATGCGTTAACTGATCCTGCTATCAATAAGCGTATCTTTAGCGAGTCGAGCAGTACTCCTGGTGGTATGAACAGCGAGGGCCAAATGGTTTACATTGACTCTGTTTACAGCTATTCCAACGAGTTGCTTGACCAAAGTGGTGCTCAGATTAAGAATGAAGATAGCCTTTACGTTGCTATCATTCCCAAAGAATCTGCTTACCAACAAGCTAAAGAGAAAGTTGAAAAGTTGTTTAACTATTCAGACCGCTATAAGTACAATTACGTTGGTGGTGGTACGTTGAGTTCTGCTTTTACAACTCTCTATCAAACTACTAAGACCGACTCATTGCGTGATTATAACACCAAGAAGATGTTGATGACAAGTATGTACTTCACTCCTTCTATCTTTGGTGGACGCTTCCCCGTTAGTACTTCACGTGATAAAAAGGCTGAAATCGCTGATTATGCCATGCACGCAGACTCTTTGATTTCTACCAATGGCTTGATTTTCTACAACAGTAATAAGGGTGGGCTTAACCCCATGTTCGGAGATGGTACTTGGGAAGAGGCTTCAAATGGTGTAATCTTCCCCATCTCTACTTACGATAGTGATCCTGCTTATTCAATCATGCAGAGTAAGACACTTGACATGATTAGTAGCGATAATGTCGGAGATGTCGTAATTGGTGGTGCAAGTGGTTCAAAAGGTTCTTATTACTATTTGACAGAGGGTTCTAACTGGAATAAGGATATTGATATCGATATGCTTGAGACGAAGGGTTATCGTTATTTCCAAGTTGACGCACGTGTAAGTTCAGCTTTGGAAGTTTACATTCCACTTCGTAATCTGTATAGTGGTAAATATCGTATTCGCGTTCAAATGTTGCCTAATCGTGTAGATAACAACCACAAGTACTTTACTGAAAACGAGGAAACAAACAAGCAGGAGGAAATTGTTGAACAGAAAACGAAGTTCGTTGCAACGCTTTATGATGATGAAGGTAATCGTATAGGTTCACCTTCTGAGGACATAGTAGTTGACGACCACGAAGTAAAGACGTATACACTTTTCGAATCAATCGAAATTCCTAAGTGTTATTACAATTTGCCTTCAGGCGTTTCAAATTGTTTCCCCTTGTTGAAGTTGGAGATTCCTGGTTCAATAAAGTATCGTCCTTATCGTAGAACACAATTCTCGGGCTTGAGTATCGCTAAGATTTTCATCGACCCTGTGCGTGAATAAGCATCAAGTTTCAAGTAACCTATCCTCTTGTCAAGTAGGGTAGCGTTACTTGAGCCTTAATCAACCTTAATATTGCAGATAATGAACAACAATAAGAAAATACACTTGATGCAGGGTACGCTGAGAGCTGGAGTATGTATGTTCATGCTTTCAGGTGCATGTGTACTTTACGCTCAAACTCCTCAAACAGAAGAGGGGACAGAGGCGACTCCTGCTGCTAAGGTGGCTAAAACTGCTACTAAGAAAGCTCCTAAGTACAAGATGAAGGAGGTTTCTGGTTACATCTTTGATGGTGCTACCCAAAAGCCCGTTGTAGGTGCTCAGATTCAGTCGTTGGGTAATAGTTATTATTCAGCAATAACTGACGAGAGTGGTAAGTACACCATTCGCGTTCCTGAGTTTGTTGAAGCACTTTATATTTCAGCAAAGGACACGGATTATAATCCAGCTCAAATAGGCATCAAGGGCGCTGATAATCAAAATGTCTATTTAACAAGTGGTATGAACAAAAACTTCTTTGCCAATACTACAACGTTAAATAACAATCAAACCATGCACATTGATGAGCCCAATTCGCTTACCATTGAGAATGAAATGGAAAAGGGATTGTCTGGTTCAGTGCGCATTCTCAATCGTGGCGGTATGCCTGCTCAAGGTGCTGCTATGTTTATGAATGGTTTGAATTCATTGAATAGTACAGCTCAGCCTCTTGTAATTGTTGATGGTGTAATGCTTGATATGCAGTACGATCGTTCAACAATCCACCAGGGTTTTGTCAACAACCTTTTCAATATTATCGACCCTGATGATATAGAAACGGTAGAGGTCGTAAAGAATGGAACTGCACTTTATGGCGCGAAGGGTGCCAATGGCGTGTTACTCATCAATACGCGTCGTGGTAAGAGTATGGTAACGCGCATCAACTTCCGTGCTTATGCAGGTTTTGAAACTGCACCTGAGCAAATGAAGATGATGAATGCGGGGCAATATCGCAGTTATTTCTCTGAATTATTAGGTACTTTGCCTGATAATGAATATTTGGGAAGCAACAAGACCATTCCTTTCTTGAACGAAGATAAGAATTACTTCTTCTACAATTTGTATCATAACGAAACAGATTGGCAGAAAGACCTTTATCATGACACCTTTACGCAGAACTACAAGGTCAGCGTAGATGGTGGTGATGATGTTGCTATGTATCACTTGTCTTTGGGCTATGCAAAAAGCGACGCTACAGCTAAGAAGAACGACTTCAATCGTTTGAACATTCGTTTCAATACGGATGTCAACATGTTTAAGGATTTCGTTACTGGCATTGACTTCGCTTTTGCTCGTAATGCTTACAATTTACGCGACAATGGTTGGGCTGAGAACTACGACACGCGTAATATCTCTTCACCCAATGTATTGGGCCTGATTCAGACTCCGTTCATTAGTCCGTATGCTTATTTCGTACGTGCTGATGGCAATCAGTTGAGCCTTATTCACTCAGACAAGGTGTATTCTGGTAAGAATTATAGCGAGGACAATAATCCTTTCCAATACGCTACACAGTTTGGCTATACTGCACTCGTTAATCCTTATTGGGTGCTTGAAAATGGCCAAGGTAACAATAAGAACTTCTACGAGCAGACTCAGTTTAATCTGAATATTTCGCCTAATTATCGCATCAATCGTTACTTAACAGTTAAGGATCGCTTCAGCTATATTCTTAATCGTAACAATGAGAAGTACTATTTGCCAAAGTATGGTACTCCTCCCAAGTCGGTTGAAGGCTTAGGCAATGTAACGAGTGTTGTTAGTACACAGTTCGCCAAGGAAACGACTTTGTTCAATGACTTTAGTGTTGATTGGCATCGCACGTTTGGTGCGCATGACATTGAGTTGTTAGGTGGTTTCCGTTTCAACTCTTATTCTTATAATCAGAGTCACATCACTGGTTACAACAATGACCAGGATAAGATGCCTAACATGGCTTACTCTTTGCAGTATAAGAATTATGGTGGTGCCAACGATACTTGGAACAACTTAGCTTATTACTTAAACGCTGCTTATAATTACAGAAATCGTTATTTCCTCACTGGTACCATGTCAATGGAGGCTTCTTCACGCTTCGGTACGAAGGCTGACCAAGGCTTGAAGTTGTGTGGTGTAACTTGGGGACTCTTCCCTTCATTGCAAGCAGCTTGGGTTATTTCAAACGAGAAGTGGTTCAATGTTAAGGGTATCGACTACTTGAAGTTAACGGGTGGTTACGAAATTAGCGGTAACGACAATATCGATTACTACGCTACTCGTACTTACTTTGCTAACTCACAGTTCCTCGACAAGGCAACTTCACTTGTACTCTCAAATATCCAAAATCCCAAATTGCAGTGGGAAACTACCAAACGTTACAACATCGGTTTGCAAGCTAGTTTGTTGAAGAATCGTTTGAACGTTGGTATTGAATACTTCCGTAGCAATACTGACCACTTGCTTACTCGCAAGTCAGTAAGTGACATCACAGGTTTGGCTACAATGTGGTCAAATGATGGTGCGTTGAAGAACTCAGGTGTAGACTTTAATGTAAATGCGATGCTTGTTCAGCACAAGGATTGGCGTTGGCAAGCAGGTTTCAGCATCGGTCATTACAAGAATGAAATCACCGCATTGCCCGAGTCAAATGTCAATTTGATTCGTACTTATGCACTTGATGACAATGGTGTCCGTATCGCAAGCAGCGAAAAGCAGATACATGGCTATACATCATCAATTTATGGTGACAACAATATCTTGACAGCCGTAGGTCATGCAGCAGGTGTATTCTATGGTTATCAGACCAAGGGTGTATTTGCTTCTGATGCAGATGCTAAGGCTGCAGGTAAGGATGGCAAATACCTTCGTTACCCGACAGGTATCTCTGATCCTACCAAGGCATCACGCGACTTCCGTGCAGGTGATGTACACTTCGTTGACCAAAACGGTGATGGTTGGATAAATGAGGCTGATATGGTAGTCATTGGCGATCCTAATCCTGATATTTATGGTAACATTTACACTTCTCTCAGCTGGAAAGGCTTGAAGTTGGATGTTAACTTTAAGTATTCTTTGGGTAATGATGTCTACAATTACCAGCGTTCACAGTTAGAGTCAATGAACAATAACTGGAACCAAACAACAGCTGTTATAAATCGTTGGCGCTATGAAGGTCAAGTCACCAACATGCCTCGTGTAATGGATCAGTCAAGCGAACAGTGGGTCAACAACGAGCGCTTCTCTGATCGTTGGATCGAAGATGGTTCTTACCTCAAACTTAAGAACGTTCGCTTAACTTATAAGGTTCCTGTAAACCTTAGCTGGTTGCTCGGTCTTTCTGTATGGGGTGAATGCAACAATGTGTTCACTATTTCTAAGTACACGGGTAATGATCCAGAATTCTCAGCAGGTAATGGTGTCCTTTATCAAGGCATTGATGCAGGTTATTTAAATTTAGGTCGTAACTTTAGCTTAGGTGTGACTATCAACCTCTAATCGTATAAAGAGTCGAGAGTGGGGAGCTCGGAAGTTAAATGCTTCACAAACTTCTCAACTCTCAACTTTCAACTCTCAATAAAATACAGCAATGAAACACAAATCGATTTTAAGTCTTCTCATCTTCCTCATGGGGTTAGGTGTAACCACCACTTCATGTGAAGATATGTTGACCCCCGATATGAATCGTTACACTGAGAACTTTACAGGTACTGATACCGTGTATTTCTACCTCGGTATCATGCGTAACGTTCAAGACATGGTAGAACAAAATCAGTTGCTGGGCGACTTGCGTAGTGACTTGGTGGCAACTACTCCGTATAGTAGCGATTCGGTATCACATATTATTGATATTGACCGTACAACCGATAAGGATGCCGACAATCAATTGGTTAATCGTGCAGCTTATTACAAAGTTATTAACCAGTGCAACTATTATTTGGCAAAGGTTGATACCAGTGTAGTAAAGAACAACATTTATTACATGAAGCGTGAATACGCTCAAGTAGTAAATGTTAGAGCTTGGACATACCTTCAGTTGGTTCAAACTTATGGCAAGGTGCCTTTCATCACCAAGCCTGTTAACAATGCAAACACTGGTTGGGAAAAGAACCCAGAGGCTTGGGCTACTGCCGACAATTTGGTAGACCTCTTAAAGGGTGACCTTGAGAAGGCACAAGTTATCGAGCGCACGTTGGGCTATCCTAATTATGGTGAGTTCCAAACGGGTAATGAGAATTTCAAGGTACAGAGCAACAAGATGCTTTTCTATGCCGATGTAATCCTTGGTGATCTCTATCTCTTGCGTAGCAATGGAAAGGCTGACTACGTTGCTGCTGCTAAGAATTATTATTACTTCTTGAAGGAAGAAGCAAAGAAGGGCATTGGCGTTACTTCAGGTGCAGCTTCATTCAACGAGGGTACCAATCCCAATGGTACTAAGTATTATACTCCAAGCATATTAGGTTGGGTCGGTTCAGGCCTTTCGGCAACTTCGTTGGGCAATGAAAACATTACTATCATTCCTTCTGCTGCTAATAAAACTTTTGGTCGTGTATTGACTCGTACAGCTCAAATCTATGGTTTTGATGCAAGTTCTTCAAACGTCACCAATTCAAATGTGAATGGTGGCGATGTAAGTACTTCTGGTAGTGTCAATATTTGGACCAATTACAAGTCACGTCAGGTAGAACCTTCAAATGCTTATCTCCAGCTTTGTGCAGCTCAACCTTATGCTCGTACGACCATTACTAATGGCGAGGAGACAGAAGTGAAGTATTACGAAGGAGCAGGTGATGCTCGTTTGTGGGCTACGGCACCTTATTTCAATACAAAAGATGCTCCCGATTCGAAAGCCCGTTTTATCACTAAGGACGCTCCTATTCAGGCGGTAACACGTGATGGTATTGCTTTTAGTCCAGAGTTTAAGCACTACAAGTCAATCTATCGTCTGCGTCAGATCTATTTGCGTTATGCAGAGGCTATCAACCGTGCAGGCTATCCTCGTATGGCTTATGCAGTGCTTACCAATGGCTTAAGTTCGTACACGATTCCTGAGATTTCTTCAGATTCAATCAAGTACGATGACGAAAACAAGACATTCCAACACGTATTCTGCATTGATAGTACTAGCATCTCTGATCGCTCTCGTGGTGCATTCTTTATCGGTGTAGATGAGCTGCGTCGTGCACAAGATGACCCAGAGTACGATCTCTATTTGAACTTCTCTTCTTCTAATTGGAGCAATGTTGGTATTCACCAATTAGGTGGTATGGCCAATGTGTCATTGATTGATAGCTTGAATGGCTATGACAAGCGTGTAGCTCAGCGTATTAAAGAAGAGGCACTTCGCACGGGTTCTGCTAACACTGCAAGTGTTCGTCGTGTTCTTCGCAAATTGGCTAATGAAGCTGCGTCTGATGGTGAAACAGGCGAAGGTGGTGACACTGAAGGGCCTTCACTTGACGAACTCCGCAAGGACTACACAGAGATTGATCCTGAGCCAGCCAAAGAGGCAGATCCTCTCGAAATCCGTGCCGTTGAGTCTCTTATCGCTGATGAGTGCGTACTTGAGACAGCTTTCGAGGGTAGCCGTATGTTCGACCTCATTCGTTTTGCACGTCACATGAATAACGATAGCGGTTTAACAGCTGATTATGGTACGCAATGGTTAGCATGGAAGATAGCACGTCGTGCAGTCAACTTAGCTCCTTACGAACAACCTAAGCAGTATGATGCAAGCCTTTATGGCAAAATGATTAATCCTAATAACTGGTACATCGCAAATCCTGAATACAAATAATATTTGTATTCACTAAATCCAAATAAAAAGGCATGGACGATAGTCCGTGCCTTTTTTGGCTTGTAATGAATAGGTGGGTGAAACTACGATTTGAAGAGGTCTACGTAACGCGTGCTGGAATGATTACTAAAGGACATCTTTCAGTAATCAAGACATACTCCTTAGAAGGTAATGTTACGAATGGGGGCTTATAAAGCTTGAATTCTAAAGTTCAATTAGCTAAAAGAAGAGCCAGAGGCTATTCGAGTGTAAGCAACTTCATGGATATGGTATATTATATCAATGGAGGAGAATGCTTCCGCTACCCACACGAATCAACATAGGCCCAAAATAGCGTTAATCCTCAGATTACTGGCAGTAGTTTGCCACCTATCTAAGGATTAACGCTACGAAATTTTATGTGTGAAAAATCAAGCAAGTTCCTTGCTTATATTGCTTATTTTCCACAATTTATATCAAACAAATACGCTATATAAACTGCAATTTATCTGCCTAATTGGGGGGCGGGTTAATTGGGGGGCGGGTTTTTAACCCGCGGCAGCAGCAGGCTTGAAGATCTACTTATAGTCGCTAAGCGACTATAAGCAACATGCTGCTGCCGCGGGTTAAAAAACCGCCCCCCAATTAGCCCCCCCAATTAGGCAGACAAATTGCAGTTTACCCACATAATTCGTTATAGAGTTTTAATAGCTAAATGAGTGGCATGCCGAGTGTGCGGCACTCTTTACGCATCTCGTCGGGCCAGATGCTGGCTTGAATTTCGCCGATGTGCGCCTTGTGGAGTAATACCATACACAAGCGGCTTTGACCGATACCACCACCAATAGAGAGGGGAAGTTCGTCGTTGAGCAAACGTTGGTGGAAGTAAAGCGACTCACGTTGCTCTTGTCCTGCGATTTTAAGTTGTCGCAAGAGGGCTTCTTTGTCAACACGAATACCCATTGATGAAAGTTCGAAGGAACGTTCAAGCACGGGATACCATATCAAGATGTCACCATTAAGTCCTTCATAGCCATTTTCAGCCTTTGTTGACCAGTCATCGTAGTCAGGGGCGCGTCCGTCGTGCTTCTTACCGTCAGAAAGTTTGCCACCAATGCCGATGATAAATACTGCGCCATACTTCTTACAAATAGCATCTTCGCGCTCTTTGGGGCTAAGATCGGGATACATTTGTAGCAGTTCTTCGCTATGAATGAAGTGAATCTTTTCGGGCAAGAAGGGGTGAATAGAATCGTAAGTTTCACAAACTAAATACTCTGTGCGGCGAATAGCGGCATAGATGCGTTCGACGACATCGCGCAAGAAAGCCAGCGTGCGGTCTTTAGCACTAATAACGGCTTCCCAGTCCCATTGGTCGACGTAGAGTGAGTGGAGATTGTCAAGCTCTTCGTCAGCACGAATGGCATTCATATCGGTATAAATGCCGTGTCCTACGGGTATCTTATAATCTGCTAAGGTAAGTCTTTTCCACTTTGCCAATGAGTGTACGACTTCTGCTTTACGGTCGCCTAAGTCTTTAATTGGAAAGGTTACGGGGCGTTCAATGCCGTTCAAATCGTCATTAATACCCAATCCTTGCATGACAAAGAGCGGAGCCGTGACACGTCGTAGGCGCAGTTCGGTTGAAAGGTTTTGTTGAAAAAAGTCTTTTATGAGTTTAATGCCTTGCTCCGTTTTGTGCATATCGAGCAGGGCGTGGTAGTTTTTGGGTTGAATGAGTTTGCTCATGTTTGAGTTCCTTTTTGCTTTGATAGTATAGGTTAGGCTACGTTATATTTGTAACGTAGCTGTTCTTTTTTGTTTGCAAAGCAAAATTACATATTAATTTCTATTCGATAAAATATTTACGTATATATTTACGTTTTGTGATTATCTATTATCTATAGATAACAAAAAGAAAGAATGAGGTGTTAGGGTATCGCTATATAAATGTGATTTTGTAATGAATTACGTAGGCAAAACTGCAATTTACCGAACAGTTACGTAGGGGAGTTCATGGCGTGTACTATTTGACAAATTACAGTGTTCATATTTTTCTTTTAAAAAGCTTGAACTCACACAATTCGTCACGGAATAAAAAAAGCGTTACGCTCCATAGAGAGCATAACGCTTGTATTTAGGTAAGTGTAGGCTTTATGAGCCTATGTTCACTTATCCATTTTAGAAGTTAAAAGGGGAGCGAATTATTCACCCTTCTCCATCTTAGCCTTCAATGCAGCGAGTGCATTGTTTTCACCGAGTGAAGTAGTAGCGGCTTGGTTTTGGATAGAAGGAATATCGCTGTTCTTGCTCTTGTTAGAGCGAGCCTTGCGAGGAGCTGCGGGAGCCTCACCACCACGTTGTGCATCTTCGAAAGTGCGGCTGTGAGAGAGGATGATGCGCTTGCTGTCCTTGTTGAATTCGATTACCTTGAAGGGGAGCTTCTCACCTTCCTTAGCGTGTGAACCATCTTCCTTAACGAGGTGCTTAGGAGTAGCGAAACCTTCTACACCATATTCGAGCTGAACTACAGCACCCTTATCCATGAGTTCGGTGATAGTGCCTTCGTGTACGCTGCCTTCAGTGAAGGTGTTTTCGAATACGTCCCAAGGATTCTCTTCGAGTTGCTTGTGGCCGAGAGAGAGACGACGGTTGTCCTTATCGATTTCGAGAACTACTACCTCGATGTCAGCACCGATTTGAGTGAATTCAGAGGGGTGCTTAATCTTCTTAGTCCAAGAGAGGTCAGAGATGTGAATCAAACCATCTACGCCTTCTTCGAGTTCTACGAATACACCAAAGTTGGTGAAGTTACGTACCTTAGCGTGGTGATGTGAACCAACGGGGTACTTAACTTCGATGTCCTTCCAAGGATCGTCCTTGAGTTGCTTGATGCCGAGTGACATCTTGCGTTCTTGACGGTCGAGTGTAAGGATAACAGCTTCTACTTCGTCGCCTACCTTGAGGAAGTCTTGAGCTGAACGCAAGTGCTGGCTCCAGCTCATTTCGCTTACGTGGATAAGACCTTCAACGCCGGGAGCGATTTCAACGAATGCACCGTAGTCAGCCATAACGACTACCTTACCCTTTACCTTGTCGCCTACCTTGAGGTTAGCGTCGAGGGCATCCCAAGGATGGGGAGTGAGTTGCTTCAAGCCGAGAGCGATACGCTTCTTCTCTTCATCGAAGTCGAGAATAACAACGTTGAGCTTCTGGTCGAGCTGAACGATTTCGTGGGGATCGTTTACGCGGCCCCAAGAGAGGTCGGTGATGTGGATCAAACCGTCTACGCCGCCGAGGTCGATGAATACACCGTAAGAAGTGATATTCTTAACAGTACCTTCGAGTACTTGACCCTTCTGAAGCTTAGAGATAATCTCTTGCTTCTGAGCTTCGAGTTCAGCCTCGATGAGTGCCTTGTGTGATACAACAACGTTCTTGTATTCTTGGTTGATCTTAACAACCTGGAATTCCATTGTCTTACCAACGAATACATCGTAGTCGCGGATAGGCTTAACGTCGATCTGTGAGCCGGGCAAGAATGCCTCGATGCCGAAGATGTCAACGATCATACCACCCTTCGTGCGGCACTTGATGTAACCCTTGATAACTTCCTTGTTCTCGAGAGCAGCGTTAACGCGTTCCCAAGACTTGCTTGCACGAGCCTTCTTGTGTGAGAGTACGAGTTGGCCACGCTTGTCTTCTTGATTTTCAACGTATACCTCTACAGTATCGCCTACCTTCAAGTCGGGGTTGTAACGGAACTCGTTAACGGGGATAATACCGTCGCTCTTGTAGCCAATGTTAACGACAACTTCGCGCTTACCAATTGAAATAACTGTACCGTCAACAACCTCGTTTTCGTTTACGCGGCCGAGGGTTGCGTCGTAAGCCTTCTCTTGTTCGTCGTGGCTTTGAGTTGATTCTACAGTACCGTTCTCGAATGCGTTCCAGTCAAAGTCCGCAAGCGGTGCAATGTTTTTTAAATTCTCCATTTAATGTGTTAATAATAAAGTGAATAATAGTGGCTTTCGCTTCATGAATGGCGAGTCGGAGCAGGAACGGGGTGGGCACACGGCCCTCAGTGGAGAAGTTGTTCGAGCTGCGCTCTTTCCCTCTTTAGCTAAAAGTCGGTACAAAAGTACGTATTTCTTTTGATTCTTACGGTTTTTCTTTTTTTATTTTTGTGTCATTAGGGCGTATTTCCTCTTTTATTGGTTCTATGTGTCCAAAAAAAGGTGCTAAACGTTCATTGAGAGCGTTTAGCACCTTTGAAGGTTTATCTGTGTGTGTAAATCAGATTACAGTAGTTGGATTACTGAATCTTAACAGTTGCACGACGGTTGTAAGAGAACGGAGAGAGGTTCATTACACCACCCTTAGCCTCAGTGATGATATTGTCGCGGTTAACACCCATCTTAACGAGTTCGTTAGCAACGGTTTCAGCACGCTTTTCAGAAAGCTTCTGGTTGTATTCAGCAGAACCAGTCTTGCTATCAGCGTAACCAGTAACAACGATCTTAGAGTTGTTAGCCTTAGCGTATTCAGCCAATTCCTTAACGTTAACAAGATCCTTGCGGCTTGCGACCTTGGCAGAGTTGATGTTGAAGAATACGCTTGAAGTAGTACCAACGAATTTAGTTGAAGACTTTTCAACGGTTTGGTTCTTAGCGTTAGCCAACATCTCGCGGAGGCGTGAGTTTTCTTCTTGTTGTTCCTTAATAGATTGGTTAAGAGCGTCCATTTGCTCCTTGTTCATAGCCATCAAAGCGTCAACATCGGGCACCTTATCCCAAGTACACTTGCCGAGGTTGTATGTTACACCAACATCGAGGCGAACGTCCTTGTCCCAGTGTCTCATCTTATTCTTCTTATAATTAGCCCAGTTGTCGGGATTAGCCTGGTCAATTGAACCTTCAGTAGCACCAACGCTGAGGTCAGCAAAGATTTGTACGTGCTTGCTTACGCGGAAGTTGTTCAACAAACCGAAAGTGTAGTAGATATCTGCATTCTTACCATCGTTCCACTTAGTTGCAACGCCAAGACCTACGTAAGGAATGAAGTTCCAAACGCGCTTTTCGTTATAACCGCAGAACATGTTAGAGAGGTTGAACATAACGTCTTCGTGTACGTTCATTGCAGTATAAAGAGGATGGCTTGTTTCAGAATTTACTTGTTTACCCTTGATGAGGTCGAACTTAGTACGAAGGCCAAGACCTGGAGTGAACCATTTACCTACAGCTACGGTGAAACCGATAGTACCACGTTTGTCGCTGAAGGGGTTATTGCTAACACCGTGCTCTTGAGAAGTGTAGTAAGCAGTACCAGATACACCAGCACTTACGAACCAATTAGCCCAAAATGAGTTAGTAGCTACACTGTACTTTTTGGTAGGAACTTCTGTTTCCTGAGCCATAGCCGTTGTGGTCGATGCAAGACCTACAAAGGCAAGTGCAATCATTAATTTTTTCATAACTAGATGATTTGAAACTATTAATATATTTATTATTTCTTGCAGAGAGTAAAATGCGTTTTAACTAATTTTTTAACAAATAGTACTGCGTATTTGTTGCAAAGATAGGAAATAGTATAGATAGTTTGCAACTTTTTTATAAAAAAGTAGCCTTTTAGGCTGATTTTTATGCTTTTTGTAAACTATAAGTTGCTATTGTATGCTTATTGGTGCTTCTATTTTCTTTATCAGAGTAGCTTTTCGGGGTTTAAAATGGTCATAATGAGTGTACCGTCTGGGGTAAGATTGGGTGTACTGCTATTAAATAGTTGTTCAAGTAGGGTACTCATTTCTTGCGTGTTGAGCAATTGACCATAGGGTAGTGCCACCTTTCGAGCCATAGCGAGGGAAATAGTGTGTCCCATTGTGTCAGCCGCGTTAGCTTGTCCTGTTAGCGCATCAGCTAATATGCTATTAATTAATGCTGTAGGGGCAATGCCTTCGGTCTGTATGGGTACGCCAGTGAGTATGAAATCACCCTTTTCATCGTTATTAATATCAAATCCGATGTCTTTTAATTGTGGTAGGATTTGGTTTAGTATTACCCCTTCAGAGGGAGAAAGCGTAAGCGTCTCAGGGAAAAGCAACTTCTGAGAGGCAGACTTGTGCTGGAGCAATTGTTGCTGATACCGTTCATATAATATACGTATATGTGCGCGATGTTGATCAATCAGTGCCATACCCATAGGTAGCGCAGTGATGATATATCTACCTTGGTATTGATAGAAGTCGCCGTCTTTCTTTTCGTTCCATGCTATTTTTCCCGTGTCTGGCAATTCCTTATATAATAATGTAGGAGTCTCTTCAGGAGTCGGCAGCGGAGTGAAATGCGATGGCAGTGGAACATCATTGTCTTCGTAGCGACTTTCTATCTCGATTTCGTCATCTTGCTCCGTGTTGATGCTTTGTGAGGAAGGATTAGTTGCGGATTGAAAGCTCTTTTGCGTATTTTCGTATATCCTTTGCCAGTCGATCGTAGAGTGGGGGCGAGGGGGTGTATAGCTTGAAGTAAACGAAGTACTGCTTTTGTCGACTGTTGCACCTTGCTCGTTGTGAGTTGGGGGGGCAGGTGTCGTGTCGAATGGATTGAAAGAGGTGTTAATATGTATTTGAGGCGGAGCAATGTTGACACTTTCACCTCCAGTTGCATTAAATGTAGGAATGTCGGGACGTGCCTCCGTATTAAAGTCGATGGCGGGAACAGCCCCATATTTACCTAACGATTCGCGCACAGCAGCTAATAGAATTTGAAAGATAGCACTGTCGTCTTCAAACTTTATTTCTGTCTTTGTCGGGTGAATGTTTACATCAATACGCGCAGGGTCTACTTCAAATTTTATAAAGAAGGGTACTTGTTGTCCTTCGGGAATAAGGCGTTCGTAAGCCGTAAGAATTGCTTTAGCAAAGTAAGGGTGGCGCATGAAACGTCCGTTGACAAACAAATATTGGTGGGCGTTCTTACGTCGAGCAGCAGTAGGCATTCCCACAAAACCGCTGATATTGGCAAGCGTTGTCTTTACCTCAATGGGGACAAGTTGCTTGTCTATGCGTCGTCCGAAGATGCCAACGATGCGTTGTCGAAAGTTGCCGCCTGCGAGATCAAGTGCAATGCTGCTACCGCTTTGTAGGGTAAAGGCAACGTCGGGGTGAGCCAAGGCAATGCGTTCAAACTCTGCCATGATATTGCTCAATTCCGTTTGGTTTGACTTTAGAAACTTGCGGCGAGCCGGAATGTTGAAGAACAGATTGCGCACCGCGAAGTTCGCTCCTACGGGACAACTTACCAATTCTTGTTTGGTCACTTTTGACCCTTCGATATTAATGCAAGTGCCCAGGTCTTGCCCTTTCTGTCTGGTACGGAGTTCAACTTGAGCTACTGCAGCGATAGAGGCCAAAGCTTCACCACGGAACCCCATCGTGCGCAGTGCAAATAAGTCGGTAGCTTGTTGTATCTTAGAAGTGGCATGGCGTTCGAAAGCCATGCGTGCGTCCGTTTCGCTCATGCCACAACCATTGTCGATGACTTGAACCAACGTCTTGCCAGCGTCTTCAACCACTACTTGAATGTGTGTGGCACCAGCGTCAAGTGCATTCTCTACCAACTCCTTAATCATAGAGGCAGGGCGCTGAATAACTTCACCTGCTGCTATTTGATTAGCTACAGAATCGGGTAAAAGATGTATAATATCAGACATTCTTTTTCTTCTTATAGTTTTTGAAGTGGGGCTTCTCTTCGTATAGAGGGTTTGAGCGTTGTGCCCGATTTCTTACCGCGCCAGTTAAATACGTCATCTGGCCCAGTGGGACGTATGTAGTCAAACCAAGCGAAGCCCTCTAACTTCGTGCGGTCGGCAGGAGCTAATCCCAAGGGGTAGAAGTAGCCGTGAGAAGCGGGTGCCCATATCTTTGATAGCTTGCGGTTGAGCATAAACATACGCGCCTTAGCCGTTTCGACGTAGTTCTGATAAAGAATTGTGCTATCCTTCTCAAGCGGATAGTTAACCACTCGAACGTTGCCGATGGCTTGATTTTCGCTCACTTCACCTTTCGTGTCAAAATAAGTGCGCATCTGGTTGGCCGAAACTTGATTAAAGTGGGTGGAGTCAACCTGTTCTACCATCAATGCCTGTCGGTCAACGTAAATGGAGTCGACGGTAGAGTCGTTTAAAAAGGCGTTGATCTCTTCGCCCACAATCTGTCGATTGTCGCTCCATACAATGGGGTCGCGATAGAGCGTCACCTTATTGCTCAAAGTAGAAAAAACTAAGGAGTCGGCCACCATTTGCATGTTCGTTCGGTAGGCGCGTGCATGAAAATATCCGTGCAGTACACGATAAACGGAGTCCGTCTTGATATTGTACGTAAACATTCTGAGTGTGTCGGCGTGAACGTAGAGTGTGTCTTTTCCTTGCGAAAAGTCACGTGCCAAAGCCTGTCGTGTAGCTATGGCTTCACCTGTTTGTTCATTATACCAAACATAATGTCCCGTCAGAATGTTCTTGTTTACCGTGTCCTTACATTCCACATTATTAAAGGCCTCCAATATTCCTTTCTTTTTGTTGTAATACACCGTATCGCCTTGCATGATGCGGTCGCGACCGAAGGCACGCGTACCTTTTAGTAATTGAGCCTTTTCGCTTTGCGTATTGTAAAAACCGTGTTCTGTATAGATGCGGTCCTTGCCCGAATAGATGTTCGATTTACCCACAATCTCGGCCCATTTCGTGATTGTATTGTAATGTAGCGTATCAGTAATGAGTCGAAACTTCGGACTTGTGAGTTCAACATTGTAATTAAAGGAGGCTTTACGAGTGTCAGTATGATATTCGCCCCAATCAGAGGTCAGTTTATTATGTCCGTCAATAAGTTCACCACCATTAAAGTAATATCCCGTATTGTATAATCGGTCATAGTTCAAGCTATCCGTTTTGAGCACTTGCTTGCGGTGAATCATTACTACATTTTTACGCATTTCAGCGATTTGCGTCTCACCGTCATAGTGCAACTTATTACCTTTAAGTGTAAGCGTATCCCCTTGCACAATGTTTACTTTGCCAAAGGCATCAAACGTCTGTGAGGCCTCATAGAGTACAGCACTATCGCAGTGCATCACCATGCCCGCGTGTGCTAATATCACCTTACCGCTCAGACGTTGTGCACCATTCATTTCATTTTCAGAGAAACGCAAGTTATCAGCATGTCGCAGTACGATGCGTTCATCGTTAGCCGTCTTTTTCTTTCTGTGTTGGTTAATAGAAGGTAGCGCGTAAGCAGCACACCCCATGATAATCAATATATAAAGTAGAATATTTTTCACGTCAAATCTTTTGGGTGCAAAGTTAGTGCAAGGCGAGCGAAGAACAAAATGAAAGTCCTTAAGACTTTCATTTTTTCTTCCGAGTCGCCGCCTAACTTGGCGTAGCAGAGTAGTGCAAGGCGAGCGAAGAACAAAATGAAAGTCCTTAAGACTTTCATTTTTTCTACTGAGGCTATACGATAAAAAAGACAAACTGCTGTTTACTATATTCCCCACTCAATCCAGCAGAGGCTGAGGATACTGATGCAGAACCATAGTAAGATGCCTTGGAAAAGGGGACGTAGGCCTACACTCTTTAGTGTGTCGCGCGTGAGTGAAGCGCCAATGAAAAAGAGAGAAAGCGTAATAAAATGTTTCGCTAAAGAGTTGATACCACCGCCCACGGTGCTAAGAGCGTTAGTTGCAGTCGTACCGATTAAGTCAGCATTGCTAAAGAGGTAAGTGTTGAGCAAAATTACAACTACGAACCAAATGATAAAGCGTGGAATACATTGATACCAAGGTGTGCTCGTACCCACTTTTTGCAGTGAACCCTTAAAAAGGAAAGGAGTGATGAGTGCTAATACAACAATCCATAGTGCACGTGTGAGTTTGACTGTCGTGGCAACTTCGAGTGAACTTACCCCCTGCTCCGCCAACCATTCGGGGTGCATTTGGTCGTATGCAGCTCCAGCACCAACAACAGATGATGTGTCGTGAATAGCAATTGCAGCCCACATACCGAAGTCCTTCATACTCATACCGAGTGCCGTCCCGATATGAGGAAAAATGAATAAGGCTATGGCATTTAATAGAAATACAACGCCCAGTGCTACAGACATGTTTTCACCTTTAGCTTTGATAATGGGCCCTACGGCAGCAATGGCCGAACCGCCACAAATAGCGGTGCCCGAACTAATGAGAAAACTCGTCTGTGTGTCCACCTTTAATAATTTGCGACCCAATATCCAACCTAAAAGCAGTGTGCCAAAGACGCTGATGATTGTAAACGACATACCCTCGCTGCCTGAAGCCAATGCTTTGTTTACGTTCATGCCAAATCCTAAGCCAATAACCGAATATTGCAACATCTTCTTTGACATCGTCTTATTAAAGTCGGGAAATACCTTTCCAAACAGTAAAGCAAAGACAATACCTATACCTAAAGCCACAGGTGAGGTGATATGATGAGTTATTTCACCAAAATCACCCAAAGATAAATGAAAGCTGGCGGTGATAAAGTTGGTTAAAAGAGCAATGCTCAATAGTGTGATAATTGCGATGTATAAGATTTCTTTCTTTTTCAAGATAGTGAAGTTTTAAGATTTATCTATTTCCGATTAGACACAAATATAAGGTTACAAAGCCATGCGTATGGCTTTATAACCTTATAGGCATAATCATTGCGTTTTTTACTTAATCCAACCTTTGTATTTAAAGTTGCAGTTGCGCCATTCCGGGCTAATGCGAATGTACGTAGTATTGATTTTCTCTTTAATCCACTTTTCGATAGCCTCTTCGCTGCGTTTGTTGACAACAACGTCGCGTAGCGTCTGAAAGTCTTCCGTCATATTGGCGTGGTGGCCTTCAATGCGATTTTTGAGTAGAACGAGCGCACAAACCTCTTGTCCCTTTTCGTTTGTCATGCGGAAAGCACGCGACATCTCGCCCACTTTCAACGTATCGACCACCTTTGCAATGTCTTGTGGTAAGTCTTTCATTTCGAAACGTGAACTGATGCTTCCCGTTTGTTGATTAACGTTGGCCATGAGTCCGTGGTTGTTGCGCGTATCTTTATCGTCAGAGAGTGCTTGTGCAGCAGCATCGAAAGTAAACTTCTTGGCACGAATGTCATCAGCGATAGAGTCGAGACGTGCAATGCCGTGTTCCATTTCGCTCTCGTCAATGCGAGGCTTAAGCAAAATATGGCGCACGTTCACGCGATCACCTCTCTTATCAATCAGCTGAATGATATGGTAGCCATATTCGCTACGAACAATCTTAGACACCTTTTTAGGATCGTTCAACGAAAAAGCTACATTGGCAAATTCTGGTACCAATTGGTTACGGCCCATATAGCCAAGTTCACCACCGTTACGTGCCGAACCGTCTTCAGAATAGAACTTCGCTAAGGTAGAGAAGTCAGCTTCTCCTTTATTAACACGTTGCGCATATTCACGAAGTTTATTTTCGATACGTTCAATCTCAGCGCGCGAGACGGCAGGAGTAGAGGTGATAATCTGCACTTCAACCTGTGTGGGAATGAATGGCAGACTATCGGTAGGCATATTCTTAAAATATTCGCGCACCTCGGCAGGGGTAGCTTTGACATCTTTGGTCAACTTCTGGCGTACTTCATCTGCCATCATCTGTTCGCGATACTGCTTCTTTAAGTTCTCGCGCATCTGTGAGATGCTACGACCAGACATCTGCTCCAAAGCCTCGCGTGAACCATACGTCTGAATAAACTCATTGATACGGTTGTCAACGCCCTTAATGATGTCAGCTTCACTTACGTTGACACTATCAAGCTCAGCTTGGTGAATAAATAATTTGTTAACTGCTATTTGTTCAGGAATGGTGCAGTAAGGATTGTCAATATGTTCACCATAAGCTTCAGAAGAGATGCGAGTCTCTTCCACGTCAGAGAGCAAAATGGGTTCGTCGCCTACTACCCAGATTATTTGGTCTACCACGTTGCTTTGCGCAATGGCAAAAAGTGGCAGAAGGGCTAAGAGTAGGGCACTAAATAGAGATTTCTTCATATTGTTGTAGAAAGCGTTACTTCACGGTTTTCAATACGTCCTCGTTCACGGTGAAAGTGAATTGTTTGCGCAATTGCTCTACCCAAGCCTTTTCACGATCGTTTTGGTAATCGCTCGTGACTTGTGCCTTAGCATCAAGATAAGTCTTCGGTTGCTTCATTACCTTACCGCTAACGCCTGTAAGTGCGTAACCTTTCAATGCTTGAGGCTTCTCGCCCGTCTTGAAAGCATAAGCGTCAATGTATTTGTTTTCACCCTTCGAACAGAGGTAAGGCCCACTAACTGATACGGTTACGCTATCTTTGTTAAACTGTTGTTTTAACTCTTTGCGCCAGTCTCTTTCGCCAAATTTCTTTAGCATTTTGTTAACAGCCTTCGCATCTTTGGCATTCTTGCAATGGAATACGAAACCTTTAAAGCGAGGTTCTTTCCATGCATAGTTGGCTTTATGGTTCTTATACCATTGTTCCAAACCTTTCGTGTCGGCAGCAGCTACGTCCCATACTTGGCGTTTGCTTACTTCGTAAAGCAAGAGACCGTCATGGTACTCTTGAATAAGGTAACGCAGTCCGTCATTCGTGGCGATGTTGGCATTCATAACGCTATCCAACACGGCCTCGCGGTCCAATCGTCCGTTAGAAGCATCAACAATCTTCTTAATTCTATATTCGGCAGAAGCTTCGTCGATGTTCTGGCGCTTCAGCATAGCCATGATTTCGGGGTGAAGCTTTTCATAAGAGTCGAGTGGGTGGCGGTCGGTCATCTTGATGATATGGTAGCCGAAGGGCGAAAGAACAGGTTGACACATTTCACCTTTCTTCAAGGCATAAGCAGCGTCTTCAAATTCCTTGACGAATTGACCTGGACCGACCATAGGCAGTTTACCTCCCTTAGCGGCACTGCCTGGATCGTTAGAGAATTTCTTAGCCATTTCAGCAAAGTCAGCTCCATTCTTAATGGCATTGTAGATAGAGTCTGCCTTAGCCTTTGCTTGCTGCTTCTCAGCGTCAGAGGCTTTCTGTCCTAAACGAATTAAGATATGCGCCGTTTCGATGAGGTCCTTACCGCCGAGTTGTTTCACCGTATTGTCGTAAACTACGTGGGCGATAGAATCGGTAAAGGAAGAATCCGTCATGAAAGGAGTAAGCTGCATATCGCGGTAGGTTAAGAACTCCTTCTTAAAACTTGAAAGCGTATCAAGTTGTGCAGCCTCAGCAGCAGCAACTTTTAGCTTATAGTTAATAAACATGGGCACATATTCTTGTACTGACTTCTTTTCTACAGCACCTTCAATGTTTCCATTTTTATGAAAAGAGTATTCAAATTCTCCGCGTGTGATAGCCTTCCCATTGACTGTCATCAATATAGGGTTATCAGCCGACTGCGCCCCAGCTGTAAGAGCCAGGGCGAAGAGAGCTGCAGTAAGCAAATTCTTTTTCATATATATATATTAATAATGTATATCATTAAAAAAGCTGATGTGTAAGTGTGCAACAATGCAGGAATCCATTATTGGCACATTTGCACATCAGCTGTTGATAGTTTAGTGAGTTTAATAGGTCTAATGAGTGAGTAGACGCGCGAGCCGGAAAGTTCGCGTTACGTAGGAATGTATAAGAACGAAGTGTCAAAGAGTTATCAAACTCATTAAACTTAATGAACTCATTCAGCTCATTTAATCTTATTCTCCGGGGCGGCTATAGTTAGGAGCCTCGCTTGTGATAGTGATGTCGTGAGGGTGACTTTCGAGAACACCAGCACCTGTGATGCGAGTAAACTTAGCGTCGTGTAGCTTTTCGATAGTAGCGGCACCACAGTAACCCATACCAGAGCGCAAACCGCCAACCATTTGATAGATAACCTCTTGTACAGAGCCTTTGTAAGGAACGCGACCTGCAATACCCTCGGGCACGAGCTTCTTCACTTCCTTTACATTGCCTTGGAAGTAACGGTCCTTTGACCCATTCTCCATAGCTTCGAGAGAACCCATACCACGGTAAGTCTTAAACTTACGGCCGTTGAAGATGACTGTTTCGCCTGGGCTTTCTTCAGTACCAGCAACGAGTGAACCAATCATTACACAGTATCCACCAGCAGCCAAGGCCTTCACTACATCACCAGAGTAGCGCAAACCACCGTCAGCAATCAAAGGCACTCCAGTACCCTTCAAGGCACAAGCAACATCGTAAACGGCTGAGAGCTGTGGTACACCCACGCCCGCTACGACACGAGTGGTACAGATTGAACCCGGACCGATGCCCACTTTGATAGCATCAGCGCCAGCGTCAACCAACATACGTGCAGCATCGCCTGTAGCAACATTGCCCACAACGATGTCAACGCCAGAGAAGTTGGCCTTAGCTTCTTTTAATTTTTCAATCACAAACTTAGAATGACCATGTGCAGTGTCAATCACAATGGCATCAGCGCCAGCTTGAATTAAGGCTTCCATGCGCTGCATAGTGTCTGCTGTAACACCAACGCCAGCGGCAACGCGTAAGCGTCCTTTAGCGTCCTTGCAAGCCATAGGTTTGTCTTTAGCTTTTGTGATGTCCTTATAAGTGATAAGACCTACGAGGTGGCCTCCTTTGTCAACAACGGGAAGTTTCTCGATTTTATTCTCTTGCAAAATCTGTGCGGCAGAGAGCAAGTCAGTTTGTTGAGTAGTGGTGACAAGGTTTTCTTTTGTCATCACTTCGTCAATGCGTTTGTCCAATTGACGCTCAAAGCGTAAGTCACGATTGGTAACGATACCAACTAAGTGCATTTCGTCATCAACAACGGGAATGCCACCGATGTGATATTCACTCATCAAGTCGAGTGCGTCCTGAACTGTTTTGTAACGTTTAATGGTTACAGGGTCGTAAATCATACCATTTTCGGCACGCTTTACGATGGCTACTTGGCGTGCTTGGTCTTCGATGCTCATGTTCTTATGAATCACACCGATACCACCTTCACGAGCAATGGCAATGGCCATCGTTGATTCGGTAACAGTATCCATGGCAGCTGTAACGAAGGGAATCTGCAAGTCTATGTTGCGTGAGAACTTCGTTGCCAAAGAAACAGTACGAGGGAGTACGTCAGAGTAAGCGGGAACTAAAAGGACGTCATCAAACGTGAGACCGTCCATCACGATTTTGTCAGCAATAAAATCAGATGTCATACTAAGTTGGGATTTTAATTGCACGCAAAATTACACATTTCTTTTTTACGCACAAGGTGTTGTGTTGTTTTTTTTGAAAAAAACGGCTTACTGTTCGCATGTTTTTGCCAATGCTTCTATAAAGGTTTCTTCTGTAGGTTTATTGTCATAGAGGTAGGCTAACATTTTGCTTACAGCCGTTTTAGACTGTGAAAGAATTTGGAATGCAGTAATGCAAAGTCCGTGTGAATAGCCTAACTCTTGCATTTCGGCATAAAGTGCTTGCTCGTTTGCAGTCATAGTTCGCTCCTTATTTTAAGAAGGGGTCAAGCGTAGCCAGAAGGTCTGCTTTTGACATAGCTCCGCTTGAACGCCATAAAACCTCTCCTTGTTTGAAGAGTAGAAGAGTGGGTACAGCTTGAACGCGATAGTTAGTAGCCGTATCGTTATGTTGGTCTACGTCTACTTTAATAATGCGAATTTTGTCACCTAACGTCTTTTTTACTTGTTCCAAAATTGGGTGCATCATTTTGCAAGGTTGGCACCAAGTAGCATAGAAGTCAACCAACACAAGTTGGTCAGTTGAAATTACGTCTTGAAATGTTTCCATATTGTGTTGTGTAGTTAATGTGATAGAGTAACTAAGTCCCAAAGGTAGTCATTTAATTCTGCTTGCGGTCATGATGTTATATTTTTTATAGGTTTTTGAGTTTCTTATAGTTTTGGTGTCTATGAAAAAACTGAAACTGCAATTTATCTGCCTAATTGGGGGAACGCGTCCTAACCTGGGGGCGACGCGTCCCCCAATTAGGTAGATAAGTTGCAGCTTATACCAAAACATTAAAAAGAGTGCATAAAAATACCGTTATAATATTGACTTGCAAAATTCGTCGATAGAATAAGGTGATTTGTCTAAAAAGTTTGGCTTGAAGAAACATTGTAATGTATCTTTGCGTACAGAAAAAAAGATAATATAGACCATAAGCATTTTACTTTTGAGAGTTTGTTAGGTCTATGTTATAACAAGCTATAAGGTAATAGTGTTTTTTAGGTAAATGACGAGAGGCAATATTCGCTGTGAAGCGCGTACTGCCTCATTTTTTTATACATCTTCCCCACTCCATTTCATCTATTTCTCTGAACTAAGGCTAACCCCAACATAGTAAGTAGCCCATTCAATAAGAGCAATTCGTAACCAAAAGTGTAGCCCCATAGCAGAGGGGCATAGTGGTCGAGTAAGCCACAAACGATGGGGGCAGCTAAACAGATATAGGGAGCAAGACGATCGTTGACAGCACGATGAGTGAACAAACCAAAAGTATAAAGTCCTAATAAAGGACCATAAGTATAGGAAGCCATGACGTAAATGGAGTTGAGCACGTTGTCATTACCTATCACTCTAAAGGAGATGATGCAGAGCATGAAAAGCAGTGCTACAACGAGGTGAACACGGCGGCGCATCGCGACAGCTCTGCTACCAGCTTCACACGATTCGTCCATACCTAATAAGTCAATACAAATAGTAGTAGTGAGCGCTGTCATGGCAGAATCGGCACTCGAAAAGGCGGCAGCTACTATGCCTATGGTAAAGGGAATGATAACCCAACTGCCCAATGTACCCGAACTTACAAGCCAGGGCAATAGTTGATCACCCACAGTGGGCGGCGTGAGTTGTTGCGCTGCACAAAGAGTATAGAGCAAAATACCTAAACCTAAGAAGAGAGCATTGACGGGCAAGAAAGCGAGACCATAGGTACACATATCCTTTTGTGCCTCGCGTAGGGTGCGGCAGGTGAGATTCTTCTGCATCATGTCCTGATCTAATCCTGTCATCACAATGACAATGAACACGCCACTCAAGAATTGACGCCAAAAGGCCTGCCGACTCATTGCGTCCCATTCCCACACGCGACACATAGGACTATGCGTAATCGTAGTGATGACTCCCGCAAAGCTTAAATTCATCTTATCGGCCGCTACTACCATGATGCCCACGGCCGCTAAAAGGAGACAGGCCGTTTGGAGCGCATCGGTCTTAACAATCGTCTGAATACCACTACGCTGGGTATAGAGCCAGATGAGTAATAATACAAATAAGGTGGTTAGGACAAAGGGTACAATTCCATCACCCAACAAAGGAGTTACTACAAACTGCGCCAAGACAATACATACGAGATAAAGGCGCGCTGCTGCTCCCGTAAGTTTACTCAACACGAAGAAGAGTGCTCCCGTGCGATGGGTGCGTGCGCCAAAGCGCTGTCCTAAATAGGCATAAATACTGGTAAGCCGCAACCGATAGTATAAGGGTAAGAGCACAAAGGCTACGACTGCATAACCTACAATAAAGCCCATACACATCTGTAAATAGGTCATGCCCGTCGAAGCGGCCCAACCTGGCACGGAAATAAACGTTACCCCCGATATGCTGGCACCTATCATGCCAAAGGCTACCAACCACCAAGGCGATTGGCGTCCAGCACGAAAGAAAGCATCATTGCCCTTGGCGCCCTTTACTGCTGCACGGTGAGAGAGGAATAATAACAATAAAAAATAGCCCACCAGAGTGATGAGCATAAATAAGGCTGATGACATAAGGGAATAGGGAGGTTATGTGAGTTGGGAGGGTTATGAGGTAACTGAAGTTTCGGATTTAGCAAGGGCGGGCTGAAAGCCCAATGGAGCACATAGCCCAGG
>OGJJ01000126.1_pt1 | contig 68924 bp, 83 predicted proteins | sample 1572081 | NCBI WGS metagenome assembly OGJJ01 (sample SAMEA2582122, study PRJEB24529) | metagenome | biome: Human gut stool | place: China | collected 2011
AAAGCAATAAGGCTTGAACAAAGTGAAAGCCAGCGTCTTTAGGCGCTGGCTGGTATTATGGGCTTATAGCCCTTGATCAAACCACCCGTTAGACGGGTGGTTATGATTATATAAAGGGCAAACATCGGTGTGGCTGCGTAATTGAGTTCTTCTTCTCGGCTCCAAATTTTTGGTCCAAATTCGGTGTCAACCGTAGCTTCGACCTCTTCAAATTGATTCAAAAACTCTAGATCCCATGCGGGACGAAGGCGTTTGGTTAGTGGTAATTGGCGGGCAATCTCCTCAATCAAGGCCTCATCGACCCCTTCACCATGCCAGTAATCTTCTAATTGTTCGCTGGAAACGATCTTTAGATTATTCTCAAATTGTGAACGAATAGCAGGATCATTGAGATAAGAGTACCAGTTGGCATCATAAATAAGAAGTTGTCCACCTGGTTTGAGAGTGCGTAACCAGGCCTCATAAGCCTTTTCAGGATTTTCCAAATTCCATGTAACATTCCGCATTATAATGACGTCAAAAGATTCTGGCTCAAAGTCCAACTCTTGGGCATTCATTTGTAGATAGCGAACTGTGCTTGAATTTTTTCTATATTGAAGGAGATTCTCTTGTGCAATCTGTAGCATATTTTCTGAAACGTCGATTGCAGTAACATTAGTATAACCAATTTGTGTTAACAAAATCGGAAAAAATCCGGGTCCTGTGCCGATGTCTAAAATACTAGTTGTGCTATCCTTTGGTAGACAACGTATCAGTTCATACTTCCATTTTTCTAGTTGAAGACTTTCAAGTTCTTTTTTATTTTTTTGAGAATATCCATGATAACGTTTATCCCAGTATTTTTGTATGATTTTGTATAACATGGTGACCTCTTTTTCTATTCATAAAATTACTTGTAATAGTATACTACAGAAAGAATTGAAGTTCAAAGAAAAATTTGGTTTAGGCAGTTACAAATCTGGATTAATTTAATCTCAAAAATATCCTGACTTTTCTCATTAATTATTAACACGTTCAATAATAAGTGAGGTTTTTAGAATATATTTTGAGATATAGATTTGTTCGTCATTTTTTTAAATCCTCTCATTTATGTTAGACTAGTCGGGAACATTAAAAAAGAGTTTAGGAGCCCCCATTAACAAATTCTTAAGAGTCCTATTTATCCTCGTCATCCTGGCCATGACTGGTGCTATTATTTTCCAGCTATTCTTTACAACTTATATGGGAAGTCATTCGGGGTACGGTATTTCAGTTGGCTGGTAGAGGGAGAATGGTATTTGGAATATGGCAGTCCTTGTCATCCTTCTTGCCGTAAACTTCAAATACGATTGGTTTTATCTGAGAGCTGTTCTAGTGGCTCTGATTCTAGGTGGACTTAGTATTGGAACAAATCATTTCCTGAGCTATCTTCAACATCATCACTCAGTCAATGCTATTGGTGCACTTGAAAATTATCTTTTAGTCCTTGGCTGGGTTGTCGGTTGGTCGCTTGAAAATTCCTCAAGAAAAACAGTTTAAGTTTTATGGGGTAACCGCTTACCTTATCCACTCTGTGATATAATAATTAATCATTATCATAATCGAGGAAAACATATGTCTAAACAACTAAAGGGGAGCTTGATGGTATTGACAGCAGGAATTGCCTGGGGATTTTCAGGAGTTTCTGGTCAATACCTAATGGCTCATGGTGTTAATGTCAATCTTTTGACGAGTTTACGTTTGCTTTTGTCTGGTATTTTACTAACGGCTTCGGTCTTTTTTAGGCAGCGAGACAAATTAGTACAAGCTATTAAAGATAGAAAAACCTTAGTAAGTATCGCCTTATTTGCTCTCTTTGGTCTGGTACTAAATCAGTACGCCTATCTTAGTGCTATTCAATACACTAATGCTGGGACAGCGACGGTCTTGCAGTATGTCACTCCAGTTATCATCCTGGCTTTTGTATGTGCAAAGTATCGTAGGTTCCCAACAGTAGCAGAGCTAGTGGCGATTATCATGGCTATTGTGGGAACCTTTACCATCGCAACGCATGGTCAGCTGACAGAATTGGCCATTACGCCTCTAGGCTTGTTCTGGGGTCTCTCTTCGGCGGTGACCTATGCACTTTATATCTTACTGCCTACTAAGGCTATTGAAAAATGGGGCAGTTTGATTGTCATTGGTTTAGGCCTGTTGCTTGGTGGTTTGATCTTTCCAATTGCTATCCAAGCTTGGAAGTATAAGCTTCCTTTGACCGGTGGGAATCTCTTAGCGCTTTTTGGTTTGGTCTTCATTGGGACAGTCTTTGCTTACACCATTTTCCTTATGGGAACGACCATGGTTGGAGCTGTCAAAGGGAGTCTCTTGGCTTCGGTAGAACCTATAGCGTCGGTCATTTTAACCGTATTAATTATGGGGGACCGCTTCTTTGCCATTGATGTGGTTGGAATGTTTTTAATTGTTCTTGCTGTTATCAGCATATCGCTTAAGAATTTAGTTGCCCTTAAAAAACAAGAAAAAATTCAAAGATAAGAATGGAGCCTGAGTGATTGTGGCTCTTTTCTTTATTGTTCTGTAAAGGATGTTCTTAAAAAATAGGACTTAAGTCCCACACATAAACCTTAAAAATATGGTAAAATAAGAGGTAAACTAACATTTTGGAGAGAAAATGAGTATAGACGATTACAGGCCCCATTTTATGGTGGAGGCTGTTTATGATTTGAAACCTGACCAGCTACGTGAACACGGTATTCGTGCTGTCTTGGTCGATTTGGATAATACCTTGATTGCTTGGAACAACCCTGATGGGACTCCTGAGCTACGTGCTTGGTTAGATGAAATGACAGAGGCTGACATTCCGGTGGTTGTGGTCTCTAACAACAAACATGAACGTGTTGAACGTGCGGTTGCCAATTTCCATGTGGATTTCGTGAGTCGTGCCATGAAGCCTTTCACTAAAGGCATTAATGAAGCGATTGAGCGTTACCACTTTAATAGAGACGAGGTCGTTATGGTGGGAGACCAGCTAATGACTGACATCAGAGCTAGCCACAGAGCTGGAATTCGATCGATTTTGGTCAAGCCTTTGGTGAAATCAGATGCTTGGGTAACCAAATTTAACCGTTGGCGTGAACGTCGCATGTGGAAAAAGATTGAAAAAGCATATGGTCCAATGACCTTCAACAAAGGAATTTAATGGAAAAATTATTTTGTATTGGGTGTGGAGCCCAAATTCAAACAGAAGATAAAGAAAAAGCAGGTTTCACACCTGCTAGCTCTATTAAAAAGGCCGAAGAAACAGGTGAGTTATACTGCCAACGCTGTTTCCGTCTTCGTCATTACAATGAGATTGTGGATGTCCACATCACAGATGATGAATTTTTAAAATTGCTTCATGAAGTTGGAGACAGTGATGCCCTCGTTGTCAATGTCGTTGATATTTTTGATTTTAATGGATCAATCATACCAGGCTTATCACGCTTTGTTTCGGGTAATGATGTGCTCTTGGTTGGAAATAAAAAGGATATCCTACCTAAATCCGTTAAAGACGGTAAGGTAACCCAATGGTTGACAGAACGTGCCCATGAAGAAGGGATGCGTCCCGTGGATGTCATGTTGACGTCTGCCCAAAATCATCACGCCATTAAAGAGTTGATTCAGCGTATTGAAAAACTCCGTAAGGGTCGTGATGTTTATGTTGTCGGTGTGACGAATGTTGGTAAATCAACCTTAATCAATGCGATTATTAAGGAAATTACAGGTGATAAAGATATTATCACTACCTCTCGTTTCCCAGGAACGACTCTTGATAAGATTGAGATTCCGCTGGATGATGGTACTTATATTTTTGATACTCCAGGAATTATTCATCGCCACCAGATGGCACACTATCTGTCAGCCAAGGACCTCAAGTACGTTAGTCCTAAGAAGGAAATTAAGCCGAAGACTTATCAGTTAAATGCAAGCCAAACCCTATTCCTAGGTGGACTAGGACGCTTTGACTTTATTGATGGTGATAAACAAGGTTTTACAGCCTTCTTTGATAATAACTTGAAGCTTCATCGTACTAAACTTGAAGGAGCAGATGCCTTCTATGATAAGCATGTTGGAAGTCTTCTCATGCCTCCTGGACCAAAGGATCTAGCTGATTTTCCAAAACTTGTTCGTCACGAATTTACTATCAAAGATAAGACAGACATTGTCTTCTCAGGACTAGGATGGATTCGTGTCCAAGGAAAAGCAGACCAACCAACCATCGTTGCCGCCTGGGCACCAGAAGGTGTTGGCGTCGTCGTACGAAAAGCGATTATTTAAACTTAATAAAGTAATTATAAGGAATAAACATGTCATTAACATCAAAACAGCGTGCCTTCCTCAAATCGGAAGCACACACTCTCAAACCTATTGTACAAATCGGGAAAAACGGTCTTAACGACCACATCAAAACTAGCGTTCGTAACGCTCTTGATGCCCGTGAATTGATCAAAGTAACCCTACTCCAAAATACCATGGAAGACATCTATGAGGTTGCTGAAATTTTGGAAGAAGAAATTGGCTGTGATACAGTCCTTAAGATTGGACGTATCTTGATTCTCTACAAAGAATCAGCTAAAAAAGAAAATCGTAAGTTATCACCAAAGGTTAAAGCCATCCAAAAATAGTTGATGACTTTTGAAACCTTAAAGGCAAAAGAACAGTTATTTAGATGATGTTTGAGTAAGAGGAGGCGTAAATGGCACTGGATCTCGTAACCCCATTTACAAAGGTTCAACTAGAAGAAGAAATCAAAGATACTGGCCGTAAGCAGGTGGGAATTTTGGGTGGAAATTTCAACCCTGTTCACAATGCTCACTTGGTTGTTGCTGACCAGGTGCGCCAGCAGTTAGGCCTTGATGAAGTTCTTCTTATGCCTGAGTTTGAGCCACCTCATGTCGATAAAAAGGAGACTATTGATGAACAGCATCGCCTAAATATGCTCATGTTGGCTATTAACGGTATCGAAGGTTTGGATATTGAAACCATCGAGTTGGAGCGCAAGGGAATCAGTTATACTTATGACACCATGAAGCTTTTGACAGAGGCCAATCCTGATACGGATTATTACTTCATTATTGGTGCTGATATGGTCGACTATCTGCCTACATGGCATCGCATTGACGAACTTATCGAGATGGTCCAATTTGTGGGTGTTCAGCGTCCTAAGTATAAGGCTGGAACCTCTTATCCAGTTATTTGGGTTGATGTGCCCCTTATGGATATTAGTTCGAGTGCAGTCAGAGCCTACATTAAGAAGGATCGCACACCTAACTTTATGGTGCCACAGTCTGTACTTGCCTACATCAAGAAAGCGGGGCTCTATAAATGACCTATGAAAAATATTTAGACTATTCTCGTGAAGAACTCCTTGAAAAAGTTCGAGCGGTCATGAGTCCTAAACGCTTCAATCATGTTCTGGGTGTTGAGAGAGCTGCTATTACTCTTGCTGAAAAGTACGAATATGATACTGAGAAAGCTGGCTTGGCTGGCCTCCTTCATGATTATGCCAAGGAACTTCCAGATCAGGAATTCTTGGAACTTATAGATAAGTATGAGCTTGATCCTGCATTGAAAAAATGGGGAAACAATGTCTGGCATGGCATGGTTGGGATTTACAAAATCCAAGAAGATTTGGGTTTGACTGATTCTGAGATTCTACGCAGTATTGAGATTCATACCGTCGGAAGCCATGAAATGTCAACCCTAGATAAGATTGTCTATGTGGCTGATTATATTGAGCATAACCGTAATTTCCCTTTGGTAGAGGAAGCTAGACAAGTAGCTGAGCAATCCTTGGATAAGGCAGTTGCTTTTGAAACCATGCATACGGTAGAACACTTGGCCCACCAGGCCTTGCCGATTTATCCCCAAACTCTTGAAACCTATAATGCTTTTGTGCATTGCTTGAAAGAGGATTAGTAAGTGAAAACAGCTTTTATTATTATTGATGTACAAAATATCTTAGTAGAAACAGGTTTTGAAACACAAAAGCTGTTAGAGAAAATCTCTTATTTACAAGATCAGGCTAGAAAACAGCAGATTGAAATTATCTATATTCAGCATATTGAAACGGAAGAAGCTCTAACCTCGGAAGATTGGAAATTATCGCCACTATTAAAGAGACAGTCTGATGAAAAGGTTTTTCAGAAGCGATACAATAGTATGTTTAAAGAGACAGGATTAAAAGAATACTTGGAGCAACAAGGAATTGAACAACTAGTCTTGTGTGGTATGCAAACAGAATATTGTGTCGATACATCCGTTAAAGTTGCTTTCGAACACGGCTACAAGCTAGTCATTCCTGAAGGTACTGTTACAACCTTTGATGGAGATGACATTCCGGCAGAAACAATCAATGAATTTTACGAGAACATTTGGGATGAGCGTTTTGCGGATGTCTTAGATTACAAAACGATTTTTTAATGAAAGAGGATTAAATGAAAGAAGAATTACTTGAATTGGTTGTCAAAGCTGCTGATGAAAAGCGAGCTGAAGACATTGTTGCCCTTGATTTGTACGGCCTTACTAGCCTAACGGATTACTTTGTTATTTTGAGTGCCATGAATAGCCGTCAGTTGGAAGCTATTGCTGACAACATCCGTGAGAAAGTGAAAAAAGCTGGCCTTGACGCTAGTCACATGGAAGGTGACAACAAGGGTGGTTGGATTCTTTTGGATCTTAACGACGTCGTTGTTCACATCTTTACAGAAGATGAACGTGCTCACTATAACCTTGAAAAACTCTGGCACGAAGCACCAATGGTGGATGTGTCAGCTTATTTGGCATAAAAATTGAACTCAGTTGGTGACAACTGGGTTTTGTTGCTTAAACTAAAGATTTAATAGGAAGGATAGAGCCTTGTGTTTAGTTGGTTTGTTAACTAAATCCGAACCAAAAACTGTGAGAAAAAGATAAACTTTCTTTGTGTCAGGTGATACAGCAGAAAGCTTTCTATTTTCTCTGTACTTTTGACGCTCTTTGTATCTTAGAAAGGATTTGAACCCGTCCTGTAATCGTCGGAAAATAGACATCTTGGACTTGGAGATTTCTCCAAGTCCAAGCTCCTAATTTTCTTTCCGATTACGGGCGGACTTGGTATCATCATTATGGCTACTTATGAAACTTTCGCGGCGGTCTACGACGCTGTTATGGATGATAGTCTTTACGATTTGTGGACGGATTTTTCCCTCCGTCATTTGCCAAAGACTAAGGATAAAAAGAAATTACTTGAATTGGCATGTGGGACTGGGATTCAGTCTGTACGCTTTTCTCAAGCTGGTTTCGATGTAACTGGACTCGATTTGAGTGCTGATATGTTGAAGATTGCGGAGAAGCGTGCGTCTTCTGCCAAGCAGAAAATCGATTTTATCGAAGGCAACATGTTGGATTTATCGCAAGCGGGCAAATATGACTTTGTGACCTGCTACTCAGATTCAATCTGCTATATGCAGGATGAAGTAGAGGTTGGGGAGGTCTTTAAAGAGGTTTATAATGCACTGAATGAAGATGGCGTCTTTATCTTTGATGTGCACTCAACCTATCAGACGGATGAGGTTTTCCCTGGCTATTCCTACCATGAAAATGCAGAAGACTTTGCTATGCTCTGGGATACCTATGAGGATGCGGCTCCGCATTCTATTGTCCATGAATTAACTTTCTTTGTCCAAGAGGAAGATGGAAGCTTTAGCCGTCATGATGAGGTGCATGAGGAACGCACCTATGAGGTTTTGACTTATGATATCTTGTTGGAGCAGGCTGGCTTCAAATCCTTCAAACTTTACGCCGATTTTGAGGATAAGGAACCGACAGAAACTAGTGCCCGTTGGTTCTTTGTGGCACAAAAATAAGAGCCATGACAGTTACAGGTATTATTGCTGAGTTCAATCCTTTTCATAACGGTCACAAGTATCTCTTGGATCAGGCTGAAGGCGTAAAAATCGTTGCCATGTCTGGGAACTTTGTTCAGCGTGGTGAACCAGCTATTGTGGATAAGTGGACTAGGGCTCAGATGGCTTTGGAAAATGGAGCTGACCTCGTGGTTGAGTTGCCTTTCTTGACGTCAGTCCAGTCTGCCGATTATTTTGCTGCTGGAGCCGTCGATATCTTGTCCCGACTGGGGATTGATAGCCTTACTTTTGGAACGGAAGAAGTCATAGACTACCAGGCGATAGCAGATGTCTATGCTGAAAAGTCCGAGGACATGGAAGTCTTTGTGGAAAACTTGCCGAGTGACCTATCTTATCCACAGAAGACACAAAAAATGTGGGAAAAGTTTGCTGGTGTGGATTTTACTGGCAATACACCCAACCATATCCTAGGGCTAGCCTATGCCAAAGCTTGTGCTGGTAAGGGTATTAAGTTGAATCCTATCCAGAGACAAGGAGCCGGCTATCATTCCTCAGACAAGGAAGTATCTTTCGCCTCAGCGACGAGTCTACGTCTCCACAAGCAAGATAGCGATTTTGTGGATAAGTTCATGCCCAATAGCAAGCTTTTTCAGACTTCTCCACAGGTCTCTTGGGATAATTATTTCCAATTGTTGAGTTATCAGATTCTTACAAACCCTGATTTGACCACTATTTTTCAAGTTAACGAAGAGATTGCTAGCCGTTTAAAGGCTGCTATTCGTGAGATTTCTTCTGTGGAGGAACTGGTGGATAAGGTAGCAACTAAACGCTATACAAAGGCTCGTGTACGTCGAATTTTGACTTATATCCTGGTCGGAGCTGTGGACAATTCTCTAGCTGAATCCATTCATGTGCTTGGGTTTTCTCAAAAAGGGCAGTCTCATCTCAAATCTGTGAAAAAGTCTGTGGATATAGTGGCTCGGATTGGAAGGGAACCTTGGGATATGCTTACACAACAAGCGGATAATGTTTATCAATTAGGTAACCCCGAGCTTTCCGAACAGAACTTTGGACGCATACCGCATAGAGTAAAATAGCTTTGTAGAAGGTCTACCTTTGGTAGGCTTTTTAAATCTTTTTTCGAATAAATATTGTAGAAAGTATAAACTTGTCAGGAACTTGTACAAGTTTATACTTTTGGTATATAATAAAAGAAAAGAGGAAAATGAGGTATGCTAATGGAAGCAATCGTCTATTCAACGTTTCGAAATCATTTAAAGGATTATATGAAAAAAGTTAATGATGAATTTGAACCTTTAGCTGTAGTCAATAAAAATCCCGATGAAGATATTGTAGTGGTCTCGAAGAGTGAATGGGATAGCATTCAAGAAACATTGCGTATTGTTCAAAATAAAGAACTATCAGACAAGGTTTTAAGAGGAATAGCTCAGGTACGTGCTGGAGAGACTCAAGAGCATGCACTAAAGGAGTAGAAAATGTTACTCACTTTCACTGAAGATGCATGGATGGATTATTGTTATTGGCAAAATCAGGATAGGAAGACACTTAAGCGAATCAATAAGCTGATTAAAGACATTCAACGGGATCCTTTTTCAGGTATTGGGAAACCAGAACCCTTGAAGTATGACTTTCAAGGAGCTTGGTCTCGGCGAATTGATGCTGAAAATCGTTTGATTTATATGATTGATGGTAAGAGTGTCGCCTTTCTCTCTTTCAAAGATCATTATTAGGTCTACCTCTGGTAGGCTTTTTTACTTTCCGTAAATTCTTTTCCAAAAGGTCAAAAAAGATCAAACAAAACTATTGACCTATACTGACCAATGGTGTATTATAATCCTATAAGGATTTAGCTTCCTTATAAATCTTGCAGTGCTTGCCTAAATACTTGTCATAAAGTTATTTTGGTTTGTCTGCAAAAAAATATGATAAAGGTCAAAAAAAGTCAAACAAAACTATTGACTATTACTGACCAATGTTATACAATATGAACATAAGGAAATGAAATCCTTATGAAGGCTGTGTCAATAGCCCATATATCAATAAAAAGGATTGCAGCTAGTCTGCAAAAATTTTCATCTAAAAGGTCAGTAAAAGTCAAAGCTAAATTCTTGACCTGATTGAATGAAAGGTATATGATAAAGCTATAAGGGAAAAGGATTCCTTGATATTCAAGTTTCTTTCTGAAAAAACTGTTTATAGTTTTGAAAGGGTCTTGGAAGTTAGCTATATTGAGAGATTCACAGAAAGAAGGTGGCTCTTATGCTAAATGACAATTTATTTAAGGCTGTGAAAGTTCTCAGTCTCCTACCAAGAGCAAAACCTGAAATTATTAGAAGAGTAGTTGAATCTACTAAAAATTTTTAGGATTTTGGTCAGTAAAAGTCAGAAAACACATTAACATAAAAATAACACTTAAAAAATTTCACAAGAAAACACAAAACGAGGTAATTATATGAACAACAACTTTAACAATATGGACGATCTTTTCAATCAATTGATGGGTAACATGGGTGGTTACCGTTCAGAAAACCGTCGCTACATGATTAACGGTCGTGAAGTGACACCTGAAGAATTTGCTATTTACCGCCAAACAGGTCAATTGCCTGGTAATGAAGGTGAAGCAGTCAACCCAACTCAACAACAAGGTAAAGGACCTAAACAAGATGGTATTCTTGCTAAACTTGGTCGTAACTTGACTGAAGAAGCTCGTGAAGGTAAATTGGATCCAGTTATTGGACGTAACAAAGAAATCCAAGAAGCTTGCGAAATCTTGGCTCGTCGTACAAAAAATAACCCAGTCCTTGTCGGGGACGCTGGGGTTGGTAAAACAGCCGTAGTTGAAGGTTTGGCTCAAGCCATCGTCAATGGTGATGTCCCAGCTGCTATCAAGAACAAAGAAATCATCTCAATTGATATTTCTGGACTTGAAGCTGGTACTCAATACCGTGGTAGTTTTGAAGAAAACATTCAAAACTTGGTAAATGAAGTCAAAGAAGCTGGAAATATTATCCTATTCTTCGATGAAATCCACCAAATTCTTGGTGCTGGAAGCACTGGCGATGGTCAAGGATCTAAAGGTCTGGCTGATATTTTGAAACCTGCTCTTTCACGTGGTGAATTGACAGTGATTGGTGCAACAACTCAAGATGAATACCGTAACACTATCTTGAAGAACGCTGCCCTAGCTCGTCGTTTCAACGAAGTTAAGGTTAATGCTCCATCTGCTGAAGATACCTTCAAGATTCTCCAAGGTATCCGTGACCTTTATGAAAAACACCACAATGTTATCTTACCAGATGATGTTTTGAAAGCAGCAGTAGATTTCTCTGTACAATATATTCCACAACGTAGCTTACCAGATAAGGCTATCGACCTTGTCGATGTAACAGCTGCTCACTTGGCTGCTCAACACCCAGTGACTGATGTGAATGCTGTTGAACATGAAATTGAAGAAGAAAAAGCTAAACAAGAAGCTGCAGCTGCCAAAGAAGACTACGAAGCAGCTCTAAATGCTAAGGTTCGTATTGAAGAACTTGAAAAGAAAATTGCCAACCATACAGAAGACCTTAAAGTCACTGCAACTGTCAACGATGTGGCTGAATCTGTAGAACGTATGACTGGTATTCCAGTGTCACAAATGGGTGCAACTGATATCGAACGTTTGAAAGATATGGGTCACCGTTTGCAAACTAAGGTTATCGGTCAAGATAAAGCCGTTGAAGCAGTGGCACGTGCCATCCGTCGTAACCGTGCAGGATTTGACGAAGGTAACCGTCCAATCGGTAGCTTCCTCTTTGTAGGACCTACTGGTGTTGGTAAAACTGAGTTGGCTAAACAATTGGCTCTTGATATGTTCGGAACTAAAGATGCTATCATCCGTTTGGACATGTCAGAATACAGCGACCGCACAGCTGTTTCTAAATTGATTGGTACAACAGCTGGTTATGTTGGTTATGATGACAATAGCAATACTTTGACAGAACGTGTTCGCCGTAACCCATACTCAATCGTCCTTCTCGACGAAATTGAAAAGGCTGACCCTCAAGTCATCACCCTTCTCCTCCAAGTTTTGGACGATGGTCGTTTGACAGATGGTCAAGGTAACACTGTAAACTTCAAGAATACTGTGATTATCGCAACTTCAAACGCAGGATTTGGTTACGAAGCTAACTTGACAGAAGATGCTGATAAACCAGAACTCATGGATCGTTTGAAACCTTACTTCCGTCCAGAATTCCTTAACCGCTTCAATGCTGTCATCGAATTCTCACACTTGAGCAAAGAAGATCTTTCTAAGATTGTAGACCTTATGTTGGTTGAAGTTAACAAGACGCTTTCTAAGAAAGACATTGACTTGGCAGTTAGCGAAGCTGCTAAAGAATACATGACTGAAGAAGGTTACGATGAAGTCATGGGGGTTCGTCCACTCCGTCGTGTGGTTGAACAACAAATCCGTGACAAAGTCACAGACTTCCACTTGGATAACCTTGATGCTAAACACCTAGAAGCTGATATGGAAGATGGTGTCTTGGTTATCAAAGAAAAAGATGCTGAATAAGAAGCATAAAACCTCCTAATCCTATTATGAAGCAGAGATGTTAGTAGACATCTCTGTTTTTTTCTTTTTTATTTAAGACTTTCCTTGGGTGCTGTGGACGGAAGCGACTTCCGAGTGAGAGAAGCAATAGTGCTTCTCTCACCTTTCGCACAGCGGAAAGTCTTGTATTGTGTATAGCTGTGATTTCCATGTTTATTCTTAATTTTCAAATGAGATGAAATTATAATAATCTTATGAATAGTTAAAAATATATTTTATTTTCAAGAACATGTTGACAATATATATATATAATATTTACGGAAAATTAAATTTAGGTTAGGGGTTCTTATGAAAAAGAAAAATTGTTTATTTACATTTTCAGTGATTTTACTATCTATAGCACTAACAGGTTGTTCGGCTAGTAAAAACTTAATAAATACTGCAAAAAATATTTCAGGAGGCGTTACAAGTAAATCTTCAAGTTCTTCAACAACATCAAGCTCTTCAAGTTCTTCAATAACATCAAGCTCTTCGAGTTCTTCAAGTTCTTCAACAACATCAAGTTCTTCAACAATATCAAGCTCTTCAAGTTCTGTAAGTTCAAGTAATTTTAACCCTCAGGACACATCTGATGCCACAATTAGGAGTATTTCAACCTATAACGACTATATAACGATGTATTCAAAAATTGTTGATGAATATCTAACGAATTATCAAAATGCTGTCGCTGGTACAGTACTAGATGATGCAAATACAATTGAGCAAATGAAACAAGAAACATTGAAATCTTTGGAAGAACAGAAGAAAGAATACGGTGCGATGGGAAACACGAAGATTATTGGTAAAGATAGTCTAGTTGAATTTTTGAAAAATTACCGTAATGGATTGAAGGAATATACAGATAATATTTCAACTCAAATTCAATAATATAATTAAGGAGATTAAATGAAAACAAAAACATTAGCCGTAACAAATGGAGTAGTGGGACTAATCGGAGGCATCTTTCTTCTTTTTGCATTCTGGTTTATTGTAGGTGTAGCATCTTCGGGATCAGAAGCTGCGATTGTATTAATGACTTTGTTTGTATATCTTGTAAAGCTAGCACTACTAGTACTTGGAATAGTTGGTGCTGTATATTATAAAGGGGATACACCGGTAGGAACTGCTCCTAGTGTACTATTGATTGTTGGAGGAGCGATTTCTCTTATTCCTTTCTTAGGATGGATTGGCGGAATCTTAGGAATAATAGGTGCTTCATTGTATCTAGCGAGCCTGAAAAAATTTCTTTAATAGTTGAATATGAGAAAATTATTTCAAGGAGTGTAAAATGGATTTATTTTGGCCAATGTTGTTCTTTATGGCATTCGTGGTAATTATCATGATTTTTGCTACAATTTCAGAGGTAATCAATAAATTAGGTAATATAGCAAAATGGATCGGTTTAGGTGCAATAGCAGGAAATGTAATAAATAATAAAATCAATTCAGACACTGCTATAAAACAAGGTAGAACTTGGAGGAAAAGTAGAAAAAATCGTAATAACGGATTTTTAGACGATTTTGAAGAGTTTGTCTCGCCATCTTATGAATCAGATGAAGAACATGAGTTGTCTGATGAAGAGAGCTTTAGAGAATATCAAGAATTTAAAAAGTGGAAAGCAACACAAAAAGGTAAGTAGCATAGGCTACTTACCTTTATTCTTTATCCTCACTTTGATATTTTTTCAAATGTTCTTGGATGATGCTAAGTCGGGGTTCTAGGTCTTTTTGAAAGATACGTGTTTTATAGCTGAGGTCTTGTTTGATGTCATCAAGCACAAGGTTTTGTTCCTTAATGATGTCAAGGTTACGTTTGATTCTGTCCAGATCGTGAGAGATATTTTCTCGTGATTGGTTGAGGTCTAGGATTCCCTCTTTGATGTCTTCACGTCGTTTATAGGCGTAGTAGGCACCATAGGCAAGGGTTCCAAGAGCTAGAAAGCGTCCGAGTTTCATTCTGTTACCTCTTTAGCAATGCTGTCAGCAAGGTCGGCCAAGGCAGCAAAGTCTGGTTCGTGTTCGTCAAATCCCATGTGGATACCATCGTCTGCACCGTAACGAGGAACGAGATGAATATGAGCATGGAAGACGGTTTGTCCAGCAACTTCTTCGTTGTTATTAAGGATATTCATGCCGATTGCTCCAGTTGCTTTTTGCACGGCACGAGCAATTTTTGGAACACGGCTAAAGACAGTCTCAGCGGTTTCAGCAGACATTTCTAAGATGTTACGAACGTGCTCTTTAGGAATAACCAAGGTATGTCCTTTTGTAGCTTGTGAAATATCGAGGAAGGCTAGAATCTTATCGTCCTCGTAGACTTTTGATGAAGGGATTTCTCCAGATATAATTTTACAGAAAATACAATTATCCATAATAACGACCTTTCCATGAGTTTTTGTTATAATAGATTATATCATACCAAAGAGAGAAAAGATAATGCTTAAATTAGAAAAGGTGACGGGTGGTTACGCTAATATTCCCGTCCTAAAAGATGTGACTTTTGAGGTGGCTGATGGTGAATTGGTTGGTCTCATTGGCCTTAATGGTGCTGGGAAATCAACAACAATTAACGAGATTATTGGTCTCTTAACACCTTATGGGGGACAGATTGCCATTGATGAGTTAACGATTCAACAAGATCCAGCTAGCTATCGTCAGAAGATTGGCTATATTCCTGAAACGCCAAGTCTTTATGAAGAATTGACGCTTCGTGAACATTTGGAAACGGTGCTGATGGCATATGGCCTTGATGTTACAGAGGGAATGGCACGTGCGGACAAGTATCTTAAGCTTTTTCGCTTAGATGAAAAGTTGGACTGGTTCCCGACTCAGTTTTCAAAAGGGATGAAGCAGAAGGTCATGATTATCTGTGCCTTTATTGTGAATCCAAGTCTTCTCATTGTTGATGAGCCCTTCTTGGGATTGGATCCCTTGGCAATCTCCGACCTAATTGAGCTTTTAGCTGAGGAAAAAGCTAAGGGGAAGGCGATTCTCATGTCGACTCACGTTTTGGATTCGGCTGAGAAGATGTGTGATCGCTTTGTGATTTTGCACCATGGACAGGTCTTGGCACAAGGGACTCTCGAGGAGCTCCGTCAGACTTTTGGCAACGATAGTGCTAGTCTTAACGATATCTATATGCAGTTGACTAAGGGAGAATTATCATGATAGCTAAGCTATTTAAGGAACGTAGCAAGCGATTCAATGCCCGCTGTGCTAAGTATAGTCGCTACGTTTTTAATGATCATTTTATCTTGGTTCTTCTCTTTCTGCTAGGCTTTGTCTTGGTTCAGTATAGCCAGTTGCTTCGCCATTTTCCAAAGAATCCATGGGCAATCATTCTTGGTTTGCTTGTGCTTTGTCTGTTATTACCTTTTTGGGGCAATATTGCTACTTATTTAGAGCCTGCGGACAAGCATTACTTGTTGGTTAAGGAAGAAGAAGTGATAGGTCATATTAAGAAGGTAACAGGGCGTGCTTTTAGATTTTGGGTAATAGTACAAACCCTGATTTTTATTTTGGTTATTCCTCTCTTTTTAGCCTTGGGACTTCCAGTTTGGGGAGTTATCCTTGTAGCTGTGGCTATGGCTATTCTTAAGTACTTTATTTTCCAGAAAAAGGCTCAACCTTTTTATAAACAGTCTGGCCTGAACTGGACTGAGGCTATTGAGGCGGAGAATAAGCGCCAACAATCGATTTTGAAGTTCTTTTCACTCTTTACCAATGTTAAGGGAATTACGTCGAGTGTTAAACGCCGTGGTTATTTGGATAGTATTCTTAAACGTACAAAGAAAGACAAGAAACATACTTGGTACAACCTTTACCTAAGGGCTTTCTTACGTTCTGGAGATTACTTTGCTTTGAGTTGTCGTCTCTTTACTTTGTCTCTTTTAGTTATCTTTTTGGTTCCTGAAAAATGGCTGGCTATGGTGCTTGTGGTTGTTTTTGACTACCTCTTGCTCTTCCAACTCACAGCACTTAAATCGCACTTTGCTTACCAAAGGATGGCTAATCTTATGCCAGTTGGAAAAGACATGCAGGTGAGCAATCTTAAGCGCTTGATTACCCAGATTGTACTTATACTGACAATGGTTCAGGCTCTTTGTCTCTTCGACCTTAAATTTAGTCTGATTTTGGTTGGAGTTATACTAGTTTTGAGCCTTGTTTACCTACCAGCCAAGCTTAAGAAGATGATTGACTAATACCTATCAAATAAGTTAAAATAGAAGCAAATTACTAAAGAAAAAGGAGATGCCTAGGTGACATCAACAGATAAAGATTTGAGCCTGACTCCTCTCAAAGGAAATAGTGGTAAGGCCTATATGGGGACTTATCCAAACGGAGATCGTGTCTTTGTGAAGATGAATACAACACCAATCTTGGCAGCTCTTGCCAAGGAACAGATTGCGCCCCAGCTCCTGTGGGCTAAACGTCTGGGAAATGGTGATATGATGAGTGCACAGGAGTGGCTTGATGGTCGTATTTTGACCAAACATGATATGAATAGTAAACAGATTATCCAAATTCTTGGTAATCTGCACCGCTCTAAACACTTGGTTAATCAGCTCTTGCAGTTGGATTATCATATTGAAAATCCTTTTGACCTTCTGCACGAGTGGGAGGAAAATGCTGCTTATCAATTGCGTGAAAATAGCTTCCTTCAAGATGTTGTTAGAGATTTGAAACGTCACCTTCCAGAGTTTCGTGCAGAGATTGCGACCATTGTTCATGGCGATGCTCGTCATAGTAACTTTGTTATTACAACCTCAGGATTGATTTATTTGGTTGATTGGGATTCTGTACGTCTAACTGACCGTATGTATGATGTGGCGCAGATTCTTAGCCATTACATTCCATTGGCACATTGGCCACAGTGGTTGTCATATTATGGCTATAAGAACAATGACCTTGTGATGGACAAGATTTACTGGTATGGGCAATTTTCATACTTGACACAAATTTCAAAATTCTTTGATAGCCGTGATATGGAACATGCCAATCGAGAAATTTATGAGCTGCGTAAGTTCAGAGAGACCTTGCACAGATATTAGAAAGTAGACATGCGAGTTAGAAAACGTAAAGGTGCAGAGGAACACCTAGCTAATCATCCTCAGTATGTTATCCTTGAGCCAGAAGCTGCTAAAGGTAAATGGCATCAGCTTTTTGGTAATGACAATCCTATCCATATTGAGGTGGGTTCTGGTAAGGGAGCCTTCATTACTGGAATGGCCCAACAAAACCCTAATATTAACTACATCGGTATTGATATCCAGTTGTCTGTTTTGAGTTACGCCTTGGATAAGGTTTTGACCTCTGGTGCTGAAAATGTCAAACTCTTGCGTGTGGATGGATCTGCCTTGACCAACTATTTTGCGGACGGTGAAGTGGACATGATGTATCTGAATTTCTCAGATCCATGGCCTAAGAGCCGTCACGAGAAACGCCGTTTGACTTACAAGACTTTCCTAGATACTTATAAGCAAATATTGCCTAAAAATGGAGAGATTCACTTTAAGACCGATAACCGTGGACTTTTCGAATACAGTTTGGCGAGCTTCTCACAGTATGGAATGATTCTCAACAAAGTTTGGTTGGACCTTCATGCTAGTGATTACGAAGGTAATGTTATGACTGAGTACGAGCGTAAATTCTCAGAAAAAGGTCAAGTCATCTATCGAGTAGAGGCTCAGTTTAAAGATTAAATCTTTGGTAAATAGGATGAAAAAATAGCGATTAGCCACAAATAGGCTAATCGTTTGATATGGAGAGGTCGCATAGAGGCCGAGTGCGCACGCTTGGAAAGCGTGTAGTCCTTAACGGGGCTCGGGGGTTCGAATCCCCTCCTCTCCTTTTATCTCATTGATATATCAAGGGTTCTGGGCATTTCACCCGTTTTTCACCCGTCAAATTTCAAGGTTTTGAAAAATCTCTTTGACTTTGTGGTCATTCTTCTCTTTCAAACTTTCGATTTGATGGGCGTAAGTTTTCAGTGTAATATTCAAATTTTCGTGCCCTAAAAGTTTCGAGACGGATATTAAGTCTACTTCTTTATAAATCAAATAAGAGGCGTAAGTGTGTCTTAAAGAGTGATTGGTGTAGTTTTTACCGGTCACTCTTTTTATGACCTTATTTGTAGCGTTATTGGACGCTCCGTAGCATATACGCCCTAAGTCATTATCTTTGTAGTAATTGTCTCGATAAAATTTTAAAACTTCAAGGCTGTTGTGGTCAATAGGGACTACTCGCATAGATTGTTCGTTTTTTGTAGCGCCAAAATCTTGTGAGATAGAATAATCAAAAGACTTATTAACTTCAATATAGCCATTTTTGAAATCAACATCCTTCCATGTCAATCCTTGCGCTTCGGCAAAACGTAAACCAGTGACGCCGATTAAAAAAGTGGTGAAGTATGATGGATGCTTAATTTTTCCTTTGGCTATTTGCAGATAGTGCAAGTATTCGTCTTCCTCCATAAACTTTTCAGACTCTTGCTTACCAGACTTTTGAGCTTTTACAATAGCTCCGTCTGCAAAATTGTCCCGAAGGATACCATCACGAATAGCCATCTTACAAGCGCCCTTAATTTGATAATGAAATTTTTCAAGTGTTGACTGTGCGACGTTTTCCGCAAACTCGTTTAATATTTGTTGATAGAACGTGTGTGTGATACTTTTAAGTTTACACTCGCCAAAAAGTCGTTCAATGTGTCTGAAATTCTTCTCGTAAGTTTTCCAAGTTTTAGGGGTAACATGCGGTCTCTTGTATATGTCTGCCCAGCGCTTGTTGTAATCAAGCACTGTGATGTCTAGTAATGCGTCTGAAACAGTGCTAAGTTCTAATTCAACTTGTTGTGCTGCCGTTTTGGCTAGTGTCTTGGTCTTGAAACCACGTTTTGACTTTTCACGTTTCTTACCATGGCTGTCTCTATATGTAATACGATATTCCCAGCCTGAATCCAATTTTCTAAAAAATGCCATGTTGTTTTTACCTCATTTTTTTGTTAAAATGGGTATAGTAAAAAGGGCTTTTTAATGCCGTTTACTATACATGGTTGCCTCACGCTCAGACTCGCCAAAGTTTGAGAGCGTGGGGATTTTTTGTGTTCTTATTTATTTTGTCGATAAAATGGTTACGATGATTGCTAGTATACCAAGTAAGGTACTAACTAACAAACCGATAAACCAGTACATAAACTCTTTCTTGCTTTTGGCTTGCTCTTCTAATCTCTTGTTTTCTTGAGTTAGTAACATAGTCTCAACACGTTTCTCGAAATTATCAAATTTTAAATCGACTTTTTCAAATCCGCTACGCATTTCTTGTCTGAGTTGGTCGATTTTAAAATCAACTTTCTCGAATCCGTGCTGAGTGTCAGAATTGATTTTATCCAACTTCAAATCAATTTCATCTTTTGTGTAGTAGTTTTTTTCCATGTCATAACCCCCAAATGGCTTTTCTTTTATTATACCATTATTCTGTATGGGTACAGATTTAGAATCAGAGAATAATGCAGTAACGTTATTATCGTTCATTAAGCCCCTCCAAAATAATAATAATTAGCAAAAGAAGACAGTTCTTTGTCATCTAGGAGAACAAACTCTATTTTATATGCGCCTTCGTGAGTCACATTAAACTTGAATTGTGTTTTTATAAAGGCTTGCCCAACCCCGTTATGCATCAAAATCATATTGTCTTTTTGGATTGAAAAATTTTGAGTATCTATTTGCAATACTTGAAGAGGAGTTGTATCTGATGTAATACCTATTTGGATAGTATAGTTCTTGTCTGGAATAATATTCAAAAGCATTACCGATACATTTAAGTCGAAGTTTACAGGGAAATTTTTGACACCATAAAATTCTGTAAAGTCGGTATTGTCATTGTCGTTAATAGTAGTTCTAACTTGAGCTATCTTTTCGTTAAAGCTTTCCACAGACTACCCCTCTCTATAAATATCTACGACTTCACCAACAGTCCTGAAATCATCTCCTTTAGCTGGTTTGATGTCAGCATACCTTGGATTTAGTGACTGTAGGTGATCGTTTTTTAATTTCTTGACATAGTTTTCACCATTTACCTGAAAAATACCAATTTTGTTAACATCAACTTGGTCAGTCAGCTTAATGAATAAAAAGTCACCATTTTTTATCTTCGGTTCCATTGAGTGCCCGACAACAACCGCAATGGTGTCATAGTCTTTTTCATCTGGTATTTCATCAGCATAGAAGTCAACCTCTGTATCATAGTCATCCTCTTGCCAATATCCAGTACCAGCTGATACTTTACCAGGAACAGAAAGGCTGACACGTTTTCTGGTATCGTATTCAGCTTCCTCAGCTAACAGTGTCTCAGATGTAGCTAGTAGCTCATTCTTTCGTACGTTGTTAAGTTTTGAATAGTTAGATAAGAGAATTGCTTTACGAGGGTCAAAGTTATCCATTGCAGTTCTCGGATTGGAAGGAGTAGTGTGTAATTCAACCAAATCAGATTTCTCGACCTTGAAATAATTTGCCATAACTTCAATTTTATCAATACGAGGATAAGTTTTAGCATTTATCCAGTCAAGTACAGTGGTATATTTGAAGTTCAATTCTGTAGCAAATTCTTTAGCGTTGAGACCAAGGGCGTCAATATGCCTTCTGATATTCATAGCCATAATTTCTTTATTCCCCATATTTTATCCCCCAAAGGCTATGTAGCCAATTCTCTTTCAAATTGTTGTAGGGTTATAATCGCCCAGTCTTTATCTTGTTTATAGGCTTGTACAATGCTTAAAGCATAATACTCTTGACAGTGACAATTGTACATCAAGAAGTTCATTAGGCGATTATGTAGTGCTGGTGCTGACATTTGACTTTTTTCTTTGAGTTGGTCAAATGTTAAACCATTGTTAATATGTTTAAGCAATCGCTGGTCATTTAAGAAAAGTATTGAAGCAATAGTATTAGCCTCATCCTCCAGAGGTTTTATTTCTGGTGGGTATGAATCGCTATATTTCGAACTTGTCTTAGAAACTAGGACTTTGTCATATACTGAATCCACAAGATGACAGTAGATATGAGTCAACTCATGCAAGATAGTAAACATGACACGGCTTTTTACGACATCTTGGTTGATATAGACAACATATCGTCCTGTCTCAAAATCAGGAATTGTCACACCAGAACAAACTGAGCAAAAGCCATAATCAACTAATGTCAAAGCATTTTTAGTTGTCAGTTGGTATTTTAGTTCCTGTTTTTTGTTAGGCAACCAATTGTACATCAAGTCAGATTCAAAATAGACAAACCTGATTTTGAAGTTAGTCTCAAAAAATTCGATAATGAGGTCAAAGGTAACTTCCGAAAGATAAACGTTAAAATGCTCTGCAATATCAATCAACATTCGATAGGCGTTATCGTGGTAACGTTGATAGACTTCTTTTGGTGGTCGTTTGTATTTTGTCAAATAGCCACCTCCTACCACAGAGAATCGTCTTTGATGAGATTACGAGCAGATTGCATGAGACCAGAGAGCGCTTTATTAAAGCGTTCTTTTTCGTTGTCAGACATACCTTCGGTTTCTTTACGAAATAGGACAAGGGTCTCCAATTCTTGAGTATCCATCGATGATATGTCTTTATCTGTGGCTATCCGTGGGTTATCAGTCCGCCCTAGCAGATAGTCGGTGGAAACGTTGAAGTAGTCAGCGACTGCTTTCAATTTCTCTGGTTTAGGCGAACTATTCTTCCAAGAGTACAAAGAATTACGAGCGAAACCAATCCTTTCTTCCAAAGTATTTAAAGAAATACCTTGTTTTCTACATAGTTCTTTAACAATTTCAAACGTCGGGAACATTGATTTATCAACCTTTCTGAAGGATGACAAAAAATATTTTAAAAAACCTTGTAAAAATCGTTGACAATTTTTAAAGAGTTCTGTAAAATAGTTTTTGTAAATGATTGAGTTAGAAAAAAACGAAGTTAAAAACATTCTAAAATTAAATATAACACGGTCGGCAAACTGTATTTATAAATGATTAGAAGTGTTCTAGGTATTGTTTTTATTATGGTTTTATTTTACACAACTCTTTAAAAGTTGTCAAGAAATTATATAACTTTCTAACTCTTTTTCTTACAAATAAAAAATAAAGGAGTTGTTGTTTATGCCAAACACAGATGGCGGTCGCCAGAAGATTCTTGATTATCTTGAGGCAAATAACCTAACCATGACTACACTTGCTGTGCAGTATGGGATGGTGCGTCAAGATGTAACAAATATCTTGAATGGCAAACTAAAAAATCCACAAGCTAATAGGTTTATTGCTCGTGTGATTGAGGATTTTAAGATTCGGTAGAATGACGAGGGATAGATGGTTACTGAGAACAAAATTATAGATTTTTTCTTATTCATGCCAAAAGAAAAGCGAATGTGGGCTGAGTTGTTCTTGTTTGTTGCAATGCGAGTGCTTAATCCTCAAGATAATAGGAATGTTATCTTGAGCAGAACAGTCGTAGCGACTCCGAATGGTGAGAGGAAAACAACCTACATTCTAGAAGTTTATATGGAGGAATAATATTGGAATTACAAGTTTTTAACCAACAGGAAGTCTTAGGAAAGAACTTCACGATTTATGGAACGGCACAAGAGCCATTGTTCTTGGCCAAGGATGTTGCGGAATGGATTGACCATTCGGACACTCAAAAAATGATTAGCAGTATTGATGAAGATGAAAAGCTGATGCGAACATTGTTCTTATCAGGTCAAAATCGTCAAGCGTGGTTCCTGACAGAAGATGGTCTTTACGAAGTCCTTATGCAATCACGCAAACCGATTGCCAAGCAATTCAAAAAGCAAGTCAAGGAAATCTTGAAGACCATCCGCAAACATGGCATGTATGCAGTAGATGATTTACTTAATAACCCTGATATGGCTATTGCAGCATTTCAACGATTGAAAGAAGAACGTCAGCTACGCTTACAAGCTCAAGAAGAAGTGGCTCAGAAGAACCAAATTATTCAAGAATTGCAACCCAAGGCAACGTATTATGATTTGATTTTGCAGAGTGAATCTTTGGTAGCTATTTCAGTGATTGCTAAAGATTACGGTATGAGTGCTAAAAAGTTAAATAATTTGCTACATGAATTAAAGGTGCAATTTAAACAAGGTAGTACGTGGCTTTTATATCAAAAATATGCAAGTAAAGGCTATACACAATCTAAAACACATACGATTGATGCAGAGCGTAGTAAGATGCACACTTATTGGACTCAAAAAGGTCGTTTGTTTATTTATGACTTATTAAAAAATAAAAAGGGTGTCTTGCCACTGATTGAACAAGAAAATGTCGCCTAAATGCAAAAAAGCCACTGCGGGAACAGTGGCAAACAAAAAACATTTATAAGGGTATTTTATCATGAATGATTTAATGATTCAACTACTCGACCAGTTCGAAGCAGGTCTGAGAGAAAGAGCCGTGCAGGTCATGGCTACTGTCAATGACGAAAAGCACAGGTTTCCAATGGAACTCAATAAGAAACAGTGTTCGTTGATGTTGCTGGGGACTACAGACACCACAACCTTTGATATGCGTTTCAACAGTAAAAAGGACTTTCCTCGTATTAAAGGAGCGCGTGAAAAGTATCCGCGAGATGCTGTGATTGAGTGGTATCACAAAAATTGGATGAAGACAGGAGTGGTGCGGTAAGTAATTAGCTTAACAACAACTGGCAAGAAATTGCCTAGCACACATCCCTAGCCGTAACAGTGAGCTAGTGAGGTTAGGGGAAACAGAAAGGAAATAAACAAATGAAACCATCAAAACTATTTAACTGGATTTGGAGCAAAAAACAACAAGAGGAATACTCCTTCGAACCAGTATGGACACCACGAGAAATTAATGACCAGAAATATGAAGCGCGTCAAAGACGTGAGAGATATCTAGCTGCTAAGTACCTTAGCAATAATTAGATCGCTAACATCTCTCAGCGTGTAGCCATAGCCTTGCCGTGGAGTGTAGCATATACTTTAATACCCCAAATTATAATTTACTTTTCCACACACTTATCTTTTAAAAAAACAAAAAAACATGAAGCGGTGGGGCGATAGGTGCACGTTGAGAGCACTAAAAAAGCACAGGTAAGGGCCTGTGCAAACAACATTACAAGGAGAATATATCATGAAACAAACAGAAAAACAAGTCGTATTTTACAGCGCTAAAAAAGATGGATTCCTTGAAAGTTACAAGGACAAAGGAAACATAGTGTTTGAAGCAGTTTTTGACGACCGTCTTTGGAAAGCACTACAGTTACCGGTTGAGTTTTACGAAAAACAAAAAAACAATCTCGACAAGCTCGCTGAAGCGTTCGACTGTGAAGTGCTTATCGTAGATGTTGAATATAAAGTAACCAAACTTGACGGCTCGGACTTTGAACGCACGGAGCGTGAAGAATCTATGGAAGATGGTATCAAAGCACTCCTAGAAATATTTGCGAAGTAACAAGGCAGCAGTGGTGGAAAGGTAGGTATTAATTATGGCAAATAATCAGAAATACTATTACACAGGAGGTGGGAACGAATGAGTATCGCAATAAATAAGTTGGAAATTGAAAATGTCAAGCGGATCAAAGCGGTCAAGGTCGAACCATCACCTACGGGACTCACGGTAATTGGTGGAAATAACAACCAAGGTAAAACAAGTGTTCTAGATTCTATCGCTTGGGCCTTGGGTGGAAATCGTTTTAAACCTAGCAAGGCAACCCGTGAGGGGTCTGTTATCCCTCCATCGCTCAAGATCACTATGTCAAATGGTTTAATTGTTGAGAGAAAAGGAAAGAATAGCTCTCTGAAAGTAATTGATCCTAATGGGAATAAAGGCGGTCAACAACTTCTTGATAGTTTCGTTGAAGAGTTGGCTATTAATTTGCCTAAATTTATGGAAAGTACAGCTAAGGAAAAAGCCGATATCCTTTTGCAAATCATCGGGGTCGGCCCCCAATTAGCCGAATTAGAAATCAAAGAGAAGCAGTTATATGACCAACGTCATGCTATCGGTGTTATCGCTGACCAAAAAGAGAAGTTTGCAAAAGAACAGACCTATTATCCAGATGCGCCAAAAGATCTTATTTCTATCGCTGACTTGATTGCTGAACAACAAGAAGTCTTAGCTAGGAATGGGGAAAATGCTCGCAAACGCCAAAACGCTAGTCAAATCCAAGCGCAATATGATGCCAAGACGGCAGAAGTCAACCGTCTGTCACAGCAATTGGTAGAGGCTCAGGAAGTTTTACAAAAGCTCGCTACTGATTTGGCTATCGCTCATAAAGATGCGACCGAATTGGTAGATGAATCCACTGAGGAAATCGAAAGCAATATTGCTAACATCGAACAGATTAACCTTAAAGTCCGTGCTAACTTGGATAAGGATAAAGCGGAAGAGGATGCCAAGGCTCAACGTGAGCAGTATAACAAGTTGTCTGTTCAAATCGAAGATGTTCGTAAAAGTAAACGTGACTTGTTAACCAATGCTGACTTACCACTCGAAGGTCTATCTGTCAATGATGGAAAACTTCTTTATCTCGGTCAAGAGTGGGATAACATGTCAGGTTCTCAGCAACTTATGGTAGCGACCGCAATTGTCCGAAAACTAAAACCAGATTGTGGCTTTGTTTTAATCGACAAGCTCGAACAAATGGACCAAATCACATTGGACCAATTTGGAAAATGGCTTGAGGATGAAGGTCTCCAAGCTATTGCAACGAGAGTATCGACTGGCGATGAATGCTCAATTATCATCGAAGACGGCTATAGTCTCGATAATAAGACACATCAGCCAACAGTTGATACTCAATCTGAACCATCAATAACGCCAACATGGCAAGGAGGATTTTAATGCAAATCACAAGAGGAATTAAGGCTAGAGCTCAAAAGGTTGTTATCTACGGCCCTGAAGGTATCGGGAAGTCTAGCTTTGCAGCGCAATTTCCTGACCCTGTCTTCATCGACACGGAAGGGTCGACAGACAATATGGATGTTGCACGATTGGACAAACCGTCAAGTTGGACTATGTTGATGAATGAGATTGCTTTCATCAAAGCAAATCCCGACTCGTGCAAGACTTTGGTAATCGATACAATCGATTGGGCCGAGTCGTTAGCAGTTGAATCTGTTTGCGCTCAGCATGGCAAGAAAGGAATCGAAGATTTTGGTTGGGGCAATGGATATACCTACGTCCGTGAAGAAATCGGTCGTTTCCTAAATAGTCTAAGCGAATTGATTGATTTAGGAATTAATGTTGTCCTGACTGCACACGCTCAGATTAAGAACTTCACTCAACCGGATGAAATGGGTAGCTATGACCGTTACGAGCTCAAGCTTGGAAAGAAAACAAGCTCACAGACAGCACCGTTGGTTAAAGAGTGGGCTGACATGGTCCTATTCTGTAACTACGAAACAATCGTCATGACTGATGAGAAGTCTAAAAAATCGAAAGCACAAGGTGGACAGCGTGTCATGTATACACAGCACCATCCAGCTTGGGATGCAAAGAACCGTCACAACTTACCAAACAAGTTGCCACTAGATTATGCGGGCATTGCTCACATCTTTAATGTTCAACAGGTACAAGCTGAACCAGTACCACCTACCGCACAGCCAGAAATGGAACCGCCAGCACCGGAACCAGTACCACAACAAGAAGTGGTGCCAGCTGAAACACCAGTGGCAGAAAATCCTGCACCGGTCGAGCGTGGCGAGTACCAAGAACCAGCACCATTCATTGACCCAGCGCTGCGTGATTTGATGATTGCCAATCAGGTCACTGAACAAGAACTTCAACAGGCTGTGGCCTCTAAAGGCTACTACCCTATTGAAACACCTATATCAATGTACGACAAATCATTCATCGACGGGGCTCTAGTAGCTACTTGGGACCGTGTCTTTGAAATGGTCAAAGAAATCCGTGGATCAGAATTTTAGGAGGAAATCATGTCAGATAAAACTATCAAATTAGACCTATCACAAATCGGTGATGGTGGTCTTCAAGAGAAAGTCGATAAAGAACTTGAAAGAGTCATCGCTAACATCTTAGATCCAAATACCGAGACTAAGACAGCTCGTAAACTTGCTATCACTTTGACAATGAAGCCAGACGATACACGTCAAACAGTAGCTACCGCAATGGAAGTTAAGTCAACTCTTGCACCTCAAAAAGCTGTTGCTACCACCGTCCTCGTTGGGCAAGAAGGTAGTCAAGTCTATGCAAACGAACTTAAGAGCAACATGCCTGGTCAGACATACTTTGACGACAAAGCGATCCTTCGTACAGACGTTGGTGAGCCAATTGAAGACATCGACAAAGGTATCAACAACGATGTTATTGACTTTAACAAACAAAAGAAAGCAGGTAATTAAGCATGGCAGAAAACATCAAAGAAGCTCTCGAATACAGTGTAGAACTCGCTGAACGTGGTGGCAAAACCATTCAAGTTGGTGACAAGCAGTACTATAATGCAAATCAATTTAACCTCCTGGAAGTTAACCCTCGGAAATTTGCACCAACACTTCAATTGCGTACTCTTGACAGTCTTATTGATTATCTCAAGTCAGACAATGACGCTATCAGTGCCTCTAAAAAAATCATTGTGGTAGAGTCCCCTAAAGATGTCATAGTTTATGATCAGGTTGATTGGGAATACGGCAGACGTCCTCAACTCGTCTCCGTAGCAGCATACACTCCAGGTATTCGATTGAACCAGTGGAATAACCAAGAGCAGTTCAATATTATGCTGCAGTCTGCCTTTATTGACGAGGATGATCGTCAAGTTGTACTCGAATTTGCAAGTGCTCTAAAAGTCGAAAACGGTGCTGACATTGTGGATAACGGTATCAACCAGACCACTACTGTGAAATCAGGGGTAGCTAGTTTTGCGAAAGCAACTGCACCAAACCCAGTTACATTACGTCCATATCGTACTTTTACAGAAGTCGAACAGCCATCTAGTCAGTTTGTACTTCGCATCAACAAAGATGCTGAACTTGCACTTTTTGAAGCAGACGGTGGCAAATGGAAACTGGAAGCTATTAAAAACATCGCTGACTACCTCAAAGCAGGGCTCGAAGATCAAGACAATATCACTATTTTGGCTTAATAAGGAAGGAATATAAACAATGACTACACTTAACAATAATTTTCAACGTGAATTTGGCTGGGACGACACTATTCAAGAAGATGCTAAGGAGTTTATCACGCTAACTCCTGGTGATTATGTCTTTACTGTTACAAACTTTGAGCGCGGGCGCTACACTCCAAACCCACAAAAACCTGGGAAACTGCCAGCGTGTAACAAAGCGATCATCACAATCCAAGTTGAGACTGAAGAAGGTCTTGCAACAATGACACACAATCTATTCTTGCACTCTTCTACTGAAGGAATGCTCTCAGCGTTCTTTGGCGCTATCGGGCAAAAGAAACACGGAGAACCACTTCAAATGAATTGGAATACCGTTGTAGGTTCAACAGGGGTGTGCCGTGTCGGAAATCGCACATACAATGACACTGTGTATAACGACGTTAAACAAATGATCTACGCCGACAGTGTTGATTGGACAAAAGTATTAAATGCCAATGTTTCACAAGGTGGTGGACAACAAGCTCCTCAACAGCAAGCGCCTAACTACCAAGCGGCACCTCAACAAAACCAAGGATATCAACAGCCTCAACAACCTCAACAAGCACCTAATGGTGGTGGATTCGGAGGATTCTAATGCAACTTAGACCTTACCAAGAAGAGGCAAGGGCTAAGGTACAGCAAGAGTGGAAGGAGGGCAGAAAGCGCACGCTACTTGTCCTACCCACTGGCTGTGGCAAGACCATCGTCTTTTCAAAAATTATAGAAGACCGTGTCAAGATGGGAGAACGTGTTCTTGTTCTCGCTCATCGTTCAGAACTTTTGGAGCAAGCCAGTGATAAATTAATGACGGCTACAGGGCTAGGAACGGCACTGGAGAAAGCTGAAAATACTTCAATTGGCTCATGGTTTCGTGTTGTCGTTGGTTCAGTACAGACCATGCAGCGTGAGAAACGACTCAGTCAGTTCCCACCTAATTACTTCGACACTATTGTCATCGACGAAGCTCACCACGCTATATCAGACGGCTATCAGCGTGTGCTGGAGCACTTCGGGGAAGCTAACATCTTAGGTGTCACAGCCACGCCAGACCGTGGCGATATGCGAAATCTAGGTAGTTATTTCGACAGTTTAGCCTATGAGTATCCATTAGTTGATGCGATTAAATCAGGGTACTTATCAAAAATCACAGCTATTACAATCCCTCTTGAACTTGACTTGTCAACAGTCAGTCAACAAGGTGGTGATTTCAAAGCCAGTGAAATCGGAACAGCCCTAGACCCTTATCTCGAACAGATTGCAGACGAGATGGTTAAGCAGTGCAAAGACAGAAAAACAGTTGTTTTCTTGCCACTAGTTAAAACATCGCAGAAATTCCGTGATATCCTTAACGCCAAAGGATTTAAGGCGGCTGAGGTTAATGGAGAGTCCAAAGACCGTGCAGAGATTTTAGAGGATTTCGACAAGGATAAATATAACGTGTTGTGCAACTCAATGCTGTTAACTGAGGGGTGGGATTGCCCAACAGTAGACTGCGTGGTTGTGTTAAGGCCGACAAAAGTCCGTGCTCTGTATAGCCAAATGGTGGGTCGTGGAACACGTCTCGCTCCAGGGAAGGAGAATCTATTACTACTCGATTTCCTATGGCACACTGAACGTCATGAACTTTGTAGGCCAGCGCACCTAATCGCTAGCAGTCCAGAAGTTGCCAAAAAGATGACTGAAAATATGGCTGAAGATACAGAAGTTGAGTTCAGTCTGTTAGAAGCTGAAGAACAAGCTAGCAAGGATGTCGTTGCTGAACGTGAAGAAGCACTTGCAAAGCAGTTGGCTGAACAGCGCCGTAAGAAGCGTAAGTTAGTGGACCCACTTCAATTTGAAATGTCCATCCAAGCAGAGGATCTTGCTGACTACGTTCCATCATTCGGTTGGGAAATGGCTCCGCCTTCAGAAAAACAGCTTAAAGCACTCGAGAAATTCGGTATTTATACTGAAGAAATCGGCAATGCTGGAAAAGCCGGCAAACTACTAGACCGCTTAAACAAACGCAAAGACAGTGGATTGACCACACCTAAACAGATACGATTGCTTGAAGGTCGTGGCTTCCGAAATGTCGGAATGTGGAAATTTGAAGATGCCAGCAATTTGATTAATCGAATTGCTGCGAGCGGTTGGAGAATGCCAAAAGGAATCATTCCAGCTACATACCAGCCGGAATAAAGGAGATTAAATGTCAGAAGGTACTTTTGATTTAATCCCACTCTTAGATTATATTGACCCTTCTACATTGTCTTATCAAGAGTGGGTGAACGTAGGAATGGCCCTAAAACAGGAGGGATACACGGCAATGGATTGGGACGCTTGGTCTCAATCGGATAGTCGTTACAAGAAAGGTGAGTGTTTCAGTAAATGGGATACTTTTCACAATAATGGCTCTGATGCTGTGACTGGAGCTACTATCACTCAGATAGCTAAAGACAACGGTTGGGAGCCAATGAACAAGTCAGGCGAAAGCTATGAGCTTGGCTGGGATTCAACCATTGATCGTGATTATCAAATCGTTGATAAAAATTGGGTAGAGTCAAAAGAAATCCGTGAGCCGTTAAATTGGCATCCAGTCCAAGATCTTGTCAAATACATCGAAACGCTGTTTGAAATGACCGACCTTGTTGGTTATGTCACATCTACTTATCCAATTGAAACAGAGAATGGACCAATATATAAGCCAACTCAAGGCAATTACGACAGGACTGCCGGAGAGCTTATCAAAGAACTTCAGAGTAATGGTGATGATATTGGCGCAGTCTTCGGAGACTACAAGGAAGAAGCTGGTGCTTGGATTCGCTTCAACCCATTGGACGGAAAGGGCGTCAAGAACGATAATGTCACTGATTTCAGATACGCTTTAGTAGAATCAGACAGCATGGAGCTTGGGAAACAATACGCTCTATTTAAAGAGTTAGAGCTACCTATTGCGACACTTGTGCACTCTGGACACAAGTCGCTACACGCAGTGGTACGAGTGGATGCTAGAGACTACCAAGAATATCGAAAACGTGTCGATTACATTTATCAGATTTGTAAAAAAAACGGGCTTGATATTGACACCCAAAACCGTAATCCAAGCCGACTCTCTCGTATGCCCGGAGTAATCCGAAGTGGACATAAGCAGTTCTTGATTGATACAAATCTTGGAAAATCTAACTACGAAGAATGGTATCAATGGGTTGAAGATTTAAACGATGACCTTCCTGATCCTGAAACACTAGCCGACGAGTGGGACCACCTTCCAGATTTAGCACCAGAGCTTATCCATGGTGTGTTACGTCAAGGTCATAAGATGCTAATTGCAGGGCCGTCAAAAGCTGGTAAGTCATTTGCTCTCATCGAGTTGTCTATTGCTATTGCAGAGGGGCACAAGTGGCTTGGTTGGCAGTGCGAACAAGGGAAAGTCCTCTACGTCAACTTAGAGCTGGATAGGCCGTCAGCCCTTCACCGCTTTAAAGACGTCTACGATGCTATGAATTTACCTCCAGCAAGCGTTGGCAATATCGATATCTGGAATCTCCGTGGGAAGACAGTGCCAATGGATAAGCTGGCCCCGAAACTCATTAGGCGGTCGCTGAAAAAGAATTACCAAGCGGTTATTATCGACCCTATCTATAAGGTCCTGACGGGTGACGAGAACTCAGCAGACCAAATGGCACATTTTACCAATCAGTTCGATAAGGTAGCTACTGAGCTAGGGTGTGCTGTAATCTACTGTCATCACCATTCTAAAGGGAGCCAAGGCGGTAAGAAATCCATGGACCGTGCTAGCGGTTCTGGAGTATTTGCCAGAGACCCTGATGCTCTGGTTGACTTAGTAGAGTTAGAACTTAACGAAGACCTCGTTAAAGCTCGGACTGAAAAAGCAACGGCTAAGATTTACCAAAGAGCCTTGCAAGAACAGGCTAACGATTATTACCAACAGAATGTCAGTCTTGACGATTTGGAAAGTCGCTATCAAATGCAACAACATTTTGACAAAGCAATTCCTGATGTTATGAAGCGTAAACCTTACCTTGACGAGGTCAAGGCTAGGACTCACAGCATTGAGATTGCAACTGCTTGGCGAGTTGAAGGGACCCTTCGTGAGTTCGCCAAATTCGCCCCTGTTAATATGTGGTTCAGCTATCCAGTCCATGAAGTGGATACTACTGGAGTGCTGGCTGATATTCAACTGGAAGATAACGCCCCAGCTTGGAAAAAGAACCTAAATAAAGGTCCAGAATCGAAGAAGAAGACAGCAGAGAAAAATAAAGAAAAACTTGTTAATGCAATTCAAGCATTAGACGATGGAATGGATCCAGTCACGATTGATGATATTGTGGAATATTTTTCAACAGAAGATAAACCTGTTAGCGAAAAAACTATCAGAAGATGGATCAAAAACTCAGAAATTTTTGAGGTGAAAAACGGGAAAATTCACCAAAAAAATACCTGAAAAATTCAAAAAGGGACAGGGACAAATTGGGGACAAATTGGAGGGACAAATTGGAAGAAAAAACCCATTTTGTCCGTCCCAAAAAAGGGACAAATTGGAAAATGTCCGGATGTCCCTAAAGCCTAATAGGGACAAGGGACAAATTGGAAAATGTCCCTAAGAAATCGCTCAACCATGCGGTTTTGGAGCAATAGGGACAAATTGGAAAAAATAGGGACAAAAATAGGGACAGAATTCTATCTATATTCATAGATAGAATTTGGGAAATGTCCATGAGAGTTCAGAAGAACAGGTACAGGAACATGGGGGTCCTAAGACTCCCCCATGTAACCCTGTAACCCTGTCCTTCACTCTGAACTTAGGCGCGAAAAAAGAAAGTGAGTGGTGAAGTGAAAATTAGAAAAATGAGAGAGGTTGAATATGGTGATTGAGTTTTTCTTGTCGATGAAAAAAATTCCAACTACGACACACCAACAGAAAAAAGTCGCTGTGGTGAATGGTAAACCAAAATTCTATGAGCCTCAAAAGTTGAAAGAAGCTAGAGACTTATTTTCAACCCTGCTTGCTCCGTATGCCCCAAACGAAAAAATCGAAGGACCTATACGCCTCACAGTGAAATGGCTATTTCCTAAAATCAAAAAAGCGACTCATGGCCAGTACAAGACTACTAAACCAGATACGGATAATTTGCAAAAATTACTCAAGGACTGCATGACGGATCTCGGCTATTGGCATGATGATGCACAAGTGGCTAGTGAGATTGCTGAGAAGTTTTGGTCGAATACTGTGGGCATCTATGTAAAGGTGGAACAACTATGAACTATATCGAGTTTTTTGAAAAAGAAGTCCCAGACTGGATGAGGGAAAGTAATCGCATGATGCAATTGGTTGGTTTTAATACCCCTGCATACTGGAATTGGGTAGTTGTATCTATCGATAAGGTTTGCGAAAAATATAACAACGACATTTTGGTTAAAAATCAATTTCATATTATCTGGGATTTTCTAGATGAGAAGGCCAGGGAGGTTCAAAACACAGAGACATGCTGAAATGGCTTGAGCAAGGCAATATAAAATATCTTCAGTTGCAAAGATTGATTATTACGAGGAGGAAGTAGAAGCATGAAATATAAAGTTATAGCTTACTACGACAGCATGGAAGACAGTGAGCGTGTTTTCACGAATAAGGATGACGCTATCAACGAAATGCACAGATTGGGATTGAAATATCGCAACGCACGAAAATATAAGGTTGAAATGGTGGAAATTGATGATTAGAACGAAGTATTTACGTGAGGAAACTGACACTCTTAACCATCTAGGAATTGATAAATTAATCAATAATTTTCTTGCCAAAAACCCAAATATAGAAATGATTGATATTAAATATCAATCTAACGTGGCGGTAGCAATCTATGAGCATGGCTTTTGCAGAACGTATGATATATCAGCACTGATTATTTACAAGGAGAACTAACGATGATGAAAAGAGATGAAGCAGTACAGAAATTGGCAACAGTAGGGCACCTTTCAATGGCCCATGCTGAGGACTTATACGATTCGTTGTTCGAAAAACCAGTGGTGAAACAGTGTGTGGCGGATTGGTATGAGAAACACAAATATAATTTAGAGAGTGATATATACTATTTGATTAGGTGTTGGGAAGATGAAGAAAGAACTTCAGATTTCTATAAATGGTTTGATAATTCAAAAAATGAAGCAATCAAAATCCTCGTCAACATGCACCAGTTTGGTTATGAGGTCGAGAAGGAGCCTAGGTATACGGTTGAAATCAAAGGGTTTGACGATAATGACACCTTTTTGAATTACAATACAGATTGGGACTTTTGGTTTCTTGACGACGATGGCAGGACGGAGGAGGTAAGAGTAGCCCACACCCGCAAAGAGCTAGAAGCGAACGGTTTCGGGTGGGTGTTTGATTGCCCAGGCGTTGAAGTGAAAGAGGTGGAGGATGGCAAAGTTTATTGAAGTTATCCCTCTTGACAGAGGGAAAGAGCAGGCGAAGATGTTGATTAACGCTGAAAAAATTGACTATGTCCAACAAATTGGCATTCTTGGTTCATTAATTTACCTTAACGATATCCCGGTCACAGAATTTATGGAAAAGCCAGTATTCAAGAACCCTCTACATGTCAAGAAATCGATCATGTCAATAGCAGATGCGATAGCGACCAAGGAGGTAACGGATGAATAACCTAATTAATAAAATCAACGAGTGGGCTATTAGTCATGGACTGGACAAGGGGAATCCTAAAATCGAATGGATGAAAGTTACGGAAGAAGTGGGCGAGATTAGAGACGTGTTTCTAAAACCTCACGATTTCGCTGACCCAGAATGGTCGTTAAAAGACGCTATAGGCGATTCTATCGTGACGCTAGTAGTTTTATGCTTGCAACTTGGCTACGACGTAGAGGAGTGCCTAACAATCGCTTATAACGACATTAAAGATAGACAAGGAGTAATGATTGATGACAACTTTGTTAAACTCTAAACGAGAAAATCAGCTAGCAGTAGCGACGATTCTGCTAGTGCTATCGCTGGCGATTAACATCGGTACAGTGGTCTGGGTAGTCAACCGACCTATTGAGATGGTACTTATCCACAAGGCTGATAATGCCGTTGAATTACACGGAAAGGTTACTGGAAAATCGAAAATTAAAAACCTATACACGCTCGATTGTGGGGCGTACGGGAAATTCCTGGTAAGCAAGGAGCAATATGACAGCGTGAACGTTGGGGATGATATTCCTAGCTATTTGAAAGGGAGAGGGCAATGATACCTAGATTTAGAGTGTGCTCAAAGCAAGAAAAACGTTTGATTCTTTCAGAAGATATTCTTGCTATTGATTACGAGAATGAAGAAATAGTCACACAAAAAATTTATTTTGAAGATGGATTGCCGAATGAAAGGGATATATATACCTACGGTTTTGACGACATCAAACTCATGCAATCTACAGGACTGACTGACAAAAATGGCAAGGAAATTTTTGAAGGGGATGTAGTCAAAGTGGCTAAGAATATCTATTCTGAGCCAACCTATTACGAAGTTGTAAGACATCGAGGCGGAGCATATCGCCTTGAATCCAAGCAACACGGATGTGAATTGTGGCTACGCCATACCGACTGCGAAATTGCAGGGAATATCTACGAGAATCCAGAACTATTGGAGGTGGGGCAATGAATAAGCGGCAGCAAAAAAAAGCAGTAATGAAAAATGTCTCAAAACTCTATGATGTGGTTTTTGAACGTGGTCGTTTCAGAAAAGATATGGCTATTGTCTGCGGGATGGACCCGCTGTGCAGACGGATACTGTCGACAGTTATGGTCAAACACAGCCGATATGAGTGGAGTTTTGGAGAACTTACAGAAATCTCGTTAGAGGGATATGTAACGGATCGTAAAGTGATAGAGAGGTAGACTAATGCCCAGTAATTACCCAAACGCTGGACTGCCCAAAGAGCTGTTTCAACGGCTAGTGGACGAATTTAACGGGCTGAAATCGGAGCATAATAGAACACTCACCAAACACATCCAAGAGGTTAAAGAGTGTGACCGTCATCAAGCTAGGAAATATTTCCAGAGGTTCGACAACGTGGTTAAAGAGCGTTCGAGACTGTCGCCCGCAACTTTAAACGATATGCGAGAGTTCATCTCAGACAATCTATTCGACGACTTGCACGCTTATCTGGCAGAACATTATTCTGGAAAGTATTGCACAGGTCGCCAAGAAGTCGATAAGACCAATGCAGGGCTCACCGAGGAACTGTTTCAACATTATCGCAAGGAAGTAGAAGCGTTAAGAGCTACTTATCCAAACAGTATCGTGTCACATATCATGGAAATTAAGGGGTGTACAAAGAAGGGAGCTAAGAACATCTACAGTGCTATCAATGCACTCTATGTAGAGCATGTTAATCTAACGCCTCGTAAGGTGACTCAGTTAGAAGGGTTGCTATCTAGGGAACTATTAGGTGAGATAGCTAAGTATGTATTCAATCACTACGAGTGGCCAGAGAGTCTAGATAGTGAAGTTGACCGTATTGTCAAGAAATATCGAAGTGGAAAACTTGGACGTGACAAGCCAAGCGTTAAACGTTATCTATATCGAGCTTATGCGCTCGGTGTGTAGGTGAAAAGAAAAAAGTCGCAGACTAGTGCGACTCTTTGTTAACTCAACATAACTATATTATAGCAAAAAGAGGTCTGCAATGAAAACTAGCCAGCGACTTAAAGAGTTAAAAGCATTGGATAGATACATAGATAGCCAGCTTGAACGCATCCAAAAACTGGAAGAAAGTGCCACTAAGGTAACCGCTGCTTTACCACAAGCAGACAAGATTTCTGGTGGTATGAAGCGTAAGCAGGATGACATCTATGTAGAGCTGATTGATGAGGAAGAAGAGGTGAAAAAGCTTTGTAAACAAGCGATACAAAAGCGCAGAGAGTTTTATAATCTAATCTATCAAGTAGACGACTATCAAGCCAGAGATCTGCTGACAATGGTCTATATCGATAAGCTGTCAATATGGCAGATAATGGATAGGCTAGAGATAAGCAAAGCAACTTACTATGTACTGTTAAGGCGAGCAGAGAGGAAATTGGATGTTTGATAATATTAAGCGACGTTTGTCAGAAAGGCGCAAGACTAATTTAGAAATTCTTAGAAAAGTCAAGACGTTCTAAGACAAACTAAGAAATCACTAGACTTCAATCGTGGTATATTAGTAACGTAAAGAATTGAGGGTCCTGCAATGAGCTGAGTCACAGTGGCTGTCATTGAAAAATAAATGGGAAAGGTAAACATCTTGTGACGGATGCCTAAAAAACGATACACAATCCAGGTTGAGTGTACCATGCTTGTTTGTGCAACCTTTTGAATAAGCGGTAGGAATATAGCTTAGGTGGTAGAGCGACAGACTTTTAATCTGTATGCGTAGGTTCGAGTCCTACTTTTCCTATTACGGTCACACATTAGTGTGGCTTTTTAATTTAGATTTGGAGGTGAGAAGCATAGCTAGAGTTAGACGGTGCAAGTGCGCAGGTTGCAGAACCTTTGTTGATATAAGCGATGGTTACTACTGCAAGGAACACGCAGACCAAGTACCTAAGCGTGAGGTATACTCACGGACGAAGTACAACAAGTACACGCGCAACAGGTCAGAAGATAAGCGAGAGCAATATAATTTTTATCGAAGCAAGACTTGGTCGAGCTTAAGGAAGCTAGTGTTAGAACGTGACCACTATCTATGTCAATACTGTTTAGCTTTAGGAATGGTAACACCAAACAGTAAGATAGGTGACCACGTCACACCCGTTGAGGTAGCGCCTGAACTAAGGACAGATCCAGCAAACGTTGCGACAGCCTGCAGGTCTTGCGATAATGCCAAAAGGGCGCTGGAACAGCAAATCTATGGCACGGGGCAAGGCAACACGCTGCATAATCTGCAACTAAGGTTCACCGTTAAAGAATGGGCGCTAAAAATCAAACACGCACGAGAAGCCCTCTAAGAAGTCCGTAGAGCGATTTAAATTGGCAGAGGTATAATTCGCCAAAAATAAATTTAAAACGCACCCCCCGCCCCTATATGAGCCGAGGAAGAGCCACACAAAGGTGTTCGCTTGTGTCGTACACCAATTTTTCAGATTTTTAAAGGGTGTCTAAATGAACTAGAAGGAGGTGAGGTACACTTGGTTAAAAATCCATTTTATAAGCAAAATAAAGGGCGTTTACCGAGTGACCCGCCGAACTATCTAGGGGCAGTTGCAAGAGAAATCTGGCGCAAAATCGTTCCGTTTTTAGAAGGAACAGGCAAGGTCGAGCGCATAGATACATTCTTGGTGGAATCTTATTGCACTAACTACGAAATCTACAAGCTGGCTTACGAAGACATCAAACTAAACGGCATCCAGCAGGAAATCAAAAAGCCTGTACAGGCGCAGGGAAGTGGTGAGATTCTAGATGAAATGTCGCTTGGCTTTAAAAAGAACCCAGCGGTTGCCACGATGAAAGATGCAACAACTACGCTGAATCAGATAGCTATGCAGCTAGGTCTTACGCCGAAAGGTAGGGCGGAGTTGCTGACGATTGCTGATAGTAGCAAACCCGAGAAGTCAACTGCTGAAATGATGCAGGAATTTTTAAATAGTTAAGCTTGGATTTAAAATCCAAGCTTTTATCTTGCGATAGAAGGAGGTGAACGAGATAGATTTAGCAAAAACTCACGATATTGTTGGTTCTTATGTAACGTATAACTTTTTTGATATTCGTAACGAATACGCAGACCCAGGCACTCAATACGCTTTTGACGTTTTGGATGGTAAGAAACAGGCTGGTTACATGATGCAACTTGCTTGCTTGCGACACTTACGGGACTTAAGACATCAAGGTGAACCTGATTTCTCTTACACTTACGACTTAGCGGAAGCTGGCAAGGTGCTGAAGTTTGCCAAAGTCTGTCCTAACGTGGATACTGGTGAGCCTACAGCGCTTATGGGTTGGCAAGAATTTTTACTTAGTCAATCTTTTGGCTGGCGCAATGAAACGGGTGGCAAACGCTTCTCACAGGTCATTGTATCTGTCGGTCGTAGTCAAGGGAAAACATACATACAAGCTATTTCTATGTGCTTCTCTTATCTCTTTGAAAGCCTCGGACTGTCTAACCAAGATTATCTAGTAAGTTCAATCAACTTTAAACAGACCATGAAGCTCATGGGATATATTAAGAATATGCTTAAACAGATAATCACTAAAGAACCTTTTAAGTCTCTAGCTGAGGAATTGGACTTGTCTATCCAGTCAGAACAAGTCATTATGAGAGCAAATAACAACGTTTTAAGGGCAATTTCGAGCGAAAGCGGTAACTATGACGGATTCCACTTCACTAATGCAATTATGGATGAATCGGGTGACTTGAAAGACCGCACGAGCATTTCTAAAATCGTTTCAGGGCAGGTTAAAATCCCGAACCGTCAATTCATCCAAATTTCCACCGCTTACCCTAACCCGACTTCACCTTTAAGAAAAGATGAACGGATCATGCAGGGGATTATGGAACGTGATGACAGGTCGGGCGACACCCAGCTTTGTCTTGTTTGGTCGCAGGATAGCCCAGACGAGGTTTACAAGCCCGAAACATGGAGCAAGTCAAATCCCTTACTAGACCTTGAAAGTGAGCATGACACGCTTTTGAAAGGGCTTATGGACAAGCGAGATGCCGACCTTTTATCTGGAAATTTAAACGATTTTTTGATTAAAAACATGAATTTATGGGGCGAGCAGGATGAAAATAGCTTCTTGAAGCTGGAAGACATCGAGCGCTCGGTCATCCCTGATTTTGACATCAAAGGCAGGCAAGTCTATATAGGTGTTGACTACTCTATGTTTTCGGATAACACGGCTTTCGGCTTTGTCTATCCATATCAGGATGAAGATGGCAATCCCAAGTACCATTTGGAGCAACACAGCTTTATTCCGTGGCAACAAGCAGGGTCAATTGAAGCTAAAGAGAAGATGGACGGTATCAACTACCGAGACTTGGCAGATAAAGGATTCTGCACTATCACAAGCCATCCACAGGGGCTTATCAATGATGATGAGGTTTACCAGTGGTTGTGCGAGTATGTGGAAGATAACGAATTGCAAGTGCTTTTCTTTGGCTATGATAGCATGGGTGTCTCTAAAGTTATTAAAGCTTTGGAACTTAACACCAGCTATCCATTAATGGCTATCAGACAGCGCACAAGCGAGCTGAAAGACCCAACCAAATTCTTGCAGACACTCTTTATTGAGGGGAACTGTACACGCTTGGACGATGAAATCATGGAGAAAGCGCTGGTTAATGCGGTTATCAAGGAGGATAACATTGGTATCCAGGTAGATAAAAAGATGTCTACACTGAAGATTGACGTTGTGGACGCTCTGATAGATGCACTTTACCAAGCCATGTTTCATTTTGAGGACTATGGACTAGCTCAAAACAACTCGTACATGGTGCAACATATGTCACAGCAAGCGGTGCTTGATTGGTTTAACAACCCAGATAGTGGCTTGCTGGGTGATGATTTTGAATAAGGAGGTACAGATTTGAATATTTTCAAGTCTTTTTTTAGTGCAGTTTGGTCTATTTTCGACCTGATCTGCTTTATTTTGGCGTCTATTACTGCAAACGTGACAACATATCGCATTAATGAGATTGCTTTCGGAATCAGCATGACCGTGACCTTTATTTTAGCTGGTTTGGTGTCCGAAATGATTTCTAAGCCTAAAGAATAGGCTAGAAAGGAGGTGAAACTAATTGCCGATATTTAATTTTTTAAATCAAGCAACGGAAAGCCCACCAAGAGGTGACCCGAATGGTTTTTTTAGCGTAGATGACTATGAGTTTTTAAAAGCGAACCTGGCTGGAAACGAGTGGGTGTCTGCTAAGACAGCTCTGCGTAATTCGGACTTGTTTAGCATTATCAATCAGCTATCGTCCGACCTAGCGACGGTCAAGCTCACAGCGTCACGCAAAAAGAACCAAGGCATTTTGGATAATCCAACAAACAATGCTAACAGGCATGGCTTCTGGCAGTCTGTCTACGCACAACTTTTGCTAGGCGGTGAGGCGTTTGCTTATCGCTGGCGCAATGAAAATGGCGCAGACGTCAAGTGGGAGTTTGTGAGACCGTCCCAAATCAGCTATAACGCCTTAGATACCAAAGATGGCCTATATTATAACGTGACCTTTGAAGACCCTAGGAATGCTCCTAAATTGCATGTTCCACAAGGTGACATCTTACATTTTAGGCTCTTGTCCGTAGATGGTGGCAAGTCTGGAGTCAGCCCACTTATGGCGTTGGGTCGAGAGTTTGAAATCCAAAAGGCTAGCGACAAGCTGACCCTGAATGCTTTGAAAAACTCTTTGAACGCTAATGGTGTCTTGAAAATTAAAAATGGTGGTTTGTTGGACTTTAAGACTAAAATGGCACGGTCAAGACAGGCGCAACGTCAAATGACGGGCGGACCGTTGGTGCTAGATGACCTAGAGGATTTCCAACCGCTTGAAATCAAGTCAAACGTGGCTAGTCTGCTTAGTCAGACAGACTGGACAACCAAACAGTTTGCTAAAGTCTACGGTCTCCCTGATAGTTATTTGGGTGGACAAGGCGACCAACAATCAAGTTTAGACATGATTAGTGGTCAGTATGGCAAGGTGGTCAGTCGCTATCTACGTCCTGTAGTCAGCGAGTTAGTCAATAAGCTAAGCACAGATATTGACACAGACCTGTTTCCAGCCATTGATCCACTCGGTACGGGGTACATTTCTAGGGTTGTAAATTTGGCGAAGAGTGGCGTTATTGCACAAAATCAAGGTTTGTACATGTTACAACAAGCTGAAATTTTACCGCAAGAGCTACCAGAGCCAAGTAATCCTAATAATGTTGTTCGAACATTGAAAGGAGGTGAGGGAAATGGGAAAGATTGATATTAAAGGCGACGTCGTTGATGATATGACTGCTGAATGGTATGGTTACTGGGGCATTGACTCGGTGTCGCCAAAGGCTGTTCAACTGGCGATTGAAAACGACGAAGACGACAAAATCACGCTAGACATTGCATCAAATGGCGGTGATGTCTTTGCAGCAAGCGAAATCTACACGCTTTTGCGAGCCTCTGGAAAGCAAATTACAGCTAACGTCCAAGGCTTGGCAGCTAGTGCAGCTTCCGTGATAGCCATGGCTGGAGATACTGTACGGATTAGTCCAACGGCTCAAATCATGATACATAAGGCGTCTAATGGCAATATTGGCAATGCTGACAGCATGCGCAAGAATGCGGACACGCTAGATAGCATTGATAGTTCAATTGTCAACGCTTATGTTCTTAAAACAGGCATGAAAGACACGGATGTTTTAAAACTTATGCAGGACGAAACGTGGATGAACGCCCAGACAGCAGTTGATAAAGGCTTTGCGGATGAAATCATGTTTGTTAACGAAGACGATCCAGTCTTTACAAATTCGCTACACACAATGCCATCGAAAGAAAAACTCAACCAGTTCTTTAATATGCGCCTGAAAGAAAAGCAGGCAGCCATTGACAAACTGGAGAACAAACCAAATAGCCAGCCTTCCAACTCATTGCGAGAACAGAAGCTGGCTATTTTGCTAGACAAAAACTAAAAGGAGATGATTAAATGATAAAATCAGTAAACGAGCTTAACGCTCTATGGATTGAAGCAGGCCACAAAGTAGAAGACCTGAACCAACAAATCAACACAGCCCTGGCAGATGACAAGTTTTCTGCAGAAGCTTTCGCAGAACTCAAAGCGCAACGTGATGACGCCAAGGTGCGCCGTGACGCGTTGAAAGACCAACTTGTAGAAGCGCAAGCGCAAGCTGTTATCAATATGAAAGACGAAGACGTAGAACCTTTAACTGATAAAGAAGAAACAGCAAAGAATGTCTTCATCAAAGACTTTAAGAATCTTTTGAGTGGTACTTATCGAAATGCTGCGGTTGGTTCCAAAGAAGATGACGGTACTAATGCAGGTTTGACAATTCCAAAAGACATTCAAACCGCTATTCGCGGTTTGGTTCGTCAATACAATTCATTGCAAGAATATGTAACCGTGGAATCCGTTTCGACGACATCAGGCTCTCGCGTGTACGAAAAATGGTCTGATATCACTGCGCTTGCAAACTTGGAAAGTGAAGATACAACGATTGCAGACATTGACGCGCCTAAATTGGCTCTTATCAAGTATGCTATCAAACGCTATGCAGGTATGCTAACAGCAACTAACAGCCTGCTGAAAGATACTGCCGAAAACATCTTGGCTTGGTTGAATCAATGGGTTGCTAAAAAAGTGGTTGTTACTCGTAACAAGGCAATTTTGGAAAAAATCGCAGCACTTCCAAGCAAACCAACTATTGCTAAATTTGACGACATCAAAGACCTAGCATTGAAAGGTGTTGACCCTGCAATTCGCTCTACATCGTTCTTTATGACAAATACAAGCGGCTTGGCCACTCTTGCAAAAGTTAAAAATGCAATGGGCGACTATTTACTACAACGCGACCCAACGCAACCAGAACGCTATTTACTTGAGGGCAAACAAGTCATTGAAATTGCCGACCGCTGGCTCGCTGACAACGCAGGCGCTCACCCTCTTTATTTTGGTGATTTGAAACAAGCGGTGACGTTGTTTGACCGTGAACACATGTCGATTGAAGCGTCAAATGTCGCTGGAGACGCATTTAGCTTAGACCAAACTAAAATCCGTGTCATTGACCGCTTCGATGTTGTAACAACAGACCAAGAAGCGTTTGTGGCAGCGTCATTTAAGACTATCGCAGACCAAAAAGCTAATTTGACAACTGGCACTGGAGTGTAAGCCTATGACGGTCACGGTTGAAGATATGCGCGTGATGCTCAATTTGGACGATGACGAGGGGGAAAAACTCTTGCTCATCTATATTGCATCAGCGACAAGTTTTGTTAAAAAAGCAATTAGCACAGAGGCGGACGACGCCTTTTTTGACCGTGACGATGTCGCACCGCTCTTTAAAACGGCGGTAATGGCTCGCACGGGCACACTATACACCTACCGTGTCGACACAGGCGACAGCTCAACTTATCCAATCGACGCCACCACAAATAGCATTGTGGGGCAGTTAAGAGGCGTATATGCAGTGTATGCAGAGGAGGAGGCAAATGGCTAAAACCTTTTTACCATCCGAATTTAATAAAGTGGCAGATTTTGGGACGACAAAATCCGTGGAAAATCAGTACACGGGTATATCTATTCCAAAATTCGTGTCGCTTTTTAAATTGCATTATAAGCCTCATACTCGCACGCTTAATCAGCAATACCAAGCCACACAGGCGAAGTTAGATGACACCAAGGTAATTATAGTCAGACACAATAAAAAGCTCACAAAGAGCCTGCTAGTGACCATTGACGGTATACAGTACAGCATTGTGTCAATCAGTTCAGACGAAAGCTTTGGATTGAACAAGTATGACTATATCACCTTGCGGAAAACTAAGAAGGTAGGCTGATTATGGCTGATTTCGCTAGCGCATTGGAAGAGTGGGCTAAAACCGTGCAAAATATGGTAGAGCTTACGCCGAAAGAACAAGCTGAAATTACCAAAGCAGGGGCAGAAGAATTTAAAAAAAGGCTGGAATCTGAAACAAGACAGCATCACTACTCATCACATAAAGACTCCGTTTATGGGCACATGGCGGATGGATTGACTTTACAGACTAAAAACGTTGATGGCGTCGTAGATGGCAAGTCAACTGTAGGCTGGGAGAATGCTTTCCACGCCACAAACGCAAGACGTTTGAACGATGGCACAAAGAAGTACAAAGCTGACCACTTCGTGACCAATGTTCAAAATTCGGCGGAAACCCAAGAAGCTGTTCTTTTGGCAGAAAAAGCGGAATATGACCGCCTCATGAAGAAGAAAGGAGCTAGTTAATGTCCGCAGTTATGGACGCAAAGAAAATCTTGCAATCTTGCGGTTTAGAACAGCTAGAGTTAATCTATGCTAGCAATATTCCAAAAGAGATGCAGGATAATACCGATAAGACAATCGCGCTCATCACGGACGTTGACATGCGCCTTGGCCTTGATGGGAACGACACATTCCACGGAGCTGAAAAAGAGGTGGAAATACAGCTCTTCTATAAGCTCGATATTGACTTTGACCTAGATAGCTTTGAATTTGCTTTACTAAAGCTTTTTAGAGACAATCACTGGTCGATTGCAGACATTCGAGAGCATACAGTAGACCCCGATACTTTACAAGTGGCGTGGGTCTTTTATGTTGTCGAACATAAGATTTTAAATTAAGAAGGAGAAACTAATACATGGCAGTAGTTGGTTTAAAAATGGTAAAGGTTGCCTTGGTTGACCCAAAGACGCAACAACTCATTAAAGGGACAGAAGGCTTGTCAACTGACGGCGTGGTTGAAATTGACTCATCTATGCTTGGTACTAAGACGGCTAACATCTCAAATATCGAAGGATCAGCCACTAAGGTCCCTGGGAACAACGCAGTTCAGGATGTTATCGTTGCACCAGGTTCGCCAACCGTTGCTTTCGATTTTAATAACCTTGACTTTGAACTTAAACAAAGACTTCTCGGTTTTAAGTCAGATGGAAAAGGTGGCTTCGTGATGCAAGGTGACAAGCCACACGTCGCAGTCTTAATCGAAACAGAAACACTTGACCGCAAACATTCAATTTATTTTGGCTTTGCGAATGGTATTATGCAAGAAAGCACTCAAAACGTTGCTACTGATACAGACACAGCGCAAACTCGTAATGCTGACAACTTGACTTATAATTCTTTGTCAGCCAAAGCTTTTGGCGGTGAGCCAATTAAAAAATATTATTCTGGCGCAGGGTCATTTGATAAAGCTAACATGCTCAAGGAAGTTTTCGGTGGCTATGCAACTAGCGTGACAGAACATCAATAATTTTTAAGGTTGCATTTTAAATGCGACCTTTTTGTTTTATGTAAGGAGAAATCATGGAAGTTAAAACAATTAAAATCCCAGAAATCGCTAAGAAGCCTTTCCAAGTGCTGACAACCAACCGCAACATCATGCGTATGCAACAGTACCAACTCGCTGTTTTAAAAGTTGGCGAAGGCGTTGACGAAGAAGACGTTGCTGGTCAAACTCAAGCTAGTTTAGCAGTTTTGGAAGAAATGCTAAGTTTTATCCGCGTCATCCTCAACCTGGACGACGAAGCCTATGAAAAGCTTTTGGATATGCCTAACGACCGCACGCAGGAAGTGGTTAATAAACTTGTGGGTTATCTCTATGGTTTGTCAGACGAAGACATGGCAGAACCGGACGTAGAAAACCCAAAGGAAGAAGCGTAGGCGAGCAAATTTTTGAGCTTGAAAATAAAATTGAAGACATGAAGCTGATAGCCAAACAGGCTCTATCAGCATACGGTTGGACGTTGGAAGAATACTACGAAACAGACTTTTACGACCTCATGAACATTTTGGGAGCGAAAGAAGTCAAGGATAGACCAGTAGACCCGATGTCTTTGCTGAAATAAATGGATTTTAAATCCAAGAAATATCTCGGAAAGGAGGAAAAAACAAATGGCTAAAAAAGTGCAAGCGACCATGTCAACCGAGATTGCTCTTGACCTCGTGAAAGCAAGCGAGAGCATTAAGAGCATGACTCAACTGGTTAACAGCTCTACTCAAGCATGGAAAGCGCAAGAAGCACAGCTTAAAAGCGCAGGAGATAGCTTAGGTGCTGCTAAAGCTAAATATGATGGTTTAGGTGCAGCAATCCAAGCCCAAGAAAGCAAGATTGAAGCGTTAAAACGCAAGCAATCCGAGCTAAAAGGAGATACGCAACAAACCGCTGAACAGTATCTTAAGTATCAGCAACAGATTGACCAAGCGACTGCAAAGTTAGCTAGCATGGAAGCCCAGCAATCCAAGGCTAAGCAGTCTATGGAATACTATTCAAGCGGTTTGGCAGGCTTGCAGACAGACTACAAGAAGATGAACGAGCTGTCAGATAGTTATGTGAAACGGCTTGAAGCTGAGGGCAACAAACGAAAAGCAGCGCAAGAAAAAGCTAAAAATCTCAAAGAAGCTACCGAAAATCTAAGTAAGCAATACAAATCGCAAGTTGACGAGCTTGAGAAAATCAAAAACAAAGTAGGCGCAACTAGCGAAGCTTACCACAAGCAAAAGATAAGAGTTAATGAGACGGCTGCGGCTTTAGCAGGTTCAAAAGCCAAGATGAAAGTTGCCCGCGAAGAAATGGAGAAGCTCAATCCGACTATTTGGACTCGCATGCGGGATTCTGTCAAGAAGTTTAACAATGAAGCGCAGAAAACAAATAAAATCGGTAGTCATGTTAAAGACTTTGTAACTGGAAATCTGATTGCAAATGGTATTACCAACATCACTTCAAAAGTGGTCGGATTAGCTAAAGAGGGCTATGCCGCAGCAGAAGCAGCGTCCAAGACCGCCGAACGTTGGCAGAATTTGGGATTTGCAGAAGAAGAAATCAAGAGGATAAACTCTGTTGTTAAAGACTTAAAATACAATACTAACCTTTCTGGTGGTGCAGTTGGTGATCTGATTCTGAAATTTCACGGAATTACTCACAATGTAGATGAAGCAGCGGAACTTGCAAAAGGGGTTGGTAGTCTATCTGACCAACTTAAGCTCTCACAAGAGAGAGCAGAAGCATTTGCTAGCGGATTAGGCAAGATTGAAGCGTCAGGAACAGTCACAGCTACATCTTTAAACAAGCTAGAGAAACAAGCGCCTGGATTAGTCCAAGCGTTACAAAAAGCGTCTGGATTGTCAGAAAAAGCATTTTCAGACTTGCTTAACTCTGGCAAGATGACCTCTAAACAATTTAATGACATCTTAAAGTCTGCGGGCAAAAGCTACGAAGAGAACGCCGAAAAATACGGCAATACAGCTGAGGGCGCAAAGAAAAGAATCACGTTAGCGTGGGCGGACACTAAAAAAGCCCTTATGAAGCCCCTTGTAAACGTTGCTTCAACCGGTTTTAACCAATTAGCAAATGTCTTGCAGAATCCTGCTATCCAAAGCGGAGTAACAAAAATCGGTGAGGGTATTAGCAAGATTGCGCAACACGCTACGAACCTTTTAAATTACATAGCAGCACATCAGAAAGATGTATCTTCTATCGTTGGTAATTTGGTAGAAATCACGAAGTTATTCGCATTAGGCGTTTGGGAAGGCTTTAAAGCTACTGTCACTACTATAGCTGATGTCTTTAATGATTTAAGCGGTCATAGCGCCAAGGCTAAAGACCCGCTAAAAAGCGTATCTACTTTTTTAAAAGAGGTCGGTAAACACAAAAAAGCAATTGTTGCAGTTGGCAAAGCTTTTGCTTTTTACTTTATCGGGTCAAAGACAATAAAAGGGATTGCGTCTCTTAGTGCTAATGTTTTAAAATTTGGCAATACATTTGTGTCAACAATGAAAATGGTAGGAGCTGCAGCCGCCACAAACCCTGTCGGGGCTATATTAATAGGTGTTACTGCTTTAGTAGCAGGATTTACTTTGCTTTATAAGCACAACAAAAAGTTTAGAGATTTTTGTAACGGGATAGCAAGTGGTGCTAAAAAAGCATTTAACGGCGTTGTTAAATTTGCAAAAAATGCTTTGGGCGCAACAACAAAAGCCTTTAAAGGCATTGTCAACTTTTTTAAAAAGGACTGGAAAGAGCTATTGCTTTTCATTGCCAATCCGATAGTCGGTGGCTTTGCGCTTATTTATAAGCATAATGCTAAATTTCGCAAGTTTGTGAATGACTTGCTCAAAAAAGCTTCAGACTTCGCCAAAGGTTTAGGTAAGTGGTTTGGGGATGCCTTTAAAAATGCTAAGAAAACCGTTGATAACGGCATCAAGGCTATAACAAAAGTCTTTAAAGCTGGTATTGATTTCTTCCGCAAAGACTGGAAGGAAGTCCTGCTTTTCATTGCCAATCCTATTGTTGGTGGTTTTGCGCTTGTTTATAAGCACAACAAGAAGTTCAAAGACTTTGTTGACAATATTTGGGAAACGGCCAAAGATTTCGGCAAGAACATGGTTGATGGTGCTAAGAAGAAAGTTGATGAGTTTACCAAACCAATCAGAACGGGACTTGACAATTTGCATGACAAGTTTACGGATATTTTCGACAAAATCAAAAGCGGTTTTACGGATTTCTGGAACGGTCTCAAGAACCTAGCTGGCGATGGTATCAATGCAATTATCAAAATCCCCAACGATGGTATTGATGGTATTAATGGTCTCATTGCTGACTTTGGCGGTTCAAAGAACGCCATCGCTAAAATCCCTAAAGTCAAGTTTGCAGAAGGGACTGGGGCTTTTAGCGGATACCGCAATGCTATCACACGCCCGACACTTGCCACCCTAAACGATGGTAATGACAGCCCTCATACAAACAATCAAGAGTTGGTTATCATGCCAAACGGTCAAGCGTTTATGCCTCAAGGACGTAACGCTCAAATGATTTTGCCAGCAGGCGCTGAGGTACTCAATGCGAGAGAAACAGCTATGCTTCTAGGGCTATCGCAAGGCGCTTATGCCAAAGGTACTGGTTTCTGGTCTAAAATTTGGGACACCGTGACCGATGTCGCAGGTAATGCTTGGGACGGTATCAAGGATACTGTCTCTAAGTTCACTAAAATGTTGGAATTTATTGGTAGTGCTGTAACCGACCCAGTCGGAACACTAGCTAAAAAGTTCAACCCAAAATCTGACAAGCTAGATGGCATGTTTAATCCTTTAGGTAACGCCTTGTTTAAGACGCCAATCAAAGAAGCTCAAAATTGGTGGAAAGAGCTTTGGTCAATGGCTAAAAGCGCATCTGATGAAGCGTCAACGGTTGCTATGGGAGCTATGGGAGATGACTACCCAGCTCATTTAAAAGCTGGCGCTGTCTGGTCGAGCACTGACCCATGGGGCTATTTCGTCAAGGAGTGTGTCTCTTTCGTTGCTTCTCGTCTTAATAATTTAGGAGTTAATCCTGCTCTATTTAGCCACCTCGGCAATGGTAATCAGTGGGGCAGTGCAAGAGTGCCACATTTGAACAGACCTAAACCTGGTACAGTTGCTGTTTATACTGGCGGACCTGTATCAAGTAATCACGTTAGCTTTGTTACGTCTGTGGATGGTGATACATTTTCAGGGGAAGAGTATAACTGGTTAGGGCAACATGCTTACCACCAATACTCAAACAGACCAATCTCAAGTGCAGCTACATTCCTTGATTTTGGAGTGCGAGCACCAGGAACAAGCGGTGATGGTGATAAGGCTTTATCAGAAGCTAATTCGCCATTACAAAAATTGATTAAGTCGCAGGTTGGAGGCATGTTCGACTGGATTAAGAAATTCCTAGGTTTTGAGAGTGGGACGGCTTCTGGGCCCAACCCTCAAGGTACTGGTGTGGCACGTTGGCGAGATACTGTTATAAGAGCGCTTAAAGCGAACGGTTTACCAGCCACCGACCACCAAGTATCAAGTATGTTGCAGCTTATCCAACGTGAGTCAAATGGTGACCCGAATGTGAAAAACGGTTGGGACATCAATGCTCAAATGGGTAATCCATCTATTGGACTTACGCAGACGACTATCGGCACTTTCAATGCTAATGCTTTTCCGGGGCATAAGGACATTCGTAATGGGTATGACAATCTGCTAGCGTCAATTCATTACATTCTTGGGCGCTATGGTTCTTCGGATGCAGCCTTTACACGAGTTGCGAAATACGCCTATGCTAACGGTGGACTGGTGTCTGAACACGGCGTATATGAGCTAGCAGAGGGCGATATGCCAGAGTACGTCATTCCAACGGATATCGCCAAGCGTGGCAGAGCATGGCAATTACTCACTGAAGCAGTGGCACGTTTTGCTGGGGATGCCCCACAAGGCGATCACGATAACACTTCAGACCGTGAACGTGTTTCTGTATTAGAAAGCAAGTTAGATATCATGATTGACTTACTCGGTCAATTGGTAACTAACGGTTCTAACCCAATTGAAATCAGAAATGTCATTGATGGTAGAAGCGTGTCAAATGGGTTGGCGCCCTTTATGACAAAAGCGACAAATGAATACGAGCGCAGACAAGCGCTGTTAGAAGGGAGCATTATTTGATAGGAATGTCAGTAACTTTTGACGGTAAAAACTTAACCGAACTATTTAATGAAGGTCAAGGGCGTGCCGTTCCAGTGAATGTCACTAAAAACGTGGCATCCAACTTTAACAACAACTATCAAGACCAAGGGCGTAGGCGCTACGGTCAGCAATTCCTATATAGCACATTGTCCGTCAAGCAGATTCAAGTGTTATTTACGCTTGTTGGTAATTACGACTACTTCAATACCATCGCTGAAACGCTAGGCGGGTATCTCAACGTAGATAAACCGAAACCATTGATTTTCGGAGATGAACCTAATAAGGTTTGGGAAGCTATCCCAGTCGGTCAAGCGTCGCTTGCAGTCGATAAGAACACCTCACCGATTACCGCAACGGTAACGGTCACATTTGATGTTCCTAAAAGCTACGGTGAGAACAAGGCACAAGCCTTGGTAAGCAGTGACGGTGAAACTAAATATGGCAGGATTAAGAAGATTTCAACTGGTCATTACAAAGCTACGCTAAAAAACTTTGGGACAGCTGAAACTTACCCAGATATTAAACTGAAGTTTAATTCAGATAATGGATGGGTTGGGATTGTAAAATCGTCTAGTGAAAGCTATGAGATTGGCAATCCGAATGAAGCTGATACTCGTACAGTCAAGCAATCTGAAATTCTGTTCGACTATGTTTCTAATAACTGGATTACCAACGGTTTTGCGGTTGGCGCGAAAAACCAAGGGCGGTTTAACGACGATAGCCACTCACTCAATGGTACACTTGCGATTGATAATACATGGGGTAGGCCGCACATTGCCTTGACAAGCACTGGTGGCGGGGATAAATACCTACGAGGTAGCTCAATTACATGGGAGATCCCAGCGGACAGCAATGGTCAGAAAGGGGCTACCTATGAATATTTTTGGTGGAGACAAATCTTGTGGCTAGGTGCTGCAAATCAGTTTGGATTCATGAAAATTTCTGTAACAGATGCAAACGGTGTGTTTCTCTATGGCGTAGAGACTTACAAGCACACTAACGGTTTTGACTGCCATTATAATTTCCTAGCAGGAGATGGCAAAGGTGGTTATAAAGTCCTCGATAGAAAACACTTCTATGGGACACACGTTTCAACAGCCAATCCATTCAACGAACCACACGGCTGGTCGGATGTCCAACGTTTTGACGATGTCCTTCAATTTCACTGGCAAGGCTCTTATCCTAAGTTCACCGTACCAGAGATTAAAGGTAAAAAGTCAGCTAAAATCCATATCGGTATTTTTGGTATCAAAGACTGGCCGTTGATCACACACTTGTATCTGGATAGTTTTGTTTATCGAAAAGATTACGTGAACAAGGAAGAAGATATCCCTAACCGTTTCCGTAAGGGTTCTATTCTCGAAGTTGACATGGCTAAAGGCAAAACTTACGTCGACAATCTGCCTGCTCTTAATGAGCTAACTTACCTGTCCGAGCCGTTCAGTATTGGCACTGGTGATACAGAAATCGATATCTACACATCGAGTTGGACAAGGACTGACCCAACTATTGAAATTACATGGAAGGAGCGTTTCATTTAATGCAAATTTGGATTCATGACAAGGACATGCGTAAGGTTTGTGCTTTGAATAACAACGTTCCGGGCATGCTCCCCTATTCTAACAGTCAGTGGCATCCTTACCTTGAATACTCAACCAGCACATTCGATTTCACAATTCCTAAGATTGTCAATGGGAAACTGCATGAAGATGTAGCTTACATCAACGATCAGATGTATGTGTCATTTTTCTATGATAATAGCTATCACGTTTTCTATGTGTCACAGTTAGTTGAAAACGATGATAGTTTCCAAGTTACATGCAACAACACCAATCTTGAGTTAGCACTTGAACAGGCAGGAGCGTTTAAAAGTGATAAACCACAAACCATAGCGTGGTATCTTGAAAAAAATACATTGCTTGAATTTGCAAATATGGAAATTGGAGTCAATGAAGTATCAGACAAAACAAGAACTTTAAGTTTCGAGCAGCAAGATACCAAGTTAGAACGATTACATAGTATTATGGCTCAATTCGATGCGGAATTTTCATTCAGAACTGAGCTAAATAGAGACGGCACTTTGAAGCGTTTTATCATCGACATTTACCAACAACCAGACGAAAACCACCACGGTATTGGTAAAGTTCGTGGGGATGTTGTTCTTTATTTCCAAAACGAATTGAAAGGCGTGCAAGTCACTAGTGATAAAACGCAACTTTTCAACGCTGGTAATTTCATTGGACAAGATGGCGTTAACCTAAACGATGTCGAATTTGAGGAAAAGAACGAGCTAGGACAAGTAGAATTTTATTCTAAGCGTGGTAATAGCATGGTATTCGCCCCACTGTCTAGGGAACGCTACCCATCCACCATGAATCCAGGCAACGCTGATAACTGGACACGCAAGGACTTTGAAACCGAGTACAAGGATGTCAACGCTTTAAAAGGCTACGCCTTGCGTACCATCAAACAGTACGCTTATCCGCTCATGACCTACACGGTTGATGTCCACTCGAGTTTCATGGAAAACTACAGGGATGTTAATTTAGGCGACACTGTTAAAATTATCAATAATAATTTTAGGGGTGGTCTAGCCCTCGAAGCTCGTGTCACTGAAATGGTAATTAGCTTTGACATGCCCTTGAATAACTCGGTTGTGTTCTCTAACTACCGTAAAATCGAGAATAAACCGTCCGGCAGTTTGCAACAACGAATTGATGAGATTGTTTCTAAATCTCTACCATATCGTGTCGAGATCACAACTACCAATGGCACGGTATTTAAAAACGGCGTCGGTCGCTCAACTGTTCGACCAGTCTTGAAACAAGGTGACAAAACAGTTAACGCTACATGGCGTTTCGTAATTGACGGTACCATTAAATACGTGGGTATGACCTACGACGTGGTAGCGTCAGAGATTACTCAACCAACAGCCTTGACGGTTTCCGCATGGGTAGATGACAAAGAAGTAGCTTCAGAAGAAGTTACTTTTTTAAATGTCTCAGACGGCAGAAACGGCACCAAAGGCGATACCGGTCCTAAAGGTGACAAGGGCGAACGTGGTGACAGAGGCCTCATGGGCTTGCAAGGCCCGAAAGGTGACCAAGGCATACCCGGGGTTAAGGGTGTCGATGGTAAAACCCAGTACACCCACATAGCTTACGCTGACACGGTCTCCGGTAGCGGTTTTAGCCAGACCGATACTGATAAAGCTTTTATCGGCATGTACCAAGATTTCAATACTACGCATAGTCGGAACCCACAAGACTATCGCTGGTCTAAATGGAAGGGTAGCGATGGACAGGATGGTATTCCCGGTAAGCCCGGAGCAGACGGGCGCACACCTTATGTCCATTTCGCTTACGCAGATAGCGCAGATGGTCGTATTGGTTTCAGTTTGACTCAGAACGGGAAAAAGCGCTATTTGGGTGTGTGTACTAATTTCGACAAATCGGATAGCACTAACCCAGCTGATTATTCGTGGAACGACATGACGGGTAGTGTGTCAGTCGGTGGTGAAAATCTTATTCAGAATTCATCGTTTCCAGAAAATCTGGATAATTGGGGCTATTGGGAAGTACCGCAACCCAACTCTAATCTGTCCATTTCAAGTCATGGGTTTTACTACAATGGTTCGAAACCGATGTTTTTGTTAAAAACGGTATCCGTGTCACCGTCCGCAACTGGTCGTTTTCCAGTTAAGCGAAACACTGATTACTCTTTTAATGTTTCGATTTTAGCTGGCGGTAATCTAAAAGGGATAGATATCTATTTCCTCGGACGCAAGTCAAACGAAGCTAAAACCTTCAGCAAAGTAGTTAATATCAAACACTTTGACGGTTCGCCATCAGCTAGTAGCGTTTCTAAGTTTCACTTCACTTTCAACACTGGAGAATGTGATGAAGGCTTCATCCGAATCGACAACACGGGCACAACTAACGGCAGTCAGTCAATGCTATTTTTCACAGAACTTGACTGCTACGAGGGAATGACCGACCGAGCGTGGCAAGCATCACCGAAAGATTTAGCTAGCCAGTTAGACAGCAAGGCTGACAGCGCATTGACACAAAGCCAGTTAAATCGACTGAATGAGATTAATTCAGTGATGAAATCGGAATTAGAAGCTAAGGCATCACTTGATACACTCAACCAATGGGTGAAGGCTTACAAAGACTTTGTTAATGCAAATAACGCTAATAGGGCACAGGCTGAAAAAAATCTTGCTGACGCTGGTGCCCGTGTCGCAAAACTAGAGAACAATCTGAACGACATGTCTGAGCGTTGGAACTTTATCGATAGTTACATGACATCCTCTAACGAGGGGCTTGTTATTGGTAGAACAGACAACTCTAGCTCTATGCTATTCAATCCAAACGGTCGTATTTCAATGTTCTCAGCCGGTAATGAGGTGATGTATATTTCGCAAGGTGTGATCCACATCGAGAATGGTATTTTCTCAAAAACTATCCAAATTGGACGATATCGAGAAGAGCAGGATTTCATCAATCCCGACAGGAACGTGATTAGATATGTGGGAGGTAGTTAATCATGGTAGAATTTTGGTCAAATAATGACCGTGGATATCGTATCAGGCTGTGGATTGACCAAGTTGGACAGAATATCCAAAACAACACAAGTGATGTCCGTATTCGATTGGCATTGCTTAACCAAGGGTGGACGTTTGCAAGCTATCAATGTTCTGGGTACGTTGATGGTTTTGGTCAACGAATTGACTATTCTGGAAGTCCAGCGATGTTTAATCGAAATTCGGAAATACAGTTGATTGATCGCACAATTACTGTTCGTCATGCTGATGATGGGTCTGGTGCCTTCGGCGTACACGCTCATTTCAATGGCTCGGGTGGATACAGCCCCGGAAACCTAGACATCGGTAATCAAGGCATAACACTGACGACGATTCCAAGGGGAAGTTCAGTGAGTGTCTCGGAGGGATTTATTGGCAATCAAGTAGATATTACTATTGATAGGAAAATAGCTGGTGCCACGCATACACTACGCTACGCTTGGGGCAATAAGCAAGGTAAGATTGCTGACAACGTTGGGACATCGTTAAAGTGGACAATCCCAGCGGATTTCGCAAACGACATACCGGATGCAACAACTGGCCGAGGTACTATATACGTCGATACTTATGTTGACGGCAAATTGATTCAAACACAGTCAACGGCACTAACAGCAAGGATTGTCACAAACAACGCGAAGCCGTCGTTCACTGGATTTACTTTAATGGACGCAAATGCAACGACTCAAAGGATAATTCCAGAGCCAACACATTTCGTGTCCATAATGTCGCTTGTGAAAGTCACCTTCAACGGAGCGCAAGCAAAAAACGGAGCTACGATAGCTGGGTACTACGCTGAAATCGTTGGTGCTAGTAATTCTGTATCTACGAATGGCGGGGTATTCCGAGAGGTCGCTGTAAACAAAGACACCCAAATGACCTTGAGGGGGAGAGTTCAAGACTCTCGTGGGATTTGGTCTGATTGGAAAGAGGTTAAAATAACATTCCTATTCTATTTCAGCCCAACACTGAAATTTGAGGTTGACAGAAGTGGCTCGAAATCAGATACACTAACCATTAAGAGATTTGCTAAGATAGCACCTCTTAGTGTTAATGGTGTTCAAAAAAATACCATGAAGCTGACTTTTACAACAACCAAAGTTGGAACAAGCAATGTTGTTTCGGATAATGGGCAAGCTGGTGGCGAATGGTCAAGTATTTCTGAATTTAAGGCATCTAACGCAAATTTGGGCAAGGAATATCCTGCAGATACTTCGTTTGTAGTAACTGGAAAATTAGAGGATAGATTTTCAGTCTCAGAATTTCAAACTACAGTGCCGACCGATAAAATTATTATGTCCTATGACCAACAAGGCGTTGGTATTGGTAAGTATCGTGAAAATGGAGCACTTGATGTCGATGGATTGATTTATTCAGGCTCAAAACTAATCCAACACCACAAGCTTACAGAACCGAACGGTGCAGCGATTGATAACAAGGTAGATAACCTAAACGACTATAGAACCACTGGTTTTTTCTCGGCAATGAGTACGATGAAGAACTATCCTATCGGCAAACCTAAACCTACAGAACAAGTAGGCTTACTAGAAGTAATAGAGGGCCTGAGTGGTATCCATCAATCGCTGACAACAAGTTCAGGTAGGTTCTTCAAGCGAACCCTAACGCAGAATACCGTTGGAAATTGGGCTGAGTTCATGCAAACCAACCAACCTGTTGTAAAAAAAGAAATCCAGATAGGTTATGGTGTCAAAGCTAACGTGGTTCGGAAAGGAGACGTAGTAACTCTCAGCTTAATCAGAGGCGTCTATTCCGTAGCTGAAGGCGAGTACAAGGGCTTAAGCGAGAAAATCCCTAGCGGATTCAAGCCTTGCGTCCAAACGCACTTGGTTGCCAGCAAAAATGTAGCCAACTGGCATAAAGGCTGCGCAGTATGGCACCTTGAACCGAATGGGAACATGTATTTTTCAAACCAAAATTCAGAAAACGCAGTCTACACAGGGACAGTAACTTACATCACGGAAGATGAATATCCAATTGAAGAAGGATAAAGAAAGGAAAAAAATATTATGTCACTTAAAATCACAAAACAACGCACGATCAATGCAGAATTTAATGTCGAAGAAGAAGGAACTACAATCCTTGTCAAGCAAACATTTATCAGTGTAGATTCCAATGCGGTCTCTACAGTTCAAGAAAATCTTCTTAACGCTGAATTATACGCAAAACATCGTCAAGATATGCGTGCGGATGAGCGTGCTCTACGTGAGTTGCGTTACAAAGTGGAAGATGAAGTTTTGGCAGAAACAGCAACAGGAGCATAACAAATGCACAAACCAAATGGCATTTTTGGCATTTTTGATGTCGTCAAAGAATTTTATGAATATGGAATCGATGAACATCTATGGGTGTTCTTGTTAATAGTAATTATTGGTTGCGATATTATCTTAGGCGTTTCCAGAGCGTGGGCTTTTCATGAATTTTCAAGCTCTAAATTTAGAAAAGGGCTAGTAAGCCACACCGCTATGGCTGTTTTTGTGACAATTTTCTATCCATTTGCAGTATTTATGAATCTAGGAAGTGTGATAGATACGTTTATCTTTGCAATGATCGCAGCATACGGCTCTAGTATTCTTGCCAGCTTATCAGCGCTGGGAGTGGAAATCCCATATTTTGACAAGTACATCAAAAAAAATATTGATAAAGAAAAATTTATTTTGACCTCAGAAATCGAGGAAGAGGAAGAAGGAGAAAATGAAAATGAAAATTAACTGGTCTATTCGTTTTAAGAACCGTACATTCGTAACACGCTTTGCACTCGCATTAGTGTTGCCAGTTTTGGCTTACTTTGGTATCAAGTTTGAAGATATTACAAGCTGGGGAGCATTGTTTGGATTGTTTGGCAGATTCTTGTCAAATCCATACTTGGTAGGTTTGACAGTGGTCAACGCCTTGAATATGTTTCCAGACCCAACTACAAAAGGGCTTAGCGATAGCGAACGAGCACTATCATATACTAAACCTTATGAGGGCTAGCTTATGGCTAAACTCATGACCTCTATCAACCAAATTGAAGTATGCAACAGATAATAATAATATTTTATTAAAATAAGAAAGGAGTGTTAAACGTGACATCAAAAACACAGTTATTAAACACGCTTGAGAGCCTAGTCAATCAACGTGTCACTGTCCCCACTAACCCGTATGGTGGCCAGTGTGTGGCCTTGATCGACAATGTGCTACAGTATCAAGGGTTGTTTAATCTTAATTTCAGCTACTTAAACGCCATTGATGGCCTAAGTAGGGCAGAAAGCTTAGGTCTTAAAGTAACACGCTTTAACGGAGCTAACAATCCGCCTGTTGGCAGTGTGTGGGTGACTAACTGCTTGCCATATCACCAATTCGGTCATATTGGCTTTGTGGTCGCAGAAAACCCAGATGGCACTGTTACCACAATCGAACAGAATATTGATGGAAACGCTGATTGCCTGTCTAATGGTGGATGGGTGCGCAAAGTAACCCGCAACCTAGACAGTGCTGGTAATTTCAGCTATATCGATTGGAACGCACCTAGTCAACAAATGGTTGGATGGTTTGAGTTGCCATTCGACGGGATGACAGAAAACACCTATTTTATCGATGTATCAGCGTATCAGCAAGGAGACCTTACAAGTATCTGTCAAGCCGCTGGAACTAACAATACAGTTATTAAGATCACTGAAGGCACTGGTTGGGTTAGTCCAGTAGCTACTCAGCAAACTAACACAAGTAATTGTATTGGTTACTACCACTTTGCACGTTTCGGTGGCGATGTGGCAACGGCTCAAGCTGAAGCAAATTACTTCATCAGCAACTTGCCATCACATCCACGCTATCTAGTGTGTGATTATGAAGACGGGGCTAGCGGTGATAAGCAAGCGAATACTAATGCAGTCCTAGCATTTATGGATATCTGTAAAGTGAATGGTTTTGAGCCTATCTACTATAGTTACAAGCCATACACATTGGCTAACGTGTATGTAGATCAGATTACTGCACGCTATCCTAATAGCTTATGGATTGCAGCGTACCCAGATTACGAGGTACGCCCAGAGCCATACTGGGGTGTGTACCCAAACATGGAACACACACGCTGGTGGCAGTTTACATCAACCGGCTTAGCTGGTGGATTGGATAAGAATGTAGTTATCATCAATGACGGTGATAGCCTAATAAATAAGAAAGAGGAAGAAGATATTATGAATTTTGTAGTACGTAGCGAAAGTGGTAAAGAAGGTTGGGTAGCAGTCGTTAATGGTCGTGTGTTTGGTATCGGCTCAATGGGAACAGTGGACGCACTTGAAGCTACTGGTGCTAAACGTTTGCAGTTGGAAGATGCAGACTTTGAGCGTTTCCTATACAGTCAATCAAACGACGCCGAAGCGGTTTCTAAAGCAATCAATGAAGCTAGTGCCTCAGTGGTTAAGGCTATTGAAGAACGTGCACAAGCAACACAAGGTCAAACTGGTAAATAACAGACCACGAAAACTAAAAAATAGAAAAGGAGTATATCACCTCCCCTCACACTGCAGTAGGGATATCATGGCAGTAGTGGTCGAAGCCTCAGCATTGTGCTGGGGCTTTTTTATTTTGCAAAAAAAACCACTCTAGGAAACTAGGGCGGTTTTTGATATTTTAGAAATCTTTTGTGAATAGGTGGTCATCACCCGTCAAACACCCGTTTTTTGAAAATTTTCTGTCTGTCTTTATCTTATTCTAAAAAACAAATTCCCTATAAAATAAGGTTTTTATAGGGATAAAATAAGAATAAAAACGCCCTGAAATCCCCTCCTCTCCTTTTAGAAATAGACAAAAGATCCCTTCTGTCATAGAAGGGACCTTTTTGTTGTCGTTATTCGAAAAATTTCCTTAGTCCCAAGGACTCTGAATTCCTGCTACCCAACCAGTACAGAGGGCGCTAGTAATATTAAAGCCACCGGTATGGGCATTGATGTCAAGGACCTCTCCTGCAAAGTGTAGGTGAGGGACTTTTTTACTTTCTAGGGTCTTAGGATTAATCTCCTTAAGGTCTACGCCACCTTTGGTTACAAAGGACTTAGCAAGTGACATTTTGCCCGTAATTGGAATTTCCATCTCTTTGAGTTGACTGATAAGCTTTTCCAAATCTTTTGGATGGAGTTGTTTAATCTTGCTATCCGCCTTATCTCCTGCTAGAAATTCAGCGACACGCTCAGGCACTAGACTTTTGAGGGCGTTTTTGACAGATTTCTCGCGATTTTCCTCAAAGTAGGTCTTGAGATTTTCTTGGCTATGGTTAGGAAGAAAATCTAGATGGGATATTTCACCTCCTTTGACAAAGCTAGATAAACGTAGGGCAGCCGGTCCAGATAGGCCAAAATGTGTGAAAAGAAGGTCATGAGTAATCTTGTGTTTTCCATAAGACAGTGTGACATCGTCAAGAGAAATTCCCTGTAAAGCTTTATGTGGAAAGTCGGTTAAGAGTGGACTTTCTGCAGCTTCAAGATCAGTAACATGAAGTTTGAAATGTCGGGCGATATCGTGACCAAAACCAGTTGAACCTGTTGATGGATAAGATTTTCCCCCAGTTGTGACGATGAGTTTATCACTGGTAAAAATCTGGTCTACAGACTTAACCTGAAATTGTTCATCGACTTTTTTGACAGAGACAATTTCTGTATTGGTGAGTATGCTAGCACCAAGTTCCTGAATCTTATTTTCCAGAGCTTGGATGATGGTCCGTGATTTATCTGTCTTAGGGAAGACACGTCCGTGATCCTCAACCTTGAGTTTGACACCATTGTCCTCGAAAAAAGCAATGATATCGTGGTTATCAAATTGTGAAAAGACGCTATAGAGGAAACGGCCATTACCTGGAATACCTGCTAGAAGATCGTCTAAAGTCCCGTTGTTAGTAACATTACAACGTCCACCACCAGTACCAGCCAGCTTCTTTCCGAGACGTTTATTTTTTTCAATTAGAAGGGTTTGTTGGCCATAGAAGGCTGAGGCAATAGTCGCCATCATGCCAGCAGGACCCCCACCAATAACGATAGTATCAAAATGTTTCATGCCTTTATTTTAGCATAATTTAAAAAGGGAGAATAGTTTGTAAATGGTCAGTTTTTTTAGATAATTTATGTTAGAATAGGAGTAGAAGTTTAAATTAGAATAGTTATTAACTATGGAGGAAAATATCGTGTCTGAAAATAACATGAAACACCGTTCTTCTGTCTACGATAGCATGGTTAAATCACCTAACCGTGCCATGCTTCGTGCGACTGGGATGACGGATGATAGTTTTGAAAAGCCTATTGTTGGGGTTATCTCAACTTGGGCTGAGAACACACCATGTAATATCCACTTGCACGGTTTTGGTCAAATTGCCAAAGAAGGTGTTAAAGACGCGGGTGCTTGGCCAGTTCAATTTGGTACGATTACTGTTGCAGATGGTATTGCGATGGGGACACCAGGGATGCGTTTCTCATTGACATCTCGTGATATCATCGCTGACTCAATCGAAGCAGCTATGGGTGGTCACAACGTCGATGCCTTTGTTGCTATTGGTGGTTGTGATAAGAATATGCCTGGTTCTATGATTGCCATTGCTAACATGGATATTCCAGCGATTTTTGCCTATGGTGGTACCATTGCACCAGGTAACCTTAACGGTAAGGATATCGACTTGGTTTCTGTTTTCGAAGGTATCGGTAAATGGAACCACGGTGATATGACCGCAGAAGAGGTTAAAGATCTTGAATGTAATGCCTGCCCTGGCCCTGGTGGTTGTGGTGGTATGTATACTGCCAACACAATGGCGACAGCAATCGAAGTAATGGGAATGAGCCTTCCAGGATCATCATCTCACCCTGCAGAATCAGCTGAGAAGAAAGCAGATATCGAAGAAGCAGGTCGTGCAGTTGTTAAGATGCTTGAACTAGGTCTTAAGCCATCAGATATCTTGACACGTGAAGCCTTTGAAGATGCCATCACTGTCACAATGGCACTTGGTGGTTCAACAAATGCGACACTTCACTTGCTCGCTATTGCTCATGCAGCTAACGTTGATTTGACACTTGAAGATTTCAACGATTTCCAAGAGCGTGTGCCTCACTTGGCTGACTTGAAACCTTCAGGTCAATATGTCTTCCAAGATCTTTACAATGTTGGTGGTGTACCAGCCGTTATGAAATACCTTCTTAAGAATGGTTTCCTTCACGGTGATCGTATCACATGTACTGGTAAGACTGTTGCAGAAAACTTGGAGGCCTTCGATGATTTGACACCAGGTCAAAAAGTCATCATGCCGCTTGAAAATCCTAAACGTGCTGATGGTCCATTGATTATCTTGAAAGGTAACTTGGCTCCAGAAGGTGCGGTTGCCAAAGTATCAGGGGTTAAAGTTCGTAACATCACTGGTCCTGCTAAAGTATTTGACTCAGAAGAAGATGCCATCGAAGCCGTTCTTTCTGATGAAATCGTTGATGGCGACGTAGTTGTTGTACGTTTTGTAGGTCCTAAGGGTGGTCCTGGTATGCCAGAAATGTTGTCATTGTCTTCAATGATCGTTGGTAAAGGTCAAGGGGACAAGGTTGCCCTCTTGACAGATGGACGTTTCTCAGGTGGTACTTACGGACTCGTTGTTGGTCACATTGCTCCTGAAGCTCAGGTTGGTGGACCTATTGCCTACCTCCGTACAGGTGATATGGTTACAGTTGACCAAGATACTAAAGAAATTACTATGCACGTTTCAGACGAAGAGTTGGCGAAACGTAAAGCCGAAACTGAGTTGCCACCACTTTATAGCCGTGGTGTCCTTGGTAAATACGCTCACATCGTTTCTTCAGCGTCACGTGGTGCCGTTACCGACTTCTGGAACATGGATAAATCAGGTAAAGCCTAATTTGCTAACATAAAAGAAATCACACCGGACATAAGTGCGATGTGATTTTTATTACTTAAAAGAGAGAAATGATGTACGAAGATTATACGATTAAACCCTATATTTCCCCAGATAGAGACCCTAACGAAGTGGTTAAACCTGTTCCAAAGCGAAACATGGAACCGTTGGCTGATGGACTCTTATCAGGTGACATCATCTTGCTCTGGCGAATTAACTTTGGCACTTTTACCAATGAAACTTGGTATCCAAAGTATTTTGAATATACTTACGGTATTGATGGACCTAGCCATTTGACTCAACTACTTGAAAATGGGTATGCATATGAGGAATCTGCCTTTTCTTCTCTAGATCATCTCAATAGTAGTCAGAAGAAAGCCATTCTCAAAGAACTAGGAGTTAAGGGACTTTCTAAGATGAAGGCGGCTGACTTGGATGAAGCCTTAGCTAACAGTCTATCTGAAGAAGAGCTTTACGGTACGAGGGATTGCCTTGACTCGAAAGGGAGAGGAAACTCTAGCCAATCATCAAGAGATTATCGATCGTCATCCAAAGAAAAAAATATAGCAAAAAACCGGTTGGAAATGTCCAATCGGTTTTCCTTTTATTTTCCGCCTCGAGGTGAGATACCAAGGGCAATGCGTCCATAACGACTGATACGTGTCATCTTCCAGACTGGTGAATAAGTGGTTTCCACCTTGACAGAGTTAATACCGTCAATGGATTTTAGCTTTTCAGCGATTTCATAAGGCATAGTCTCTTCACAGCCACAACCAGTATCAGTAAAGGTCATAAGGAAGTAGCAGTGGCCATTTTCATCGACGGTGATTTCATAAATCAAACCAAGGTTGTAAATATCTAGCTCAATCTCTGGGTCGAATACAGTGGTCATTTGTTCGATGATTGGCTCTAAAAAGGGCTGGGCCAAATCATTGACCTTAATATCATCACGGAAGTTTTTCATAGGACTCATTCTTTCTATTTTGCTTTTGTTTATTATGGCATAATTTAGGGCTTTTTTCAATCTCGGATGGCAATATGAGGCTTTAGTAAGCGAGTAAAGTAACAATAAAAAAACTCCAACAGTCAAACCGTTGAAGATAATGTGATTGATGCTTCAATATCAAGTCGTTTTGCAATCAAGGTTGCTCGAATACCATCAAAAATTGGAGCAAGAATGAAAATCTCAAACCTTGTGGAATTGTTCCCACCATTCCTAGATACAACAGATCTGATACCGACAAAACCCAATTTGGAAGTACCGATTGTTTAAGTCAAAGACTTTCCTTCTATATACATTTATACCCACACATAGTTAACCAAAAGCTTAGCTTCCTATCAAGTAAATTGTTTGAAGAGTGAAAGGAAAAAATTCCTTCAGATATCCAGAATAACTAGTCAAATTGACAGAAAGGAGTGATTGTGATATTCTCATAGTAAGACATTTCAAGAGAAAATGAGGCTATTATGAGTATTGAAAAGACAGTCAGCGAGATTGCTGAAATCCTTGGTGTTAGTCGTCAAGCAGTCAATAATCGTGTCAAACAACTTCCAGAAGAAGATCTAGAAAAAAATGCTAAAGGGGTTACTGTTGTTAAACGCAGTGGCTTAATTAAGTTGGAGGAAATTTACAAGAAAACCATCTTTGATGATGAGCCAATCGATGAAGAAACAAAACAACGTGAGTTGTTGGAGATTCTTGTAGACGAGAAAAACTCTGAGATTGCCCGTCTCTATGCCCAGTTGAAGGCTAAGGACGAGCAGTTGTCTAACATGGATGACCAATTGCGTGTTAAAGACGTTCAAATCGCCGAAAAGGACAAGCAAATTGATCAACAACAGCAATTGACCTTGACTGCTATGAAGGACAAGGAAGATCTTAAACTGGAACTCGATGAGGCTAAGGTTGAGGTTGACGAAGCCAAGGCCCAAGTGGAAGAAATCCAGACCAAACAAGAAGAAGCTTCTAAAAAAGGTTTCTTTGGACGTCTATTTGGAAAATAAAAAAGAAGCTGGGACTCAGTCTCAGCTTTAACTATTGTAGGAGATTAAAATGGAAAATTTAGAAACTTATATTGCCTTTGATTTGGAGTTTAACACGGTGGATGGGGTTAGTCATATTATCCAAGTATCGGCCATTAAGCTGAATCAGCATGAGGAAGTGGACCAGTTTGATTCTTTCGTCTATTCGGATGTTCCTTTGCAATCCTTTATCAATGGTTTGACTGGAATTACAGCGGATAAGATTGCCAAGGCACCAAAGCTAGAGTCTGTTCTGGCGGATTTTAAATCATTTGTTGGTGACACTCCACTTATTGGCTACAATGCTCTTAAATCAGATTTGCCTATTCTAGCTGAAAATGGTTTAGACTTGGAAGAACAATATGCTTTAGATGTTTTCGATGAGGCCTTTGACCGTCGTGCTTCTGATTTGAACGGTATTGTTAACCTCAAGTTGACTAGTGTGGCAGATTTCTTTGGAATCAAGGGACACGGTCATAACAGCTTGGAGGATGCTCGTATGACCGCACAGATTTACGAGAAGTTTCTCGAATTAGATGAGAATGCCAAACTTTTGGAGCAACAGGAAGAAGTCAGTAATAATCCTTTTGCTGCCTTAGGTTTGGGTGGCCTTTTCGACTAGGGCTTTACAGAAGCTGTAAAGGGTGTAAAGAGTGATGGCTAACTTTTTCTGTAAGAAAAGAAAATCCTCTAGGGTTAGGGCTTGCATATCACCTTGCGTTATAAGGTAGAATCTAGGTATCAAGGGTGGTCAAGGTCCTCCTTTGATAGAAAATCTTAAAGGAGGTGACTGAGATGTCGCAGTTTTCAACAGGGGAGTTGGCTAAAGCAGCAGAAGTGTCTGTTAGGACTGTTCAGTACTATGATCAGCGAGGCATCTTGACGCCGTCTGAAGTCACAGAAGGTGGTCGGAGAATCTACCACGAATCAGACTTGGAACGCCTGCAAGTCATTTGTTTCTTAAGGAATTTGGACTTCTCAATCAAACAAATCAAGAAACTCTTGCAAGAGGAGAATAGGGAACAGGTTTTAGAGCTTTTGTTGACAGACCAAATCGAGAGTTTGGAAAAGTCTTCGAAGGAGATAGAGGTAAAACTAAAACGTGCCCGTCACTTGCAAAAAGCAACTGCTAAACGGCATCAACTTTCGGTAGAAGATTTGTCAGACATTTCACGTCTTATGGAAAATCAACAATCATGGCGTCATTTGCAGTGGAGAATGTATGGAAGTATCGTTCTAATCTCCCTTCTTTATCTGGTAAGTCTACTGATTGTTAGTTATTATTTTAAAGATCCTAGAGGTTTGTTTATCGTCTGCCCGGCTTTTGTTATAGTAGTGAACCTATTGGTACTTCATTATAGAAAGCAGTTTGAATACCTCTGTCCTAACTGTCATAAGACCTTTGATCCTAGTTTTAAAGAGTTTGCTCTTGCAAGTCATACACCAAGGACTCGTAAACTGACTTGTCCTCATTGTCATGTAAAGACCTACTGTCTGGAGTTGGCTAAGAGTCAAACAAAATGAGTTTTCGAACATAAACAAACGCTTGGACTGGCACTGCGCCCATAAAATGAGACACAAGAAAACACTCCTGTTGAATTCTGGTAAACTAGAAACAGGAGTATTTTGTTATGGTCAAAAAAGCATATTCAGTAGAAACTAAGCTAGCCTGTATCGAAATGAAGAAGGTGGGTAAATCAAATAAGGTTATCATGGATACCCTCGGTATTAAAAATGCTAGTCAGGTGAAGACTTGGTGGCGATGGTATCAGAATGATGAATTGTACCGTTTCCATCACCCCGTGGGAAACAATATACTTATGGTAAAGGGATGGAGCAGTTATCTGAAGTGGAAAAGTATCAGAGCTTGGTAAGAGAATCGACAAAGTAAGTCTTATCAAGCTAGTGGAAGAGTATAAGAAAACGTGCCCTGTATCTATTATTTTAGAGTGTTTCGGTGTCAAACGGTCGACTTTTTATCGCTGGAAACAGGAGTGTAAGAATTCTCAGAAAAGAGACGACATAGCAGACAAAATCGAACAACTCTGTATGAAAAATCACTTTATTTAGGGCTATTGAACCATTACTCGCTTGCTCAAGAAAGTTTATAGTCTTGGCGTTAATCAGAAGAAAGTTTATCGTATCATGAAGGAGAGTGGATGGCTCTGTCGGACACGTCCCAAGAAAATACCAAATCTAGGTAAAACTTACCATATAATCGTGATTTTCAGGCAGACAAGCCTATAGAGAAGCTTGTTACAGACATCACCTACCTCTACTTTGGAAACTGTAGACTTTATCTATCTTCAATCAAGCTTCCTAAGTGGAGAAACTTAACCAAAGATAATATAACAGATATTGTTAAAAATTACATCATATTTTATAATGAAACTAGAATTCAACGAAAATTAAATGATCAGTCTCCTATAGAGTACAGAAAACTGGTCGCATGAGAGTTTTTCCCTTGTCCCATTATTGGGGTGCAGTGTCTTTCTTGTTGTGTATTACGGCTGAGTTGCTAAATGAGTGTATAGAAAAAGGAATCGCGAGATTCCTTTTCATTTTTTAGAATGGCAATTTACCTGCAAAGGCACCCATAGATTTTTTAGTAGCGTCATCGATTTGTCCAAGAGCATCGTTAAGTGCTTGAACAGTCATATCTTGAAGTGTTTCCA
>OGJJ01000130.1_pt1 | contig 68364 bp, 65 predicted proteins | sample 1572081 | NCBI WGS metagenome assembly OGJJ01 (sample SAMEA2582122, study PRJEB24529) | metagenome | biome: Human gut stool | place: China | collected 2011
TGTTATAGACTTTTATAGTCAATTTGGAGTTAAAGATAAAAGACATCGGATTTATTGCTTTTAAGGTAATGATCGATGTCTTTTTTTTGAAAATAAGATTTTGCTTTTGTTGTATTGTTTATACTTTCTACAGGTGTTTTGTTTTTTTATAAGTTGTTTATAAACAAAAAAACAGTACTATGTACTGTCTTCATCTATTATCCAGCTTTTCTTAATGTTCTTAACTCTTTAGCAGAAATTCTAACTTTTGTAGGTTTACCATCTACTAAAATAGTAGCTTTTTGTAAGTTAACATTCCATTTTCTTCTACTTGAGTTTAACGCATGAGAACGAGTGTTTCCTGATAATGGACCTCTACCACTGATTTGGCATTTTCTTGACATGTTCTTTCCCTCCTTTAGTAGTTGTTCTACGTACTGTGTTATATTAACATTATTTATAGTATAATGCAAACATTTTTTTACAAAAAAGCTGTTTTTATCAATATTTGTGATTATAAATACTTTATATAATGATAAAAATGAGTTAATTTGTATTTTTTTTTAATAATATGTGATATGATGGCTTGCGGTTGGAAAGATACTAAAAGAGTGATTATAATTTGTAAATATTATATTTTTAAGGTATAATTATGTTTGAACATGAAATCATTTTAAGGAGGATAACTTGATGATTGAAAAAAATACAAATTTAGGATCAGTAAATATTTCTTTAGATGTAGTTTCTACTGTAGCTGGTGGAGCTGCTACTGAATGTTATGGTGTAGTAGGTATGGCTAGCCAAAAGAAATTAAAAGATGGATTTTATGAATTATTAAAGAAAGAAAATTATTCTAAAGGAATTATTGCGAGTGATGGAGAAACTGGTTTAATTTTAGATTTATATATCATTTTAGGGTATGGAATTAAAATTAATGAAATTTTAGTTGAAGTTCAAAAGAAAGTGAAATACGTTGTTGAATCAACATTAGATGTCAAAGTTGAGGCAGTTAATGTTTATGTTCAAGGACTTCGTAATATCGATTAGTGGAGGAAAAATATGCAAATACTTACAGGAAAGCTATTTAAAGAGATGGTTTTATGTGGTGCGAATACTCTTCATAATAATCATCCTGAAATAGATGCTTTAAATGTATTCCCTGTACCTGATGGGGATACTGGAACAAACATGTCTATGACTTTTAATGCTGGAGCAGCAGAAATCAAAGATATGGATAGTGACAATATTTATGATATTGCTAAAAAATTATCTAAAGGTTTATTAATGGGAGCACGTGGTAACTCAGGTGTTATCTTATCACAAATCTTTAGAGGATTTGCAATGGGCTTAGAAGGTCATGAAAGTGTTGATGCTGTTGCTTTTGCCAATGCTTGGAAAAGTGGGGCAGAAGTTGCTTATAAAGCTGTTATGAGACCTGTTGAAGGAACAATTTTAACTGTTATTAGAGAATCAAGTGAAAAGATCGTTGAATATACTCAACCAGGTATGGAAATTGAAGATGTTTTCTCTTATTTTGTTAAAGAAGCAGAAAATTCATTAGAAAGAACACCTGAATTACTTCCAGTATTAAAAGAAGTTGGTGTTGTTGATAGTGGTGGAGCAGGTTTATTGTTGGTTTTAACTGGATTTATGGCTGCTTTATCAGGTGATCGTGTTGATTTTGTTGATATTAAATCAGAAGGTCAAGTCAATGCTGGAACTGAATTAGAATCTGGTGAAGAAGGATATGGATACTGTACAGAATTTATTGTTCGTCTTGAACCTTCATTAATTGATAAATTCTCAGAAAACCAATTAAAGAAAGAATTAGAAAGAATTCCAGGAAACAGTATCGTCGTTGTACAAGATGAAGATATCGTTAAAGTACACGTACATACATTAAAACCAGGTGAAGCTTTAAACTTAGCACAAAGATTTGGTGAATTTGTGAAGTTAAAAATTGAAAATATGCAAGAACAAGCAAATAACTTACAAAATGCTGCAGCAAATCAAGGAAGTATTGTAGGTGTTGATGATAGCAAACCTCAAAAACGTGAAGCTAAAGAAACAGCTATTATTTCTGTTTGTGCTGGACAAGGTGTAGAAGATGCATTCTTAGAATTACATTGTGATTATGTTGTAAGTGGTGGACAAACAATGAATCCATCTACTGAAGATATGGTTGCAGCTGTTAAAGAAGTAAATGCTAAAAATGTTATCATTTTACCAAATAACTCTAATATTGTAATGACTGCTCAACAAACAGCTACAATCTTAGAAGGAGAAGTCAATGTTATTGTTATTCCAACAAAAACAATTCCTCAAGGATTATCAGCATGTGTTATGTATAATCCAGAAGTTTCATTAGAAGATAATATTGCTGAAATGGAAGATGCTGTTGCTAATGTTAAAACTGGACAAGTAACATTTGCAATCAAAGATACAAATATTGATGGTGTTGAAATTAAAGCGAATGATTATATGGCTTTAGTTGAAAAAGATATTGTTGCTTGTAAACCAAATAAATTAGATGCGGTTAAAGTATGTTTAGATAAATTAGTAGATGAAGATTCTGAATTAATTACTTTACTTGTTGGTGAAGATGTTGTTGATGAAGAAGTAGAAGAAATCGAAAGCTACATTGAAGATAACTTTGATGCAGAAGTAGATATTATCGAAGGAAAACAACCTGTTTATTCATTTATTATTGGTGTCGAATAAAATTATTATAAAGTTAAAAAGGTCCTTAGAGAAATCTAAGGGCTTTTTTACTGATTTATATTGTTTTTAAATTCTAGAGGGGATCGACCATATCTTTTTTTAAATACTTTAGAAAAATAATTAGGATCTTCAAAACCACAAAAATAGGCAATTTCTTTAACATTTAACTCATCATTTATAAGAAGTTCTGTGGCTTTTTTTAAACGATAATCCAAAAGATATTGATGGATTGTTGTATTGTATTTTGATTTAAAATGATTAAGTAGAGTTCCACGACTACAGAAAAAATAAGAACATAATTCTTCAATTGTAATTTGTTTATTGTAGTTTGCAATGATATAGTGTTTAACTTCTTGGGCAAGATGATCATGTTTTGCTTGGATACGGTTTGTAAGTGAAATGTATTTTGCACATACATCACAAATATTCGCAAAAGCATAAACTTGTTCCTCGTTTAAAATTGTAATTTCTGTGATACATTTTTTTAATATTTCTTTATCTTGAAAATATTCTTTAGATTTTTCAATGATTTCAGAATAATTTCTATATGTTCCTATAACGGCCTGTCCCATCATTAAATAACCAGTTAAACTTCCATAAGAATAAAGAGGCATAATTGCTTCATTTAAACCAAAGTGACATTTATAAATATAAAGTTCACCCGTTTTTTTGACATGTTCCATAGCTTTATAATCACAATCAATACAATGTTGAAAAGCATTGTTGTTTTTTTCTAATTCATTACAAAATTTTGATTTCTTATGAGGATAAGAAGCTAATAAATTTTGGTTCAAATCAAATATAGACATATTCAAACCTGATATTTTATATAAATCTTTTAATAAGTTTTCTAATTCATTCATAATATTCTCCATACTTTATATAATATAAGCTTATAATTATTATACTTCTTTCTTTTTATATCATAAATAGGTAGAAATATAATGAATAAAAAACATATTTATACTTTTTTACTCTATATTATACTTTGTTCCATTTCTATTTTTTTTAGGTTCATTTATGCTATGCTTAGGAGGAAAGAAGAATGGAAATGAAGAATGAATGGGTCAAAGATCCAAAGATTTTTAATGTCAATCGTTTAAGCGCGACAGCATCAATTCATAGATATGCAAGTATCAAAGAATTACAAAAAAAACAAAGCAGTTTTATTTATTCGTTAAATGGGAGCTGGAAGTTTCATTATGCTACAGGATTTAATCAATTAATACCTGAATTTTCCAATAAAGATTATTGTGTAGATCACTGGGATGAAATCAAAGTACCGGGACATATTCAATTACAAGGATATGGTAAACCAATGTATGTCAATCAAATTTATCCTTGGTCAGGAACACAACAAATTATTCCTGGAGAACTCCCTGATAAAAATCCAATTGGAAGTTATGTTACATACTTTGACAGTTCAGTAATCAAAGATAATGTCGATACTTATATTACTTTCCATGGTGTTGAATCAGCCATGGCTCTATGGGTCAATGGAACATTTGTTGGTTACAGTGAAGACACATTTACACCTTCAAGTTTTAATATTACAGATTTGATTGTTAATGGAGAAAACAAAATTGCTGTTAACGTTTATCGTTTCAGCAGTGGAAGCTGGTTAGAAGATCAAGATTTCTGGCGTTTTTCAGGTATTTTCAGAGATGTTGAACTTCAAATGGTACCACACGTTCATTTAAAAGATATCAAGATTTTGACACATTTAAATGAAAATTATGATCATGCAACTGTTGAAGTAACGCCAATAATTGTAAGAAAAGAGGCTAAATTTAAGGCAGTCTATACTTTAAAGTATAAAGATGAAATTATTGGACAAAAAGAAAGCAAAGATTGTTGCAGTCCAATCAATTTTGAATTCGATGATCCTCATTTATGGTCAGCAGAAAAACCAAACCTTTACCAATTATATGTAGAAATCATGGATGAAAAGGGTTTAGTTGAATGTAGTCAATACAATGTGGGTGTCAGAGAATTTAAACTTATTGATGGTATCATGTGTATCAATGGCAAAAGAATTGTTTTTCATGGTGTCAACCGACATGAATTTTCTGCTAAGACAGGAAGAACGGTTTCTTATGAAGATACTAAAAAAGACATCTTGAACATGAAGGCCAATAATATCAATGCCTTACGTACATGTCATTATCCAAATCAAACATTTGTTTATGATTTATGCGATGAATATGGTCTTTATGTCATTGATGAAGTTAACCTTGAAACCCATGGAACATGGAGTGAACTTTTTGATAAAACACATATCATACCAGATGATAAATCTGAATGGCTAGATATTATTTTAGATCGTGCCAATTCCATGTATGAAAGAGATAAAAACCATCCTTCGATTATTATCTGGTCTTTAGGAAATGAATCTTATGGTGGTAAAAATCTTTATGAAATGTCTAAGTTTATGAAACAAAAAGATACTTCTCGTTTGATTCATTATGAAGGGCTTTCACATGATCGTCGTTATAATGAAACAAGTGATATTGAAAGTCAAATGTATACTTTTGCAGTTGATGTTGAAAAATACTTAAAGGAACACCAAGATAAACCATTTATTTTATGTGAATACGCCCATTCTATGGGAAACAGTAATGGAGCATTATTCAAATATATTGATTTAGAAAAGAAATATTCCTTGTATCAAGGTGGATTCATCTGGGATTACATCGATCAAGCATTATACCATGATGGAAAATTATGTTATGGTGGAGACTTTGGTGAAAGGCCAAGTGATTATGATTTCTGTGGAAACGGTATTGTTTTTGCGGACCGTACAAATACACCAAAGATGCAAGAAGTCAAATACTGCTATCAATATGTAGATTTTAGAATAGATGAAAATGATATTCATATCAACAACAATTATCTGTTTACAGATTTAAATGAATATCAACTACAAATGGATCTGTTATGTAATGGTAATATTGTTCAAACTAAAACAATGACAGTAGATTGTAAACCATTATCATCAGTTGTTGTTGAAAATCCATTTAAAATAAATGATCAAGACCAAGAATGTGCAGTAACAGTCTATTTGAAAAAGAATCATGAAATATACGCTCAACAACAATATATCTATGAAGTAAAAAATAAAACACATAACATTCATACAACAAAACACGTAGATATCGTTGAAGACTACTTGAATGTAGGCGTTGTAGGAAAAGATTTCAATGTGATTTTCTCAAAACAAAAAGGTTTGGTTTCTTATAGATATCATCAACAAGAATATATCAGAGTACCTGTCAGACCAAATTTCTTTAGAGCAGCTACAAATAATGATGTTGAAAACAAATATGGTTATCGCTATGGTAAATGGTTAACTGCCAGTCTATATGCAAAATGTGAGTTTGTTGGTATTTCAAAAGGAGACTGTTCCTGCAATATTGAATATGCTTATGATTTGCCAAATTTACAAGATGAAAAGGTTCATTTAGTTTATGAAGTCTATGGTGATGGTAAAATCATTGTAGATATGTCTTATCAACCGGTTGTTTCTGAAATTGAAATGCCTGTATTTGGACTTATCTTCCAATTATATAAAGATATGGAAGAAGTAAATTATTATGGATTTGGTCCAGAAGAAAACTATATTGATCGAAACAAAGGGGCACTTCTTGGAAAATATGCTTATCAAGTAACAGATAATTTGACACCTTATCTTTATCCACAAGAATGTGGGAATAGAACACATGTCAGAGAATTATCAGTTGCAAGTGAAAATACAAAATTAGCAGTCAAAGGTGAAGACTTTGAATTTTCAGCTTTACACTATACACCTTATGAACTAGAAAACGCGCGTCACAAAGATGAACTTCCAAATGTTTATCAAACGGTTTTATGTATCAATGAAAAACAAATGGGTATTGCTGGTGATGATACATGGGGTGCTAAGACACATGATGAATTCTTATTAGATAAAGAAAAACATCATTTACGTTTTAGTTTTAAAGGTAAGTTATAATGAGATTTATATTTGTAAGACATGGAAAAACCCATTTCAATGAAATCAATCTGACACAGGGTTGGTGTGATTCGCCTTTATCAAAAGTAGGAATCAGACAAGTTGAAAATATTTCAAAGCAGCTAGAACAATACCAAATAGATAAAGCCTACACATCTCCATTGGGTAGGGCAGTACAAACGGCAAATATTATTCTAAGTAAAAAAGGAATTGAGCCAATTTATGAAGAACGCTTTAAAGAAGTTAATTTTGGAATACTTGAAGGAATATCCACAGAACTTGTAAGAAAACTCAATATTGAATCACCTGACTGGTTAGAAGATTTGGATATGGATTACAGACCTTATGAAGGAGAAGATATTCATGATGTTATTTCAAAACATCATGAAGCCCTTCAAAAAATTATACAAGTTAGTAGTGATGATGATACAATCTTAATTGTAGGGCACGGTTGTTCATTATATGGATTTATCAAATCATTATTACCTCAACAATCTTTTAAATTTCCTAATAACGCTACAGCAATGATTGTTGATTATGTAGATGAAACTTTTTCGTTAAAAAAAGTTTTAGATCCTATGATATAAAAATAAACAGGTTTGCGATGGTAAACCTGTTTATTATTTATAAAGTTTCAGAATATTTGATACAGATTAGATCAGAAATAAGCTGTAATGGATAGGGATGACTTGCGTAGCCACCTTTACTGTTATAACGGATGTAGAAATCGATAAATGGATATTCTATTGACTGGTCAGAAGTAATCATGCATATCTTTGGTTTCTTTTTGTTACTTTTGAATGGCTTGGCTCTTGGAAAAATACGATCAAAATAGGTTCCTGATTCTGAAAAAATAATAATAAGATTATTTTCATCAGCGTCAGTAATATAGTCTGCCTGATCTTTGATATTAAAACAAGAAAAGATAAGTTTACCACTTGTTTGCAGATCGAACTGTAAATTGCAGGCAACACTTTCAGATTGCATATAGCCAAAAGCGGCTATTTTCTGATAAGAACTGATTTCTTGAACAAGTGTATTGATTTGTTTTTCAATATCATTTTCTAAGAAGTAATTTAAATTGGAAATAACATTTTTTACATATGATTGAAACATTGATGAGGATTCATATTTTTCATAGTCAAACTTTCTTTTTAAGCGAGCAGACTCAACAGAAAACTTTGCGATTTGATTTTTCAATGCATTGAAATCTTTAAGTCCAATATCACGACAAAAGCGCGAAATACTAGAATTTGACACATAGCAAGCCTGAGCTAGATCTGTGAGAGAATATTCTTCTAAATCGCGCATATTTTCTATCATATATTTAGCTATTTTATAGTTATTTGAACCTTTTGGTTCATCATTAAGTGTTGATAAAAGTATAATTATTAGGTTAAACATGGAGAATCTCCTTTATGTATATTTTGCATAATTATACCATAGTTAATTATTGTTTAACAACAATAGTTTTAGCTACTTTATCATGAAAAGATTGTGTATTTGCTTGGAAATAAGCATAGATAATTGAACCGATAGTTAAAGCATAGGCAATATATTTTAAAGGATCAACAATCATTGTAAGTTTAAATAATGGAAGTAGCTTTCTTATATAGGTCGGGATGATAATCATTCCACCTTCAAGTAAGGATGCTCCAAGAAGTTCTCTTAACATCATATCTTTTAAATTGATTGATTCATTATTTTCTTTAATGATTTTGATCTTACATATTTTTTTACCAAGTGTTTGTCCTTTAAAAAGATATGTTGGAATAAATACATAGTAAATAATACCAATCAAAACACCATAAAGACCTAAAGCAAGACCTATAGAAAAATCATAGTGTGTTAAATCAAACATATAAGGTTTTAAGTAGTCATTTCCTCTTAAATAGAAGGTAATAGGGATAACAGCCAGCATGTTAGTAAGATACCAATCGATGATCATAGCTACAAATCTTCTAACACGTGTTTCGATAATATCCATATTATTTCTGTTTTTATTGCTTTTGTTATTTTTTGTTTTATTTTTTCTCATAAGTAGTCCTCCAGGATAGAAAAATTATAACAAATGAATGCTTTATTTACTTTTGCTTTTCCAAAAGGTAGAAATTATTTCCAAATATTGGAAATAAAAAAAGAAAGCCGAAGCTTTCTATAAAGATTTTATAATCTTTTATAATCATCCATATTTAATAAAGATGCAGCATCTTTATCACAGATAACAGTGAAGTTAGGATGTAATTTTAAAACAGTTGCTGGTAGTTCGTCTGAAATAGGTGAATCTAACACTTGTTTTAAAATTTGAGCTTTTTCTTTACCAGTAACAATCATTACAAGATGTTTCACTCTCATTAGACTTTTTGGTCCCATTGATAAAGTGATTGGTAGATGATCTCTTGCTGGATATGTTGGATTAGCTGCATTTTTTGTTTTACGATCCATTGGATAAGTATAACTATCCATAGGTGTACATCTTGGACAGTTGCTGCAGAAATGTCCATCCCAACCTAGTCCAATCAACATAACATCAATACCACCAGCATCTCTGATTTCTTGATCATAAGTTTCCCAATTTTCCATAGTTGTTGTATGGATTCTTTCATCAGGGATATTTGCATCTTTAAAGAATAGTTCTTGCATTTCTTCCCAGTTTGGGCCATATGGTTTATCTTGATAAGGTGCTTCATCAAAAAGATAGTATTGAATGTCTTTGAATTTTTCTTGGTCTTTAACATAAGGAACCATCATCTTATAAAGATTGATTGGAGAACGCCCAGCAGTTAAAGAGATATTAACTCTTTTATCTTGCATCATTGCTCCAAGTAAAATGTGCATTGCACTTTCGCTCATTTTTTGTTCATTTTCTTCAATGATTAACTTCATAATATATCCTCCTATTTTATAAGAAGATATAACTCACACACAACTTCATTATAAAAAATAAAAAGGGAGTGTCAACATAAAAAAATAAATGCCAATAAAAAAAATAAAACAATTTATTTCCATGATTTGGAAAAGATTTCAAGTAATTGGAAAGATGTTTTTTATTATGGAAATCAAAAGAATTTAAAAGTCTTACAGCTATATAATTTCACTATAGTAAGAAGGGAGGAAACTTACATGAATTTCATGGAAAAATTTAATGAACTTGCAAACCGTACACTTGTACCAATTGCTAACAAATTAGGGAATCAAAGACATTTGGCTGCTATTCGTGATGGAATGGTAGTAGCAATTCCACTATCTATTTTAGGAGGGGTATGTTTAATTATTTCAACACCACCTTTTAAACCAGAAACACTTCCAAATTGGGGATTTGTCTCTGATATGTTAAATGGTTGGTATAATTGGGCACAAGCTAACAAAGCAATGTTGCAATTACCTTATAATATGACAATGGCATTAATGGGGTTATTTATTGCATTTGCAATTGCTTATCATTTAGCAGATGAATACGAAATGCCAAAATTAAATTCAGCAATCGTATCAACAGCAGTATTTTTAATTGTATCTGCACCAACAACTTCAGCAGTAGCATCAAATCTTATTGTTGATGGAAAAAGTGCAACAGATTTATTAGCTTTAGCTGGTAATTACATACCAACGACCTATTTGGATGCCAAAGGTATCTTTACAGCAATCTTGGTTGCTATAGGTTGTGTGGAAATTATGCATTTTATGTTTAAAAAAGACATTCGTATTAAAATGCCTGAAGGTGTTCCACCAGCAATCAGTTCATCTTTTGATGCAATCTTACCATTATTTATTTGTGTAATCATTTTTTATGGTCTTTCTTTAGTTGTACAAAATTTTAGCGGACAACTTTTACCAAGTATGATCATGACAGTTTTAGCACCTGCAATTTCAGGACTTGATTCATTAGTTGGTATTTGTTTAATTACCATGATTGCTCAAGTATTCTGGTTCTTTGGATTACATGGAGCAAGTATTACTCAACCAATCCGTTTACCATTTATGCAAATGTATTTGATTGCTAATATTTCAGCATTCTCTGCTGGACAACCAATCGTACATTACTTTACTCAATCATTCTGGTCATATGTTATTACACTTGGTGGTGGTGGAGCTACAATGGGACTTTGTATCTTGTTGTTGAGATCTAAATCAGCAGAATTAAAGACATTAGGAAAATTATCAATTGGACCTGCAATCTTTAATATCAATGAACCGATTATCTTTGGTTTACCAATGGTTTTAAATCCATTAATGATGATTCCATTTATCTTTGTACCAGTAATCAATTCAATTATTGCTTATGGCTTAATGGCCTTCCATATTGTAGGAAAAGGAATTATTGAAACACCATGGACAACACCAGCGCCACTTGGAGCCGCACTTGGATGTATGGATTTTAAAGCTGCTATTATGGTTATTGGTTTAATTATCTTAGATATGGTTTTATATTATCCATTCTTTAAATTATTAGAAAAACAAAAATTAGAAGAAGAAAATTCAGTACAAACAAATTAAAAAAAGAAGATAAACTCACACATAAATCTTTTAAAAATTGAATAACTTAAGTATGCTCTAATGAGACCCCAAAATCATTAGAGCTTTTTTTTTATAAAATTTAAAGTTCGACAGTTGTTTCTCTCGGTTTATGAAGAAGGGAGGGATAATATGTCAACTAAAGTTAGGGTAAACCTGAGAGAAATGTATCCTAAATATTATAATCAAGATTGCTTTGTTGAAGTTGATCAGGATGTTTATGAGACAATGAATAAATATGATCATATTGATGCAGTATATAAAAGAAAAGTAGATCATCATAAGGGATATTTTTCGTTAGATCGAAGTCCATTTTTAGAATTAGAAAAAGAAGGCTTTGATGTTAACGAAAACATATTGTTGAAAGAATTGATAAGTTTTATTGAGTTAACAATTAAAGATTTACCAGTCAAAGAAAAAGAACGTATTTTAAAAAAATATGTTCAATGTAAGACTCTAAAATCAATTGCTATTGAAGAAAACTGTAGTATACCTGCGGTTTACTATTCTATTAAAATAGCACTTGAAAAAATTAAAGAAGTTCTAATTAAAAACGGTTATGACATTAATGATTAATTTAAATATCGTAACTTAAAAATGTTTTATAAATCTCATTATTTTAAGGAGATTTAAGACTGTTGACAAATATGAAGTTGACAGTCTTTTTTAAATTATTTTATTAATAAAAACAAGCTCTTAACGCTTCACACCATTTGTGCACATTGCACAAATACTAATGATTTATTTAGGATGCTTGTCTCTACTCAATTCGCTATATTTCATTATAATAAAATTGTAATAAAAATTAACATGTAAAAGAATGAGATAACCCATATATATTTATATCTCATATATTTACATTTTAAGTAATAGTTTCCCAAGATATTAATTTTTTTATTACACGAATTCCCTATAAAAATAAAGAAGATCATTCCCCTTAAATGATCTTTTTTATTTGTTTATAATTGTTATTAAAAATAGTTATAACATTAATGATTAATTCAAAGATCATAACTTAAAAATGCTTTATTGAATCTCCTTATATTTAAGGAGATTTTTTTAACATATTTATGCGAGTTGAACATTAAATAGTATTGTAATTATATGAAAGGAGTATGCAATGATAAAAAAATCAGTAGAGGTGAAATATATGTAGCCGACTTAAATCCGTATCAAGGTTCTGAACAAGGTGGGATAAGACCTGTAGTTATTTTACAAAATGATGCAGGAAATTATTTTAGTAGCACTACTATAGTTGCATCACTGACATCTCACGTAGGGAAAAAAGAAAATTTACCAACACATGTCTTTATTAACAGCCGAGAAGATCTTGAATATGATTCTATAATAATATGCAAGCAAATAAGAACGATTGATAAATCAAGATTAATTAGATGTTTAGGTCGGTTAGACGAGTATGAGATGGAGGAAGTTGAAGGGGCTTTGAGCGTAAGTTCAGGATGCTTTGATGACTCATTAAGTATAAATGTAGAATTACATATGTGATATAATTGTCTTTATAATATTTAGAAATAGCTTAAAAAATCTTCTTTGAATCTCCTTATATATAAGGGGATTTTTTCCTTGAAGAGAACATTGACAAGTTAATAAAGACAATATTAATACATGTCCAAGATTAATATACAATCTGAAATAATGATACTCATGATTAGCCTTGATCCGAGCGTTAGAAGCGTCGCAGGTTAAGAAATCGTATAGGATAAAACACAAAGAAACCTGGTTGTTATTCAACAAGTGAACTGCATTGGCAATGTAGTTGTTAATGTTGAAATTTTTTAAATAATTAACATGAACTACATAAAGGATAATAATATGTTTACCATTGTATATATAAATAAGGAAACTATAGAATTAAAACAAGATTATTTATATGAGTTAGAGGATAAAAAAACGGTATTTGATCAATTAAAGAATGAATATCTGATAGAAAAGTATTATTGGTGTCAAATAGCCTTTTAGTTAAAATAATAAATTAAGGTACGAGAAATCGTATCTTTTTTATTTGAAAATGATTTTCTTGGTTAGAATTAATACTACAAGTCCAAAATAGATTTTAATAATAATTATTTTGACTAAATAATCCAATAGAAATAATGGCTTATATCAGTATAATCATAATTGAAGGGAATGGTTATATGAAGCTAATACCTATAGGAATAGAAAACTTTAAAGAAATGATTGATAAAAATTACTATTATATAGATAAAACAAATTTAATTATAGATTTTTTAAATGAACAAGTTATCTTTTGTACAAGACCGCGAAGATTTGGAAAAACACTTAATATGTCCATGCTTTATTATTTCTTTTCTATCAAAGAAAAAGAAAATGCTTATTTATTTGATCATTTAAATATTTCAAAAAATAAAGAAGCTTTAAAACATCAAAATAAATATCCAACAATACTTATTTCTTTAAAAGAAATGAAAAGTTCTTCTTTTAAAGCTCAAATAATTTCTTTTTCTAATATCATCTATGAATTATTAGAAAAAAATTTGGAAATATTATCTTCAGCTCAATTAACTGATACAACAAAGAAAAAACTAAATAGTTTGCATGATGAAACAACATCAATTGAAGATTTAAAATTTTCACTAAGGGTTATATCTAATGCCTTATATACTCATTATCATCAAAAAGTGATTGTTCTTATTGATGAATACGATGTTCCATTACAATCAGCGTATCAAAATAATTATTACGATGAAATGGTAGATTTTCTAAGAAGTGTCTTTTCTTCAGCGCTTAAAACAAACGATGCTTTAGAAAAAGGAATCATGACAGGATGTCTTAGAATATCTAAAGAAAGTATCTTTACGGGTTTAAATAATTTTACTTCTTATTCTCTTTTAAATAATGGAGGTAGTGAGTATTTTGGCTTTAATGAAAAAGAAGTCAAACAGTTATTAGAAGATTATCAATTATCATCTTATATGGATGAAGTCAAAGAATGGTATGATGGCTATCTATTTGGAAATACAGAAATCTATAATCCTTGGAGTATATTGATGTATGTCAAAAATAAAATACAGGATCAATCTTTTAAACCTGTTTCCTTTTGGGCAAATACTAGTGGAAATGATCTTGTCGTGAATTATATCCAAAATGGTGATAGAAAATTACGACAAGAATTTGAATCATTAATGAATGGACATGCTTTAACTAAGTATATCAGACCAGAACTTACTTATCGAGAAATGGATAATATCAATAATATCTATAGTTTTTTACTTCTTACAGGTTATTTAAGAGTCATTGAAGATTTAGGAGAAAACAAATATAGACTTGTTATTCCAAATAAAGAAGTGTATGAAATCTATAAACAAACATTCATGGCTTACTTTGAAGATTATACAACAAGTAGAAAGAATGAACTTTATCAAGAACTTATTCAAGGTGATACAAAGAAAGTAAATCTATTGCTTAATGACATATTATTAAGAAGCATTAGTTACTTTGATAATCAAGAATCTTTTTATCATGGATTTTTAGTAGGATTATTGAATGGTTATGAAGTGATGTCTAATAAAGAGGCAGAGCATGGAAGATTTGATGTATGTGTTTTGCCTGATAGTATATTAGGAACAGTAGTACTTATAGAATGTAAACATTCTATAAGTGAAGATGATTTAATAGATGACGCTAGAGAAGGGGGACAACAAATCATAGATCAAAAGTATTTAGAGGAAAGAAGATTTAAGAAATATGAAAATGTTGTAGGATATGGAATCTCTTTTTATAAAAAACAATGCTATGTAGTTAAAATGGATAATAATTCAAAGTAAAAAAAGTGATATCACGAAAATGGATACCACTTTTATGTAAGAATATTATTTAAGCAAAGTCTTTTCTTACAAATAATATTTTACTGATTATTTGTATATGATGTTGTTCTATTTCGTGAGGGTGTAAAATATTAGAAAGAAAACATATTATTATAAACAAAGGGATGTTTAGAAATTGATTTCTAGACATCTCTTTTTGTATTAATAAAAATACGCAGAATATTAAATTCTACGGCTTTATTGGAGGCTCTATTTTATTAATTTGTTGTTTTTTAAAATCTAATGATGTGTGTACATAACGATTAAGTGTAATATTAACATTAGCATGTCCTAATGTTTCACTTAATGTTTTTACATCAATATTTGTTTTAATACAGTTTGTAGCATAGGTATGTCTTAATGTATGAAATGTAGCATCGATATCATTAGCTTTGCATATTTTCCTAAAATTTTTTTGAATAATTCTAGGATCTACAGGGATTTCTTTATTTGATAAAATAAAGAAATCTTTGTTATAGAGATCATTATATTTTTTTAAATATTCTGTTAAAAAATCAGGAAGTATCACACTTCGAATAGAACTTGTTGATTTTGGTTCTAAAATATAGAGCTGTGTTTTATGTTCATGATTTTCACTTTTTAATCTTTGTACTGTTTTAGTTATAGAAATCATACTATTATCTAAATCAATACCTTCCCATTTTAAGGCACATATTTCGCCTATTCTAAGTCCTGCATATAATCCTAAAGACATTGCTAGTGATATTCTTTCTTTATTATTTAAACAATACTGCCAGATAATCATTTCTTTTTCTAATGTAAGTGGTTCTTTAGTTTTAGATTTTTGACTAAACTTAATAACATTAAAATCTAATTTCTTTAATCCATGTGTACGTTCACCGTATCTATAAATAGCTTTTAACGTACACTGGATTGAATTAACAATACTTGTAGATAAATTCATTACATTGATTAAATGATCAATGTAATGAATAATATGAAGCTCTGTTAATTCTTCTATTTTATTTTCTTTTAAATAAGGATTTATGTGTTTTGTGACAATACTTTCATACTTACAATATGTAGAATATTTAACAGAGATCTTCTTAGTTAGTAGCCATTCTTCTTGAATTGTTAGTTTTTTTTCTTCCATATATTTCTCCTCTTTTTCTTTATTTTTATTACTGAACGGCCTTATATTTTACTCAACGACATTACTTTTTTAAAATAAAAAGAAAAAAGTAGAATTATGTTTCTTTTAGGGTTTATTTGTGCTATAGTTCATTCGTAGAATTTAATAATCTATGGTTTTTATTATGCCTACAAACATTGAAACTTCTGCTTTTGTTTTAATGTCAAAAAAGGAGAAAACAAATGGCTGTATTTACAAGTATGTATGATCCTATGGATAAAGATAAAGAAAAACTGATGAATGAAAATGAAGAACTGTTAAAAGACATGCTGGACTTTGCTATTCAAGAACTAGAAGACAATGAAATAGAACTCATTGATCAAATGAAAGCATGTGATGAGTATCAAAGCATCTTTGAATGTCTTAAACAGAGAGCTTTGAAAAGACAGGGAAAAAGATAATGAACTATTATGTCTTGTTCTGTCAAAGCTTAAAGATAGAAAAGCTCTATCATACATTCAATCTCAAAAAGGATACGGAAGCTTTCATCCCAAGAATGGAAAGATATATACGTTCTAAAGATAAAATCGTTATCCAAAATATGTTTCCAGGATATCTCTTCATTAAAACAAGAATGAATCAGACAGAGTTTGATACATTTCTTTTATTAATGAAAGAAGAAAGAGATGGAGTTATCAGGGAATTAAAAAAGGAAGAAGTATCAGCACTAACTAAAGAAGAAATAAAGCTTCTAGATATTCTTTTGAATAAACAATACATCCTGGTGATGTCAAAAGGATATAAGGTCAATGAAAGAACAAAGATCATTGAAGGACCATTGAAAGAATTAGAAGAACATATAGTCGCAGTAGATAAGAAAAGTCATGAAGCAGTACTGAATATTGAATTCTTAAATAAGAAATTAAAAGCAGGGATAGAAATGCAAAATAAAGAAGTATAGCGTAGGGGGAGCCGCCTATACATCTTATTTGAATATAGTTTACCTAGTCTAATATAAATACTTATTGGATAGGTAAACTATATTCTTTTTATATTTAAAAGAGGGGGAGGATATAGCATGGACAAAAGAGTTATACCATTTTCACCACCAGATATGAGTGAAGATGAAATCAATGAAGTAGCTGATACCTTAAGAAATGGATGGATCACTACAGGTCCTAAAGTTAAAGAATTTGAAAGACAAATAGCTAAATATGTAGGTGTCAATAAAGCAGTCTGTTTAAATTCACAAACTGCTTGTGCAGAAATGGCATTAAGAGTATTAGGAGTAGGTGAAGGTGATGAAGTTATCGTACCTGCTTATACCTATACAGCAAGTGCATCAGTTGTATGTCATGTAGGAGCTAAACTTGTTTTAGTGGATGTTAAAAAAGATAGCTTAGAAATGGATTACGATGCTTTAGAAAAGGCAATCACTGAAAAAACAAAAGTTATCATTCCAGTTGATCTAGGAGGAGTTCCTTGTGACTATGATAGAATCTATGAAATCGTAGAAAAGAAAAAAAACTTATTTAAACCAAGCAATAAGATCCAAGAAGCAATGGGAAGAATATCAGTCAATGCTGATACGGCACATGCTTTTGGTGCTTCATGGCATGGAAAGATGTGTGGATCAATTGCTGATTTTAGTTCATTTAGTTTTCATGCAGTCAAGAATTTAACTACAGCTGAAGGTGGAGCACTTACTTGGAGAACAATTGAAGGAATAGATGATGAAGATATCTATAAACAACTTCAATTATTATCATTACATGGTCAATCCAAAGATGCGTTAGCTAAAACAAAACTAGGAGCATGGGAATATGATGTCGTAGCACCATTATATAAATGCAATATGACAGATATCATGGGTGGTATTGGAATTGCTCAAATGAGAAGATATCCTGAAATGCTTAAAAGAAGAAAAGAAATCATTGAAAGATATAATGAAGCTTTTACTCCTTTAGGTGTTGAAGTATTAAATCATTATGATGAAGATCATCAATCAAGTGGACATCTTTATATTACAAGGGTACCAAATATTACAGGTGATCAAAGAAATGAAATTATAGAAAAAATGGCTGAAAGAGGAATAGCATGTAATGTACATTACAAACCACTTCCAATGCTTTCAGCTTATAAGAATCTAGGATTTGATATTAAAGATTATCCTAATGCTTATGATCAATTCATTAATGAAATTACTTTACCACTTCATACAAAATTAAGTGATGAAGATGTGGAGTATATTATTGAAAACTTTAAGGAGATTATTTCATGCTTGTAAAAGAATGGAATGAACTTCCTGAGTATATGCAGGTAGAAGAAGTAAGACCTTATTATGAAATATTAAGAAAGAAAAAAGGACAATTGATACTAAAGAGAATCTTTGATATATGTGCTTCTTTAGTGTTGATTGTTTTATTATCTCCAATTATTCTGTTCTTTTCTATCTGGATTAAATTAGATTCAAAAGGGCCTGTGTTCTATAGACAAGAACGTATAACACAATATGGAAAAGTATTTAAAATATTTAAATTTAGAACCATGGTCAATAATGCAGACAAGATTGGAAATCTTGTCACATCAAAAAATGATTCAAGAATAACTAAAGTAGGAGAAAAGATTAGAAAATATAGAATAGATGAGATACCACAACTATTTAATGTATTGATAGGAGAAATGTCATTTGTAGGGACAAGACCAGAGGTCAAGAAATATGTAGATCAATATACACCTGAAATGTATGCAACATTGTTACTGCCAGCGGGAGTAACAAGCCTGGCAAGCATAGAATTCAAAGATGAAGATGAAATACTTGAAAGATATACATCAAAGGGAAGAGAAACAAATGAAGTATATGTAAATGAAGTATTGCCTTTAAAGATGGAATACAACTTAAAGGCAATAACTTCTTTTAATTTTATAAAAGAACTAGGTACGATGATCAGTACTGTAGTGAAAGTGTAGGTGGGAAGATGGAACAAAAGTTTAGCATTTTAATGTCTTTATATTTTAAAGAAAAAGTTGAATATGCAAGGGAATGTTTTGAAAGTTTATTAAATCAAACAGTACCTGCAACAGAATGGATTATTGTTGAAGATGGTCCCTTAACTAAGGAATTGTACGATTTATTGGATGAGTATCAAAATAAATATCCTAATTTAATAATTCGAGTACCTTTAGAAAAAAATGTAGGATTAGGTTTAGCATTAAGAGAAGGAATATTGTATTGTAATTATGATTTAATAGCTAGAATGGATACTGATGATATAGCGAGAAAAGATCGTTTTAAATTGCAATTAAATGAGTTTAATAAAAATCCAAATTTAGATATATGTGGAAGTCATATCTTAGAGTTTGAAGGAAATATTAAAAATATAGTTTCCAAGAGAAATGTACCTATTGATAATAAACAAATAGAAAAATATCAAAAAAGAAGAGATGCTTTTAATCATATGACAGTCATGTACAAAAAGAAAGCTGTTTTAAAAGCAGGAAATTATCAATCATGTTTATTGATGGAAGATACATTGTTATGGGTTAATATGATTCAATCCGGTGCAGTTTGTTCTAATATCGATGATTATTTGGTATATGCTCGTGTTGGAAAGGATATGTACGATCGAAGGGGAGGATGGGCATATTTAAAAAAATATAGAATTGGAAGAAAGAGAGTATTTAAAACAGGATATATTAGTAATTATGACTATTTATATACTATTGTTGTTCAAGTAATTGTGTCGCTAATTCCTAGAAAATTAAGAGAATTTATTTTTAAAACAATATTGCATAATTAAAGGGGAGGAAAATATGAGGGATGTGACAGTAATTATTCCGTGTTATAATGCAGAAAATTATATAAAGAAATGTATTTCTTCACTTGAAAGACAAACGTTTGATAAAATAGAAATAATATGTATTGATGATTGTTCTACAGATAATACATTACAAGTATTAAATGAACTAAAAAAAAATTGTAAACATAATATTACTATTATTTTAAATAATAATAATTTAGGACCTGCAGAATCTAGAAACAAGGGTATTTTATTGGCTAAAACAAAATATATTGCATTTTGCGATGCAGACGATTGGTATGATAATAATTTTCTTGATATTATGATATCTACAATTGAAGAAAACAATGTTAATTTAGTCTTTTGTGGCTATAAAGTTGTAAATGAAAATAGCAAAATAGAGTACAGAAATATTCAATCAGCAAGGCTTATAAATACAATTTCTGAATCACTTTTTTTGGATATTGATTCTCTTTGTATGATGGTGACAAAAACTGAAATTATGAAAAATAATTTGCTTCCTAATATTAGAAATGGTGAAGATATGGCAGTTATTCCATTATTAATAATTCAAGCAGGTGGAATTGCAGTGGTTGATAAATGTCTATACAATTATTATAGAAGAATATCCTCTGCATCACAAATGCCAACAATGAAAGTTGTTTTAGCGTTAGAAGATTCATATAAATATATTGAAAACAATATTTCAAAAAAATATGAATTGGAACTTGAATATATTGGAATAAAAAATATATTATATGCTGCTATAATAACTTTATTTGGATTTTCTTTTGATACTAGAACAGCAAAACAAATTATTAATGATTTTGAAAAAAAACATAAAAATTGGAAGAGTAATGAGTACATAAAGTATTTACCTAAATATAAAAAAATTATTTTATTGCTTATAAAATATAAATTATTTTTTGCAATTAAAATAATAGCTGAAATTAGAAATAAATTGGTAGGAATTAAGTGAAATGAAAAAAAGAAAAAAAACGTTAGTTGTTATAGATAACTTACATACTGGTGGAATAGCAAGTTCATTATATAATTTATTATACTATACACATGATAAATTAGATTATCATTTATTAGTTTTTAATAAAAAATCTATAGACTTATCTAGGATTCCACAAGATGTATTACTTTTAGATACCCCAAATTGTTTAAAAATTTTGGGAATGAGTCAAGAAGAAATAAAAAAAGAATCAATTATATTATATTTTATTAGAGCGATATTAGTTATCATTTCAAAGATTTCAAATGGTGAATTTGCTAGGAAAGTATTATTTTTATGTATAAAAAAAGTACATAAATATGATTTGGCAATTTCATTTGCACAAGATAATGGATGGCATACCTTGTCAAAAGGTTGCAATGATTTTGTAATTGATAAGGTAGATTCTACTAAGAAATTAGCATATATTCATTGTGATTATTCTAACTATGGAGGCTATGATCCAAAACAAGAAAAAAAATTAATAGAATTTGATAATATAGTATGTGTTTCTCATTCTTGTGCTCAAAGTTTTGAAAATAAATTTCCTAGTTTAAAAAGTAAAATACTTATAAATGAGAATTTTATAAATGTTGATTTAATAAATGAAAAAAAATTAGAATATGTGATAGAGTATCCAAAAAATAAAACAAATTTTGTGACAGTATGTAGGATAAGCAGTGTTAAAGGATTAGATAGGGCATTGTTGGCATTTAAAATAGCTCAAGACAAAGGAGTAGATAATTTTTCATGGACTATTGTAGGAGATGGTCCGGAAAGAGAAACATTAAAATTGCAAATTGAAAAATATCAATTGAATAGCAAAATTAAATTAGTAGGAAATAAAGATAATCCGTATCCTTATATCTTAGGTGCTGATATTTTTTTATTACCATCTATTCATGAGGCAGCACCTATGGTTTTTGGAGAAGCAGCAGTATTAAATGTTCCAATTCTAACAACAAATACTTGTTCTGCTAATGAACTAGTATTACAAAAAAGAATAGGAAAGGTGATGGAAAATAATCAAGAATCGATTACAAACAATATAATGAGTGCTATTTGTAATAAAAAAATGATTCACTTTGAGTATTCTTTAGATATTAACCATAATGCAAAAGCACAGTTTGAAAATATAGTAGAAAATGAAAAAGATGGAGATAAGAAATGAAAATAAATAAAAGAAATTTTTTATTAACATTAATGTATGCAATTGTAGTGTTAATATGTAATATTTTTATATTTTCTACAGGAAATGATGAAAGTTATGAATTATGTAAAATTGGTGTAATTTCAGTTGTTGAATTTTTAATATTTACTGTAATTAATACAAAAATCAATGGAAAATTTTTAAATTATGCAATGATTTTTTGTAGTACATTGTATGTATTTAATTTCGGTCAGGTAATAATTTATACTTTTTTTAAGAATATTTATCCTCATGTTCGATTTATCCTTTTATTAGAAAAAAAAGATGCTATTCATGGATTTCAATGGATGTCTCTTGCTTTTTTTATAATATGTTTATCTATTTTATTTAGTTGTATAAGATCAAAAAAAGATCATTTTATAAAAGAAAGCAGTCGTTCATTGGATAATTACATAAAATTGTCAAAAAAAATAATATTATTTACTTTTCCTGTAAAGTTAATAATAGATATTTTTTGCTTAATAGTGTCAATTAGTAGTGGTGGTTTAATAGCTAGAATTTGGATGAATTCTGTTCCGTACGTATTTGTGACTTATGGAAAAATATCATTAGTAGGGTTTGCAATGCTTATTGTATCTTTGAAAAATAATCCAAAATATCAAAAAAAAGTTTTTTTATTTATTATCCTATACATATTAGTTATGATGGTTAGTGGGATAAGAAGTGAAAATGTTGGATATTTACTTGTTTTTATATTTTTATTTTTCTCTTCACAAAACACACGTATACCAATTTTTTTAGTCATTATATATGGGGTGTTAGGAATTCTTTTATTAGCATTTATTATTGCTGTAGGGAAATTTAGAGGAGCTGAAAAAAGTTTTTCATCTTTTGTTGAAATATTTATGAATAATCTAACAAAGAATAATGTTATATTATCTTTGTTTGACACTTGTGGTGATACAGGCTATACAACTCAAGAAGTAATCAACAAATGGTTACCTTATTATGGGTGCACTCATGGAGATTCTTTTTATATTGGATGGATATCTATAATTCCTAATATTCCTAAGCTTTTTACATTACCGGGAGATTTAACTGCTAAAACGTACTTTGCATTAAGATTACAACAGTCAGGAATTTTAAATAAAAACTATACAAATATAGGAGGTTCATTATTAGGTGAACTCTTTTTTAATTTTGGTTTGTTTGGTGGTGTTATTGCATCAATAGTTGTAGGAATACTGATAGGATGGGTAAGCAAAAAAGTAACAAAAATAACTGAAGGCTATGACTATAATTTTATGATTACTACCATTCCTATAATGTTTGCAACTATTTATTGGGTAAGAAGTTATTTTGGTGCGGAATTCAGGCTAATAATTTGGGCGACGGTTTTTATTTTATTGATAAAAAAAACTAAATTTAAGAAAAAATAAAAAAAGAAGTTATTATTTAGCTTAATTAACTATATGACACATCTTTTTAAATTAGAATTGAATTTATAAAATTTAAATCTTAATTTTATAAGTAAAAATAAGGCTTTTATATTTACAAAACTCGATGGTTAATCATACCTGTTTCAGATGGTCAATTAAGTTATTTAGTAAAATTAATAGATTTACTAAAAATTTATAAAAATAATTGGAGGTATAGAAGTATTATGAGAAATATAGTGTTTATATCTAAGGATGCTTGTAATAAACATGTTTTACCAATATATGGAAATAAATTTTGGGATACCCCAAATATGAATGAACTTGCAATCAAAGGAACGGTTTTTAATAGACATTATACAGCAGCAGGTAGTACAGCCATGGCATTTACGAGTATGTCGTTGGCAAAGTATTGTTATGAAACTGGAAGAAGAATTTATAAAAATGAACAAGAAATAAATGGAAATACAATTTTTGATAAATTATATGATAAAGGTTTTGATTGTCATATTATTTGGGATGATACATATACATCTTTTGCAAAAACTCATTTTAAATGTGAAGGAAAGCATACTATAATTCATGGGTTACATCAAATAAAACAATTAGAGACGAGACATATAAAAGGAACTATTGATGATATGTCGTTTGATGATGCTGAAACAAGTAAAGCGTTAAATCTGATTTATAATGAATTTAAAAATATTAAGGATAATCAGAAAAGAAATACTTTTATATGGATACATTTACCACATGTAATGAGAGGAAGGCAAGGATATGGTTCTGATATAGATGTTTTTGATAAAGTAGTTGGATTTGCTCGTGATTTGTTTGGTGATGATGACATATTTATTTCAGCTGATCATGGTCATATGAATGGTTGGAAAAATAAATATCATTATGGATTTGATGTAGAGGAAGAGGCAATTTGTATTCCATTAATTGGTCCTAAAATAAACGGAAAGTCCACGATAGATTTTCCAACTTCAACAACACAAATGTTTGATATTTTTTATAAACATGAAGTGAAAGAACTAAGTTATGTTATGTGTGAAACTGCATATTATGCACAGCCTAAACGAAAGGTTGCAATTATTAAGGGAAAGTATAAATATAGTTTTGACAAGGAAACGAAGAGAGAATATATGTATGATTTAGATTTTGATCCAGAAGAAAATCATAATTTAGTTTATACAGAATTTTATGATGTTGATAGATTTTTATGGTATTCAACTTCACAGTGCTTTTATTATCCATATTGGGATGATTCACAAAATGCATTAAAAGAATTAAGGCAAATAAAAGAGAAAATGTGGAAAAATGGGGGTATATTTGAAGAATTTATCAACAAGATTTTACATAGAGTTAAATGCTTATATACTAGAATAAAGTTAGCTCATCCAAATGATGATATAAAAAACATAGGGAAATAAAAATATAATGAAAAGCTACATTACTAATTATGGCTGTTTATTCAGTAAATTTACTTTTTTAATTGTCTTGAAAGTAGCTTATATGCTTTAATTATTAAAAATTAAAGATTATGTGAGGACGTTTTTTAATAGGAGGTAAATGATAATTGGCAAACCCAAGAGTAAGTATTATTTGTAATACATATAACCATGAAAAATATATTAAAGATGCATTAGAAAGTTTTATTAATCAAAAAACAAATTTTGATTATGAAATTTTAGTTCATGATGATGCTTCCACAGATAATACAGTAAATATAGTTAAAGAGTATGAAAAAAAATATCCAGATTTGATTAAGACCATTTTTCAAAATGAAAATAAATATTCTAAGGGAGTATCAATTATGGATATTCAATTGCAACGTGCAAAAGGAAAATACTTGGCATGTTGTGAAGGGGATGATTATTGGATTGATTTTAACAAATTACAATTACAATATGATATTTTAGAAAAAAATTCTGAAATTAATATGGTAGCACATGGTGTTTTTATAGTTAAAGAGGATACTAAGAAAGTAATTGGTAAAATAACTCCTTCCGAAAATGAAAGAATATTAAACTTAGAAGAAGTTATAGCTGGAGGAGGAGGATATATCGGAACAAATTCTTTATTTTTTAGAAAAAGTCTGCTTATTCCAAAACCACCATTAAGAAAAAAAATGGAATTGGATTATACTCTTCAAATTGTTGGTGCATTAAAAGGTGGGATTTATTATGTTCCTAAAGTAATGTCAGCATATAGAAGTTTATCTAAAGGATCATGGTCAGTTAGTATGTATTCCGATGTGAAAAAGTTTGTGATTTTTCAAGATAAAATGATTGATATGTTAGAATTTTTAAATGATAGTACTAACAATAAATATGAAGTTATAATTAGAAATACAATAAAGAAAACAGAATTTAATAAATATCTGATAATGAATGATATTAAGTCTTTAAAGTCAGATAAGTTTAAAGATTTATATTATAGTTTCCCATTATCAACAAGAATAAAAATATATATAAAAAAGTATTTACCATTTTTAAAGAAAATAAAAGATAATTTTCTATATAGAGGTAAAAAGCAATGAAATCAAGAAATGTAATATCAAATTTAATATGGAAATTTAGTGAAAGAATGCTTGCACAAGTAGTAACATTTTTTGTTTCAATTGTGCTTGCTAGATTACTTTCACCTGCAGAATACGGAACAATTGCATTGGTAATGGTATTTATTACTATTGCAGATGTTTTTGCAAATGCGGGTTTTGGTAATGCATTAATACAGAAACTTCATGTAGATAATATTGATTATTCATCTGTCTTGTATTTTAGTTTAGGAATATCTTTTATTGTATATGGAATATTATTTGTATCAGCACCATATATTGCTGATTTTTATAACAGTCAAATACTGTGTAGTGTACTTAGAATATTAGGATTAAGGGTTCCAATTGCAGCATTTAATTCGGTGCAGCAGGCTTATGTTTCTAAAAATATGCTGTTTAAAAGATTTTTCTTTTCAACATTGTTTGGTACTTTATTGTCAGGTGTTGTTGGCTGTGTTATGGCATATAATGGTTTTGGAATATGGTCTTTGGTAGGTCAGTATTTAACGAATACAATTGTGGATACAACTGTATTATGGTTTACAGTCAGATGGAGACCAAATTTAGTGTTTTCATTTGAAAGAGTTAAAACTCTTTTTTCTTTTGGATGGAAATTATTAGTTTCAAGTTTACTTGATACTGGATATCAACAACTTAGAAGCTTAGTTATTGGTGGTAAATATACTTCTTCGGATTTAGCCTATTATAATAGAGGACAACAGTATCCTCAGTTAATAGTTACAAATGTTAATACATCAATAAGCAGTGTTTTATTTCCTGCAATATCACAAAATCAAGAGAATTTAGAAGTTGTAAAGAATATGACTAGAAGAGCTATTAAAACAAGTTCCTATATCATGTGGCCTTTGATGTTTGGACTTGCAGTCATATCAAAACCGCTTGTTTCATGGATGCTTACAGATAAGTGGCTTCCATGTGTTCCATATCTTCAAATTGCATGTTTTACATATGCATTTTGGCCTATTCATACGGCCAATTTGGAAGCTTTAAAGGCAATTGGAAGAAGTGATTTGTTTTTAAAGCTTGAAATTATAAAAAAAATAATTGGTTTAGTATTGTTAATAGGATCAATGAACTATGGTGTGATGGCAATTGCATTAAGTATGATTATTTCAACAATACTAAGTAGTTTTATAAATGCTTATCCTAATTCAAAAATACTAAAATACAGTTATATAGATCAGATTAAAGATATGATGCCAAGCATATTATTGTCATTGTTTATGTCAATTGTTATCTATCCTATAAATGTTATTATCAATAATTCATTGTTATTAATTATTGTACAGGTTTTAATTGGAGGAATGATATATGTGTTACTTTCAAGAATTTTAAAATTAGAATCATTTATGTATATTATTAGTATGATAAAAAATATGAAAAATAAAAAAGGTATTTAGTATGGATAATAGAATAAAGAGAAGTTCAAATATAGAATTATTAAGAATCATCATGATGATAGCTATAGTAGCTCATCATTTTGTTGTCAACTCAGGAGTTACACAGTTATATGATTTTCCTGCAAATATTTGGTTTTGCAGGAAAAGCTATGATCAATGGATTTCTATTGATCAGTGGTTATTTTATGATCAAGCAGAAAACATCGTTCAAAAAAATCATAAGACTGTATCTTCAAATCAAATTTTATGTATTTGTTATTTATCTGATAATGATAATATTAGGATACGAGGCATTTTCGGTAGTATCCTTATTAAAGACTGTTTTTTCAATGATAAAAGGTGTCAATGTAGGATTTACAGCAACATTCTTTCTGCTCTATATATTGATGCCATTTATCAATAGATTTATAAATAATACAACTAAGAAGCAATATACGATGCTTCTTTTTATATTGTTTTTCTTTTATACGATCATACCAACTTTCTTTATTATCAATGATACATTTGATGAGATAGGTTGGTATATTACAATGTATTTAGCTGGTGGATATATCAGACTTTATTTAAATGAAATAAAACTTTCTTATAATAAATCGGTATGTTTATCGGTATGTTTAATTGCCGTAAATCTTGTTTTGATTATTGGAAGTATTCTATGTTTGGATGTATTAAAACATAATCCATATCATATGGTCATTAATGCTAATAAATTACTGGCAGTTACCTTGGCTGTCAGTTTATTTATAGTATTTAAAAATATTGATATGGGACATATTGAATGGATCAACAAACTTTCATCAGCAACATTTGGAGTTTTATTGATTCATGCAAACAGTGATGCAATGCGTAAATTTTTGTGGGGGAGGGTAGTAAAAGTCGTAGACTTTTATAATTCACCTTATTTACCAATATACGCAGTTATCAGTGTTTTATTAATCTATATTATTTGTAGTGTGATTGAACTGATAAGAATAAGATTTATAGAAAAGCCATTTTTAAAAAGGTTATATGAAATAAGGATATTCAAAAAATTAGATGAGACTTATCAAGAAATATGGGGATAGGTTTTTTTATTATGGAGGTGTAAATTATGGATAAGATATTAGTAACACGATCATCTATGCCGGAGCTAGATGAATATGTAGAAGAAATTAGAGATATATGGGATACACATTGGCTAACGAATATGGGAGCCAAACATAAAAAACTGGAAGCTCAGTTAAAAGATTATTTAGATGTAGAAAATATATCTCTAATGACAAATGGACATTTGTCATTAGAACTAGGATTACAAGCTATGAATTTAAAAGGAGAAGTGATAACTACTCCTTTTACTTTTGCTTCAACAACACATGCTATTGTAAGAAATGGATTGACACCAGTATTTTGTGACATCAATCTAGTAGATTTTACAATGGATGTTACAAAGATTGAATCATTGATTACAGATAGAACATGTGCCATCATGCCAGTACATGTCTATGGAAATGTATGCAATGTAGAAGAAATTGAAAGAATCGCTAAAAAACATGATCTTAAGGTTATTTATGATGCTGCTCATACATTTGGAGTGAGATATAAAGGAAAAGGTATTGGATCATTTGGTGATGCTTCCATGTTCAGTTTTCATGCAACTAAGGTATTCAATACGATTGAAGGCGGAGCGGTATGTTTTAAAGATGAAGCTTTAGGAAGAGAACTTTATAAGCTTAAAAACTTTGGTATTAAAAATCAGGTAGAAGTTGATGGCGTAGGATCAAATGCTAAAATGAATGAATTTCAGGCAGCAATGGGACTATGCAATTTAAGACATATCAATGAAGAAATTGAAAAACGTAAATATGTTGTAGAAAGATACAGACAACATCTTCAAGGATTACCAGGTATCCAATTAAATCCAATTCAAGAAAATGTAGAACCAAACTATGCTTATTTTCCAATTATTATTGAAGAAAATATCTTTGGTGCTACAAGGAATGAAGTATCGGATAGATTAGGAGAACATGGAATTTTCTCTAGAAAATACTTCTATCCATTAACTAATACATTTGACTGTTTTCATGGAAGATTTGATGTGGATCAAACACCAGTAGCCTTACATATTTCTAAAAGAGTGCTTACATTACCATTATATGCGGATCTAGATTTAGAAACAGTAGACAAGATATGTGAGATTATTTTGTCTTGTAGAGAGGTTTGATTATGAGTAATAAATATAATGATAAGAAATTACTTGTTTTAGGTGGAGCGTTTGTACATGTTAAATTGATCAAATCAGCGCAAGAATTAGGAGCCTATGTTATTGTTACGGATAATGTACCTTTTGAAAATTCACCGGGGAAAAAGATTGCAGATGAATATTGGGATTTGAATATTTTTGATGTTGACGGAATTATTGAAAAATCAAAATTAGAAGGTATAAATGGTGTTATTTCATGCTGGCTTGATCCATGCCAAAGGGTATATCAAAAGATTTGTGAAAAGTTATCATTACCTTGTTATGGAAATGAACAACAATTTTTTAAGATGACAGATAAACAGGCATTTAAAGAAATGTGTAAAGAAAATAATGTAGATGTTATTATTGAATATACTGAAGACGATGTAAAAAATCATACTATAGTGTTTCCTGTTTTTGTTAAGCCTGTAGATAGCAGAGGATCGAGAGGACAAAAAGTATGTTTTACATATGATGAATTAGAAGAAGGAATAGTAGAGGCAAAAAAAGAGTCTTCTAATGGAAATGTTATTATAGAAAAATATATTGATTCGGGTCATGAATTTCAAGTAACTTATTTTTATGTTGATGGGGAACCATATTTGGTTAGAACAACTGACAGCTATACAGGAAGTGAATCCAATCATTTAGAAAAAGTTGTTGCTTGTGCTGTTTCACCATCTAAATATACGGATATTTATTTAAAGACAGCACACGAAAAAGTTATAAATATGTTTTCAAAGCTTGGAGTAAAAAATGGTCCAATTTTTATGCAAGGATTCTATGATGAAGGTATATTTAGATTTTTCGATCCTGGTCTACGTTTTCCGGGTGTGGATTATGAATTGACTTATGAACAGGTATTTGGAATAAGTATACCACAATTAATGGTTGAATTTGCTTTTGAAGGGAAAATATCAATAAATGAACTTCCTCGAGATGGTATGAATTTAAGAGGAAATTACTCAGGAATTTTGTTTCCTACATTGGTTGCTGGAAAAATAACTAATATGGATAGCGTAAATGATGTTAGAAAACATGATTCAGTTATATCTTGTTGGCCACGTGTTGATGTTGGAGAAACAATTGGATGGGACTATAATGTTAATCAGCGTTTTGGTGAAATTGATATTTTGGCAAAGGATAAATATGAATTATGTAATGAAATTCAAAATGTTCAGAATAAGTTAAGAATATTAGATGAAAATGGTAATGATATGACTTTTGAAGTTTTTGATACAAAACGAATTGTTGAAGAAATAAATTCAAATATGGACGTAAGAATTATTACACAAGATGATTTGGTAAATGCAGGTTGTATGGATATTTCAGCAGTAATAGATGTATGTGAACAGGCATTTATTGAATATGCAAAAAACAATGTCGTAATACCTGACAAAATATCTGTAATTTTTAATCAAGAAACACAAGATAGAATTAACTGTTTACCAGCTGCAATCTTAAAAGAAAGAATTTATGGAATGAAATGGGTATCTGTTTTCCCAAATAATCCTCATTTACGAAATGTTCCCAATTTAAGTGCTGTTATTTTATTATCTGAATTAAAAAGCGGTTTTCCTGTTGCCTTTATGGAAGGATCATTATGTTCAAATTTAAGAACTGGTGCAGTAGGTGCAGTTGCAGCTAAGTACCTATCAAGAGAAAATAGTGAGATTATTGGATTTATAGGAGCTGGGGAACAAGCTAAATCACATTTTTTATCAATAATGAATGTAAAACCAAACATAAAAATATGTAAAGTATCATCTCGAACACATAAAAGTGAGCTTAAATTTATAGAACAAATGAAAAGATTCTATCCACATGTTAGATATGTTGCTTGTAATAGTAATTATCAGGAGGCAGTAGATAATGCTGATATTATTGTAACTGCCATATCAGGACAAGAAAAAATATTAAAAGATAATTGGATAAAGGATGGTGCATTTTATTGCCATGTTGGTGGACTGGAAGATGACTTTGGTGTACCACAAAAGGCAGATAAAATTATTGTAGATAATTGGGAAATGGTCAAACATAGAACACAAACCATCAGTCAAATGTATCAAAATGGTTTGTTAAGTGATAAAGATATATATGCAAATTTGGATGAAATTATTATGCATAAAAAAGCAGGAAGAGAAAATGAAAATGAATTTATCTATTTTAATAGTGTTGGAATGTCATTTGTAGATGTATCTTTAGCTAATTGGATGTATAAAAAAGTTGTAGAAAAAGGTAATGGAATAACAATAAAAATGAAAAATAAATCAATGTTTGAATATTAAATGATATAGAGTATACAAAGCATTCAAATCTATATATATATTTGAATAACAAACGTGAGAAAAATGGTTTTCTATAAAATTTATATTATTTAAAAAACATAGTTTATAAACTATGAAATAAAAGCTTATCAGGAGGTGTCAACACATTGCTTAATAGTCAAACATTATGTTTTGAGTGGTTAAGAAGTAAGAAGGAAGATGTAAAACCATCTACATATGATAAATACGAGATGATTATCAATAATTATTTAATAAGTTTCTTTGATCATAATTCATTAGAACAATTAAATATAAATATTATCAAAGAATACTTGATGAAATTACTTAATAAAGGATTATCATCAAGTGTAGTAAAAACAATCAAAAATGTCTTAAAAGCAATCTATACAACCTATGAAAATCAATATGGTTTCAACCATATTGATTTTTCATTACTCAAAATAGAAGAAGAAAAGAAAGAAACAGAATATCTAACAGATAAACAATTTAAACAATTACATCAATACTGTTTAAATAAAAACAATGATATTTGTTTAAGTATCTTACTTGCGATGGATACAGGAATGATGATAGGAGAAATCGTTGCTTTAAAAGTAAGTGATATAGATTTAGAAAATCAATTGATTCATATAAGTAAAAGAGCTCAAAGAACTAAAAATGATGATATAGGATCCAAAACGATTTATGAAGTCTATGATGTAGAATGGCCCATGTTAAGAGATATAACAATTCCTAAGGAGTTGTTTTTTTATTTACAAGAATATTTAAAAAATAAAGAAAATGATTGTTATTTAACATCTAATTTATATGTTGTCAGTGAAGTTACTAAACTACAAAGAGGATTAGATCGTATTGGAAGTAAATATGGATTTAAAACAACTTTTAAAGATTTAAGGAATATGTATAAGGAAAGATGCTTGAAAAGTTGTATGGATATGAATATATTGATGGAGTTATTAGGTGTTCAGTCACTTAAGCTTAATTTACCTGAAAATTATAAAAGTTCTAATGAAGAAAAGAAAAGACAAGTAAATAAACTGTAGGCAATGGAAAATCCATTGCCTATTTTTGTTTATTATAAGTATTAATAAAGGTGTTTAAGGAGATGAGTTGGATGAAAGAAATAGAAGTAAAAGATTTAATCAAATATATTAATCCTTTTAAAACCAGCTATTGCTAGTGATGGAAAAGAAACTAATGGGCTGACAATTGGTTGGGCTGTATTTGGTGTTTTATGGAGAAAACCAATGGCTACAGTTTATGTACATAAAACACGTTATTCAAAACATATTTTTGATCAAGCTGAGTATTATTCTATATATTTTATGGATCAAGAACATAAAAATCAATTAGGTTATTTTGGACGTGTTTCTGGTAGAGATGAAAATAAAATAGAAAAGTGTGGAGTGACTGTTAATAATGAAGATGCTGCTCCTTATTTTGAAGAGAGTTCAGTCGTTATTTTATGTAAAGTCATGGGTAAAAGTGATTTTGATCAAAAAAGTGTTGATGAAAATGTTTATGAATGGTATCAAAAAGAAGGGGTTCATAGTCAATATTATGGAGAAATTGTCAAGGTATTGGTTAAAGACTATAAGTTTTACTTATAGTCTTTATTAATAAATAAGGACTATGATTATCTTGTGAAAATGTTATCATATAACTGTAAAATAGGAGGAAGAATCATGGGTAAATTATTATTAACTGGTGTTGATGGTAACTTAGGTCAATTAGCTGCTGATGTTTTATTAACACTAGAACCAGTAGAAAACTTAATTTTTTGTGGATATAGTGAAGAATCACTAAAGAAATATGCTGAAAAAGGAATTGAAACACATGTCACAAACTTTAATAATCCAGATGGATTAGCTGAAGCTTTTAAAGGGGCAGATGCTCTAGCATTGATTTCTATGCCATTTGTTGGTGCTAAAAGACAAAATGCGCATAAAAATGCAGTAGATGCTGCTAAAGCTGCAGGTGTTAAACAAATTATTTATACATCTTTAGTCAATGCGGATGATGAAACAAATCCATCAGTAGAAAAGAAAGATCATATTTATACTGAAAAATATATTCAAGAAGTTGGTTTAGATTATCAATTTATGAGAAATTCTCAATATGCTGAAGCAATGGTTACAAACTACTTTACTTATGCACATATGAATGCACCACTTACAAATTCACAAGGTGATGGTTTAATGGCTTACATTTCACGTAAAGACTGTGCGAAAGCATTAGCTTATGCTTTACATCGATCAAACGAATTCCATCATAAAGTATGGAACATCAATGGTCTAGAATTAATGACAATTTCAACATTCTGTGCTATTGGAGATGTCAGTACAGGAAATCATGTTCCATTTGTGAATGTGACGGATGAAGAAAATTATCAAATTTGGGATGCTATGGGTGTTCCTAGAACAACAGATGGTGTATTCCAAAAAGATTCAGAAGCACCATTTTCATCAGATGGAATGGTTACATTTGCTCAAGCAATTAGAGAAGGTAAAATGGATATTCATACAAAAGACTTTGCTGAACTTACAGGAGATACACCTATTTCAGTAAGATATATGTTTGATCATCAAGAAGAATTCCAAATTGGTGAAAGACATTCTCAAGATAAATAAGATATCTAATAAAAGTGAATCGATAAAGGATTCACTTTTATTATGCTCAAAAATAAAATTTAATAATTCTATAACGAATAAATATTTTACATGTATTTAACAAAATTAAACAAATGATTTAATAAATTATAAAAAATATAAATATGATAAAATAGCTATAAGGTGGTGAGATATATGCTATTAGATTTTAAAGTAAAAAATTATAAATCATTTCAACAAGAAGTTTCATTTTCTATGATACCAGCACCTAAACAAAAAGGATTGGATTATAGTGTTTTTGAGAAAAAAATAGATAATAAAAGAAAAAAAGCAATTTGTTCATCTGTTATTTATGGTCCTAATGCAGCAGGAAAAACCAATATTATTGGAGCAATGGATACGATGCGTGCTATTGTACTTAGAGGACATATTTTAAATATTGATGAATCTTCTATCAATGAAGCAGCAAATTGTTTGGAGTTAATACCAAATAATAAATTAAAAGAAAGAAAACCTGTTTGTTTTTATATTTCATTTATTGAAGATAATTATTGTATTGAATATTCATTTTCAATGAATATAGGTTTCTTTTTAGAAAAAAGTTTTCAAAGAGTAATTATAGATGAAAAATTATGTATTAATGATTATTTGATTTTTAATAGAAAAGACAATCATGTTGATTTAAAGTATACAAAGAAATTAGCAGATTTATTTATGGTAAATGCAGATACATTTAACAGGATGAAAGATATTGTTGATGCCAGTCTTAATTCTACAGAGTTATTTTTAATGAATGGTTTTAAACTCATCCTTTCTAGAAAAATAGTAGATTTGATTCAACAGTGGTTTAAAAATAAATTTATGGTTATTTATAAAGCAAATGCAATTGAAGCTATTCGTAGATTTGAAGATACAAACTCGCCAGGATTTTATGTTGAAAAGACCACTAATGAAGCAGCCAAAATATTTGGTTTGAGTTCTAATGCAATTGGATATATGGTATCTGATGATGATCATCAAACAAAATTATGTTCAATTTTAAATGATGAAAATAATCAGGAAAAAATAATTATTAATGCAAAGATTTTTGAATCCTATGGAACCATTCGTTTTATTAATTTATTTCCTTTAGTATTAAAAGCAATTTATACGGGAGGAACATTAGTTATTGATGAATTTGATGCTTCTATTCATCCAATGGTGTTAATGAATATTATTAATATTTTTCATGATGATGAAATTAATATTCATCATGCACAATTGATTTTTGATAGTCATAATCCAATTTTCTTAAATTCTAACTTGTTTAGAAGGGATGAAATAAAATTTGTTGAAAGAAATGAAGAAAATGATTTGAGTGATTTATATTGTTTATCAGATTTTAAAACAGCAGGGAAAAATGGTGTTAGAAAAAATGAAGATTATATGAAAAATTATTTTATTTCTCAATATGGAGCAATATGTGATATTGATTTTTCACCAATATTTAAAGAATTGATTTCAAAAGGAGATAACTGATATGGAAAGAAAGTTAACAAAAAAGTATCACTTCAGTGTCGAAGGGGAAACTGAAAAATGGTATCTTGATTGGTTAAAAGATAATATAAATCAATGTAATCGTTCTAGATATAAAGTAGTTATGGATTGTAAAGTAGAAAAAGATCCTTATAAACGTGCTAAAAAAATGGTTATTACAAGCAAAACAGAAATTTGGCATTTATCTGATTACGAAAGTAATGATCGTTTTCACGTTCAATAATTTCATCATACTATTGATCATTTAAAAAAAGCTTCTCATATTAAAAATATTACTTATAAATTTGGATATAGTAATTTTACTTTTGACTTATGGATGATTCTTCATAAAATGGATTGTAATAAAATGATGATAGATAGAAAACAATACATTACGATGATTAATAAGGCTTATAATAAGAAATTTAAGAGTATGGATGATTACAAACATAAAGATCACTTTCATAGTTGTTTACAACAACTTAACATAGAAGATGTTAAAAAAGCAATCAAACGCTCAAAAAATATCATGTCTTCAAATAAAGAAAAGGGTTATGTTATACAAAATTATAAAGGTTATCAATTTTATAAAGAAAACCCGTCTTTGATGATATGGAAAGTCATTGAAAAAATATTTCAAGATTGTCATTTGTAATTAAATAAATATATTGAAAATCCATTTTATCTACTTTTAATAGACATTTTTTGTGTTTTATGTCATAATACCAAAGCTACTTAAAAGAAAGGAATGACGATATGATATCAACACAAAATGTCTCATTAAGATATGGAGATAGAGCATTATTTGAAAATGTTTCTGTTAAATTTACAGAAGGTAACTGTTATGGAATTATTGGTGCCAATGGTGCTGGTAAATCTACATTTTTAAAAATCTTAGCAGGAGAAATTGAACCTAATAAAGGGGAAGTTATTATTGAACCTCATAAAAGATTATCTGTTTTAAAACAAGATCATTTTGCTTATGATGAAAATAAAGTTGTTGAAACTGTAATTATGGGTAATAAAAGACTTTATGAAATCATGCAAGAAAAAGAAAGATTATACGCAAAAGAAGATTTTAATGATGAAGATGGTATTTTACTTGGTGAATTAGAAGGTGAATTTGCGGATATGGATGGTTGGAATGCTGAAGCTGATGCTGAAACAATGCTTAATGGTTTAGGAATTACTTCTGAGTTTCATGATATGTATATGAAAGATTTAGATGGAAATCAAAAAGTAAAAGTTTTATTAGCGCAAGCCTTATTTGGTGATCCGGATATTTTATTATTAGACGAACCAACAAACCACTTGGATTTAAAAAGTATTAATTGGTTAGAAAACTTCTTGTTAAATTTCAAAAATACTGTCATTGTTGTTTCTCATGACCGCCATTTTTTAAATAAAGTTTGTACACATATTGCTGATATTGACTATAGCCGTATTCAATTATATGTTGGAAACTATGATTTCTGGTATGAATATAGTCAAATGCAAATTCAACAAGCGAAAGATCAAAATAAAAAAGCTGAAGCAAAGAAAAAAGAATTAGAAGAATTTATTGCACGATTCAGTGCCAATGCTTCAAAAGCCAAACAAGCAACTTCTAGAAAGAAATTATTAGATAACTTAGAAATGGTTGATATTAAACCATCTCTTAGAAGATATCCATTTATTGGTTTTAAACCAGGAAGAGAAGTAGGAAATATTGTTTTAAATGTTGAAGGTCTTACAAAATTTGTAGATGGAGAAAAACTTATTAATAATGTTTCATTCTCTATTCAACCAAATGAAAAAGTTGCTTTTGTAGGAGATGATAAAGCAACAGAAGCGTTCTTTAAAATTATTATGGGTGAAGATGAAGATTATGAAGGAGAATTTAAATGGGGTGTGACAACAAGCCAATCTTATTTTCCTAAAGATAACTCAAAATATTTTAATGACTGTGAATTATCACTTGTTGATTGGTTAAGACAATTTACAGATGGAACGGTTTATGAACAAGATTTAAGAGGATGGTTAGGAAGAGTGTTATTCTCTGGAGAAGAAGCTTTAAAGAAAGCCAATGTTTTATCTGGAGGAGAAAAGGTAAGATGTATGCTTGCTAAAATGATGATGGAAGATGCAAATGTTCTTGTTTTTGATGAACCAACAAACCATTTGGATCTTGAATCAATTCAAGCTTTAAACCAAGGTCTTATTCAATTTAAAGAAAATATTTTATTTACATGTCATGACCATCAATTTGTACAAACAATTGCTAATAGAATTATTGAATTTAATAAAGATGGTATGATTGATCGTTTATCAACATACGATGAATATTTAGAATATAAAGAAGAATTAGAAACAAAATAAAGGATCCAAGAAGGATCCTTTATTCGTTTACGATATATAATGTTTTATAAGGGAAGGAAATTTGAAAAAAATTTTTTCTAAGAAAGATGTTTAAATATTATTTATCTTTCTTGCTATTATCATAATAAACAATTGTGAACTGAATATTTCTTATTAAACAAAAAAGCCTTTTTTAAAGACTTTTTTTAAATAATAATTGGGAAGGGAATATGAATTTATTATTTAACGAAAGATGATTGATCTTTCATGGTTATAATATAGATGAAAACTATAATAGAACAATGGTTCAATCATGTGTTTTTATGTGATGTCATAAAATTAAATGATAAAGAAGATTGAAAAAAATTATCATTTTGGTAAAATTGTTTTAAACAATGTGAGGTGATAAAGTGGAATTACATTTTACAAAAATGGAAGGTATTGGAAATGACTATATTTATGTTGATGGAATCAATCAAGAAGTACCGATGGATGCTGAATTTATTAGTCGTATTTCAAATCGCCATTTTGGTATTGGTGGAGATGGAATGATCGTTATTTTAAAGTCTGATCAATATGATTTTAAAATGCGTATGTTCAATCTAGATGGTAGTGAAGGAATGATGTGTGGAAATGGAATTCGTTGTTTTGCTAAATTTTGTTATGACCATCATTTAACAGATAAAAAGGTTTTAAATATTGAAACAAAGGCAGGTTTACGTATTGTAGAACTTATTTTTGATGGGGATGAAGTTGTTGGTGCAAAAGTAGATATGCAAGAACCAATTTTAAATTGTAAAGACATTCCTGTTATTTTTGATCAAGAAAAAATGATTAATGAAAAAGTGATGATTGGAGATCAAGAATATGCTTTAACAGCTGTTTCTATGGGGAATCCCCATGTCATTACGTATGTTGATTCATTAGATTTTGATATTGAAACAATAGGAAAACAATTTGAACATCATCAAATATTTCCAGAATCAGTCAATACTGAATTTGTTGAAGTAATCAATGATCATTATTTAAAAATGCGTGTATGGGAAAGAGGCAGCGGTGAAACAATGGCTTGTGGAACAGGTGCTTGTGCCGTTATGTATGCAAGTTATTTGAATGGTTATTGTAAAGAAAAAGCAACAGTTGAGCTTCTTGGAGGAAAGTTAGAAATTGAACTTCAAGAGGGACATATTTTTATGACAGGTCCAGCAACAACTGTGTTTGAAGGAAAAATAAAAATATAAGGAGGAAATTTATGTTACAAACAGCAGAAGAAATTATTAAGTATATTGGTGATGCAAAGAAACAAACACCAATTAAAATGTATTTAAAAGGTGAAAATTTACCTGATACAGATGCATTCCATTTATTTGGAGATAGTCATTTTAAAATTGCTATTGGAGATTTAGATGCTATTAATGCTTACGTTGAAGAAAATAAAGATTTAATCAAAGATTCATTTATTGAACAAGATCGTCGTAATAGTGCGATTCCAATGTTAGATATGAGAAATATCAATGCACGTATTGAACCAGGATGCTTCATTCGTGAAAATGTTTCTATTGGAGATAATGCCGTTATCATGATGGGTGCTGTTATCAATATCGGTGCTAAAATTGGTGAAGGATCAATGATCGATATGGGTGCTGTTTTAGGAGGACGTGCTGAAGTTGGAAAACATTGTCATGTTGGAGCTGGAGCAGTGTTAGCTGGTGTTATCGAACCACCTAGTGCTTCACCTGTTATTCTAGAAGATGATGTTTTAATTGGTGCAAATGCGGTTGTTATCGAAGGTGTTCATATTGGTAAAGGTGCAGTTGTAGGTGCAGGAAGTATCGTTACTCAAGATGTACCTGCTGGTGCGGTTGTTGTTGGAAATCCAGCAAGAATCATCAAAGAACAAAAAGATGAAAAAACTGAAGGTAAAACACAATTAATGGATGATTTACGTAAAATCTAGGATACGATTATGGAACAATTATTAGATCAAATAAGGACATGGCGTCGTCATTTACACGCCATTCCTGAAATCGGTTTTCAAGAATATAAAACATCAAAGTATCTTTATGAAGAATTAGAAAAAATGGGGTATCAGCCTTTAAAAATAACAGAAACGGGAATTGCTGTTTATCTTGATTTTCATAAAGAAAAAACACTTGCTTTTAGAAGTGATATCGATGCTTTAGAAATTGAAGAACAAACAGGTGTATCATTTAAAAGTACACATCAAGGAAAAATGCATGCCTGTGGTCATGATGGACATATGACAGCACTTCTTGGACTTGCTTATAAGCTAAAAGATGTTCAAGATCTACCACATAATGTTTTGCTTATTTTTCAACCAGGAGAAGAAGTGGTCAATGGGGCACCATCAATTATTAATACAGGTATTTTTGAAAAATATCATGTTAAAGGAATTTATGGTTTACATATGTTCCCAGATGTTGATGAAGGAAAAATTGCTTGTCGTAAAGGTCCTTTAATGGCTGAAAGTGGTGAATTGGATGTAACGGTTCATGGTAAAAGTGCACATGCAGGTAAGTATCATGAAGGAATTGATTCGATTGTGATTGCGAGTTTTTTGATTAGCAATTATCAAAGTATCATTTCACGAATGATTTCGCCAATGCAACCTTGTGTTTTAAATATAGGTGAAATACATGGGGGAACGGTCAGAAATATTGTGGCTAGTCAAACAAGTTTCCATGGAACACTTAGAACTTATAGTGAAGAAGTCTTTTCACGTATTGTAGAAGCAATGAAAGGGTTTAATCAAGGAATGGAACAAGCATATCATTGTCAAATTGATTTTGCCTGTCAACCTTTTAACCCACCTGTTTTAAATGATGCACATTTATATGAAGAACTTAAAAAGAATGTTGGCGCAAACTTCGAAGAACTTGAAGAGCCTGTGATGTTAGCAGAAGACTTTGCTCATTATCAAAAAGTGATTCCTGGTGTTTTCTTTTATGTGGGGACAAGATGTAAAGAATATACTTCAGGTCTACATACACCAACTTTCAATTTTCATGAAGAAGTTTTAGTACAAGCTGTTGAACTTTATGAAAAACTTGCAAGAAATGTACAATTGGGGGACTAAAAATGAATTATTATGATAGATCATTGGATGCTTTAATGCATGCCTATGGAAGATATAATGTCACATTTGATCATGGAGATGGCATTCATTTATATGATGTAAATCAAAAAGAATATATTGATTTCTTTTCAGGAATTGGTGTTAATTCTTTTGGCTATAATTATCCAGCTTATGTAGAAGCCATGGAAAAACAATTACATAGATTAATGCATATTTCTAACTACTTTAATACGGTTGAAACAATTGAAGCAGCTGAATGTGTTAAAAAAGCTACAAAATTAGATAAAGTATTCTTTACAAATTCAGGAGCTGAATCAACAGAAGGTGCTTTAAAACTTGCACGTAAATATTATTATCAAAAACATGGAAAAGCGGATAGTGAAATTATTTCTTTAAATCATTCTTTCCATGGAAGAACAACAGGATCTGTTAAACTTACAGGAAATGCACATTATCAAGAAGCGTTTGGACCTTTAATTGAAGGTGTAAAATATGCAAATATCAATGATTTAGAAAGCGTAAAAGCATTAATAAGTGAAAAAACAGCAGCAATCATCGTTGAACCTGTTCAAGGTGAAGGTGGCGTTTACGTTTGTACAAAAGAATTCTTAACAGGTTTAAGAATTCTTTGTGATGAAAAAGATATTGCTTTGATTTTAGATGAAGTTCAATGTGGTATGGGTCGTACAGGAACAATTATGACTTATTTCCAATACGATATCTTACCTGATATTTTATGTTTAGCTAAAGGAATTGGGGCTGGTTTTCCAATGGGAGCTTTTGTCGCAAATAAAAAGTTTGCTGCAGCTATGGAACCTGGAGATCATGGTTCTACTTATGGTGGAAATCCAATGGCTGGTCAAGCATGTCGAACAGTCTTTAAAATCTTAGAAGAAACAAAAATGCTTGATCATGTTCAAGACATTAGTGAATATTTAATTGAAAAATTAGATGATTTAAAAGATAAATATTCTTGTATTAAAGAAAGACGTGGTTTAGGATTGATGATTGGTTTAGAATTTGATCGACCAGTTAAAGATATTGTTCAAACTTGTTTAGATAATGGACTTATTGTTGTCATGGCAGGAGCCAATGTTATAAGAATGTTACCACCATTTATTACAACTGAAAAAGATGTGGATCAAGCAATTGCTATTTTAGATCAAGCAATTGAAAAAAATATTTAAAAAATTGAAAAAATTAAAAGAAAAATAGGATGTTTTTGACATATATAATGATGAGGTGATAAATATATGTTGAAATATCCTATTTTTTTACAAGATAATGAAAACAGTTGTGGGGCATACTGTATTAAAATGCTCTTAAGCTTTTATAAAAGAGATGATGAAATTAAAAATATTAAAAAGCGTTGTCGTCTTACAAAAGAAGGCGTTACGGTTTATGGATTGATACAAGTTTTAAAGAAATATCATCTAGAAGCAAAAGCTTATCAATGTGAGTTTAAACATTTATTTGAAGAAGTCAATTGTCCAGCAATCGTGCATTTAAAACAAGATGCTCTCTATCATTATGTCATCCTCTATAAAGTTAAAGATGGATATTTTTTAGTAGGAGATCCAGCCAAAGGACTCATAAAAATGTCTTATGAAATTTTTTCAAAACAGTTTACAGGGGTAATCATAATGGTCAATCATGTAGGAATGCCGCTTACTAAAAGAAATAACTATACTTTTCAAAATTTTCTAAAAGATCATTTTAAACAACATTATCAAACAATTATTAAAATGGTCATCAAAACCATTATTATTTCTCTATTGACAATGCTTTTTTCTTATTATTATCAATTATTGATTGATTCTTTTTCAAAATATCAAATTTATCAAATTATTCTCATTTCTCTTGGTTTTACAATACTCTATGCTTTTAAACTTTTATTAGATTATTTAAGAAGACAACAAATTTTAGAATTAAGTAAAGAACTTAATCAAGAATATGCTTTAAAAACAATGCAAAATCTGATTTATCAAGATTATGATTATATTAATGGTTTAGAAAAAGGAACTTTATTATCTAGATCACAAAACTTATTTGAATTAAGTCAATATTTTATAGAATTTTATCATGTAATATTTATTGATAGTATTTTAATACTCTTTATTTTGTTTTTTATTTTATCGATTCAGTTATCTTTGTTTTTTATTGTTTTATTGATGATGGTCCTCATTTTTTTAGTATTTTATTTTTATAGTAAAAAGTTACATATTGAAAATAAAAAAATATTAGAACAAAAAGAACATTTAAATGATGGTTTGTTGGAATTTCAAGAAAACTATTTTCAAACAATCCAGTTTAAAGTTAAAAAAATGATGAAAAATAAATTGGGATATCTCTATGATAACTATTTTATGGATGTTTATCATCATGATGAAATAACAAATAGGCATCAAATTCAATTAGAAGCATTGATTCAAATCATGATCATGGTTGTTTTATTATTTTCTATTTTCATTTATAAAAAACAGCAGATGACTCTTGGAACAGTGATGCTTGTTTATTTATTACTTTCTTATATGATTGATCCTTTAATGAAAATATCAGTCTTTATTGCGATGCATGATGAATTACAAATTATTTTTGAAAGATATAAAGAAATGTTACCTGAAAAAAGAGAGAGGAAAAAGAAAATCAAAAAGATAAAAAGCATTGAATTAAAACATGTAAGTTTTAGTTATGGTTATACACGACCTCTTTTTGATCATTTTCAACTGAAAATAGAAAAATCAGTGTTTATTCAAGGAAAAACAGGAAGTGGTAAATCAACACTTTTAAAACTGATCATGAATCAATTACAACCAACAAAAGGAGAAATTGTTATTAATGGAATCAATCTACAAGAACTTGATTTAAATAGTTATTATAGTCATATTAAATATTTAAATAAAACTCCCGTTTTTTATAAAGAATCATTAAGAACGAATATGATTTTTGATCGTTTGTTTTTAGAGGATAAAATGATAGAATTATTGCATTATTTTATGTTGGATGATTTAGTAAATGGTTTAGATTTAAAACTTGATGAACAGGGTGGCTTTTTATCATCGGGACAAGGACAACTTGTGATGATTATTCGTGCACTATTAAGTGAACCCGATGTTTTGATTTTAGATGAAGCATTTAGTAATATAGATCAAGAAAGATTACAATTATTGATCAATTATCTAAGTTTTCAAAAGATCATCGTGATTATTGTTTCTCATCAAATAAATATGATGAACTGCCAGTTTGACTGTGTTATAATTGATTCAGGAAAAATAGTGGGTGAGGAAGATTATGGAAATAGATTTAGCACTTAATAATGAAGTAGAAGATTTTAAAGAAGATTATGAAAGTATTTATTTAGAAATTATTCAAGAAGCATGTAAACAATTAGATATTCATGATGATTTAGAATTATCAGTTATTTTTGTAGATGATCAGCGTATTCATGAAATCAATAAGGAATATCGTAAAATTGATCGTAGTACAGATGTTATTAGTTTTGCTTTAGAAGATAGTGAACAATATTATATTGAAGGTATGCCAAGAGAAATAGGAGATATTTTTATTTCAATTGATCATGCTAAAATGCAAGCAGAAGAATATGGTCATTCATTTTATCGAGAAATGTGTTTTTTATTTACACATGGTTTATTACATTTGCTTGGATTTGATCATATGAATGAAGAAGATGAAAAAGTGATGTTTTCAAGACAAAAAGAAATATTGAATGCTTTAAATATTGAAAGGAAATAATATGGACCAAAATAAATTAATCGATTTAGCTTGGAAAGCAAGAGAAAATGCGTATGTTCCTTATAGTCATTTTAAAGTAGGAGCTTGTATTGCTTTAAAAGATGGAACATTTGTTCAAGGATGTAATATTGAAAATGCTGCTTATGGGTCAACAATGTGTGCAGAAAGAAATGCTGTCTTTGGCGCTTATTGTAAAGGTTATCGCAAAGAAGATATTATTGGACTAGCAATTGTTGCTGATTGTAGTCCGATTGCTTCTCCATGTGGGGCATGTCGCCAAGTATTATCAGAACTTGTTGATTTAGAGATGCCCATCTTTCTAGCAAATAAAGAAAAAGTAGAAAAACATACAATTGGTGAATTATTACCAATGGTATTTATAGGAGAGAGTTTATGAGTTTTAAATCAGGATTTGTCAGTATTGTAGGACGTCCAAATGTTGGAAAGTCTACCTTATTAAATCAAATATTAAAAACAAAGCTTGCTATCATGTCAGATGTTGCTCAAACAACACGTAATACAATTCAAGGTATTTATACAGATGATGAAGCACAAATCATTTTTATGGATACACCAGGAATCCATAAACCTCAAGATGGTTTAGGAAACTTTATGAATACGACTGCTTTAAATAGTATTTATGGAGTGGATATGGTTTTATTTATTGCACCAGTAAATGAAACGATTGGGAGAGGAGACCGTTTTATTATTGAAAGATTAAAAGAAGCGGATGGACCGGTTTTCCTTTTACTTAATAAATGTGATCTTGTTTCTAAAGATGAAGTTATTAAAAAATTAACAGAATGGAAAGAACTTTTTGATTTTAAAGAAATCATTCCTATTTCAGCTTTAGAAGATCAAAATGTGGATACATTGATTTCTACAATTAAAACATATTTAAATGAAGGAATGATGTATTATCCAAAAGATCAAATGACAGATCATCCAGAAAGATTTGTGATGGCTGAATTTATTAGAGAAAAGATTCTTTATTTTACAAGAGAAGAAGTTCCTCATAGTGTTGCAATCGTTGTTGAAAGAATGGCAGAATTAGAGGATGGCAGTGTAGAAGTTATTGCGACAATTGTTGTTGATCGTAAATCTCAAAAGGGTATTTTGATTGGTAAACAAGGAAGTATGATCAAAAAAATTCGTCAAAATGCACAAAGAGAAATGAAACGTTTTTTACAAACAACAGTGCATTTGGAATTATTTGTTAAAGTTGAAAATAATTGGCGTAATAAACAAAAATATTTAAAAGAATTTGGTTATAACGAAGATGACTATTAAAAAAGAAGAAGTTGTTTCTTTAGGTATTGTTTTAAAGACGCATCCTTATAAAGAAAGTGATTCTTTAGTCACTGTGTATTTTAAAGATTATGGAAAAATGACTTTGATTGCTCGGGGTGTAAAAAAATTAAAAAGTAAAAATGCTTCGGCTTGTCAAAGTCTTACACTTTCAGAGTTTACTTTTATACCTAGAAATGGTTTATCAACGATGATTAAAGCAAGTTCGGTTGATTTTTATCGCTATATTAAAGAAAATCTTGAATTAGAAGCGTATGCAAGTTATTTTATGGAATTTGTTTTAAAAAATGAAGAAGATAATCAACCGGATTTAGAAATCTTTGATACTTTAAAAAAATCATTAGATGCTCTAAATAATGGTTATCCCTATCCATTGGTTTATCTATTATATAATGCATTTATTTTAAAAAGATGCGGGATGGCTTTACAAGTTGATGGCTGTGTAAGATGTTTAAGACAAGATCATATAGCAGGAATCAGTTTAGAAGATGGGGGCTTTGTCTGTCATGATTGTTTATCACTTCATGATAAACAATTAGATAAGGTAACATTAAAGGCTTTTCGTCATATTAATAAATTAACGATTGATTCTATTGATCAACTTAAAGTACCGGATGAATCTATTGATTTATTAATGGAAATTATGGATTATTATGTTGATGAGATGACGGGGATTTTATTTAAAACAAAGAAAATGATTCAAAGTCTTTCAAAAATATGACAAAAGTAGACACTTTTGTCTTTTTTTATAAACATATTTTGACTATAATAGAAAAAAAGTAAGGGAGGATTTATAGATGGGACAATTTTTACCGACAAATAGAAAAGAAATGGAAGAAAGAGGATGGCAAGAGGTAGATTTTGTCTATATTTGTGGTGATGCTTATGTAGATCACCCTTCATTTGGAGCAGCTATTATTTGTCGTACATTAGAGGCAAATGGTTTTAAGGTTGCTTTTTTATCGCAACCAGATTGGCATAAGGTAGAAGAATTTAGGCAATTTGGGAAACCTCGTTTAGGTTTTTTAATTTCTTCAGGAAATATTGATTCAATGGTCAATCACTATACTGTTTCTAAAAAAAGAAGACATAAAGATTCTTATACATCAGGTGGCGAAGGTTTTAAAAGACCTGATAGAGCAGTGATTGTTTATAGTCAAATGGCAAGACAAGCATTTCCTGATGCTAATATTTTAATTGGAGGAATTGAAGCTTCTCTTAGACGTTTAGCTCATTATGATTATTGGAGTGATAAGGTTAGAAAATCGATTATTATTGATGCCAATGCAGATTTATTAATGTTTGGAATGGGAGAAAACAGTATTATTGAAGTTGCAGAAGCATTAGATAGTGGGTTAGATATTAAATATTTAACGTATTTAGATGGAACAGTTTATAAAACAAAAAATATCGATGATTTAAATGAAGCTGATTATATAATGCTTCCTAGTTACGAAGAAATTACAACATCTAAAAGAAAATACGCTGAATCTTTCCAAAAACAATATTTAAATACCGATCATTATAATGCTAAAATCTTAGTTGAACCTTATCAAGGATGGTATGTGGTTCAAAATAAACCGAATAGACCACTTACCCAAAGAGAATTCGATAGAGCTTATGGTTATGATTACAATCGTGATTATCATCCAAGTTATCAACACGTTCCAGCTATTGATGAAGTTAAATTCTCACTTATTTCAAATAGAGGGTGTTTTGGATCATGTAATTTCTGTGCTTTAGCGTTCCATCAAGGAAGAATTATTCAAGCAAGAAGTCATGAATCAATTATTGCAGAAGCAAATAAAATGGTTTGGGATCCTGATTTTAAAGGATACATTCATGATGTTGGTGGCCCAACAGCTAACTTTAGAGATACTGCTTGTGATAAACAAAAAACCAAAGGGGCTTGTCCTACAAAACAATGCTTATGGCCAGAACCTTGTAAAAATTTAAAAGTTGATCATGAAGATTATTTATCATTACTTACAAAATTAAGACAGCTTCCAAACGTTAAAAAAGTTTTCGTACGTTCAGGAATTCGTTACGATTATCTCATGTATGATAAAAATGATCATTTCTTTGAAGAGCTTGTTCAACATCATATTTCAGGACAATTAAAAGTTGCCCCTGAACATATCAGTAATCATGCTTTAGATAAGATGGGTAAACCAAGACGTGGGCTTTACGAAAAATTTGTTGATAAATATTATCGTATTAATGAAAAATATAATAAAAAACAATTCTTAGTGCCTTATTTAATGTCCTCTCATCCAGGATGCCGTTTAGAAGATGCTATCGAACTGGCGGAATATTTAAGAGATATTCATCATCAACCAGAACAAGTACAAGATTTTTATCCAACACCAGGAACACTTTCAACAACGATGTATTATACAGGGTTGGATCCTCGTGATATGACACCTGTTTATGTGCCAAAAGATCCTAAAGAAAAAGCGATGCAAAGAGCCTTGATTCAATATAAGAATCCTAAAAACTATGACCTTGTATATGAAGCCTTGATCAAAGCTAATCGAAAAGATTTGATTGGATTTGGTAAAAAATGCCTGATTAAACCACGTACAAAAAGGCAAAACTATAACAGATCTTATACAAGGGGGGCATAAATGATGAAACTTACAGAAACGTATACCTCCTTAACACAAACACATATTAAATTTGATATTTATCAACCAAATGTGATATTAAGATATAAGGGAATCATTCAACTTCATCATGGATTATGTGAACATTCAGACCGTTATCAAAAATTTGCGGAATATTTAAGTCATGAAGGTTTTATTGTAGTCGTGCCTGATTTTCCTGGGCATGGTAAATCACTTTATCATTTTGAACAAGGCTATTTTGGAAGCGGAAATGCGCTTGATACTTTGATTGAAGATATGCAACGTTTAAGACATATTATCGCTAAAAGATATGAAGACCTTCCTTATTTTATGATTGGTGTTGATTTTGGTTCGCTCGTATTATTTAAATATGCCATGACGTATGGAAATTATATTAATGGAATGATAATGCTTGGAACATGTATGAAAAATAATTTTTATTATCGTATGAAAACGATTGTTGATTTAAATATTTTACTACATGGACAAATGAACCGTTCAAGAGTAATAAAAAAAGCAGTTGATTTATTTTTACAAAAAAATTTAAATGGTTGTTATAAAATGAGTAATCAAAAAGAAGTACAGCTTTATCAAGAAGATCCTTTAAGTGATTTTGTTTATACAAATCAAGCCTATCATGATATATTGGAATACATAAAATATGTAAGTGATGAAGATCATCTAAAACATATACCTGATTATTTACCTGTTTATTTATTATCAGGTGGTTTTGATAATCTTACTAAAAATGGAAAAGATACTATAAAACTTTATCAAATATTAAAAGGAAATGGTCTAAAAGATCTCCAATATAAGATTTATGATAATAAAAGACAAGATATTTTACATGATAATAATTATCGAGATGTCTATCATGATATTATGCATTGGTTAGACGAAAAAACCTATATATAGTACCCTTATAGTTGGTTGACAAATATCCACTATAAGGGTATTTTATTTGTACGCGAAAAGAAGATAGAAGACTTGGAAAGCCAAGTCTTTATTCATTTATATCGTAAAAAAGGAGAAAATTATGGCAACTAAAGATATGGATAAATTAGTAAATCATGCAAAATCAACTGGTTTTGTATATCAAGGTTCAGAAATCTATGATGGACTAGCAAATACTTGGGATTATGGACCATTAGGGGTTGAAATGAAAAACAATATTAAACGTTTATGGTGGAAAAGATTCATTCAAGAATCTCCTTATAACGTTGGTTTAGATTCAGCTATTTTCATGAATCCAAAGGTATGGGAAGCTTCAGGACATGTTGGTGGTTTCTCTGATCCGTTAATTGACTGTAAAGAATGTAAAACAAGACATCGTGCAGATAAATTAATTGAAGCATATGATCCTTCTGTACATAGTGAAGGTTGGTCTAATGAACAAACAATGTCTTATATTAAAGAACATAATATTGTTTGTCCTAACTGTGGAAAAAGTAATTTCACTGATGTTAGACAATTTAAATTAATGTTTGAAACACATATGGGTGTTGTTGAAGATGATAAATCTGTTGTTTATTTACGTCCAGAAACTGCACAAGGAATCTTTGTAAACTTTAAAAATATTCAAAGAACTTCTCGTAAAAAAGTACCATTTGGTATTGGTCAAATTGGTAAATCATTCAGAAATGAAATTACACCAGGTAACTTTATTTTTAGAACAAGAGAATTTGAACAAATGGAATTAGAATTCTTTTGTAAACCAGATACTGATTTAGAATGGTTTGATTATTGGAAAGCTTATTGTAAAAAATTCTTATTAGACTTAGGATTAAAAGAAGAAAATTTAAAATTCAGAGATCATGAAAAAGAAGAATTATCTTTCTATTCTAAGGCTACATGTGATGTTGAATATAAATTCCCATTTGGATGGGGTGAATTATGGGGTATTGCAGACCGTACAGATTATGACTTATCTCGTCATATGGAACATTCTAAAAAATCTTTAGAATATTTAGATCCTCAAACAAATGAAAAATATATTCCATATGTTATTGAACCATCTGTAGGGGCAGACCGTTTATTCTTATCTATTTTCTGTGATAGTTATCAAGAAGAAACATTAGAAAATGGAGATACAAGAACAGTGATGAAATTACATCCTGCCATTGCTCCATATAAAGTAGCAGTTTTACCACTTACTAAAAAACAAAGTGAAAAAGCTGAAGAAGTTTATGCAACACTTGCTAAACATTTCTCTGTTGAATTTGATGTTGCAGGTCAAATTGGTAAAAGATATCGTCGTCAAGATGCTATTGGAACACCATATTGTGTGACTGTTGATTTTGATACAATGGAAGACAATGCTGTTACTGTTCGTGATAGAGATACCATGGAACAAGTACGTTTACCAATTGATCAATTAGTAGGTTATATTCAAGATAAAATTACATTCTAATAAAGGAGATTATTATGCCAAGACTTTCAAATGAAAAAATCAATGAAATAAGACAAAGCGTTGATATCGTTGATGTTATTGGCAATTATCTTCCTTTAGAAAGAAGAGGACGTAATTATTTAGCAAGGTGCCCATTTCACAATGATGATCATCCATCAATGTCTGTTTCACCTGAAAAGCAGATCTATAGATGTTTTGTATGTTCACACGGTGGAAATGTGTTTACTTTCTTACAAGATTACTTAAAAATTTCCTTTATGGAAGCTGTCAAAATGGTGGCTCAAATGGGAAATGTTGATTTAGGTGATTTTACATTTTATGAAGAAAAACCACATGTAAATCAAGAATTAGAACCATACTATTTAATGCATGAAGAAGCTAATCGTATTTATAAACATTATTTAACGACGAAGCTTGCTTTAGAAGCAAATAGTTATTTAAGTCAAAGACATTTATCTAAAGATATTATTGACTATTTTGAAATTGGTTATGCACCGGAACAAAATATTTTGTTAAAAGCTTTTGAAAAATCTGGTTTTTCAAGAATGCAAGCTTATGAATCAGGACTTGTTATAGAATCTGAAGTGGGATATGATCGCTATTCCAATCGTATTATGTTTCCTTTACATAATAGTGAAGGACGTGTTGTTGGCTTTAGTGGTCGTATCTATCAAAAAAATCAAAAAGAATCCAAGTATATGAACTCTCCTGAATCTAAAATTTTTATTAAAGGAGAGACCTTATACAATTACCATCGTATAAAAAATGATGTTAGAAATGAAGGTAAAGTTATTATTCTAGAAGGTTTTATGGATGTAATAGCATTATATAAAGCGGGTATTAAAAATACTGTCGCAATTATGGGAACAGCTTTAACTTCACAACATTTAAAAATGTTAAAACGATTATCAAATGATATTGTTTTATGTCTTGATGGTGATCAAGCTGGAAAAAATGCGATGATAAAATGTGTGGATGCTTTAAATAATGAAGGATTTCATACATCAATCGTGGTTATTCCTGATGCAATGGATCCAGATGAATTTCTAGAAGCTAAAGGAAAAGATGAATTAATAGCACTCTTTAAAAATCCGATAAGTGCTGTTGAGTTTAAATTAAATTATTATTATGAACGTATCAATGTTGATAATTATGAAGATCGAAAAAATTATTTAGAATCCATGGTTAAAGTCATCATGCAATTGGATGATATTGTTGATCAAGATTATTATATTGGTCAACTTGAAAAAAAATCAGGATTTTCTAAAGAAACAATTCATCATTTAATGAGTCAACAAACTCCTGTAAAAAAACCAATACCTTTTAGACCAGTGACTTATGATCATGTTTCAAGATTGATTGATAAGTATCAAAAGGCTGAAAGAGATTTGTTATATTATATGATGCAGGATAAAAAGTATGCGATGCAATATGAAGCAAAAGCAGGTTATATGTATGATAAAGTTAATCGCTTAATTGCTTCCTATATTATTGATTATTATCGTCAGTATGTCATTTTAGAAGTTGCTGATTTGATTAATATGATTGATGATCAAGATATTGTTAAAAGAATTTTAGAAATATCATCTTTACATTTACCTCAATTAGAATCAAATCAAGCAATTGATGATTATATCAAAATAATACAAGAAAAACTTAAAATTGAACGAATTAAACAACTTGAACAGGAGCTATCACAAACATATGATCCTCGTCAACAAGCAAAAATTCTTCAAGAAATTATAGAATCAAAAGATAAGGAGTAAACTATGGCAAAGAAAAAAGTACAAGCAGTTTCATTTGATGATTTAAAAAAATTAGTTGTAAATGAAGCAAAAAACAATAACAATGTATTAACCCAAGAACAAATTGATGAATATTTAATGAATTATGATTTAAGTGATGAACTCGCAGAAGAATTACTTGAATATATTCAACAAAATCAAATTACCATTTCTGATGATGATTTAGATTCATTAGATGTAGATGATGATATGTTACTTGCAGGCGTTCCTACAATGGATGATGATTTAGACCTTGATATAGATGATGCAGACGATACTCCTGATTTAGATTTTGATGGTGATTTCGATATGATGACAGGGGATACATTACATATGTATCAAGAACATGATGATGATAAAGAAAGCGAAAGCACTCAACTTGGAAGTAATGTTAAAATTAATGATCCTGTAAAAATGTATCTTAAAGAAATTGGGCGAGTTGAATTATTAAATCATGATCAAGAAATTGAATTAGCTAAAAGAATTCTTGAAGGAGATGAACAAGCTAAAAAAGAACTTGCTGCAGCAAACTTAAGATTAGTTGTTTCCATCGCTAAAAGATATGTTGGACGTGGAATGTTATTCTTAGATTTAATCCAAGAAGGAAACATGGGGTTAATTAAAGCAGTAGAAAAATTTGATTATACAAAAGGATTTAAATTCTCTACTTATGCGACTTGGTGGATTAGACAAGCAATTACACGTGCAATTGCCGATCAAGCCCGTACAATTCGTATTCCAGTACACATGGTAGAAACAATCAATAAATTAACACGTATTCAAAGACAATTAATTCAAGAATTAGGTAGAGAACCATCTGCTGAAGAAATTGCTGAAAAAATGGATGGTATGACACCAGAAAAAGTACGTGAAATTCAAAAAATCTCTTTAGAACCCGTTTCATTAGAAACACCAATTGGTGAAGAAGATGATTCTCATTTAGGTGATTTTATTGAAGATGAAGGCGCTATGTCACCAAATGATTATGCAGCAAACGAATTATTAAAAGATGAATTAAATGATGTTTTATTAGAACTTACTGATCGTGAAGAAAAAGTTTTAAGACTTCGTTTTGGATTAGATGATGGCAGAACAAGAACTCTTGAAGAAGTAGGTCGTGAATTTAACGTTACACGTGAACGTATTCGTCAAATTGAAGCAAAAGCATTAAGAAAATTAAAACATCCATCTCGTTCTAAAAGATTAAAGGATTTCTTAGATCGTTAATGAAACTATCAAAAAGATTAGAATTACTTGCTTATTTGGTAGAAAAACATAAAAAAGGAAATATCTTGGCAGATATTGGAACAGATCATGCTTATTTGCCATGTTATTTAATTGAAAAAAATATTATAGATAAAGCTTATGCCTGTGATGTCGCAAAAGGTCCTTTTGCGGCGTCACTTTCTACTATTAAGCAATATCATTTTGAAGAAAATGTAGAAGCATTATTAGGAGATGGATTAGATCCTATTCTTGATAAAGAAGTTGATATGGTAACGATTGCTGGAATGGGATCATTTCTAATTGTAGGAATATTAGAAAAAAATAAAGCGTATTTAAACAAAGTTAAACAATTCTATTTACAACCTAACGCTAATACGGATCATCTAAGAAAATATTTATTTAAAAATCATTTTAAAATTGTTGATGAAAAGATGATTAAAGATGGTCATCATATTTATGAAATGATGGTTGTAGAAAATACAAATCAAGATATTCAATATAATCAAGAAGATATGATGTTTGGTCCAGTTTTAAGAAAAAATAAAGATGAATTATTTATTCGTTATTGGCAAAAACAATATCAAACATATTTAAAGATTATGAAAGATTTGCCATCAAATCATCCAAGATATTTAGAATTAGAAAAACAAAAACAATTAATTGAAGGTGAACTTAATGAAAGCTTATGAAATTATGAATCATTTGGAGAAATATTTTCCTTTAAATCTTCAAATGGATTTTGATTGCTGTGGTCTACAAATTGGAAGTAGAGAAAAGGAAGTTAAAAAAGTTTATATTGCTTTAAACGCTGATAATGAAACATTACAAGCCTGTATTGAAAATAATTGTCAAATGTTAATTACACATCATCCTTTTTTATTAGAAAAGATTAAAAATTTAGATACTTCTTTACATCAAGGAAAATTTATTTCAACAGCCATGAAACATGATATTGTTGTTTATAGTTTACACACATGTTTAGATCGAGGACAAAATGGTATTTCAATGAATGATTGGTTGATTCAAAAGTTAGGTGTTCATGATGTTACTTGTTATGATCATTATGAAGTTGGAAAGAAAGCTATTTTAAATGAAGCTATAAATGGAAAAGATTTCATTGAAAAAGTAAAAGACATTTTTCATATAGAACATTTAAAATATAGTAAAAATACAAATAAAATGATACATACAATTGCTATTTGCGGGGGAAGTGCAGCAGACGACTTAGAAATTCTTGCTGATCAAGTAGATTGTTATATTACAGGTGATACTAAATATCGTCATGCTAAATATGCGATAGATCATGATTGTTTATTAATAGATCCAGGGCATCATTTAGAAGTGATCATTGAAGAAAAATTACCAGAATTATTAGAAACTTTACCTCTAGAAATTGCAGTACATCATAGTAAAGATTATTTTGAATACCAATAATATTTAAACCTTTTAGAGCTTACTTTAAAAGGTTTTTTTAATAGAAAAATATTTTCTTGTTTTTGATAAATCATATAAATAGATGTAACAAATTTACATTAAAGTAAATATTTTCAAGTGGATGTGCTTACATTACTTTTGACCATTGTTAAAGTAAAAAAATAGGTTTATACTTAAAATTGTAGAGAGTAAAGGAAGGCAAAAGTTATGAAGAAAAACGAGATTATGTCAAAAACAAAAATTGTATGTACTGTAGGACCAGCATCTGAAAGCAAAGAAATGCTTACAAAATTAGTAAAAGCTGGAATGAATGTCATGAGATTAAATTTCTCACATGGAACACATGAAGAACATGCAGAAAAAATTACTACATTATTAGAAATTAATAAAGAATTATCTACAAATGTTGCTATTTTATTAGATACAAAAGGACCTGAAATTCGTACAGGTGATTTTGTTGGTGGTAAAACTACTTTTAAAAAAGGGCAAACTTCTATTATTTGTGTAGAAGATATCGAAGGTACAAGTGAAAGATTTACAATCACTTATAAAGATTTATATAAAGATGTTAAACCTGGTGGTTATATCTTAGTAAACGATGGTCAAGTAGAATTATTAGTTGATCATATTGAAGGAACTGATATTGTTTGTGTTGCAGCAAATGATGGAGAAGTAAAAAATAAACGTGGAATCAATGTTCCAGGTATTAAATTAGGATTTGATTATTTATCACCTAAAGATATTTCAGATTTAACATTTGGAGCAGGTCAACCTTTTGATTATGTAGCTGCTTCATTCTGTCGAAGAGCACAAGATATTATTGATATCAAAAAATTATTAATTGAAAATGGTAGAAATGATATTCAAATTTTAGCTAAGATTGAAAATCAAGAAGGTGTTGAAAACGTTGATGAAATTCTTGATATTGCTGATGGTATCATGGTTGCTCGTGGTGACTTAGGTGTAGAAGTTCCTGCTGAAGATGTCCCACTTATTCAAAAGTCAATTATTAAAAAATGTAAACAACGTGGTAAAATCGTTATTACTGCCACTCAAATGTTAGAAAGTATGCAACAAAATCCAAGGCCAACACGTGCGGAAGTATCTGACGTGGCTAATGCGATTTATGATGGTACAGATGCAATCATGTTATCTGGAGAATCAGCAAGTGGTCTTTATCCTCAAGAAGCAGTCATGATGATGTCTAAAATTGCTTTAAAAACAGAAGGAACTTTGGATTATCAAAGCTTACAAAGACAAGCTATTCGTACAGCACCAGATGATACAAGTGAAGCTATTTGTATGTCAGTTGCTGAAATTGCTTATAAATTTAATGTAGCAGCGATTATAGCCTTTACAGAATCAGGATTTACTGCTCGTAAAATGGCGCGTTATCGTACAAAATCTCGTATTATAGCAGCAACTCCATCTATAAAAACAGTAAAAGCATTAGCTTTAAACTGGGGTGTTAAAGCTGTTCCTTGTAAACCATTAAATTCACGTATTTCAATGATTGATTATGCAAGTATTATTGCTAGAGAAAATGGTGTAAAACCTGGTCAAAAAATCTTAGTTACTGGTGGAACACCAGGAGTTAAAGGTGCAACAAGCTATTTAGAACTTGTTGAAGTTAAATAATATTCGAAATACACTCTTAGGAGTGTTTTTCTTTTCTATTCATAAAGATGAAATAAATGGGTTATACTATATAATAGCAAAACAATGAAAAGAAGGAGAGATTTTATATGTGTACAGCAGCAACTTATCAAACAAAAGATTTTTATATGGGTAGAACTTTGGATTATGAATTTTCCTATGGTGAAAAAATAGCAATTATGCCAAGAAACTACCCTTTACAATATAGACATGGATTAAAAAATATTGAACATTATGCCATGATTGGTATGGCTCATGTAGTTGAAGATTATCCATTATACTATGATGCTGTTAATGAAAAAGGTTTAGGAATGGCAGGTTTAAATTTTGTAGGAAATGCTTGTTATCAAGAGGTTAAAGAAGGAGCAGTCAACGTTGCTCAATATGAGTTTATTCCTTGGATATTAAGTCAATGTGCTTCATTAAATGAAGCTAAAAAACTTATTCAAACAATGAATTTAGTGAATACTCCTTATAATGAACAATTACCTGTAGCTTCATTACATTGGATTATTGCAGATCAAAGTGGTTCAATAACAGTTGAATCAGTAAAAGAAGGATTAAATATTTATGAAAATCCTGTAGGAGTTCTTGCAAATAATCCTTCATTTGATAAACAATTATTCAACTTAAATAATTACATGTCGCTTTCTCCAAAACAACCGCAAAATCTTTTTTCTAAAGAATTAGATTTACAAACATATTCAAGAGGTATGGGAGCACTTGGTTTACCTGGTGATTTATCTTCAATGTCACGTTTTGTACGTGTTGCATTTACTAAAATGAACGGACAATCAAGGGATAATGAAAGAGATAGTGTTAATCAATTTTTTCATATTTTAGGTTCAGTTGAACAACAAAGAGGATGTTGTGAAGTAGCAGATGGAAAATATGAAATTACAATTTATACTTCATGTTGGAATAGTCAAAAAGGAATCTATTATTACACAACTTATAATAGAAGACAAATTACAGCAGTTAATATGCATAAAGTAAATTTAGATGCACAACAACTTACAACTTATCCAATGTTAGATGACGAAGAATTTTATGAACAAAATTAGTATTTTTAAGATAGCGAAAGCTATCTTTTTTTTATATTTAAATGTGATTAAAATCACATAATTTTCATATATTTCAAAGAAAACAAGTTAATTTTTTAACTTGTTGTAAACGCTTTCAATTTGAAAATAATAGGACTAAAATAGGGTTAAAGGGGATGGAAGTTATGAGTTTAAAATCATTTATTGGAGGTATACATCCAAAAGATCAAAAACAATATACAAAGGATTTACCTATTATTAAAATAAAAGCAAGTGATGAAGTTGTATTTCCTTTAAAACAACATATTGGTGCACCTTGTCAACCAATTGTTAAAGTAAAAGATGAGATAAAAGTTGGGCAAGTTATTGCTTGTAGTGATGCTTTTGTTTCAAGTCCTATTATTTCTTCAGTTTCAGGTGTAGTAAAAAAAATAGAAGAAAGAATGGATATCAGTGGGAAAATGCAAGAATCAATTGTTATTGCTAATGATGGATTATATCAAAAAGTTGAAAATAATAATAATAAACAAGAATTAACTTATGAAGAAAAAATTGAAAGAATTAAGGCAGCAGGTATAGTTGGTCTAGGAGGAGCAGGGTTTCCTACACATGTAAAATTATCTGTTAAAGATTCAAATCAAGTTCAATATTATATTGTTAATGGTGCGGAATGTGAACCCTATCTTACAAGTGATTATCGCTTGATGCTTGAAAAAACAGATGAACTAATAGCAGGAATTCATGTTCTATTAGAAATGTTTCCAAAAGCTCTTTGTTATATTGCCATTGAAGATAATAAAAAAGAGGCTATTCATTTATTAAAAGAAAAGTGTAAAGATGAAAAAAGAATTGCTGTGAAAGAACTAAAAACAAAATATCCTCAAGGTGGAGAAAGAATGCTTGTTAAGGTTTTAACAGGAAAGACATTAAATTCTAAAATGCTTCCTTTAGATGTAGGATGTATTGTTGATAATGTAGCAACAGTGATTGCTATTAATCAAGCGGTTCGTTATAATCAACCTTTAATTTCTAAAGTAATGACGATTTCGGGTGATGGAATAACACCTAGCAATATTGAAGTTCCTATAGGAACGAGTTTTAAATGGATTGTTGAACAATTAGGAGGTTTCAAATCTGAAGTTCAAAAACTTATTTGTGGAGGTCCAATGATGGGAAGTGCCCTTATTCATTTAGATATACCTGTAACTAAGACATCAAGTTCTTTACTTGCACTTGTACAAGATGAAGTATCCCTTTTTGAACCTTCTGCATGTATTCGTTGTGGTCGATGTAAAGACGTGTGTCCGAGTTTATTAGTTCCTCAAAAACTTTATCAAATAGCAACAAAAAATGATACAGAGGCCTTTATTTTAAATGGTGGAATGGAATGTATAGAATGTGGTTGTTGTAGCTATACATGTCCAGCAAAAAGAAATATGACACAGGCATTTAAGAAGATGAAATATTTAGTCTCTATTAATAAAAGAAAGTAGGTGTTATTCATGAATCAATTACTACATGTTTCTGCTTCACCGCATATTAAAGATCGTGTTACAACATCTTCTATTATGCTAGATGTCATTATTGCTTTAATACCAGCTACTTTATTTGGAATTATTCAATTTAAAATAAATGCTTTATTGATTATTGTAACAACGATAACAACATGTGTTTTAGCAGAATATTTATATGAACGTTTTATGAAAAAAACAATTACCATCAAAGATCTATCAGCAGTTGTCACAGGACTTATTCTTGCTTTAAATTTACCATCAACAGTTCCTTTATGGCTTCCTGTTATTGGTGGTCTCTTTGCTATTATTGTGGTTAAACAATTTTATGGAGGATTAGGACAAAACTTTATGAATCCAGCGTTAGCAGCAAGATGTTTTTTATTGATTTCCTTTACTGGAAGAATGACAAATTTTGCATTTGACGGGATGACTTCATCAACGCCACTTGCAATTTTAAAAAATGGAGAAAGCTTTGATTTAATAAGGATGTTTATTGGAAATACTGCTGGAACAATTGGAGAAACTTCTGCAATTGCACTTTTAATAGGTGCAATGTATTTGATTGTTAAAAAAGTTATTAAAGTAACCATTCCTTTAACATATCTTTTAACATTTTCTATTTTTACATTGATTTTATCACCATGTCCTTTTGATATTTATTATTTAGCTTGTGAGTTATGTGGTGGAGGTTTGATCTTTGGTGCCTTTTTCATGGCTACTGATTATGTAACAAGTCCAATGGATCAAAAAGGACAACTTATTTATGGTATTTTATTAGGTGTATTAACAGGATTGTTTCGTTTTTTTGGAACAAGTGCAGAAGGTGTTTCTTATGCCATTATTCTTTCTAATTTATTAGTACCTTTAATTGATAAACTCACATTAAAAGGTGGTGTTGTCAAATGAAAAAAATAATAAAAGATATTTTAATTTTATGTGTGATTACTATTATTTGTGGAGGGCTTCTTGGTTATGTTTATCAAATAACAAAGAACCCTATTCAACACCAATTACAACAAAGTAAGCAAGATGCTTATTTAAAAGTGATGAAAGAAGCAACTTCTTTTAAAACTTATAAAGAAAATGATATCAAAAAATTATCTAAAAAGCTTAAAGGGGATTATGGTAAAAACGGTCTTGAAATAGAAAATGCTTTAAAAGCATATCATCAAAAACAAACTATCGGTTATATTATTCAAGTTGTTGATCATGATGGTTTTGGTGGAGATATTGAAATCATTGTTGGTATCAACCTTCAAAAAGAAATTACAGGAGTTGAAATTTTATCAATTGATGAAACAGTAGGACTTGGAATGAATGCTAAAAATGAAAAGTTTAGAAATCAGTATGTAGGGAAAAAAGTAGATCATTTCCAAGTCGTTAAAAATGGTAAACAAAATGAAGATGAAGTAGATTCTTTATCAGGAGCAACCATTACTTCTAAAGCAATGACAAATGGAATCAATGGAGCCTTAGATTTTTATGATTTATTGAAAGGAAGATGAAAATATGAAGAAGTATTTAAAACCTTTATATAATGGAATCATTAAAGAAAATCCTACCTTTGTATTAATGCTTGGTATGTGCCCAACTCTTGCGGTTACAACCTCAGCTACTAATGGTATGGGAATGGGACTTACAACTATGACTGTTTTAATTATGTCTAATTTTGTTATTTCATTACTTAGAAAAATAATTCCTAGTCGTATGAGAATACCTGCTTATATAGTGATTGTAGCATCACTTGTAACAGTTGTTCAATTACTACTTCAAGCATATATTCCTTCATTATATGATACATTAGGTATTTATATTCCTTTAATTGTTGTTAATTGCATTATTTTAGGAAGAGCAGAAGCTTTTGCTTCTAAAAATAATCCGCTTCTTTCTATAATGGATGGATTAGGAATGGGGTTAGGTTTTACTCTCGCATTAACCTCAATAGGTTTAGTAAGAGAAATTTTAGGTTCTGGAACAGCATTTTCAATGACTTTACCTATTTCCTTTGAACCAATTACTATTTTTGTAATGGCACCAGGAGCATTCTTTATCTTAGCTTTATTAACAGCTATTCAAAATAAATTAAAGCTACCTAGTGCAACAAATGTACAAAATTCATCTTTAAAATGTGGAGGGGATTGTTTACATTGTCATGGTAGTCAATGCCAAATTAATAAATCCTTGTTAAAGGAGGATCATAAAAAATGAAAACACTTATACTAACACTCATTAGTGTATCTTTAGTTAATAATGTTGTTTTATCACAATTTTTAGGATTATGTCCATTTTTAGGCGTTTCTAAACAAACAAAAACAGCTCTTTCGATGGGTGGTGCAGTTATTTTTGTTATTACGATTGCTTCTGCAGTTACTCACGTTTTATATCGTTTACTTGTTTTATTACATGTAGAATACTTAGAAACAGTAACTTTTATTCTTATTATTGCTGCTTTAGTACAACTTGTTGAATTGTTTTTAAAAAAATACTCAACAGCTTTATATAATGCATTAGGTGTTTACTTACCATTGATTACAACGAATTGTGCAGTTTTAGGTGTTGCTTTAACAAATGTACAAAATCATTATAATTTTATTACAAGTGTTGTTGCTGGATTTGGAACAGCTTTAGGATTTACAATTTCTATTACAATATTAGCTGGTATAAGAGAAAGAATTGCTGATAATGATATTCCTCATGTACTTCAAGGTTCACCCATTGTTTTAATTACTGCCGGTCTTATGGCAATTGCATTTATTGGCTTTTCAGGATTAATTTAGGAGGAATGCATATGATTATTTCAATTCTTGTTGTAGGAATAATAGGTTTACTGATTGGAATTTTACTTTCGCTAGCAAGTATAAAATTTGAAGTGAAAGTGGATGAAAATGAAGAAAAAATAAGGGCAGTTCTTCCAGGTAATAATTGTGGTGCTTGTGGTTATCCTGGATGTGATGGCCTTGCATGTGCAATTGCTAAAAAAGAAGCACCCATCAATCAATGTCCTGTTGGGGGCGAAGAAGTTGCTAAAAAAATAGGTGAAATCATGCATCTAGAAGTAGAAAACCATGTACATTTAGTAGCTTATGTAAAATGTAAAGGGACTTGTGATCAAATTCAAACACAATATCAATATGATGGTATTCATGATTGTTTAAGTGTCGCCATTGTTCCTGGTAGTGGTGATAAAAAGTGTCGTTTTAGTTGTATTGGGTATGGAAGTTGTGTTAAAGCTTGTGCTTTTGATGCTATTCATATTATTGATGGTATTGCTCAAGTAGATCAGGATAAATGTAAATCATGTCAAAAATGTATGGATGTTTGTCCACAACATCTTATTGAAATGGTACCTTATGAAGCAAATAGTCATGTTAGATGCAATAGTCATGATAAAGGAGCTATTGTTAATAAAAATTGTAAAGCAGGATGTCTTGGATGTATGCTATGTACAAAGGTATGTCCAACTCAAGCAATTACAGTAGATGATTTTTTAGCACATATCGATTATACAAAATGTATTCATTGTGGAAAATGTAAAGAAAAATGTCCTAGAAAGATTATTGAATAAAAACTCCAAAAAGGAGTTTTTAATTTGAAAGATATTTTTTAAAATTTTTACTATAGCTTATTTGATTATGATCATCAATAAAACATCCTGAAACGTTTTTTATTGAATTGAGTAATGCTAATCCTTTTTCTTTACCTAAAGCAAAACAAACCGTACTTAAAGCATCTCCTTGTAAAGAACTTTTAGATACAATAGTAACAGAAGATAAATCATTATCATAACAATATCCAGTTGAGGGATTTAAAATATGATGATATTTTTTTGAATTAATTTCAATATATCTTTGATACGTACCACTTGTTACAATCGATAAATTATTAATATTTAAACTAAGTATTGAATGATTTGTATTTTGAGGATCAGTAATGCCTATAGAAAATGGATTATTATTTTTTTGACCAACACATAAAATATTACCACCTAAATTAATTAAAGCACTGTTAACCTTATTTTTTAATAGATAACTTTTAATTTGATCAGCAATATATCCTTTAGCTATTGCACCTAAATCTATCATTGTTTGTTCATTTAAAAAGCGTATTTTTTGATTATCTAAGATAATATTTTGATAAGATATATCATTTAAATGAGCTTTAATTTGTTGATCATCAGGAAGTTTATTTTCTTTAAAGTTCCATAATGAAGAAACAGAACCAATGGTTATATCAAAAGCACCTTGAGAAAGTTGACTATAATAAAGACCTTCTTTAATGACTTTAAAAAGTTCTTTAGAAAGAGGTTGTTCATCTAATTTGTGATGAGCATGATTGATTTTATAGAGTTCACTTTCTTTATTATTCGCTGAAAAGACAAGTTCATACTTCTTGCATAAATTGAAACAGTTATTTAAAATATTTTTAGAGGATGAATCATACAAAGTAATTTGTACAATTGTATCTAAACAAAATTCTTTATGAGATAGCGGTGTTGTTTTTTGACAACCACATAATAAAAATGAAAAAATAATGATAGAAATAAGTATTTTTTTCATATAGACCACCTTTATCTTATTATATCATGGAGTGAAAAAATGAAAAATAAAACATTAAGAAATGATTTGATTGTTATTGTTATTTTATTTTTAATCATTGAAGGATTGTTTTTCTTTAAATCAAGAAAACAAGGTCAATTAATAGAAATAACAAAAGATAATCAAATATATGGTTATTATTCTTTAAATGAAGATCAAATCATAAAAATAGATCAAGAAAATACAATTCAAATAAAAAATCAAAAAGTAAAAATGATACAAGCTACTTGTCCAGATCATTTATGTATTAAACAAGGAACAATTGATAAAAAAGGATCAACAATTGTTTGTTTACCACATCATTTAATAATAGAAATAAAAGAAGGAAAAGAGGAAGTACAAGATGGAAAAGTCTATTAGAAAATTATGCTATCTTTCTTTGTTTTGTGCAATTGCAATTGTTTTAAGTTATATTGAAACACTATTTCCTTTTTATCTAGGAATTCCAGGAGCTAAGATAGGTCTTGCTAATGTTGTTACCCTTACGTTGCTTTTATGTTTTGGTTTTAAAGAAGCTTTAATTGTTTTATTACTTAGAATTATGATTGTAGCTATGGCTTTTACAAATCTTTATACGTTTCTTTATAGTTTAGCAGGTGGTATTTTATCATTATTCATAATGTTTATATTTAATAAAACAAAGCTATTTTCACATCTTATTATTTCAATTATGGGTGGTGTATTTCATAATATTGGACAACTACTCGTTGCTATGTGTTTCTTTAATTCTTCTGTATTTATTTATTATTTACCCTATTTAATGTTATTTGGTATTTTATCAGGGATAGGTATCGGAATGATAGGTGAACTAATCTACTTAAAAATAGGTCAAAGAATTACCAAAATGGGGTGAAAATCATGTCAATTATTCAAAAATTAGAAACAATACATTTATCAACTTCCCAAAAAGAAGTAGCAAACTTTATGCTTGATAAGAAATTAGAAATTGAAAAAATGACGATCAATGAGTTAGCACACTTTACTTATACATCACCAGCCACGATTATTCGACTAGCAAAAAAATTAGGTTATGATGGATATGAATCATTAAAAAAAGATTTTTTAGAAGAACAAAAATATATTCTTACACATTTTAATAATATAGATCCTAATTATCCATTTAATAAAAAAGATACAATACAAACAATTTCTTCTAAAATGACACAACTTTTAAAAGAAACAGCCCAAGATACTTTATCATTAATGAAACATGATGATTTACAAAAAGCAGTTGCTATTTTAAAAAAAGCGAATGTTATACATTTATCAGCGATATCTTATTCATTATTACTTGGACAGACATTTCAACTTAATATGAATCGTTTAGGAAAACTTGTTAATATTTGTTCAATTAATGGAGAAGAATTATTTATGAATCATTTGATTCATAAAGAGGATTGTCTTTTAATGATATCTTATTCTGGTCAAATTGAACAAATGATTCAATTAGCACGGTTAGCTAAAAGAAAAAATGTACCAATTATTGTTATTACTTCAGTAGGAAATAATGAATTAAAAAAATATGGAGATGTTGTTTTAAATATTTCTACAAGAGAAAAACTATATTCTAAAATAGGAGGTTTTGTTAATGAAAATAGCATAAAACTTATTTTAGATATTTTATATGCTTGTTATTTTGAACTTGATTATGATGATTCATTAAATAAAAGAATAACGATTTCAAAAGAAAGTGAAACAACAAGATTTGCATCATTAAAGGTTATGAAAGAAGGAGAATAAAGATGAGGTTAAGAAGAAAAATAATGCTTATTTTTTTAATTATTTCCATTTTACCTTTATCATTATTTGGTTTGTTTTCTGTATATGAAACAAATAAAAAAATTAATTCTATGACTGATTGTAATTTAAAAGCGATTAGTGAAAATCAAATTGCGAATATTGAAAACTTTGCTAAAGATAGAAAAAGTGAAATGGAAATGATTGCTCATTATGATTTAACTGCAGATGCTATTGATCATCTAGCAAATGAAGAAATGGAAGATCGTAACTATTTAGATAATTTTTTAAGTGAAAGGAAGAAATATGGTACTTATGTGGCCAGTATTTCTGTTATGAATAGGGATTTTCAAGTTGTTGGTTCAAGTTAAAAATATGAAATTAGAGAATTAAGTCAATTAAAAAATATTGATAAAAAATTTCATACAGGTCAATTTATTATGGGAAATGTATATGAAAGAGTTACTGATAATGGGAATAAAAAACTTGTACCAGCTTATATTGGAATTTATAAAAATGATGAGTTGATTGGTTATATTGCTGAAGAATTGGATACAGCATATTTTGATGAATTACGTTTAAGTATGGATTCTTTAGCATCAGGAACATTTTATCTTTTAGATGGTCAAGGAGCTATTATTACAGCAGGTGATACAAGATAAAAAGAAAGTATTCATCATTTTGTAACAACGGATAAAGAAAGAGAAGATTTTCAAACTAAATGGGAAGCAATAGATCATAATAAGCACCCAACTGGAGAAATAAGATATCGATATTTAGGAGATGATTATATTACTTATTATTCTAATTTGGAAAATACAAATTGGTCAATTAGAGTAACAGAAAACTATTCATCTCAAAAAGAAAGTATTCAATCTTTTAGAATATATTATTTATTGGTCTTTATTTTATTAGTTATAGGAGCGATATTGATTCAAAGTTTCTTTGCTCAACAGATAACTTTTCCTATTCAAAAAGCAATACAAGTTTTTGAACAAATCAAACGTACACAAGATTATTCAATTAGATTAGAAATCAATCAAAAAGATGAATTTAGTAAATTTGCTATAAGTATTAATGAATGATTAGATTACATAGAAAAAGAAAAAAATCGAGATCAAGAAAGACAAAAAAATATTGCAAGCTCAAGCAGAAAAAGATTCTTTAACAAGTATAAAGAATAAAAAAACAATTGAAAATACAATTTTAGAAATGGTAGAAATGTCTAAAGAAAAAGATGAACAAATTACTTTAGGGTTTTTAGATATTGATCATTTTAAAGATTTTAATACTTATTTTGGACATCAAGTTGGAGATAAGGTACTTCAATTTGTATCGGCTGTTTTAAAAGAACAACTTAAAGGTGAAATAGGGCGTGTGGGTGGAGATGAATTTATTTTTTGTTTTGTTGGTAAAAAGAGAAAAGATGAAATTGAAAAAGAGATGAATAGACTTCTTCAATTATTAAAAAGTGGTTTTTATGATAAGAATAGTCAACAAACTATCTCAGTATCTTGCAGTATAGGTATTGCTATTATGAAAGGTAAGGATGCAGATTATACAGAATTAATTCGTTTAGGAGATAAGTCTATGTATGAAGCAAAGGATGCAGGAAGAAACTCTTTCATTATTAATGAATTGGATTAAAAGGCGCTCTAAATAATAGGGTGCTTTAACAAAAATCGCTCTAAATTATCGAGGGGG
>OGJJ01000131.1_pt1 | contig 68165 bp, 57 predicted proteins | sample 1572081 | NCBI WGS metagenome assembly OGJJ01 (sample SAMEA2582122, study PRJEB24529) | metagenome | biome: Human gut stool | place: China | collected 2011
CTGACGATACAAAAATTTATTATTTTTTATTGTCCTCTTGACGGGGAGCATACCACTGTAGATTTGGCGAAAGGGGGAGTTTTAATGTTAATATATATAATAGAAGTTGTAGGAGTAGTATTTTTCTGTATATTAAAAGAAACATGAGCTACATTGGAAACAGAACTACAGTTGTTACTTGTGCGCTCTCAAAAACTCCAAGATGAGATGGTGATAAAACAAACGGATTTTGGACAAGAAGCTTTGCATAAATTAAGTTGCCGTATATAGCTTGCAATATTGCAAAAGAACTACATGTATAAAAAAGAATTAGATGTTCTAGATAGTTGTTGAAATCAATAAAAACGAATTTATTGAAATAAGGCATATTACTTTGGAAAAGGTGTAATGTTCAGAAATAATACTTATATTCGGACTCGACACATTATCTTAAGAGTGTTATACTGTAGCAGAATGACTAGGAAGGAAATGAAAATGAAGAAAAAAATAGAAAAGATTATTAATAAAGAAACTATACTATATATTTTCTTTGGCGTTTGGACAACTATTGTAAATTTTGGCTCCTTTGTAATTTTTGAAAAAATTTTTGGAAGTGAATATTATTTAATTGCAAACGTAGGTTCTTTTGTATGTGCTACGTTATTCGCGTTTATAACAAATAAATATTTTGTGTTTGAAAGTCATAGCTGGGAAATAAGAGTATGGGTAAAAGAAATGATTTCATTTGTTATGTCTAGAATAGTTACATTCTTGATTATTGAAGAATTTGGATTATTCTTTTTGGTATCTATTTGTAGAATGGGAAGTTTGAAATTCGGAATGATAGATGGAAAATTGGCCGCAAAAATAATTTTAGCATTTATTGCAGTATTGGCTAATTACATATTAGGTAAATTTTTAGTCTTTAAAAATAATAAAAAATAAATATTTTAGGATGGGGGTACTTATGAAAAAACTTATTATTATACCAGCTTATAACGAAGAAGAAAATATTGAACGTACAATTAGAATGATTGAAAAGGGAACAAATGATTTTGATTATGTGATTATTAATGATTGCTCTAAAGATAATACGAAAAAGATTTGTGAAAAAAATCATTTTAATTATGTGGATTTACCTATCAATTTGGGGATTGGTGGGGCTGTTCAAACAGGATATAAATATGCATTGAATAATGGATATGATCTGGCAGTTCAAGTTGATGGAGATGGTCAGCATGATCCGCAATTTTTAGAAGAAATGGCAGAATATTTAGTGGAAAATAAATTGGATATGGTTATTGGATCTAGATTTATAAATAAAGAAGGGTTTCAGTCATCTGGAGTAAGACGTTTAGGAATTAAATATTTTACGGGATTAATAAAGGTACTTACAGGCAAGAAAATAACAGATCCCACTTCTGGATTACGTATGATTAACAAGGATATAATAGAGATGTTTGCGTCTGATTATCCAAAAGATTATCCGGAACCAGAAAGTATTGTTGCTATCTTACGAAGAAAAAAGAAAGTTAAAGAAATTCCTGTCATTATGAAAGAACGAAGTGGAGGAGTTTCTTCTATTTCGGCAGGAAAATCAATTTATTATATGATAAAGGTGACTTTGGCGATATTAATTGAAAGTATAAGAAAAGGAGAAAAAAAATAATGACAATGAATATAAAGGCTCAAATTATCATTTCTATAATTATAATTTTGGGAATAGTATATATTATTAATATGGTAAGAAAAAAGGCTTTGGAATTAAGATATTCATTGACATGGTTAGGTGTTGGAATATGTATACTTATTTTGACGCTTTTTCCACAAATTATGAATAAAATTTCAGCGATTATGGGAATTGCTTCACCAATGAATATGTTGTTTTTTCTGGGATTTTGTTTCTCTTTAACAATAATTTTTTCGTTAACTATATCAGCATCAAAAATGTCGATACAAATAAAAGATTTAACTCAAGAAATTGCTTTGTATAAAAAAGAGCAGAATGAAAAAGTAGATGAAATAGAAAAAAAATAAATTGTTGGTATTGGGAGAGTTATGTTAAAAGAAAAGATATATTTGGAAGAAAATAAACATGTAAAAATTAATGCAATTATAGGAATTGTTAGTTTTTGGGTTCTCATGTTTATTGTTTTTTGGAGTTATAAACAACCTGAAAATGAAAAAAATCAGATTATAATAAGTATTGTCGTAGTAATAATATTAACAATATTGCTAATATTGTTTTCGTTTATAAAAATAAAGTTTCATAGATGGGTTTTTGTGTTTTTAATATTTGCGGGTATTTTATCGCTGCTTATACAACCGGTGTTGAATATTCCAGATGAAGCGGCTCATTTTGCAAGAGCGGAAATGATATCTGAGGGTCATATTATAGTCGGACAAAAAGATAAAGAATTTCCATCTATTCAATCGGTTAATGACTTGCAACATTTTGGAAAGACGGCATTTACAAAAACAGATTTAAAAAATAAAAAAATTAATTATACTCCAACAACGGTCAAACATGTAGCTTCGACGAATTTGTCGTTTTTATATTTACCACAGACTGTAGGAATATTACTTGCAAAAGTTTTACATATGGATGTGATATGGCTTTTGTGGTTTGGACGTATCATGAATTTGTTGTGTTATGGAATTATTGTGGCAAGCGCAGTGAAAATTGCACCAAAATGGAAATTTGTCCTTTTCTTTATGGCAAGCTTACCTATGTCGATTCAGCAGGCAGCTTCTTTTAGTCCGGATGCTATTATTAACGGATTGAGCATTTTGACTATAGGATATTTTATTTATTTATATGATAAGAAAACAATAACAATAAGAGAGTATTGTATTTTTGAAATGCTTTGTATATTAATTCCATTAGCAAAGATTACAAATATTTTTATTGTTGGATTGAATTTATTATTACCAATGGAAAATATGGAAAAGAAAAAAAGACTGTTAATTAAATGGGGAGCATTGGCCGTTGTGATAATAGTTGGTGGTGGATATTATTTGTATACTACAAAATTCTCTGTGAATATGGAACAATATGCGTATTTAAAAGCTATGCATGTTAATTCAACAAAACAAATGGAATACATATTGAACCATACGAGCAAATGGGGAAGAGCATTTGTGTTATGTCTTATAAATCAATTTAGCAATACGTTAGGAATGTTGAGTAGTTTTGGATGGCTGGATTATGGTTATCCGATAATAGGTGTAATAGGGACTGTTGGATTTGCAAAAGTTTGTTTTCAAGAAGAAAGTATTGGCTTAAAAAAAATGGACAGATTTCTTATTTCACTTATGGGAGCGGGAATATATACTTTTTCGTGTTTAGCACTTTACTTAAGTTGGACGACGGTTAAATCGAAAGAAATATCTGGAATGCAAGGAAGATATCTGATTCCAATGATTTTGCTGTTGTCACTGTTAGGTGGAATAAGAGATAGCAAAAAAAATAAAGAAAACTATGTTGTAGATATTACGATTAGTGTAGTTATGATAGGAATGATGTTAATTGTAACTGCTATTAGATATTATTAGAAAAAGTAATAATAAACCGATTTGAAATAGGCAGAGGATAACAGGCAGATATATAATAAGATTGTGAACAGTAAAAGAATATGCTACAATGAAAATTGTAGCATATTTTTTATGTTTTTTAATAGTAAATGAAGGAGAAAATGGAAAATGAATTATAAGTACCATATTGATACCAAAATATATAGAATAGAGCCGTATGAAAATTATGTACGTATAACAGGATGGGGATTTGATGTAAATAATCAAAATGTAAGTTTTGTAGTAAAAATGAATGGAGAAAACGTTGAATATGAAATGAAAAGTATAAAACGTTTAGATGTAGAAAAGAAATATTCGAGAAAATACAATGTCCCAGTAAAGAGCGGTTTTAATATAAAGGCATGTTGGCCAAAAGATAGGGAAGAATTAGAAAAACTTGAATTGTTTGTAAAAAGTGGAGAGAAAATCAACAAAATATGTAGCCTTAATAAAAAAGAAATTGATAAGATAAAAGATGATAGTACAATAGCGTATAATTTAGATTATGTAAGAATAAATAATGCAAAAATTTTGGTCGGAGGATGGACTATTTCTGATTGGGGAACCGACTATGTGAAAATTAGCATTTTGGATGAGAACAAAAAAGAAATTATTGATGATGTAAAATTGACCAGAATGTCAAGAAAAGATCTGGTAGAAGTTGGTTTTGTAGAAGAAAAAGATATTGAATGCGGATTTACAATTGAATTTCCATATGAAGAAGAAAAAACATATTATTTATCAATCGCGGATAAAAAGAAGAGAAAAAGAATTGAATTAAAACCGGAAGTTATCCGCAGAAACAATAAAGTTGAAGCACGTAGAGGCTTTGCAAAACAGTTAGTAAAATGTATTAATAAGAAGAATATAGAAAAAGGAATTAATCATATCAGAAAACATGGTGTAAAAGGACTGAAGGAATATATTGTAAGTCGTGTAAATGCATCTGCAATGCCGTACGGTGAATGGTTTGAATTAAATAAACCAACAAAAGAAGAACTTGAAAAGCAGAAAAAAGTTGAATTCGAATTCGAACCAAAGATTAGTATTATTGTTCCGACATACAAAACACCGATTAATTTCCTGAGAGAAATGATAGATTCTGTTGTTGATCAGACATATAGCAATTGGGAGTTATGTATTGCTGACGGAAGCGAAGGCGATGCTGCAGTAGAAGCTGAGTTGGAAAAATATGCAAAACAGGATGACAGAATTAAATATATATTACTGGAAAAAAATGAAGGAATTTCAGGAAATACGAATGCAGCATTAGAACTGGCAACAGGTGAGTATGTAGGATTGTTTGATCATGATGATATTCTTGCGCCGAATGCTTTATATGAAGTGGTGAAAGCATTACAGGAAAAAGAATACGACATCTTATATACAGATGAAGATAAGATTACCGGGGATGGTAAAGAACATAATGACCCGAATTTTAAGCCTGATTTTAGTATGGATTTATTCTGTTCGCATAACTATATTACTCATTTCTTTGTTGTGAAAACAAATATTATTAAAGAAATTGGTGGATTTAGACCAGAATATGACGGATCACAGGATTATGATCTGATGTTCAGATGTATTGAAAGTGCAGACAGCATTAAACATATTCCGATGATATTATATCATTGGAGAATACATATGAATTCTGTTGCTGGTGATCCGGCAAGTAAAATGTATGCTTATGATGCCGGAAAAAGAGCAATTGAAGATCACTTTAAACGTATAGGTGTAAAAGCAAAAGTAGAACACACAGGACTTTGGGGAATGTATCATGTGATTTATGAGACTCCGGGTAATCCACTTGTTTCGATTATTATTCCGAATAAAGATCATACAGATGATTTAGATAAGTGTGTAAAATCAATTATAAATAAAAGTGAATATAAAAATATTGAATTTATCATCGTTGAAAATAACAGTACAGAAGATAAAACTTTTGCATATTATGAGAAACTTCAGAAAGAATATGAGAATGTAAAAATAGTCAAATGGGAAGAGGGATTCAATTATTCTGCTATTAACAATTATGGTGTGAGCTTTGCAAAAGGAGAATATTTACTCTTCTTAAATAATGATACAGAGATGATTACCCCAACAGCCATCAATGAATTATTGGGATGCTGTATGAGAGAAGATGTCGGTGTTGTTGGTGCAAAACTGTTATATTCGGATGATACAGTACAGCATGCCGGTGTTGTAGTAGGATTCGGTGGATATGCAGGACATGTAAATATAGGAATCCGAAGAGATGATTATGGATATATGGTCAGAGCGCAGATCAACTGTAATTATAGCGCTGTTACAGCAGCTTGTATGATTACTAAAAAAGAACTGTTTGAGCAGGTTGGTGGATTCGATGAACAATTTGTTGTTGCATGTAATGATGTGGACTACTGTCTGAAAGTAAGAGAAACTGGAAAGTGGGTTGTATTTAATGCATTTTCAGAGTGGTATCATTATGAATCGAAATCAAGAGGATATGAAGATACACCGGAAAAATTAAAGCGTTTTGAAGGTGAAGTTGCAAAATTCCAGAAGAAATGGCCGGAAATATTAAAAAAAGGAGATCCGTTCTACAATCCAAATTTCCCAATTGATAAGGCTCCGTTCACGTTAGGATAAAAAAGCGAGGGAAAAAGATGAAAAGAAAAATAGCAGTTTTCTTATCTGCACTTATGCTTTGGTCAACTGTTGCGGGAAGTGTTAACGTAGCAGCTGCAGAGGTGCAGGAGAACAGTAATACAACAGTAGAAACTCAAAATGATAATGAAGATATAAACACAATATCACAGGATGATTCGGGTGTTAATTATGAAAATGAGAATAGTGATACACAGAATCAAGTTGGTAATGTAGAAGAAAATAGCACCTTAACAGATAATTCAAACGAAGAACAGCCGGTTATTAATTATCTGGCAGTAGATCAGGGATATCTGCAAAGTCCGGGGGAACAGCAGGTAGTTGTGTCGTTTGGAAAAGGAACAGAAAATATTGAACAGCCACGATTAAGCTTTCAAAAAAGTGATGGAACTGTAACAGAATTTGCATTTGGGAAAAAAGATGCAGAGTTGTTCCTGTTTTCATATGATTTTTCTGCCGAAGAAAAAGGTGTTTACAGTGCAAAGACATTTACGTATATTCTGAATGGTGTAGAGAACTCTGTTGATTTAGAAGCAATAGGTGTTAATGCAAAGTTTGGTGTAGATGAAGTGTATGAAGGCTATGAAGCTGGAAACAGTGACACAAATGCGGAACAGGCAGTAGAAGCATCGGTAGTTGATGTAGAGTCTGGAAAGTTAGTTTCTGCATCAACAGATATTGCATCAACATTGAGTGAAACGGAGTCAGCAATTTCAGCGGAAAGTCTGGAAGGAAGGACTGTAAGAAGCCGGAATAAAGTTGTAGTATTGGATCCGGGACATGGCGGAAGTGACGGTGGTGCCGCTGCTAATGGTCTGGTTGAGAAAAATCTTACTTTGAAAATTGCACAGTATTGTAAAGAAGAACTGGAAAAATATTCAGGCGTTACGGTATATATGACAAGAAGTACAGACGTTGCGGTAGGACTGGAAGAACGTGTACAGATGGCAAAAAACTGGGGAGCGGATGTATTTGTAAGTATTCATATGAATTCGGCAAGCCCGGCGGCAACAGGAGCTGAGGTATGGTATCCGAATAGTAGCTATAATTCGGAAATACATAACAATGGACAGAAGTTGGCTTCAGATATTGAAAATGAACTTGTTAGCTTGGGATTGGCAAACAGAGGTGTAAAAATACGAAATTCTGAAAGTGGTTCGAAATATTCAGATGGAAGTATTGCTGATTATTATAGCGTTATACGAAATAGTAAATTAGCAGGTTTCCCTGGAATTATTGTGGAACATGCGTTTTTAACAAATTCTGCAGATGCAGAAAAGTTGAAGCAGGAAAGCTTTATTAAGAAAGTGGGAATTGCTGATGCTACAGGAATTGCAAAGTATTTTAATTTGTCAAAAGAAGAGGATTCTGGTAAATTTACAGCATCAGTTATAAAGAAAAATGATTTTGCAAGAACATTTACGGTAAAGATAAATGGAAAGCTTTCAGATGGTGAAAGTTACAGAGTTGCTGTTTGGTCAAATAAAAACGGTCAAGATCCAAATAATTTATGGACTATAGTTAATAAGCAATCAGGAAATGATGTAGAGATTAATTATAATACCACTAATTACAAAAATGCAGATGGAATATACAATATACACATTTATAAATGTGATAAGAATGAAAAAGTAACCTGTGTACAAACAATGACCTGTAATATGTACAATAGTAGTGCAAATTGTAAAGTTCAGGATACAACAGGAGAAGAAAAAAACTTTAAGGCTTCTGCGAAAATTACAAATGTTCCAGATACGTTAAATCGAATTCAGTTTGCTGTATGGAGTGATCAAAACGGACAGGATGATTTGAACTGGTATACAGGAACAAAAAGTGGAAATGTCTGGTCAACCAATATTGCTGTAAAGAATTATAAAAGATATGGAAAATATAATGTACATGCTTATGCAGTACTGAACGATGGAACAAGTGTATTCTTAAAAGCAATGTCATTTAATGTTACGAAACCAACAGCGAAGCTTACGGTGGAAAAACAAAATGGTTCAAATGGAACAGCAGAAGTAACAATAAGTAATATCCAAAGTAAATCAGGAATAAATTCAGTGTTGGTTCCGGTATGGAGTCAGGGAAATCAAAGTGATTTGGTATGGTATACGGCTCAAAAACAGTCAAATGGAAGCTATAAGATTACAATTGATATGGGAAATCATAATTATAATGAAGGAACCTATCGAATTGCATGCTATATTGTAGACGGAAATGGAATTCAGACGGGAATTGCTTCTACTACATGTGAGATGAAACTGCCAAATACATATTTAAATGTAAAAGATACAGCAGGAACAGAAAAGGAATTTCAGGTTACCTTGGGTAATGCATCGGCGTATGGAAATATTCGTCAGGTACAGTTTGCAGTATGGAGCGTACAGGGAGGACAGGATGATCTGATCTGGTACGGAGCAGAGAAAAAGAATGCCGGTACATGGACAAAGACAGTGAAGATCAAGGATCACAAAACACTTGGAACGTATAATGTACATGCATATATTACATTGGCAAACGGAAGTGTGAAGACAAAGACAACAACTTTCAATGTAAGCCGGCCGACAGCAAAATTGACGGTAGGTACACAGGATAAGGAAAAAGGAACAACAGAAGTAACCGTAAGTAATATTCAAAGTAAATCAGGAATAAGTGCAGTATTGATTCCGGTATGGAGCCAGGGAAATCAAAGTGATCTGGTATGGTATACGGCTCAAAAACAGTCAAATGGAACCTATAAGATAACAATTGATATGGGAAACCATAATTACAATGAAGGAACTTACCAAATTGCATGTTATATCGTAGATGGAAATGGAATTCAGACAGGAATCACATCAGGCAGCTGTCAGATGAAAGCACCGAATATATATCTGGAAGCAAAAGATGCAGCAGGAACAGAGAAAGAATTTCAAATAAGTCTGACAAATGCAGGAGTGTATGGAGATATCCGTCAGGTACAGTTTGCGGTATGGAGCGTACAGGGAGGACAGGATGATCTAATCTGGTACGGAGCAGAGAAAAAGAATGCCGGTACATGGACAAAGACAGTGAAGATCAAGGATCACAAAACACTTGGAACGTATAATGTACATGCATATATTACATTGGCAAACGGAAGTGTGAAGACGAAAACAACGACCTTCAATGTAAGTAGGCCAACAGCGGGAATCAGTGTGTCTGAATATAACGAGAGCAGTGGAAACTTCAATGTAACGATAAATAATATTAAGTCAGTATCTGGTGTAGAGGCTGTGATGGTTCCTGTTTGGTGTGCAAGTGACCAAAGTGATTTGGTATGGTATCAGGCAACAAAAATTAATAGTACAACATACAAAGCTACTGTGAATATAGCAAATCATAAAAAGCATGCGGGAACATATAAAATAAATGTTTATTTGGAAACTGGAAACGGAATGCAAGTAGGAATTGGTGGCTGCACGCAGGAAATAAAAAATACAGGATTATATACAATAATGGGACATTCGGATGTAACGATTGCTCAGATGGTTACATATTATAAAAAGAATAATCTGACATATGATCAGTATTCGGGTCGCTTAAGTCAATATAATGGAGTATTGGCAAAAGGAGGAGCTGCTAATATAGAAACCTATTGTACAATTTTTAAGCAAGAAGCAGAAGCAGAAGGTGTTCGTGTAGAGGTTGCATTTGCACAGGCTATGCTAGAAACCGGATTTTTAAAATTTGGTGGGGACGTAAAACCTAATCAGTATAATTTTGCCGGCATAGGTGCAACAGGAGGTGTTCCGGGAAACGAATTCAGTGATGTACGCGAAGGAATTAGAGCACAGATACAGCATTTGAAATGTTACGCAAGTGATGTAGCATTGAATAACCCATGTGTTGATCCACGATGGGGGAGTTGGTTGAGAAATAAGGCGCCTTATGTACAATGGTTAAGTAAAGCGAACAATCCATATGGAATAGGTTGGGCTACAGATGCGGGATATGCGGAGAAGTTATTGAATATGATAAAAAATTTAAAGACATGTTAAAAGAAATGTCTTGTAAAATGCAAGTAAAGCATTTTACAAGACATTTTTTGTTTTCAAACATGGAAAAAGATGATATGATTATTTTATAAAATCTGAAAATATTTTTATTCAGCAAATATTTTTAGAATTCGAGGAATGAAAGGTGAAAAAGAGGTGGCTGTATGAAAAAAAGATTGATTGCTATTGCAAGCTTAATGTTTTGCTTGGCAGTTGGAACTGTAGTTAGTTATGCTGATGCACCTGATGATGAAAAAGGACAGGTAGTTGTTGGCGAAAGTGTGACAGATGAGGATATTGGTTATGTGCAGAAGCAAGAACAGATAACAGCGAATGATGGATTACAGGAACAGGAAACTGTACAAGTGGATAAGGCTGCTATAACTGGCAAGGTGACGATAGAAGATATTGATGAAACGGATGGAACGTTTTCAATTATATTATCTGATTTACAGAATAAGGAAAAGATAAGCCAAGTGTTGATGGCTGTCTGGTGTGATACAAATGGGCAAGATGATTTGCAGTGGTTTATTGCAACAAAAAATGATAAAAATCAATATGTAGTAAGAGACAGTGTGGCTAATCATAAATATCAGTTAGAAAAATACAATGTGGGTGTGTATGCAATTAATACTGATGGTATGCAAATTGGTATTGCCGGAACATCTTTTGAGTTTGAAAAAAAGGATGTCGAAACTGAGATTAAACAAAATGCAAAAGACAGATTACAAATAGACATTAACGTGGATAATGTGAGAATACCGGGAGGCATTAAAAACGTATTAATACCTGTATGGAGTGATATAAATGGACAGGATGATTTGATTTGGTATACATCTAAAAAATTAGATGAAAATCATTATTCGTTAACTGTAGATATTCGTAATCATAAAGGATTGGGGAAATATAATGTTCACGTTTATGGAGAAACCAAAACGGGGAATTTAATTAAATTAGGAATGTCAGAATTTTTTGTCAATAATCCAGAGATTGGAACAATAAAAGTTGAGGATAAAAATCAGGAAAGTGGTACATTTTTAATAAGATTATCAGATATTAAAAATGCGGAATATATTGATAATATAATGGTTCCAGTATGGAGTGACGTGAATGGACAGGATGATCTAGTTTGGTATACGGCCAAGAAAATGTCGGATAGCGATGAATATGTGGTAGATGTGAACATAAAGAAACACAAATATTCTCTTGGAAAATATAATGTTGGTGTTTATATTACAGATGTGACGGGAAGACAATATGGTGTAAGCAGTCTGGAAACTGAAATGATGTTAAGACAGGGAAGCATAGACATCAAAGAAAAAGATGGATTAAATTATCTTGTGACCATAAAAGATTTTGAAGTTCCGGGTGGAGCGACAAGTGTTTTGGTTCCGATATGGAGTGAGGTCAATGGACAAGATGATTTGATTTGGTACACAGCTAAAAAGAATGCAAAAGATCAATATGAAATAAATTTGGATGTTTCTAAACATAAAGGTTTAGGCAAATATTGGATTAATGCGTATGCGGTTCAACCAAATGGAAATTTAATGGGGTTAGGAAATACTAATATTTCTGTTGAATCACCAGCATTGGGAAAAATGCAAGTAGAGTCAGATAAGGAAAGCGGTAAGTTAAAGATAACAGTTCCAGTTAATAAGAATGCCGGATTGATAAAGAATGTATTGATTCCAATTTGGTCTGATAAAAATCAGGGAAATTTGGTATGGTATACAGCCAAAAAGAATGCCAAAAATGAATATGTTGTGGAAACGAACATAAAGAATCATAAGTATCATAGTGGAATATACTGGATTGATGTATATATGACAGATATTACAGGAATGCTTACGGGAGTTGAGGGAACGCAGTGTGATATGTCGCCGGATTATGATAATCTTACAGCGAAAGATATAGACGGTTCTGAGAGTGTGTATCAATTGAATTTGAATAATCTGAAAGTTCCGGGAGGAGAAAAAGGAGTGCTTTTTGCCGTTTGGGGAAATGCAGGTGGACAGAATGATCTCAGATGGTACACGGCTGAAAATTTAGGAAAACATAATTATGGATTGAAAGTATCTATTACAAACCATAAAGAATTAGGAGCGTATAATGTTAATGCCTATTACATAACCCGGAATAATGAATTGCAGGGAATTGCAAGCACTACATTTAATGTTAGCCAGGCAACGAAGTGTGCAGGAATACAGGTTTCGGAAGTAAATGGAAACAAAGGAACTTTTAAAGTGACTGTTTCAGGTGTGTTTGCACCATCTAGTGTACAAACAGTGCAAATTCCTATGTGGTGTGCAGATAATCAGAGTGATATTGTTTGGTATACAGCAATAAAAGAAGCAGAAGGTATATATTCTGCTATAATGAATGTGAAGAACCATGCTTATCATTTTGGAAATTATAAGATAAATGTTTATGCAACTATGGGAAATGGTATTTTTTCGGGTGTAGGTGCAACTTCTCAAATAATTAATGCGGAGAATTATATATATAATAGATATGTAAGTGGAACGCAAAGAGAAATATGGCTTTTGGGAGCTGATGGAGAACAAGTACTTTTCCCTACATGGAGTGAAACAAACGGTCAGGATGATATCGTTTGGTATAGTGGTGTTAACAGAGGGAACGGTACATGGAGTGTTACTGTAGACAGTAATAATCACAAGCATGGTGGAAAATACAATACACATGCATATGTCGCAAAAAACGGTGTAAGAAGTGCAGTTGGTTCAACAAGCTACTCACTGGAAAGAATCCAGACAGCACAGCAGTTTATGAATGCAAAAGCAAATATGTATTCAAGCAGAACCCCATATTTGTTACTGGTAAACAGAAGTACACATAAAGTAGGAATCTATCAGGGATGGCAGGGAAACTGGCGTTGCATTCAGTATTGGGACTGTTCAGATGGAGCACCAAGTACACCAACTGTGGAAGGAACATTCCAGGTGGGAAGTAAAGGTTACTATTTTGATTCGGGTTCGGCGAGATGTTACTGGTATACACAGTTCAGAGGAAATTATTTGTTCCATTCAGTTTTGTACAATAAAAATGGAACATTAATGGATGGAAGACTTGGAATGCCACTTTCACATGGATGTGTCAGATTAAACATTAATAATGCAAAATGGATTTATGATACCATTCCAGCAGGAAGTACAGTGGTTGTATATCATTAATAATGAATATAGGTGGTTGATGAAATATATCAGCCGCCTATTATTTTTTGTTAGAATTATACAATTAATTATCAGAATATTGCTAATAGGTTGAGATTTAGAAAAGAATATGCTAAAATATATTGTCGTTTGTAAATAATGATTTTTGGAGGAGAATATGTCAAGATATATACAAAATTTTTTGAAATTCAGACCGCTCTTAAGTGAATTGGTTTCAAGAGATATAAAAATTAAATATCGAAGATCGGTTTTGGGTGTGCTGTGGACGTTATTAAATCCATTGCTTATGATGATTATTTTATCTGTAGTATTTTCAAACTTATTTAAATTTGATGTTGAAAACTTCCCACTGTATTTATTAAGTGGACAGATTGTATTTAATTTTTATAGTGAATCTACATCAAGCGCGATGTCTGCAATTACCGGAAATGCAGCATTAATCAAAAAGGTATATGTACCGAAATACTTATTTGTTATCTCTAGAGTATTTTCAAGCTTTATTAATCTGATGGCTTCATTTACGGCATTACTTCTGGTTATGATGGCTATGCGTTCGGAATTACACTGGACAGTAATGTTGTCGCCAATTCCGCTGATGTTATTAGTATTGTTCTCGTTAGGAGTTGGTATGATTTTATCAGCAGTCACAGTTAAGTTCAGAGATATTATGCATTTGTACTCTGTATTCCTGACAGCATTGACCTATCTGACACCTGTGATTTATCCAATGTCAATTTTGCCGGGATGGTTATATAAGATTGTTATGCTAAATCCATTGACAAATATTCTGATGATGTTCAGAGATGTAATGATCAATAACATGGTGTTCAGTATAGGCCAGCTGATTGTTGCAGTTGTGGAAACCGTTGTATTCTTGATTATTGGATTCTATGTATTCTATAGAAACCAAGATCAGTTTATTTTAAATATTTAGGAGTATGACATGGAGAAAGAATTAATTATTAAAGTAGATCATGTATCTATGAAATTTAATCTTGCATCTGAGAAGTTTGATAGTCTGAAAGAATATATTATAAAAAGTTTGAAAAAGCAAGTGTCATATAATGAATTCTGGGCATTAAAAGATGTGTCGTTTGAAGTATATCGTGGAGAGTCGTTAGGTCTGATCGGTTTAAACGGTAGTGGAAAAAGTACAATGTTAAAGACGATTGCAGGAGTATTGAAACCAACTAAGGGATCTGTAAGCGTGCTTGGAACGGTTGCACCGCTGATTGAATTAGGAGCAGGCTTCGATTTTGATTTGACTGCGAGAGAGAATATTTTCCTGAATGGAGCTCTGTTGGGATATTCAAGGGAAATGATGAATTCATATTATGACGAGATTGTGGAATTTTCGGAATTACAAAACTTTATGGATGTTCCGGTTAAGAATTTTTCATCAGGAATGGTATCTAGACTGGCGTTTGCGATTGCGACGATCGGAACACCGGATATCATGATTGTAGATGAAGTCCTTTCAGTAGGAGATTTTAGATTCCAGCAGAAATGCGAAGCGAGAATCAGAAGTATGATGGACAGAGGAACAACAATCCTTTTCGTCTCACACAGTATCGAACAGGTAGAATCGATATGCAATAAAGTTGTTTGGTTGGATCATGGAGTTTTAAAACGATTTGGGGATGCGGAGCCAATTTGCAATGAATATAAAAATTCATAAAGGAGACCAATAATGAAGAAAATAATGAAATGGGTTATTGGCATAGCTGTAATTATAATGTTTAGCTTTTTATATGCGCATATTGCCAAAACGCATATTTTGTATGATAACAGAGTAGATACCAGTAAATATATGGGTACCGGAGTGCTTTCGGGAAAAATTGAACAGAAATTTGTGTCGGAAGAGGACTATCTGGATGGAATAACAATCAAATGTTCCATACAAGGAACACCGGCAGATTCTACAGTAAAGATTTCGTTAAAGGATGATGAGACAGGTAAGATTGTAGCAAAATCTGAATTGAAATTAAAAGACATTAAAAATAGTAAGTTCAATGTTTTCAAATTTGACAGAATTTCAGAATGTAAAGGAAAGACATATACTCTGTATGTGGAAAATCCTGACGGAGATGTGGAGAAAACATTAGGAGTTGGTTTCTCTTACGAACCAAAGACAGAAAAAGGAACTGAACTTTTAATTAACGGTAATAATGTTGATGGTACATTGATTGCAAAAACAGTAACGAACCGTTTTGATATGGAGACATTTTGCGTAGTATTACTGTTTGTGTTATATATTGTATTTTTTGTTAAATTCTTATATAGATTGTTTAAATAGTTAAGATGCATATTCCTGACTTTTCATTGTGAAAAGTCAGGAATTATTTTATAATAGAAATATATAAGTCCAATAAATGGAAAAACATGGGGAGGTGTGGAAACATGAAGAAAAGAATATTTATAATTACGATATTAAGTATAGCAATGTTAACTGCATGTAATGAAAGCGGAAAAACAAATGACATTTCGAAAAATGGACAAGATAAAAAGCAGGCAGAAAAATTAGAAATAAATACGAAGAAGAATTCTGACAAAGAGGAAGAAGCAAAAGAAGAAAAAGAAACGCAGGATAATGATAACACAAATGAAAGTGACGAAAATAAAGAATCAAAATCAGAAACGGAAATAAAAAAAGAAGTTACGATTAGTGTGTTTTATAGTAATGATGATGCAACTGCTTTTACTGCGGATATGGTAAAAATAAAAGAGCTTACACCGGAAAATGTATTGAATGCTTTAGCGGATAAAGGGGTAATAGATAAAGGTATAAAGATTAATAAATTTGAAGTATCGGAAGTTGACGGAATGCAGAGTATAGACATTGATTTCGATCAAAAATTTAAAGAGTATATTATGTCGTGTGGTTCTACGCAGGAGTATTATGTTGTTGGTGGAATCTGCAATACTTTTATAAAAGCATATCGGGCGGATAGAATAAAAATTACTGTTGATGGAAATTGCTTAGAGACGGGGCATAATGATTATCCGGATTATATGTTTGAATTTTAAAAAGATATTTAAATAATATTATAAAATCAAAGGATAAAGCTTGAAAAATAATATATATGTATTGACGGAGAGGAATAGGACAATAATGAAAAAAGATCTTGTAAGTGTATTGATGGTTAATTATAATCATGCGGACACAATTGAAAAATCGATAAGAAGTGTGTTGGAGCAAACATATTCGAAACTTCAATTGATTATTGTCGATGATGGATCGACTGATAATTCAGTTGAAATTATAAACAGTATAGACGATTCGAGAATTGAGTTGTATGAAGAAAAAGAAAATAAGCAAATATGTGCAGTGACTAATATTGGAATGAAAAAAGTGCGCGGAGAATATTTTGCACGAATTGATAGTGATGATTTATGGGAAAAAAACAAGTTAGAGATTCAAGTGGAATATTTAAAAGAACATCCAGAACATAAAATTTGTTTTACACATGTTTCAATTATAGATGAAAATGATCAAGTAGTTGATTCGGATTTGGAAAAATTATATGCAGTGGATTATGAAAGGCAAGAGGAATGGTTAGAAACGTTTTTCTTCCTTGGAAATTGTTTGCCAATGACATCAGTGCTTATGACAACAAAGATTATGGTAGAAATAGGCGATTTTAATATTGCTTATAGACAATTGCATGATTTTGATTATTGGATTAGAATTGCAAAAAGATATCCTATGGCTGTAATACCTGAGAAATTAGTTCGAATTAGAAGATATGAGAGCGAGACAAATAATAGTAATATTTCGGAAAAAAATATGACTAGAACATATAATGAATATGTGGATATCAGAAAACATTTTTTTGATGAAATGTCGGATGTAGTGTTTAAAAAAACATTTGGAAAATATTTAAAAAATAGTAATGCTGAATCAAGAGAAGAATTGGAATGTGAAAAAGCATTTTTATTGTGCAGTCCTGTAGGACAGGGAAGAACTATATCAAATGTTGGTATAGAATATTTGATAAACTTACTTCAAGATAAAATAACGGCAGATATTTTGGAAAGTAAATATGAATTAAATATAAAAAAGTTCTATGAATTAACAGGAGAACATCTTTATAATGATTGGAAAGTACAAGAAACAATTCAAAACATAAAGAAAAAGGAAGAAGTATTTGAAAATGAAATACGAAGAAATGAACAGCAAAAACTTATGTTAAAAAAAGACATAGCAGATAGAGATAATAAAATAAAAGAGTTGGAAGCGATCATAGAAGATTATGAAAATTCAACTTCATGGAAGCTGACAAAACCGCTAAGAAAAATTGGAACAATTGTAAAGAAGTAGGAAGGAAAGTAAGTTGAAAAAACCAGGCTACTATTCATCCGGTGAATTTGCCCGCATGGCCCACGTGACCCTGCGGACAATTCGCTATTATGACAAACAGAATATATTAAAACCATCTTACGTCACAGAAGCGGGCGCAAGATTCTACACAGACGAAGACTTCGCCAGACTGCAGCAGATATTACTTTTGAAATATCTGGGATTTTCGCTGGACGATATCCGTGATATGACGATCGATGATGCAGACTATCACTTCATGCTCAATTCTCTTAATATTCAGTTGAAATTAGTCCGTGACCGTATCGAACAGATGCAGCTGGTGGAACAGGCAATTCAGGATACGTCGGATCTGATACAGAAAGAACATTCCATCGACTGGAGCCAGATGTTGAATCTGATTCATCTGACAGGCATGGAGAAAAGTATGAAGAACCAGTATCAGGATGCGTCAAACATTTCCGCAAGAATTAACCTACACAGTCTGTATTCACAGAATACGAAAGGATGGTTTCCATGGATTTTCGAACAACTGGAATTAAAGCCGGGAATGAAGGTTCTGGAGCTGGGATGTGGAGATGGTACACTCTGGAACGTGGACAGGGATAAGATCCCGGAACAGACGGAGATTGTAGTATCAGATATATCGGATGGAATGTTAAGAGATGCAAGGCGTACGATCGGTGCAGACGACAGCAGATTCAGGTTCCGTGTATTTGATGCGGGAAGAATACCTTATGATGAGGATTCATTTGATCTTGTAATTGCCAATCATGTGTTGTTTTATTGCGAAGATATCCCGAAAGTCTGCAAGGAAGTAAAACGTGTATTGAAGCCGGGAGGAAGATTTGTCTGCAGTACATATGGCAATGATCATATGAGAGAAGTGAGTGAACTGGTACAGAAGTTCGATGACCGGATCGTACTGGCAGCAAAGAATCTGTACGAGCGTTTTGGAAAAGAGAACGGAGAAGAGATTCTTCAGAAGGATTTTGAAAAGATAGAGTGGAGGCGGTATGAGGATTCGCTTATCGTGCCGGAACCGGAGCCATTGATTTCTTATATCTTGTCGTGCCATGGAAATCAGGGACAGTATATTCTGGATCATTACAAGGAGTTCCAGTCTTATGTGCGGAAGAAGACGGAAGGCGGATTTCATATTACGAAAGATGCAGGGATTTTTGTTGGGTATAATGGTTGAGAATAATAGAAATATCGTGCATAATAAAAGTAAGTATAAAAAAGTGTAGAGTGTTGGTGAAGATCGGCAGGTGACAGAGTTGAAAAAGTTTTTTAATGTAAATGGGAGTTGTAATCCGCAAATACACTATATGATAGATTTATCGGAACGTCTATCAGAGATTAAAAAAATGGTAGATGCCGGAGAGTACTTTACAATTAACAGGGCAAGGCAGTATGGAAAGACAACATTGCTGGCTGCTCTGGCAGAGTATCTGAAAAGTGATTATAAGGTGATCAGTCTTGACTTTCAGACAATCAGTTATGGAGATTTTGAGAATGAAGAAAAGTTTGTTGCCGCCTTCTCTAACGAGGTATTGATATCAGAATATGATATACCGGAGGATATACGAAGTGGTTTGTCGCGTATGGCGGATGGAAAAGAGAGGAATGTAACCTTATCAGTGCTGTTCCGTACGTTGTTGCAGTGGTGCAGAATTTCAGAAAAACCGCTGGTATTGATTATTGATGAAGTTGATACAGCTACAAATAATCATGTGTTTGTTGATTTTTTGGCTCAACTGCGTGCATATTATCTGCGTAGGATGCAGATGCCCACATTTCGGTCAGTGATACTTGCAGGAGTATACGACGTGAGAAATGTAAAAAGTAAGATCAGGCCGGAAGAAAATCGTAAGACGAACAGTCCGTGGAATATAGCGGCGAAATTTAAGATAGATATGAATTTTTCAGTAGATGATATATCGGGAATGCTGAATGAATATGAACAGGATTATCAGACAGGAATGGATGTAGTGGAGATTGCAGAAATGATTTATTCTTATGCATCAGGATATCCGTATCTTGTGTCATGTTTATGTAAAATGATAGATGAAGATATCAAAGGTGAAAGCAAGACAGCATGGTGTAAACAGGATGTACTGACTGCTGTAAAAATGTTGTTGAATGATAAAAATCCATTATTTGAATCTTTAATCGGAAAATTGAATGAATATCCGGGAGTGAAAAATCTGATTTACAGATTGCTGTTCAGAGGTGAAAATATAGGTTATAATCCGGATGACAGTGGAATAGATATGGCTGAAATGTTTGGATTTATAAAAGTTCGAAATGGAAATGTCTATATTGCAAACCGCATTTTTGAAACACGTCTTTACAATATGTTTCTTATGTCAACAGATGAACAGGAAAAGGATGTATATAGAGAAGGGGCAAGATTAAAAAATCAGTTTATACATGATGGTGCGTTGGATATGCGGCGTATTCTTGAAAAGTTTGTAGAATATTTTGACGACATTTACGGTGATAGAGATGAAAAATTTCTGGAAGCGGATGTCCGGAGATATTTTATGCTTTTTTTGAAACCGATCATTAATGGAACAGGGAATTATTATATTGAGGCAAGAACAAGGAATGATGAACAGACGGATATGATCATTGATTATCTGGGACAGCAGTATATCATTGAAATGAAGATATGGCATGGGAATGCCTACAATGAAAGGGGAGAGAAACAGCTTTCAGATTATCTGGAATATTATCATGTGGATAAGGGATATATGCTGAGCTTTAATTTTAATAAGAATAAGAAGATTGGTGTAAAAGAAGTGGTGTTAGGAGAGAAGCTGTTGATTGAAGCAGTTGTTTGATTACGGAAAATTAAAGTTATGATCAGCGACAAGTCGTAATTCTTAAGAACTTCTTAAATATTACAGGAAAGTTACAAAAAAATAAAAAAAGTACTTGAAGGTGACCCAAGGTCACCTTTTATAATCTAATTAACACGAAACATGGAGACTAGAATAGAAAGTAAAGAACTTGATAACCTATTTATACAAAACGAGGAGGTTCCTGAAATGAAAGGAATTATTTTAGCAGGTGGTTCAGGCACACGTCTGTATCCATTAACAATGGTAACATCAAAGCAGTTACTGCCAATCTATGACAAGCCGATGATCTATTATCCAATGTCAGTGCTGATGAACGCAGGCATTCGTGATATCCTGATCATCTCAACACCACAGGATACACCAAGATTCCAAGAACTGTTAGGAGACGGACATCAGTTTGGTGTGAATCTGTCTTATGCAGTACAGCCAAGCCCGGACGGACTTGCTCAGGCATTTATCATCGGAGAAGAATTCATCGGTGATGATACAGTAGCAATGGTTCTCGGAGATAACATTTTTGCAGGTCACGGACTGAATAAACGTCTGAAAGCTGCTGTTGAGAATGCAGAGACCGGAAAGGGAGCTACTGTATTTGGATATTATGTAGATGATCCGGAACGTTTCGGTATCGTAGAATTTGATCACGAAGGAAAAGCTATTTCCATCGAAGAAAAGCCGGCGCAGCCAAAGAGCAACTACTGTGTAACAGGATTGTATTTCTATGACAATAATGTTGTGAAGTATGCAAAAGAGTTAAAGCCAAGTGCACGTGGAGAACTGGAGATCACAGATCTGAACCGTGTATATCTTGAGAAAGGTGATCTGAATGTAGAACTTCTCGGACAGGGATTCACATGGCTGGATACAGGTACACACGAAAGCCTTGTAGATGCAACCAACTTCGTGAAGACGGTTGAGACACATCAGCACCGTAAGATCGCATGCCTGGAAGAGATCGCATACCTGAACGGATGGATCAGCAAGGACGAGGTAATGGAAGTATATGAAGTCCTGAAGAAGAACCAGTATGGACAGTACTTAAAAGACGTCCTGGATGGAAAATATAAAGAAAATCTGTACTAAAATCTATATTAAGAAATGATACAAAAAAGGAGAAAGCAAAAAATGACAATTATTGTAACCGGAGGAGCCGGATTTATCGGAAGTAACTTTGTATTTCATATGTTAAACAAATACCCGGACTATCGCATCGTTTGTCTGGACTGCCTGACATATGCAGGTAACTTATCTACACTGGAGCCTGTAATGGACAATCCGAATTTCCGTTTTGTAAAAGAAAGCATTACAGACCGTGAAGCGGTGTACAAATTATTCGAAGAAGAAAAACCGGATATGGTTGTAAACTTCGCAGCAGAAAGCCACGTAGACCGTTCTATCGAGAACCCGGAAGTATTCCTGGATACAAACATCAAAGGTACTGCTGTACTGATGGATGCCTGCAGAAAATATGGTATCAAACGTTACCATCAGGTATCTACAGATGAAGTATACGGAGATCTGCCGCTTGACAGACCGGACCTGTTCTTTACAGAGGAGACACCGATCCACACAAGCAGCCCATACAGCTCATCTAAGGCAGCAGCAGACCTGTTAGTTCTTGCTTATCACAGAACATACGGACTGCCGGTATCTATCAGCAGATGTTCCAACAACTACGGACCATATCATTTCCCGGAGAAACTGATCCCGCTGATGATCGCCAATGCACTGAATGACAAGCCGCTTCCGGTATACGGAGAAGGATTAAATGTACGTGACTGGTTATATGTAGAAGATCACTGTAAAGCAATCGACCTGATCATCCATAACGGAAGAGTCGGAGAAGTATACAACGTAGGCGGACACAATGAGAAGACAAACATCGAGATCGTAAAGATCATCTGTAAAGAGCTTGGAAAACCGGAAAGTCTGATCACTCACGTTGCAGACCGTAAGGGACATGATATGCGTTATGCGATCGATCCTACAAAAATCCACAATGAACTTGGATGGCTTCCGGAGACCAAATTCGAAGATGGTATTAAGAAGACGATCAAATGGTATCTTGAAAATAAGGAATGGTGGGAGACGATCATTTCCGGAGAATACCAGAACTATTATGAAAAAATGTATGCTCACCGGGAGGAAATTTAAGAATGAAAGTATTAGTGACAGGTGTTGGCGGACAGCTTGGTCATGACGTGATGAACGAACTGGCATCCCGTGGTTATGAGGGAATCGGTTCTGACATCAAAGAAACATACAGCGGAATCCAGGATGGTACAGCGGTAACAACAATGCCATATGTGCCGATGGATATCACAGATGCATCTTCTGTAGAAAAAGTTCTGACAGATGCAAAACCGGATGTAGTGGTACACTGTGCTGCATGGACGGCCGTAGATCTTGCAGAAGACGAAGATAAGAAAGACATCGTAAAAGCAGTCAATGCAACAGGAACAAAGAACATTGCAGATGTGTGTAAAAAGTTAGACTGTAAGATGGTATACATCAGTACAGACTATGTATTTGACGGACAGGGAGAGAAAGCCTGGGAACCTGACTGTAAGGATTACAAACCACTGAATGTATATGGAGAGACAAAACTTGCCGGAGAGCTTGCGGTATCGGAGACGCTGGATAAATACTTCATCGTACGTATCGCGTGGGTATTCGGAAAGAACGGTAAGAACTTTATCAAGACAATGCTTAATGTAGCAAAGACACACGATACATTGAAAGTTGTAAATGACCAGATCGGAACACCAACCTATACATTTGATCTTGCAAGACTTCTCGTTGACATGATCGAGACTGACAAATATGGTTACTATCATGCAACAAATGAAGGCGGATATATCAGCTGGTATGATTTTACAAAGGAAATCTTCCGCCAGGCAGTAGAGCTTGGTCATGACGAATACGGCGAAGACAAGGTGACGGTTCTGCCGGTAACAACAGAAGAGTACGGTGTATCCAAAGCAGCAAGACCTTTCAACAGCAGACTGGACAAGAGTAAACTTGTGGAAAATGGATTTACTCCACTTCCGACATGGCAGGATGCGCTTGGAAGATATCTGAAAGAAATCGAATTCTAAATTTTATATAGGTGAAGAATAATCTCAGCCACATGACGTGGCTGGGATTAACTCACGTATAAATCATTTAAAACAATAAGGAGACGTAATAATGGGACAGATTAAAGTAGAAAAAAACGCAGGCGGTATCCAGGGACTCTGTGTAATTGAACCAACAGTACATGGTGACGCAAGAGGATACTTTATGGAGACATATAACCAGAAAGATATGGAAGAAGCAGGACTTACAATGCAGTTCGTTCAGGACAACCAGTCAAGCTCTACCAAGGGAGTCTTAAGAGGATTACATTTCCAAAAAGAATTCCCACAGGGAAAACTGGTACGTGTCGTAAAAGGTTCTGTATTTGACGTGGCAGTAGACTTAAGAAGTGACAGTGAGACATACGGAAAATGGTTTGGCGTAGAGCTGACAGAAGAAAATAAGAAACAGTTCTACATTCCGGAAGGATTCGCACACGGATTCCTGGTATTAAGTGATCTCGCAGAGTTCTGCTACAAATGTACAGACTTCTATCATCCGGGAGATGAAGGCGGTCTTGCATGGAACGATCCTGAGATTGGCATCGAGTGGCCGACACTGACAGGAGAGTATAAAGGAAACGCATCCGGAGAAGGTTATGCGCTGGAAGACGGCACTGCACTGAACTTAAGTGATAAGGATCAGCTGTGGGTTGGACTGAAAGATACGTTTCATTTTTAGGATAAATTATGAATAAGTTATCAAAATTACTGAATGTTGTGATTTATCTGTGCATCATAAGTTATGCACTTCCAACAGGAGTAATGATGGGCATACCAATTCAGAAAATATTGGTATGCCTGTTGATTATTCTGGGAGGAATATGCCTGGTTTTACAAAGAAAAAGCCTCGAGATTATAAAAAGTGCGAAGCTGGAGATTACTTTAGGTTTTTTTGGATTGTTGGCATGTATTGTCAGTTACGTTCTTGGAAATGAATGGAGTATAAAATTTACGGGATTATTCTATATCTCGGTAATTGTGTTTGTAGAATTATATTTTCTGGTCAGATATGAATTGGCTGAACCGGAAAAGATTATAGAATGTATCCTTTATATGATGCTTTTGAAGATCCTGGGAAAAATAATCATAGAAATCGTCTTTGTATGTAAGTTGATAGAATATGAGGCTGTAATAGAATTTTATCTAAACATGTTTGGAACGGAAGCATCGACGATGACAATGCATTTGGGAAGATTATTGCTGATCCGTGTGCAGACTTCATCTGATATTATAGTGGTGACACTGATGCCGTTTTACTGGATGATGGAGAAATATAAAAAAAGCATCAGAAGTCTGCTGTTTGCATTGAGCGGGATCTATACATTGATTGTATTTTCGAGAGTTTTGATGGTTGAATTCTGCTGCTTTGCATTTGTTGCAGTGTTATATTATTGGAAGAAAATTCCGAAGAAGGTAAGATGCATCGGGGTGATTCTGGTGCTTGCTTCGTCGGTGTTATGGTTGAAACCTGTGATACAAATGATAGAATTCCGGTTCTTTTCTTCATTTGCTATAGAATCAGATGATGTCAGGCAGATACAAATGAGAGAATTGATAAACGGAGTGAAGGAGTCACCGGTATTCGGCCATGGATTTGGAAGTTACATAAGTGATTATACAAGAAGCGGATCGATACCGTTTTCATATGAAATAGAATACCTGTCATTTTGTTACCAGATGGGAATTTCAGGATTTGTAGTTTTTGTTGGAGGAGTGCTCCTGATATACATAAGAAAAATCGTAAAGTATGCCAGAAAAAACACCTGGGTCATTAAAGTATTTACTTTGATTGGACTGGGCTGGTTTGTGATAAGACCTGCATTTAATCCTGCATTTCTCGGACTGCAGAATGGATTTCAGATGATCGGATTATTGATGATCAATATGTATTTTAATAAAAAGCAGGAATCGTATCAAAAGTAAAATGATACGGTTCCTGTTTTTTTACTTTTTGAACAATTTTCGTGTAAACCAGTCTCTGGCATAAGAAAGAGTATGAAGAATCAGTTCAAACTCGATCAAAATATAGTTAGGCAGATGCCGCAGCTTAAAAGCAACTTTTTTCTGTTCCCGGGCATGGGAAAGCCCTTCTTTTATTCCGCAGGCATAGTCTTCACCGAACCCCTTACGCATGAAAAACAGATATTTGACAACATAGCCGAGAAAAAGAGGAATAAAGTTCAAAACCAGCTGCAAGAAAGGCATGTTTTTGTAATTCAGGTAAATATTGTTGCGGGCAGATAATTTAACCTTGAAAGAGTTATATTTTGAACCGCTTGTACCGCTTCCTACGTGGTAGACCAGTGCTGTGGGACAGTATGTATTTTTGTAGCCGTAAATTTTTGCACGATATCCGACATCGATATCCTCAAGGTATGCAAAATGATTTTCGTCAAATAAGCCGATTTTTGAAAAAGCATTCCGGCGGTAGATGGCTGCCCCGGCGCATGCGGTAAATATCTGATCTGCTTTTGTGTAATTGGAGACAGGACGTCCGGTTCCGCGGCACACGCCCCAACCCATTAAGGTATAAAGATCACCGGCACTGTCAATCAGTTCTGGATGATACATCTGGATCATTTTACTGCTGACAGAAAAGATGCGCGGAGATTTTTCAATCGCTTTGATCATTTCTTCTACATAGTGTGTATCAACGGTCGTATCATTATTGAGCAATATCACATAAGGGGTAGTGGAATGTTCGATTCCGACATTGACCGCTTTGCTGAAACCGTAATTTTTCTTTAAGGAGATAACTTCTATATCTGGGTAGTGCTCACTCATATATTCCAGACTTCCATCAGAAGATGCGTTGTCAACCACTAGCACTTTGAAATCCCTGCAGGTCTGTTCTGATAATGACTGGAGGCAGGGCTCCATAAAATGTTTCCCGTTATAGTTTGGGATGATAATTGTTACTTTCATAGTTTGAGAAATACTCCGATCTCTATTTTCTGATTTGTGTCTATTATAGCAAAAAAAAGAAGAGGGTGCTATATGAAGATTGGGTAAAATAATTTTTTAAATATATTTCAAAATTATTAATAAAGTATTAAGAAAACTGTGGTATAATGGGTTGCCGTAAGGAAAAAATTATTGTAAGATAAAATGTAATGTAAAATTAGATAAATATGGGTGAGGAACATTGATAAAGGATAATCAAAAGTTATTAAACAGATTACATGTAGTAATAGATGCAGTTGTAATTGTATTTTCATATATTGCATCATGGTACCTGAGATTTAAAAGCGGGATTTTTGAATTGGATCCATGGTTTTTATCGTTGCAGGAATATGCAAAAGTGTTGATTGTAATTGTGCCGGGATATCTGGTCTTATATTATGGATTCCAGTTATATACTCCAAAGCGTGTGCAGGGACGCAGACTGGAAGCATGGCATATCATTCAGGCTAATGTGATTGGTCTGATGGCATTTATTTTACTTTTATATGTGTGGAAACAGCCTGATTTTTCCAGGGGAATGATTTTTGTATTTTTCCTGGTGAATGTATTTTTAGAAGTTGTTGTAAGAAATATTATCCGTGAAGTGCTGCGGGATATGCGGAAGCAGGGATATAACCAGAAGCATATTTTGCTGATCGGATATAGCCGTGCGGCGGAACAGTATATTGACAGAATTAAAGCAAATCCGGAATGGGGCTATATCGTGAGAGGAATTCTTGCGGATAATGTACCAAGAGGAACAGAGTATAAAGGAATTAAGGTACTTGGAAGAATCGATAATCTTATGATTGTTCTTCCGGAAAATAAACTGGATGAGATAGCAATCACTCTCGGGCTGGCAGAATATCATAAATTAGAAAAGATTGTAGGCATGTGTGAAAAATCTGGTGTCCATACAAAGTTTATACCGGATTATAATAATATCATTCCGACAAAACCATATACGGAAGATCTGATAGGACTTCCGGTAATTAATATAAGAAGAGTGCCGCTTAGCAATATGCTGAATGCATTTGTAAAAAGGGCAATGGATATTTTTGGAGCATTGGTTGCGCTCACATTATTTTCACCGGTCATGCTGGTAATAACAATTATTATAAAAGTGACATCGCCGGGGCCACTGATCTTCAAACAGGAAAGAATCGGTCTGCAGAATAAACCATTCTATATGTATAAATTCCGGTCAATGGTTGTACAGGATGCCTCAAAAGAAAAGAATGGATGGACGGTAAAGAACGATCCGCGTGTTACACCGGTAGGAAAGTTTATAAGAAAAACAAGTATTGATGAATTACCGCAGCTGATCAATATACTGAAAGGGGATATGAGTCTGATCGGCCCGAGACCGGAAAGACCTCAGTTTGTAGAGAAATTCAAAGAAGAGATCCCAAGATATATGATCAAACATCAGGTGCGGCCGGGACTTACCGGATGGGCACAGGTGAATGGACTGCGTGGTGATACATCGATTCAAAAGAGAATCGAGTATGATTTATATTATATTGAAAACTGGACATTGGGATTTGATATAAAAATATTATTTCTGACATTTTTCAAAGGTTTTATTAATAAGAATGCATATTAGATTCTAAAGGAGACGCAATGGCAAAGAAAAGACGCAAGACAAAAAGACAATTAAGAGAAGAACGACGAAAAAAAATGCGCAAAAGAAAAAGAAAAAGAATTATTTTACTAACAGTTGAAATTATAATTCTGGCTGCTCTGTTAGTGGCTGCTTACGGAATATTCAAACTCGGAAAACTGGATTATAATGTGTTGAATAAAAAAAAGCTGGAAGTTTATAAGGATACAGGAGAGTATACGAACATTGCATTGTTTGGATTGGATTCGAGAAATAATGAATTGGACGGCGGTGTACAAAGTGACTGTATTATGATCGCAAGTATTAATAATAAGACAAGTGACGTGAAGCTTGTGTCTGTATACAGGGATACGTTGCTGCAGCAACAGAATGGACGCTATAATAAAGCGAACGCAGCATATAATACAGGCGGTCCGGAAGAGGCAATCAGTCTTCTGAACCGTAACTTTGATCTTGATATTAAGAATTATGTCAGTGTGAATTTTAATGCGCTTGTAAAAGTGATCGATGCTCTGGGTGGGATTGATATTAAAATGACGAAAGAAGAAGCACACTGGTGTAATCTGTATGGTGCCGAGACGGCAAGAGTGATTGGCGAACATTGGTCGGATATAGAAGAAAAATCCGGTACACAGCATCTGGACGGTATTCATGGTGTGGCATATGCAAGAATCCGTTATACAAGTGGTAATGACTTCAAACGTGCACAGAGACAGAGAATTGTATTAGAAAAGGTTGCAAAGAAAGCACAGAAAGCGAATTTCATTACTTTAAATAAAATAGTAAATGAAGTATTTCCGATGATTTCGACAAGTTTTTCTTCAAAACAGATTCTGGGATTTGCAGCGAATGCACTGAATTATAATCTGGTGTCAACAAATGGATTCCCATATCAGGTAACAACCAGTGAAACAGTGAAGAATCATAGCGGTGTATCTTTTGTCATTCCAATCGGTTTGGAACAGAATGTAAAGCAATTACATCAGGAACTGTTTAATGATGATTCTTATGAGGCATCAGACAAAGTAAAAGAGATTGACAGTGACATTGTTTATCTGACGGATATAACAGCAGATAATACAGATGCAATGGAGTCTACGTTTAAAGGAGACAGTCTGAATGAGGGAACGGAATAAAATTATTTTAGAATATGGAACTTATATGCTGAGCTTTTTTGTCAGTTACATAGCGTCACTGGCAAAATGGTATTATGCTTCGGGAATTATTCTGATTGTGGAAGCTGTTTATTTGTATGTTCACTGGGTAAGGGAAAGTGGAAGCTTTGTGGAACTGAGGGCTCTGTTTACACTTGCCTGGGTAGGGGGCCAGGGAATCAGCTGTCTGAAACTCAGTACATTACAGGATACATGGAGCTATATAACCTGGTTGAGCTTTTGTGTGATATATATAGCTTTTGGAATAGGATATGAATGGGGAAGAAAGTATAGCAGGGTAGAGGGAAAAGAACCTGAAAAAAATAAAAAAAAGGCAGACAGGCTTTTTCGATGTATTATGTTGCTGCTGGTTGTGTCGGCAGGATGTTTTGTAATCGAAATTATCCGGATCGGTTATATTCCGGTTTTTTCAGACGAACCTTATTCGTATTCTTATTTCAGAATGTCGGCTTTACATTATCTTCATTATTGTGCAATCAGTTGTATCCTGATACCAGGACTTACGGTGCTTTGGAAAAAAATCGATTCTGAGGAAAGTAAGTGGCGTAATGGAGCGATCATTATTGCAAATATAGTGGCATTTGCAGTTCCGTTTCTCTATGTATCGAGATTTCAGTTTCTGTTTGAAATAGGTGTGGCAGCAGTCATTTATATACTGGTAAATAAAAATATGCGGAAAAGTACCCTGGTTCTTCTTGGCCTTGTGGTTTGTGCAGCGTATGTGGTGATTACATTGTCACAGAAGCGGGATGCGATATATTTGAACAATGTATTTAAAATGAAATATACACATATGCCGGTGTTTCTGACCCAGCCGTATATCTATATTGCCAATAACTACGATAATTTTGACTGTCTGGTGAAAAATCTGCCGAAATTTTCTTATGGCCTGCGGATGTTATTCCCGTTTGTGTCATTAACGGGATTGAAATTTGTAATGCCAAATCTGGTTCCGGCAACGGTCTATCTGACCAGTACCGAATTGACAACGTTTACAATGTTTTATGATGCTTATTATGATTTTGGAGTCATTGGAGTATTTGTGATAGCTCTGCTTATTGGTGTTGTGGCAAAGGTCATTATTGATATTATTAAAAAAAGTGATAACCCGGTTGTATATCTTTTTTATGGACAGATTGCAGTGTATCTGGCTCTTGCATTTTTTACAACATGGTTCAGCAGTCCTGCGACATGGTTCTGGCTGATCATTACAGGGATGATTTATTGCTATGTAGGATATGATAAGAAATAGAGGATGAAAAAGAAAAGATGAATAACGATCAGACTTCTGTAGATGTGGTGATACCATCATACAGACCAGATGAAAAATTTAGCAGACTTGTGAAAAAACTTCAGGAACAGGAATATCCGATCGGCACTATTTTTGTGATCAATACAAAGGCCGGAAGGTTTCCGAAAGAAGTAGAGCAGATGGAAAAGGTAAAAGTATACCATATAGAACGCCGGGAATTTGATCATGGCGCAACACGGGATATGGGAATGCAGAGGTCAAAGGCGGAAATTGTTGTATTTATGACACAGGATGCAGTGCCAGCAGATGAATATGTGATTGGAAATCTGGTGAAAGTACTGGAAGAAGATGAAATGACCGGGGCGGCGTATGCACGTCAGCTTGCAGCATCTGATTGTAATTATATAGAAAAATATACCAGAAAATTCAATTACCCGGAAAACAGCCGGATAAAAAGCAAGGAAGATTTACAGGAAATGGGCATTAAAACATTCTTCTGTTCTAACGTTTGTGCGGCATATAAACGGAATATTTATGAAAAAGCAGGTGGATTCTGCAAGAAAACAATATTTAATGAGGATATGATATTGGCTGGTCATATGATAAATGCCGGATACAAGGTTGCTTATGTGGCTGAAGCGAGAGTGATTCACTCACATAATTATACAGGAATGCAGCAGTTTCACCGCAATTTTGATATGGCTGTGTCGCAGGCAGAACATCCGGAAGTATTCGATGGTATAAAGTCTGAAAACGAAGGAATAAAACTGGTGAAGCAGACAGCTGCTCATTTGGTAAAACAGCGGAAAATATATATGGTTCCAAAACTGGTTTATCAAAGTGGTTGTAAGTATATTGGTTACCGGATGGGGAAAATGTATAAAAAATTGCCGGATAAAGTCGTTAAATGGTGTTCGATGAGTCCGGGATACTGGGAAAAGTAGGCGAAAAGCTTTATTTTTGATTGAAGTTTGTCATATTTTAAGGTAATATAGATATGATATGATAAGCTACGACTGAAGAAAGGATATAAAAAGTAATGGCAAAAGATAAAAAAAGATATAAAAGACGGGGACGAAGGTCGAAAACAAGGGGATTTGCCTCCTGGTCTCTGGGTAAGAAGATTGGAGCCATTCTTGGAGGAACATTGGTGACGGTAGCAGCGATCGGAGCTGTCATTGTAGCCAGTAAGCTTTCGAAGATCAATACAGTAAAGTTAGATACAGATAAATTAAGCGTTTCAAAGGAAGCAAAAAAAAGGGGAAGCGGATATCTGAATGTTGCATTGTTCGGTGTGGATTCAAGAGACAATGATCTGGACAAAGGAACCAGAAGTGACACAATAATGATTGCAAGCCTGAACAAGAAGACAATGAAGGTGAAAATTGCATCAATATATAGAGACACGTTGTCAGAGCAGGAAGATGGAACGTTGAATAAAATCAATGCAGCGTATTCATATGGTGGTCCGGAAGGTGCTCTTTCAGTGTTGAATAAGAATCTGGATATGAATATTGAACATTATGTAACGGTGAATTTTAACTCGATGATAGATATTGTAGATTCTGTGGGCGGAATTGATATTGACGTGCAGGAAGATGAAGTACCGTACATCTGTGGTTATGTTCAGGAGATTATGAAGGTGACCGGAAAGCTGTCTCCGGGAGTTACAGAACCGGGAACACAGACTCTGAATGGTGTGCAGGCAACTGCATATGCCAGAATCAGATACACAGCCGGAGATGATTTCAAACGTGCAGAAAGGCAGCGGGCGGTTCTGCAGAAAGTTGTAGAGAAGCTGCAACAGGCATCACCGGCACAGTTGAATAAGATTATTGATAAGGTCTTTCCTGAGGTTTCGACAAACTTCACAATGACAGAAATCCTTGAATATGCGAAAGATGCGTTTGATTATGAACTGGGAGAAACAACAGGGTTCCCATTTGACAAGACAACCGATACATTGGGAAATGTAGGAAGCGTTGTTATTCCGGTTACAATGGAAAGTAATGTAAAGCAGCTGCATAGTTTCTTCTATGGAGAAAGTGATAATTATGATGTTTCTTCTACAGTATCGGATATCAGTGCAAAGATAGAGAAAAAAGCCGGAAACAGAGATGCGGATACAGACGAATCAACGCAGGAGTTTATGCAACAGCCGGAAGAGACATATTCCGGAAACAGTGGAACAACAAAGAACAGTTCGGGAAGTACAGGAACAACCGGAAGCACTTCGTACAGATCGGGAACGAGTGGTAACAGTGGTACTTCGGGAAGTACAGGGACAACGGGCAGTACAACCGGAAGCACAACCGGAACAGGTACGGGAAGTGGTACATCAACCGGAACAGGAAGCGGAACAACAGGAAGTACAGGAACGACAGGAAATGGTACATCAACGGGAGATACTTCAACCGGGACAGGCGGAGAATCAACTGGCGGCGAAGGTACCACGGAGTAGAACACCATAAAGATAGAAAAAGGGGTATTATTCATGAAAAAAGTCAAAAAAATAATTGTATCATTTCTTTTGATGTGTATGTTGTGTGTTGGAATGACATGTGTGGCAAGTGCAACTGCAGCAGAATTCAGATTTTCTGATCCGCAGACCAGTGTCGGGGCAGAAGTAGAAGTAACGGCAAAGGTTTCGTCTGCGAAAGCATTAAATACAATTCAGGCAACATTAAGCTATGATAAAACAAAGCTGCGCTTCATCAGCGGTGATGATGCTACAGGTGGAGACGGAACAATTACAATATCAAGAAATGATGAAAATGCCGGAACAACGATGGAATTCAATTTAAAATTCCAGGCATTGGATGAGGGAACAACATCGGTAGAAGTTGCTAAGGTTGATGGAATTGATAGCAATGGAGTTGCATTGGAGATTACGTCAGGTTCTTCATCTGTCAGCATAGCAGAAGGCGATAAATCGCTGATTCAGGAAGAAGATACCAGTTCGGCTGCTGGTGGAACAGAGGTTAAGATTGGAAAATCAAAATATATCGTAACAGATGATTTTTCGGATACGATTATTCCTGATGGTTTTGTAAGAGATGCGTTGAAATTTGAAGGAACAGATCATCAGATTATTAAGCAGGAATCAAGTGGTGCACTTGCAATGTATCTTACACCTGAAAACGGAGGAGATGCGGATTTTTATCTGTATGACAGTGATACCGGAAAGTTCTCTCCTCTTGAAGTAATAGAGGTTGCAAAGGGAAGATATATTATTCCTTTGGCTGATGACGGAAATATCTCATTGCCAGACCAGTATCAGAAGACATCACTTACATTAAACGGAAAAGAGTTTGATACATGGCAGGATACAAAGAATGCGGAATATTATATTGTCTATGCGATGAATTCGGATGGAGAAAAGACAACATACCGTTATGATACAACAGATGGTACGTACCAGAAATATTCGCCATCATCAGGAACATCTTCAACGTCAGATTCTACTGTCAATAACGGAAAAGGAATCTGGGGAAAAATTTTAAATTTTGTAGATAGTTTTTTGGATATCGTAGTAATTATTGCACTTGTTCTTTTTGCAGTACTGCTGATCGTAGTAATTATTACTTCTGTAAAACTTTATTATAGAGATCTTGAATTAGATGATCTGTATGACGAATATGGAATTGATATGGATGAGGAAGAAGCAGAGAAGAAGATTCAGAAAAAAGCTGCGAAAAAAGTAAATAAAGAGAAGAAGAAAAATAAAAAGACAGCTAAAAAACCAGCAGCTGTAAAGAAAACATCAAGATTTGACTATGGAGAAGACGAATTTGAAGATTATGAGGATGATTTCGATGATGAGGATCCATGGGTGACAGAAAATATTGCAAAAGCAATGGAGCACAAGCCTGCTAAGAAACAATCAGCAAGGCAGAAAAAGCCAGCAAGACGCACAGAACCTGAAAGAGAAAAGAAACCATCCCAAGGTGTCCGTGCCTTAGACGAGACAGGTCCGGCAATCCGTAAACCTGTTAAGAAGATCAATCTGGAGGATACCAATGATTTTGAAGCCTTTACCCCTCTGGATGAAGAAGCATTTGACAACTTCGAAGGCTATTATTCAGAAGATGATGATTATGATCTGTTCGGAGCAGGTTGTGATGATGACGATCTGTTTGATGCGACAGCAGATCTTTTGAGTAATCATCCGGAAAAGAGAAGAAGTCATGCGGAGATGGATGATACATTCAAAATGGATGTGATTGATCTCGATTAAAATAGGATGAATAGAATGAACCGGTTTGCAGAAATCAGAAAGAAATTGATGGAAGCAAACCGGTTTGTTTTTTATTTTCAAGTGTTCCTGACAAGCTTTTTGAGTGTAGAAAATGTATACCCCATCTCCTCCCACTTTGCAAGCAGCTCATCCAGAATCTCGCCATTGGTTCTGGAGGTGTTATGCAGCAGCACGATGGCACCCGGATGGATCCGTCCGAGAAGCTTGTCAAAGGCTTCTTCTTTGGATGGCTGCGCGTCGGCCAGCCAGTCAACGTAGGCAAGACTCCAGAAGAAGGTATGATATCCCATGTCTTTTGCCATCTGCAGATTTTCAGTACTGTATTTTCCCTGTGGCGGCCGGTAGAAGCGGGTCATGGATTTGCCTGTGATATCTTTATACAGAGCTTCCACACTCTTAAGTTCTCTGGAAAATGTCTCCTTTGTTGCAATCTGGGACATGTCGGGGTGATGGAAAGTATGGTTGCCGACGGTATGACCTTCTTTTAACATCTGCTTTACCAGCTCTGGATTATCACGCAGAAAGTTTCCGACAACAAAAAATGTGGCTTGAACGTTATGACGTTTTAAAGCGTTCAAGATAGCCGGTGTATTTCCGTTTTCATAGCCGCAGTCAAAAGTAAGATAGATGACTTTTTTATCCGTCTTTTGTGCATAGTAGGCGTGATATTGCTGAAGCTCATTGAAAGATGCATTACCGACAGGAACTTTGCCTTCCTCCTGAAAGCTGAGCCCCCAGTTTTCGGCAGCCGGCAGAATCGTGGAGAGGGGATTGCCGGAAGTCGAGGCTGTCGGAACTGTGCCGGAGGAAGCTGCATTACCGGATGGACTTTTATCATCTGTTCTGACAGACGCAGGCGGAAAGAGCCGGGCAATCTGTCCGCCTGCAAAGAAACAGAATGAAAAGAAGAATAAGAGGATCAATGGTTTGTAATTATGTAATCGGGACATAAGAACTCCGCAAGAATCATTTGTTCATATATATATGCAGCGAATACAAAGTTATGACCTGCCTTGCAAATAGCAGGGAATCATAGTAGTATAGGGAAGAAAGAAAAATGGACGGAATTGAATGGAATATGGATGCAAAAATAAATGAACAGGTAAAGAATAAAAAGCAGGATAATCTGATCACTGCGGAGATCAGATATAAAATGACAGCGAAGGGTATGATGATCACTGAATATTACGGAGCGGACACTTGTGTGGTCCTGCCGGATGAGATAGAAGGAGAAACTGTGACCGCATTGGATGATTATGCATTTGCCAGGAATCTGGAAGTGGAAGAGATCTGGCTGCCGGAAGCGTTAAAAGAAGTCGGTCGTTACGCATTCTACCGGTGCAAGAACTTGAAAAAACTGATTCTGGGGAATCAACTGCTCGATATGGGTGGCGGTGCATTGACGGGTTGTCGTCTGGAAGAAGTGGAGATATATTTCCGTGAGGGCAAGAAGAGCTGTCTGAAATCTATTGTAGAAGAGACGCGTTATCAGATCCGTGTAAGCTTATACGGATACAGTTGGAGATGTTGCGCAGAAAAAAACAGTACAGATGAATGGTTGAGGGAAGTCCGGATTCTATTTCCGGAACACTATGAAGAGGCGGTTGAGAACACCCCGGCAAGGATTCTTGAGACACACCATCATGGTGCGGGAGGATACTACCGCCAGTGCTTTTATAACCGGGAATTAGATTATAAGAAATATGATGAGATGTTCTATCATACGGTTGCGGAGGATACAGAAGAGACGGCGGTGGAGCTTGCACTGGACCGGCTGCGTTTCCCAGAGGAATTGTCGGAGAAGAACAAAAATGTATACAAAACATACATACGGGAGCATATGGAAACGGTGGCAGCGTATCTGGTAAAGAAAGAAGATATAGAAGGGATCCGGTTCCTGGAGCAGAAGAAGCTGTGGAGTGAACCGGCTTTACAGACAGGTATGGATGTAGCGGCAGAGGGGAACAGGACGGAAAGTCTGAGTGTGCTTATGGATGTCAGAAAAGAGTTGTTCCCGAAGAAGAAAAAGACGTTTGAATTGTAAGGAGAAAAAGCGGAAAATTATATGGCAGATACGAAGAGACGTATAAAAAATGAAGAAATAAAGAAAGAAACAACAGAACCAGAGGCTGTGTCACAGTCAACTGCCATGCAGGAGCGTATGGAGTCTGTCAGTCGAAAGATCCTGATCACGGCAAGAAATGAGCTTTATATGAAGATGCGTTTCCTGGATGTTGCATTGTCGTGCATGCCATTTATACCGGATACCGGTGCGGACGGCATGGGAACGGATGGACTGTACCTTTATTATGATCCGCAGTATCTGGGAGGATTATTCCGGGAAGACCGCATTATGGTCAACCGGATCTATCTGCATCTGGTACTGCATGGAATTTTCCGGCATATGCTCCGGAGAAAGGGAAGAGAGGAACGGCTTTATCATCTGTCATGTGATATTGCTGTGGAATCGATCATCGATGAATTACAGTATCGGTGTGTTATGAAGGCCAGGCCGTTTCCAAGAAGAGAAATGTACCGTGAGCTGAAAAAGGAAATGAAAACGCTTACAGCAGAACGAATATATGAAGTACTTAGAAAAAAAGCACTGACACAAAAGAAGCTTGAACAATTGGAGTCAGACTTCCGTGTGGATGATCACAGCTATTGGCCAAAAGACGAGGATAAGAAAAAGCAGAGCCAGATCGAGAATCAGTGGCAGAACATCAGTGAGCGGATGGAGACGGAGATGGAGACATTTTCCAAAGAGGCATCGGAAAGTGCGGGAAATCTGATCGATCAGGTGAAGGTTGAGAACCGGGAACGGATGGATTACCGGGAATTCTTACGGAAGTTTTCAGTTTTAAAAGAAGAGATGACGGTAGACCCGGATTCGTTTGATTATAATTTCTACAGCTATGGTTTGTCGTTGTATGGGAATATGCCATTGATCGAGCCGCAGGAGTGGAAGGAAGTCCAGAAGGTCGAAGAATTTGTAATTGTGATCGATACATCAATGTCGTGCTCCGGGGAACTGGTGAAAAAGTTCCTGGAAGAGACATATGGTGTGCTGAGTGAGAATGACAGCTTTTTCCGAAAGGTGAATATTCATATCATACAGTGTGATGACCAGATCCAGACGGATCAGAAGATCACCTGTGAGGAAGAACTGAAATCTTATATGGAGAAGTTAGAATTAAAGGGCGAAGGCGGAACGGATTTCCGCCCGGCATTTGCCTATGTGGACGAAATGATCAGGCAGCATACCTTTGAACATCTGCGGGGGATGATCTATTTTACGGACGGACGTGGGATCTATCCGGCAAAGTGCCCGGTCTACGAGACAGCATTTGTGTTCATGGAGGAAGAATATGAGGACGTGGATGTCCCGCCATGGGCGATCAAGATCATTCTGGAAGAAGGACAGGATCTGTAAGTAACCGGTGAATTACATGGAGGAAAGAAATAAATGGATATAAAGCGAGCAAAGAAAGAAATCAAAGATTCCATCGAGGCATATCTTGCCAAAGATGAGTTCGGGGATTATATGATTCCACAGATCAGACAGAGACCGATTCTTTTGATGGGGCCTCCGGGGATCGGAAAGACCCAGGTGATGGAGCAGGTGGCCAAAGAGTGTAAAGTGGCGCTAGTGGCATATACGATTACGCACCACACCAGACAGAGTGCGGTGGGACTGCCATTTATTGAAAAGAAAGTATATAGCGGAAAAGAATATTCCGTTACCGAATATACGATGAGTGAGATTATTGCCTCAATATACGATAAGATGGAAGAAACAGGATTAAAAGAAGGAATTCTGTTCATTGATGAGATCAACTGTGTGTCCGAGACGCTGGCACCGACGATGCTGCAGTTCCTGCAGTGTAAGATGTTCGGCAATCAGAAGATCCCGGAAGGCTGGATCATCGTGGCGGCAGGCAATCCGCCGGAATATAATAAGTCGGTCCGCGATTTTGATGTGGTGACACTTGACCGCATCAAGAAGATCGATGTGGATGTGAACTATGATGTCTGGAAAGAATACGCATATCAGGCAGATATCCATCCGGCAATCCTTGCATATCTGGAGATCCGCAGAGATTATTTCTATCGCATGGAGACGACCGTGGACGGAAGAGTCTTTGCAACGGCCAGAGGATGGGAAGATCTGTCCCAGCTTCTGAAGACATATGAGAAGTTGGGAAAGAAAGCAGATAGAGAGGTCGTTCATCAGTACATTCAGCATTGGAAGATTGCAAAGGATTTTGCGAATTATCTGGAACTGTACAGAAAATACAAGAAAGATTACGGACTTGAGAAGATCATTGAAGGTGTCTACACAAAGGACACCTTGGAAAGACTGCAGTATGCAGCATTTGATGAGCGTCTCAGTGTAGTTAACATGCTGATCGGAAGACTGGGAACTTGCTTTAAAGATTATTTTCTGAAAGACCGGTTTGTGACGATTTTATATGAATATCTGAAGTTATACAGATCCAATCTGCAGATCGATCTTGTAGTCTGTGAATCGAGGGACAAGTACGAAAAACTCCGGAAAGAAGAGCAGATGACAAAGCAGGAAGATCATGTACGCAAACAGGTACTGGATACGCTGGAATCCTATGAACAGCTTACGAAAGAGGAACATCTGGATGGAGAAGCAGCATTTGAACGTGTAAAGGAATTGTTTGGCAATGAAGTGGCAGGGCGGGAAGAACTGACAGAGCATACACTTGCTGCGCTGGAATACGCATTTGAGTTCATGGAAGATGCATTCGGAGACAGTCAGGAGATGGTCTCTTTCGTGACAGAGCTTAACACGAATTATTACAGTATTCAGTTCCTGAAGGAAAATGACTGCGACAAGTATTATCAGTACAATAAGAAATTGTTATTTGACAAACAACAGGAAGAGATCCTGTCCGAAATGGATGAGATCGAACAGGATCTGAACACTGTCATAAAATAGTAGTTCATATAACTAATATGTAAGCTTATATCCATAGCGGATTTTCCGGTAGATCTTCCAGACAATGACTGCCGGAAAACTAAGTGCGATATAAAGAGATGACAGTACGCCGACACCTCCGCCGATGATCATAAGAATTAAAATACCAATATTCATAAAAAAGTCCTCCTTGCTGATTCTCTGTTGTTTCCAGATACATTTTATGCATTTTGATGGAGGAACGAAAGAGCCAAAAAGGCTTCTTAACGCCATCTGAACAGTAAATGTTAATTTCTTAACGGAGTTTTAGCAGGAGAAGTACATTTACTTTGAAGACGGCAGGTGTTAGAATAAACAATGAGTAAACTTGAAAAATATAAGATGATGAGGAGAATATATATATGAAATGGAATCAGTTTCGTCTGAAGACGACGACAGAGGCAGAAGATATCGTCAGCAGCATGCTTGCAGATCTTGGAATCGAAGGAGTGCAGATCGAGGACAAGATTCCGCTCACCCAGTCTGACAAAGAGCAGATGTTCGTAGACATCCTGCCGGATATACCGGAAGATGATGGATGTGCATATCTGACATTCTATCTGGACGAAGATGTAGACAAACAGGAACTGTTACTGAAAGTCAGACAGGAATTGGAAGAGATGAGAAGTTACCTGAATGTAGGGGAATGTACGATTGAAGAATCACAGACAGAGGATGTAGACTGGGTGAATAACTGGAAACAGTATTTCCATCAGTTCTATATTGATGACATTCTTGTCATTCCTTCATGGGAAAATGTCGAGGCGAAGGACAGTGACAAGATGGTGATCCATATCGATCCGGGTACAGCATTCGGAACCGGTATGCATGAGACAACACAGCTCTGCATCCGTCAGCTTAAGAAATATGTGACAGAGGATACAGAAATCTTAGATGTAGGATGTGGAAGCGGAATCCTTGGAATGCTGGCATTGAAGTTCGGCGCAAAGCATTCCGTAGGAACGGATCTGGATCCGTGTGCGATCGATGCAACATATGAGAATATGGACAATAACGGGATTAGCAGAGATCAGTATGAAGTCATGATCGGTAACATTATTGACGATAAAGCAGTACAGGACAAGGTGGGATATGAAAAATATGATATTGTAGCAGCAAATATCCTGGCAGATGTACTGGTGCCGCTGACACCTGTGATCATTCATCAGATGAAAAAGGGCGGTATCTATATCACGAGTGGAATCATCGAAGACAAAGAAGATGTGGTAGTAGAAGCTGTGAAGGAGGCAGGTCTGGAAGTCCTGGAAGTCAATCACCAGGGTGAGTGGGTATCTGTAACAGCAAGAAAGAATTAGAGGATCTGATATGCAGCATTTTTTTGTATCACCGGAACAGGTGAGGGAAGAAAAAATCTATGTAGATGGCAGTGACGTCAATCATATGAAGAATGTGCTCCGTATGAAGACCGGCGAGGAACTGACCATTGGGGACGGTGACGGGTGGCTCTATTTGTGTGTGGTGGAATCTTACGAAGAAGACATGGCGGTACTTAAGATTCTGGAGAAAAAGAAGGATGAGAGCGAACTTCCGTCAAAAATCTATCTGTTTCAGGGACTCCCAAAACAGGACAAGATGGAACTGATCGTGCAGAAAGCGGTGGAGCTGGGTGTATACCAGGTGATTCCGGTGGCAACGAAGCGTGCAGTAGTAAAGCTGGATGCAAAGAAAGCAAAAAAGAAGGTCGAACGCTGGCAGCAGATCGCAGTCAGTGCGGCAAAGCAGGCAGGAAGAGGCATTATCCCGGCAGTAGGAGAAGTGTGTACCTATGCACAGGCCCTGAAGTATGCAGAGGAACTGGATGTTGCCCTGATCCCGTATGAACTGGCAGAAGGCATGGAAGAGACGAAGCAGATCATTGCAGAGATCCGGCCGGGGCAGTCGGTCGGCATCTTTATCGGACCGGAAGGCGGCTTTGAGAAAGAAGAAGTAGAACAGGCTGTGAAAGCCGGGGCAGAGCCGCTGACACTTGGAAAGAGAATCCTCCGTACAGAGACGGCCGGACTTACAATGCTTTCGGTTCTGATGTTCCATCTGGAAGGGTAGAGACATAATCTAATACTAAGAATGAAGAGTACAGGAAGTGAAGAAATGAAGGAAGTATATCTGGATAATTCGGCGACCACCATGGCATATCGAAGCGTCGGGGAACTGGTGCAGAAGGTTATGTGTGAAGACTATGGCAATCCGTCTTCCATGCATAACAAAGGTGTGGAAGCAGAAAAATATATAAAAGAAGCAAAAGAGACATTTGCAAGACTATGGAAAGTACAGGAAAAGGAAGTGTATTTTACTTCCGGCGGTACCGAGAGTGACAATATGGCATTGATCGGTGCAGCAAGGGCGAACAAGCGTGCAGGCAACCACCTGATCACGTCATCGATTGAACATCCGGCGATCATTAATACCATGCGTTTTCTGGAAGAGGAAGAAGGATTCCGTGTAACCTATCTTCCGGTAGATCAGTATGGAAGGATCCGTCTGGATGCACTGCAGGAAGCACTGTGTGAAGATACGATTCTGGTATCGATCATGTATGTGAATAATGAGGTAGGTTCTGTCCAGCCGATCCAGGAAGCGGCAAGTATCGTAAAGGCATATAATAAAGATATTTTATTCCATGTCGATGCGGTACAGGGATTTGGAAAATATAAGATTTACCCGAAGAAACTTAAGGTAGATATGTGTTCCGTCAGTGGTCATAAAATCCACGGACCGAAGGGTGTGGGTGCTTTATACATCGGTGAAAATGTAAAGATCCGTCCGATCGTTTATGGAGGCGGCCAGCAGCATGATATGCGTTCCGGAACAGAAAATGTACCGGGAATCGCAGGACTTTCTCTGGCAGCAAAGACGATTTACGACAACCTGGATAAGAAGGTAGAGAAGATGAGGAGGCTAAAGCAGCATTTCATCGAAGGCGTGGAAAAGATTGAGAATACGACGATCCACGGATTATATGATGAGACATCGGCACCACATATTATCAGTGTAGGAATCGCAGGTATCCGGAGTGAAGTATTGCTGCATGCGCTGGAAGATAAGGGAATCTATGTATCATCCGGTTCGGCATGTGCATCCAATCATCCACAGATCAGCGGTGTGTTAAAGGGAATCGGCGCAAGGCAGGAGTTCCTGGATGCGACCCTCAGGTTCAGTATGTCAGAATTTACTACGATGGAAGAGATTGACTATACGCTCGATGCACTATATAATATAGTACCGATGCTTAGAAGATATACCAGACATTAAGTAGATCACGATAAAAGAGAAAGAAATCAGGAAAGGAATCAGAAGATGAGATTTCATACATTTTTATTAAAATATGGAGAGATTGGAATTAAGGGAAAGAACCGTCATCTGTTCGAGGATGCACTGGTACGCCAGGTGCGCTATGCATTAAAGGATGTGGACGGACAGTTTGATGTGCATAAGTCACAGGCGAGAATCTATGTGGACTGTGAAGGAGATTACGATTATGATGAGACGGTAGAACATCTGAAAAAAGTATTTGGTCTGGTCGGAATCTGTCCGGTTGTCCGTATGGAGGATAAAGGATTTGAGGAACTGAAGAAAGACGTTGTGGCATATATGGATGAGATGTATCCGGATAAGAACTTCACATTCAAAGTAGAATCCAGACGTGCAAAGAAGTCGTACCCATTGAATTCTATGGAGATCAGCCGTGACCTTGGAGAGGCTATTTTGTATGCATTTCCGGAGAGCGGAATCAAGGTTGATGTGCATCATCCGGATGTTATGGTCAATGTAGAAGTAAGAAATGAGATTTACGTATATTCACAGATCATCCCGGGAGCAGGCGGAATGCCGGTTGGAACGAATGGTTCGGCGATGCTGCTGTTATCCGGTGGTATTGACAGCCCAGTTGCGGGATATATGGTATCAAAACGTGGTGTGAGTCTTGAAGCAACCTATTTCCACGCACCGCCGTATACAAGTGAGCGCGCAAAACAGAAAGTTGTGGATCTTGCGAAGAAGGTAGCAAAATATTCCGGACCGATCAAGCTTCATGTAGTTAACTTTACTGACATCCAGCTTTATATCTATGACCAGTGTCCGCACGATGAACTGACGATCATTATGAGAAGATATATGATGCGTATTGCAGAGCATTTTGCAAAAGAAGATGGATGCTTAGGTATGATCACAGGCGAGAGTATCGGGCAGGTGGCAAGTCAGACCATGCAGAGCCTTGCGGCAACCAATGATGTATGTACGATGCCGGTTTATCGTCCGCTGATCGGATTTGACAAGCAGGAGATCGTGGATGTATCAGAGAAGATCGATACTTACGAGACATCCATCCAGCCATTCGAAGACTGCTGTACGATCTTCGTGGCAAAACATCCGGTAACAAAGCCGAATATTGATGTGATCCGGCGTTCGGAAGAGAACCTGAATGAAAAGATTGATGAGCTGATGAAGCAGGCGATCGAGACTGTTGAGGTCATTGAAGTAAAATAAAAAAAGAGGGCTGAACCCTTAAACAGGTCAGCCCTTTTTCTAAGTAGATCATTTGCTTTTTGATTACTGATTAGTCACAAAGATATGGTTTTAACATAGCCATGATCTCATCTACATTATCATCAGCGTGGATGTTCAGATCGATCGGTTTAGAAAGATCTAAGCTGAAGATTCCCATGATTGATTTTGCATCGATGACATATCTTCCGGATACAAGATCAAAATCATAATCAAATTTTGTGATGTCATTTACAAATGATTTTACTTTGTCAATTGAATTTAAAGAAATTTTTACTGTTTTCATTGGAATACCCTCCTTGATTCATTTCTTGTTCTATAGATATATTAAGAGTCAGACGAAGAAAAGTCAAGAAACAAATTGCCAAAGAATTCAGAAGATTTTCGTTAGAAGTTACAACAATGTGTAAAAAAGAAAGGAACAGATACATGAAGAAAGTAGCATTGCATAATCTCGGGTGCAAAGTGAATGCGTATGAGACGGAAGCCATGCAGGAACTGCTGGAAAAGCATGGATATGAGATTGTGCCGTTTCAGGAAGGTGCAGATGTGTATATCATTAATACCTGTACGGTGACAAATATGGCAGACCGGAAATCCAGACAGATGCTGCACAGGGCAAGAAAGATGAATCCGGATTCGATTGTCGTTGCCTGTGGCTGTTACGTGCAGGCCAGAAAAGATGACATCCCGGATGGAATCGATATTGTCATCGGAAATAACAAGAAGCAGAATATTGTCGAGATCCTGGAAAATTATGAGAAAGAGAAAAATCCGGATGCCCAGGCCGGAACACCGGCAAAACAGGAAAAAGCGGCAGAGACTTATCAGGAGATTCTGGATATCAATCACGAAAAAGCGTATGAAGATCTGCATTTAAGCACGGCAGCAGAGCATACGAGAGCGTATATCAAGGTACAGGATGGATGTAACCAGTTCTGTTCTTACTGTATTATTCCATTTGCAAGAGGAAGAGTAAGAAGCAGAAGCCGTGACAGCGTACTTGAAGAAGTAAAGACATTGGCGGCCAACGGATACAAAGAAGTGGTGCTGACGGGAATCCACCTGAGTTCCTATGGAATCGACTGCGATGACAATCTGTTATCCCTGATCCTTGCGATCCACGAAGTAGATGGAATTGAAAGAATCCGCCTCGGATCACTGGAACCAAGAATCATCACGGAGGAATTTGTACAGACGATCGCACAGCTTCCGAAGATGTGTCCGCATTTCCATCTGTCACTGCAGAGCGGATGCAATGCAACACTGAAGCGCATGAACCGCAGATACACTGCAGAAGAGTATTACGAAAAATGCCGGCTGCTCCGTAAGTATTTCCGTAACCCGGCACTTACAACAGATGTGATCGTTGGATTCCCGGGAGAAACGGAAGAAGAATTTGCCGAGTCAAAAGCATTTGTAGATAAAGTGGATTTCTACGAGACACACATTTTCAAATATTCCAGAAGAGAAGGAACGAAGGCCGCAGCAATGAAAAACCAGGTTCCGGATCAGATCAAGGCTGTAAGAAGTGCGGAACTTATAGAACTGAGCCATAGAAAACAGGCCGCATACGAAGAAAGACTGATCGGAACCACGCAGGAAGTTCTGATCGAAGAGAAAATTATACGCAACGGAGAAGAATTACAGATTGGTCACACAAAGGAATATGTGAAAATTGGTGTAAAAAATCCGAATAATCTTATTAATCAGCTTGTAAATGTAGAAATTGAAAACCAATTACAAATATTGCATTGAAATTTAAGATTTAATCATGTAGAATAAAATTGAAATATTTTTGGAGGACGTGATTACATGAAAAATATGACAAATACCCAGTTTTTCCAGGTGGAAAGTGGACCGCAGATCAGTGCAAAAGATATTCTGGAAATCGTATACAAGGCATTGAGTGAAAAGGGATATAATCCGGTAAATCAGATCGTAGGATACATTATGTCCGGCGATCCGACTTATATCACAAGCCATAACGGAGCCAGAAGTCTGATCATGAAGATGGAAAGAGATGAACTGGTAGAAGAGATGCTCAAGACGTATATTGAGCATAATGAGTGGGAATAATGACTATGAGAATCATGGGACTGGACTATGGATCTAAGACGGTAGGTGTTGCTGTCAGTGATCCGTTGGGAATTACTGCTCAGGGAGTGGAGACTATATGCAGAAAGGACGAGAACAAGCTCAGAAAGACCTGTGCGCGTATCGAAGCACTGATCGAAGAGTATCAGGTTACGAAGATTGTCCTCGGACTTCCGAAGCATATGAACAATGATATTGGAGATCGTGCGGAAAAATCAATGGCATTTGGTGAGATGTTAAAAAGACGGACCGGCCTGGAGGTCGTGATGTGGGACGAGCGTCTGACCACGGTAGAAGCTGAACGGACTTTAATAGAGAATAAGGTAAGGCGTGAAGACCGTAAGAAATATATTGATAAGATTGCGGCTGTTTTTATATTGCAGGGATATTTGGATTCACTTGCACACACGCCACTGGATTAAGAGGTAGATTGCAGATGGAAAAGATTAAATTCATGTCCGAAGAGATGAATGAAGAAGTAGATTTTTATGTACTTGAACAGACGAAAGTTGGTGGTGTGTCATATATTCTGGTGACGGATTCGGAAGAAGATGATGCAGAATGTCTGATTCTGAAAGACACATCAGGAGAGAGCCAGTCAGAGAGCGTATACGAGATCGTAGAGGATGATGTAGAGCTTTCTGCTGTTCTGAAAGTATTTGAAGAACTACTTGAAGATGTAGAGATTGAAAGGTAGTTTGGAATGTCTATCAGTAAAGAGAAGTTTAAAGAAATGCTGAGAGAGAAGGGGTTGAAAGTTACCAACCAGCGTATACTGGTACTGGAGGTCCTTGCAGATCACCGCGATAAGCATCTGACTGCAGAAGATATTTATGAATTAGTAAGAGAAGATTATCCGGAGATTGGGCTGGCAACTATATACCGGACAGTGCAGTTGTTACTGGAAATGCAATTGGTGGATCGTATCAGTCTTGATGATGGATGTGCACGTTATGAAATCGGAGAATTCTTTGATGGAGAAGAAAGACATCATCATCACCATCTGATATGCAGAACATGTGGTAAGATTCTTCCGTTTAAGGATGATCTGTTGGAAGATCTGGAAGATAAGATCGAAGATACCACGGGATTTCATGTGTTAGACCACGAATTAAAGTTCTATGGACAGTGCAGGGAGTGCCAAAAAAGAGGCAGAAAAAAGTAGTGCGGTAAACACGTGGAGGTGTAATTTTGAAAAGAGAAAACAATGGAAAAATGCGTATCATTCCACTCGGAGGTCTGGAAAAGATCGGAATGAACATCACAGCTTTTGAGTATGAAGACAGTATTATTGTTGTAGACTGCGGATTATCTTTCCCGGAGGAGGATATGCTCGGAATCGACCTGGTCATTCCGGATGTCACCTACCTGAAAGATAACATTCAGAAAGTAAAAGGATTTGTAATCACCCATGGACATGAGGACCATATCGGTGCACTTCCTTATGTATTAAGAGAACTGAATCTTCCTATCTATGCGACAAAGCTTACGATGGGAATTATTGAGAAAAAGCTGACGGAACACAATCTGCTCCGCAGTACAAGAAGAAAAGTTGTCAGACACGGACAGTCGATCAATCTGGGACAGTTCCGTATCGAATTTATTAAGACAAACCACAGTATTCAGGATGCGGCAGCACTGGCAATCTATTCACCGGCCGGTATCGTTGTGCATACAGGAGACTTTAAAGTAGATTATACACCGGTATACGGCGATGCGATCGATCTGCAGAGATTTGCAGAGATCGGCAAGAAAGGCGTACTGGCACTGATGTCAGATAGTACCAATGCCGAGAGACCAGGATTTACACAGTCAGAGCGTACGGTGGGTATCACATTTGATCATGTTTTTGCAGAGCATAAAGATACCAGAATTATCATTGCAACATTTGCGTCAAATGTAGACCGTGTGCAGCAGATCATCAATACGGCATGTAAATATGACCGTAAGGTGGTCGTAGAGGGACGAAGCATGGTGAACATCATCCAGGTTGCACAGGAACTGGGATACTTAAATGTTCCGGATAAGACATTGATCGAGATCGACCAGCTTAAGAATTATCCGCCGGAGAAGACCGTTCTGATCACAACCGGAAGCCAGGGAGAATCTATGGCAGCTCTGTCGCGTATGGCAGCAGATGTGCATAAGAAAGTAACGATCATGCCTGGTGATACGATCATCTTCAGTTCGAATCCGATCCCTGGAAATGAAAAGTCTGTATCCAAGGTAATCAATGAACTGACAGCTAAGGGAGCGAATGTCATCTTCCAGGATGCACATGTATCCGGTCATGCATGTCAGGAAGAACTGAAACTGATCTATTCTCTGGTAAAACCGAAATATGCGATCCCGGTTCACGGAGAATACCGTCACCTCAAAGCAAATGCGGGAATTGCCAGAATGCTTGGCATTCCGAAAGATAATATTTTCATCCTGAAATCCGGTAATGTTCTGGAAGTCAGTGAGAAGGAAGCAAAAGTAGTAGACAATGTACACACAGGAGAGATTCTGGTAGACGGACTTGGTGTAGGAGATGTTGGAAATATTGTACTTCGTGACAGACAGCATCTGGCGGAAGACGGTATTATGATCGTTGTACTGACACTGGAAAAAGGAAGCAATCAGCTTCTTGCAGGTCCGGATATTGTATCGCGTGGATTCGTCTATGTAAGAGAGTCCGAAAGCCTGATGGAAGAGGCAAGAAAAGTCCTTACAGATGCAGTGGAGGATTGTCTGACACATCAGCGCAACGCAGACTGGAGTAAGATCAAGCTTGTGATCCGTGATACGATGAACGATTTCATTTGGAAACGTACCAAGAGAAGACCAATGATCCTCCCGATCATTATGGACGTATAAAAAAAGAAAAAAATGAGCCGCCACATAGTACGAAATCGGCGCCTTCCGACACAGTGTGTGAGGCTGGTTTTGTACAGTGTACGGCTCGTTTCCTTGTAGAATCCTAAGAGAAACTGCAGGAAAGAACAGGTACAAACAGTTAGAACAGAGGTAGAGATACTATGATCGTAGATGAACGTATGGTTACATACATCCGGTCGTTGGAACGTCCGGAGAATCCTGTGATAGAGGCAATCGAACAGGAAGCATTGGAAAACTTCGTACCGATCATCCGCAAAGAAACCCAGAGCTTCTTAAAGGTAATGATGTTAATGAACCGCCCGGCCAGAGTGCTGGAGGTGGGCACAGCAGTCGGATTTTCGGCAATCTTAATGAGTGAATATCTTCCGGAAGGAAGCCGTATCACAACAATAGAAAACTATGAAAAAAGAATCCCGATTGCACGAAACAACTTTAAGCGTGCGGGGAAAGAAGAACAGATCACGCTGATCGAAGGGGATGCCCTGGAAGTGATGAAGACCCTGGAAGGTCCATATGATTTTATCTTTATGGATGCGGCCAAGGGACAGTATATCCATTATATGCCGGAGGCAGTAAGACTGCTTGCGGATGGAGGTATCCTGATGTCAGACAACGTATTACAGGATGGGGATATCATAGAATCCAGATTTGCGGTAGAGAGGCGGAACCGTACCATCCACAGCCGTATGCGGGATTACCTCTATGAATTAAAGCACAGCAATGTGCTGGAGACATCGATCATCCCGTTGGGTGATGGTGTGGCACTCAGTATCAAGAAGAAAAAAGAGGAGAAGGAGAATCGATAAGATGAGAAACAGACATCCAGAATTACTGATTCCTGCAAGCAGTCTGGAAGTGTTGAAGACTGCGGTTATGTTTGGTGCAGATGCAGTATATATCGGAGGAGAGGCATTTGGACTTCGTGCAAAGGCAAAGAACTTCTCTATGGAAGACATGAAAGAAGGCGTGCAGTTTGCGCATGAGCATGGAGCAAGAGTTCATGTCACTGTAAATATTCTTGCACATAATGATGACCTGGAAGGTGCGGCAGAGTATTTAAAAGAACTAAAAGAGATCGGACCGGATGCGCTGATCATTGCAGATCCGGCAATTTTTATGCTTGCAAAAGAGATTTGTCCGGAGATAGAAAGACATGTCAGCACACAGGCAAATAACACGAACTATGGAACATTCAACTTTTGGTGGAACCTGGGGGCAAAGCGTGTGGTAACAGCCAGAGAACTTTCATTAAAAGAAATCAGGGAGATCCGTGCGCATATTCCGGCAGAGATGGAGATTGAAAGTTTTATCCATGGGGCAATGTGTATTTCTTATTCCGGAAGATGCCTGCTGAGCAATTTCTTTACGGGAAGAGATGCCAATCAGGGTGCCTGTACACATCCGTGCCGTTGGAAATATTCCGTGGTAGAAGAGACAAGACCGGGCGAATATATGCCGGTGTATGAGAATGAAAGAGGAACATACATTTTCAACTCCAAGGATCTGTGTATGATTGAACACATTCCGGAAATGATCGATGCGGGAATTGATAGTTTTAAGATCGAGGGACGTATGAAGACGGCTCTGTATGTGGCAACGGTTGCAAGAACTTACCGCAAGGCGATCGATGATTATCTGGAGGATCCGAAGAAATATGAGGCGAATATGCCTTGGTACAGGGATCAGATTTCGAATTGTACATACCGTCAGTTTACGACAGGATTTTATTTTGGAAAACCGGGTGACGAGAGCCAGATCTACGATAGTAACACGTATATCAAAGAGTACACTTATCTTGGGATTATCGGCGGGATTAAAGATGGCATGTACCGCATCGAACAGAGAAATAAGTTCTCTGTAGGTGAGACTGTTGAGATTATGAAACCGGACGGACAGAACGTAGAAGTAACGGTGGAAAAGATCATAGATGAGGATGGGCAGGAGCAGGAGAGTGCGCCGCATCCAAAGCAGGTGCTGTATATGGCATTAAGCGGAGAAGCTTCCGTATATGATATTTTAAGACGCCAGGAAGGTGTAACGGAATAGGGCAGACAAGTAACAGAGAAAGCAGTGATTCAGTGCAAAAATGGAAAAGCACAGAATCACTGCTTTTTGCATAGAATATAATAAATCTGCCTAAGAGGTGCTTTGTCTTGAAGTCATTTCCCCAACCATTGACGGCAGCGGAAGAAAAGTACTATATGCAGAAATATACAGAGGGTGATCTGGAAGCAAAGCACATTCTAATAGAACGGAATCTGCGTCTGGTTGCACATATCGTGAAAAAGTACCAGCCGCCTCCGGAAGAGATGGAAGACCTTCTGTCAATCGGAACCATTGGGCTTATGAAGGCTGTTGTAACGTTTGATCCGGATAAGAGCGCAAGGCTTGCGTCGTATGCAGCAAGGTGCATCGAAAATGAAGTATTGATGTACTTGAGAGGTAAGAAAAAAAGTTCAAAAGAAGTATCTTTGTATGAACCGATCGGAACGGACCGGGAAGGCAATGAGATACAATTATTTGATGTGATCGAGATGAATGAAGAAGATGTCTACCGTAGACTGGAACGTAAAGAAGATGTGATTCGTCTGTATCAGCAGGTGGAATCGGTACTGTCTCAGAGAGAACGAATGGTACTGAAGCTGCGGTACGGTCTGTATAATGAAGAGGAATATACACAGCGGGAAATTGCAGCAATGCTCGGCATTTCCAGATCGTATGTATCAAGAATTGAGAAGAGTGCGATTGAGAAATTAAGAAACTTTTTCACTTCTTAGAAAAGTCTTTAAAAAATCTTTAGAATTCTATATCCGTTATTTTAAGAATCAAAGTCTATACTTAACACCATAAGAAAGAGGCATGCAAAATGGTATGTGAGAAAGGGTGGCAGTTATGAAAGTACTGGTGTTAAGTGGTAGATTTGGAATGGGACATGAGATGGCAGCCAATGCGATCTGCGAACAGTTTCGGAAAATAGATGAACAGGCAGAAATTGAAAAAAAAGATCTTCTGGAAGAGTTATATCCACATATCAGTAAATTCATTTTCGGTGCATTCCGCATGATGGTAGAGCACTGTTACGGGATTTATAATTTTATCTACAAAATGTCCGGAAGAATGAAGGTAGAAATGAAGCCAAGGGGAAAGGCAATCTATAAAAAGTTAAAGAAGATCATGGATAGAGAACAACCGGATGTAATCGTCTGTACACATCCGGTGTGTGTAAAAGCAATTGCATCCTATAAAGAAAGGACAGGGCTTAAAACACCACTTGTGACCTGCATCACAGATATCAGTATGCATCCGGAGTGGACAGCACCACAGACAGACATCTATCTTGCTCCGACACAGGAGATCAAAAGGCATCTGATGAAGGAGGGAACCAGGGCGGAAGATATTCTTGTGACAGGAATACCGGTTCGCCAGCAGTTCCTGGATGTAGATTACCGTCAGAAAAGGGAAAGAAACAGAACACGCAGGGTGCTCATCATGGGAGGTGGACTTGGACTAATGCCGGATCTGAAAGAATTGCTTGAAAAATTACATAGCATGCAAGGCGTTGAGAGCGTAGTTATTACAGGAAAAAATCATAAGCTATATGAGGAATGGGTGAACCGTTATGAGGATGTGGAAGTACTTGGATACACGGAAAATATCAGCAGATATATGCGCAGGGCAGATCTTGTAATTACAAAAGCAGGCGGAATTACGCTATTTGAAATTCTGCACAGTCAGGTTCCATTATTTGTCATCCATCCGTTCCTGGAACAGGAGATGAATAATGCAAGGTATGCGGCAGAAAAAGGATTTGCAAAAGTCGTATGGGGCAGACATGAAGACTATATTCCGGAACTGGAAAAGCTGTTAAGTGATGAAAAAATGATGAAGGAAATGACTGGAAATGTAAGGCGTGCCTGTAAAGAGATGATAGAAGTATCACTGGATGAGGCAGTAGGGATCATGGAAGAAAGGATGACGGCATAATGAATATACCAAAGACTGCAAAGCTGGGACTGGCCTGTGCCGCAGCGCTGAGTTATAGTGTGATTCCGACGTATTTGCTGAAATACCATTGGATTTTCAGAAACAGACAGAGGGCAGACAGGGAAGATAAGGTTTTGTACCTGACATTCGATGACGGTCCGGATACAGTATATACGAATATATTACTCGATTTTCTGGAGCAGGAACAGATTCCTGCAGCATTTTTCATGGTCGTAGAATCTGCCCGGAAGCATCCCGGGATCGTGGAACGGATGAGGAAAAGCGGACATCTGGTCGGAATACATTCGTTGCGCCACGAAAGTGCGATGCTTTCCGGACCGGGAAGAACCGGCCGGGATGTGAAAGAATCGAAAAAGATTATGGAGAAGATGGATATTGCAGTGAAATGGTACAGACCACCGTGGGGACATCTGAACCTGGCAAGTCTGTTCTGGATACGGAAGCTGCATCTGCATCTGGTATTTTGGGATGTGATGGCACAGGACTGGTCAGCGAAAGAGACCCCGGACAGTATCTGCAATAAGATATTAAGAAGAGTATTTCCGGGTGCGGTTATCTGTCTGCATGACGGCAGAGGGGAGAACGGAGCACCGGGAAGAACGATAGAAGCATTGAAAAAAGCAATCCCATTGTTGAAAGCGCAGGGGTATGAATTCAGAAGGATAGAAGAAAAATATGGAACAGCAGGTGAGTCAGAGATCGATTAAAAAGTATATGGTTTTATTTCCGGTTTTAGCACTGGTGGTATGTTTCGTTATTTTGAAGGGTGCAGATATGGAATCTGTGTGGAATGCCATGAAAAGTGCGAAGCCGCAATGGCTGGCAGCAGGGCTTATACTGGCGGCGGTATTCAATATCGCGGAAGCGATCAATCTGAGGAGCGTATTGAATTCATTTGGATATCAGGTAAGTTTCAGACAGGGTATGAAATATGCTTATACCGGCTATTTTTTCAGTTCGATCACTCCATCTGCAACAGGCGGACAGCCGGTACAGTTATATGTGATGAATAAGGATAATATCCATGTGGCACATGGAACGATGGCTCTTCTGACAGAACTCACCAGTTTTCAGATTGCAGCATTTCTGATGGAAAATGTAGCAACGTTCTGGATACTGACGGGAAGGATACGTCTGAATAAGATGATGCTGGCATTGGCGGCTCTCGGGTATCTGATGAATCTGATTTTTATAGCAGCACTGGTGGTCATAATGTTATCCGAAGGTCTGAAAAAGAAGATTGTAAATGGAATACGTTTCCTGATCATGAAACTCCCGTTTGGGAATAAGAAGAGATTGGGCGCTAAGATGGACGAGATTGTTCGTGATTTTGAAGATTGTAAATTGTTTTTTAAAAGGGATCCGGTACTTGCGTTAAAAGTGACAACAGTCAGTCTGATCCAGATTATCTGCTGGTTCAGTGTTCCATGGGCAGTGTATCATGCAATGGGAGAGTCCGGCAGTTCTTATGGAAGTATGTTTCTGCATCAGATCATTTTGTATATGACTACAGCACTTCTTCCGTTCCCGGGAGCTGAGGGAATTAGTGAATTCTCATTCGTAAAGTTGTTTGCAGGTATCTTTACTTCTGTTCCGGTGGCAGCGGCAGTACTGGTGAATCGGGGGATCAGCTTTTATTTTTTGCTGATATTAAGTGGAATCTTTAGCATCGTGCTTGGACACATGGATAGAAAATCAAAAAGTAAAATGAAAGTGAAATTAGAAAAATATTGACACGGCGGAAAGAATAGGCTATGATGATTGCACATTTAACGAAGATGAGTGATCAAGTACAGACTATTCTTTTTCGTTTTCTAAATCTGGACCGCCAGTGGCGGATTCTGTAGATGACCGGATCGGTCAAGTTATCAACTATATCAAAACAATTTTATATGAGTGCCGGACAAATAAGGCAGAAAAGATGCTTATATAAGGACAGGTTCTGCATGGTCTGGTATGGAAAGGAGTGTGCAGATGGCATTTTGTACAGTTTTATCTGCTTCAGTTCAGGGACTGGGGGTAGAGATGATCCGTGTGGAAGCGGATGTAAGTAACGGACTTCCGATGTTCCATATGGTGGGATATCTGTCTTCAGAAGTGAAAGAGGCATCAGAACGGGTGAGAACAGCAATCCGCAATTCGGGGATGAAACTTCCGGCAAAGAAGATCATTGTCAATCTTGCGCCGGCAACTGTCCGGAAAAAAGGGGCATCGTTTGATCTGCCGATTGCTCTGGCGGTGCTGGCAGCTATGGGGTATATACCGGAAGAAGCAATGGAACGGGTGATCGTAACAGGGGAATTAAGTCTGGAGGGGAAAATAAGAGGTGTACCGGGAGTTCTGCCGATGGTGATAGAGGCGAAAGAACAAGGATGTAAAAGCTTTATCCTGCCCGGAGAGAATGAGCCAGAAGGAAGACTCGTAAAAGGAATCGAGATTCTACCGGCAGATAATCTGGAGGAACTCTGTGCGTATCTGAACGGAGCTGCGCGTTCGGAAAAGTCTAAAAGGGAGAAAAAAGAAAATGAAAAAAACAGACAACATAGAGCCAGAGAAGATTTTGCGGATATCTGCGGACAGAAAGCGGTGAAACGTGCGGCAGAAATTGCAGTGGCAGGAGGGCACAATCTGTTAATGGCTGGATCACCGGGATCCGGAAAAACGATGATCGCAAAGAGGATCGCAACCATTTTACCGGAACTGTCATGGGAAGAAAGTCTGGAAATTACGAAGATCTACAGTGTATTGGGGCTGGTGGATCAGGAATACCCGCTGATCACACAGCGCCCGTTTCGTAATGTTCATCATACAATCACCAGAACAGCGCTGACAGGGGGCGGCAGAATACCGATGCCCGGGGAGATCAGTATGGCACACGGAGGTGTGCTGTTTCTTGATGAACTTGCGGAATTTCCAAGAAATGTTCTAGAAGTACTAAGACAGCCATTGGAAGAACATCAGATTCATATTGCGAGAAATTATGGGAATTTTACATTTCCGGCGGAATTTATGCTGGTAGCAGCAATGAATCCGTGTCCATGCGGAAACTATCCGGATGTGCAGAAATGTTCCTGCACACCCGGGCAGATTCAGAAATACCTTGGCAAGATCAGCCAGCCGTTCCTGGATCGTATGGATATCTGCATAGAGACTCCGAAAGTTGTATACCGGGATCTGGACGGAGAACGGAAAGATCTGGAAGGGGAAGAGACATCTGAGACGATACGCCGCAGAGTGACGGATGCAAGGAATATACAGAGGGAAAGATATAAAGGAACAGATATCAGGACAAATGCAGTATTAGGACCGCAGGAGATCGGACATTACGTAGAACTGGGAGAGCGCGAAAGAAAGATGATGGAGCTTGCATTTGAAAGAATCGGGCTTACAGCAAGGACCTATCATAAGATCCTGCGTGTGGCAAGGACAATTGCAGATCTAGATTACAGTGAGAAGGTAAAGGAGAAACATTTAAAAGAAGCTATTGCTTACCGGTCACTGGATAAGAAGTACTGGGGACGTTAGGAGGATGTGAATGATATATGAATACTGGCTGGCAGGGATAGAAGGCATTTCGAATCTGAAAAAAAGAAAATTAAGAGAGGTATATGGAAATGGAAAAGCAATATATTATATAGAAGAAACTAATTTGAAGAAACATACATTTCTGAATGAGAAGGATATAGAGAGACTGAAAAAAGCAAAGAAAACAGTTAATCTCGAAATGCAATGGGAAAAATCCGTGAAAAAGAAGATAAAATTTGTGCCGTATTTTTCGGATGATTATCCGAAAAAAATGAAAGTGATCACAGATCCCCCGTACGCCTTGTACGTACTTGGATCGCTGCCGGATGAAAATGTGAAAAGCGCAGCAATCGTAGGGGCCAGGAATTGTACTTCATATGGAGAACAAATGGCATTACAGTATGGGAAATGTCTTGGGCATGCGGGAGTACAGGTGATAAGCGGTATGGCGAGAGGAATCGACGGAGCAGGGCAGAGAGGTGCTTTGAACGGAGACGGAACAACGTTTGCTGTTCTGGGATGTGGAGTGGATGTGTGTTATCCAAGAGAAAATATCGGATTATACATGGACATTCAAAAAAAAGGCGGAATCATATCGGAATTTCCACCCGGAACCGAACCACTTGCAAGAAATTTTCCGATGCGGAACCGGATTATCAGTGGACTGGCGGAATGGATACTGGTGATAGAGGCAAAAGAAAAGAGCGGATCTTTGATCACTGCAGATTTTGCACTGGATCAGGGGAAGGATGTCTATGCACTTCCGGGACCGGTGACAAGTGCGTTGAGCCAGGGATGTCACAGACTGATCCGGCAGGGAGCGGGAATACTGATCACACCGGAAGAACTGATGGATGAATGGAATCTGAATCGGATGCAAATTGGACAAAAAAATAACAAAAATGAAAAAATGCTTGAAAGTCCTGAGCGTATGGTGTATAGTTGTCTCGATTTGTTCCCGAAAGGAATCGATGAACTGATGAAAGAAACAGAACTTTCTATTTCAGAATTGATGGAAAGACTGATTACTTTGGAATTGAAAGGATACGCAGAAGAAGTATCCAGAAATTATTATATAAGGCTGTTGTAAGAACGGTCGGTATTATGGAGGAAATTATGGCACGCTATCTGGTAATCGTGGAGTCACCTGCAAAGGTGAAGACCATTAAGAAGTTCTTAGGAAGTAATTATGTAGTGACCGCATCGAACGGTCATGTGAGAGATATGCCCAAAAGCCAGATGGGTATCGACATTGAAAATGATTACGAACCAAAGTATATAACGATCAGAGGAAAGGGAGAGATTCTTGCGAAGCTTCGTAAGGAAGTCAAAAAGGCGGACAAGATATATCTTGCAACTGACCCGGACCGGGAGGGAGAAGCAATATCCTGGCATCTGAGTAAAGCTTTGAAATTAGAAGATAAGAAGGTTTATCGAATCAGTTTTAATGAGATTACTAAGAATGCAGTAAAAGCGTCGCTTAAGAATCCAAGAGAAATCGATATGGATCTGGTGGATGCGCAGCAGGCACGCCGTGTACTGGACAGAATTGTAGGTTACAAGATCAGTCCGCTCCTGTGGGCAAAGGTTAAGAGAGGATTAAGTGCCGGACGTGTACAGTCGGTTGCATTGCGTATTATCGCAGACAGAGAAGAAGAGATCAATGCTTTTATTCCGGAAGAATACTGGACACTGGATGCGGATCTGAAGGTCAAAGGAGAAAGAAAACTTCTGACTGCTAAGTTCTATGGTACAGAAAAGAGTAAGATGACAATCTCATCCAAGGAAGAACTGGACGAGATCATGAAAGAAGTAGAAAATGCGGAGTATTCTGTTGCCGATATAAAAAAAGGAGAACGTACCAAGAAGGCACCGGTACCGTTTACAACCAGTACGTTGCAGCAGGAAGCATCCAAGGCATTGAATTTTGCAACAGCCAAGACCATGCGTATTGCCCAGCAGTTATATGAGGGTGTGGATATCAAAGGCAGTGGTACTGTGGGATTGATCACATACCTGCGTACGGATTCTACCCGTATCTCAGAGGAAGCGGATGCAACAGTAAGAGAATATATCAGGGAAGGCTTCGGTGAAGAGTATGTTTCCGACGGAGACGTTAAGAAATCTTCAGACAAGAAGATCATTCAGGATGCACATGAGGCGATCCGTCCGACAGATGTAACCAGAACACCGGCAGCAGTGAAAGAATTCTTAAGCCGTGACCAGTTCCGTCTGTACCAGCTTGTATGGAAACGTTTTATTGCCAGCAGAATGCAGCCGGCCAGATACGAGACGACTTCTGTAAAGATTGCCGCAGGACAGTATCGTTTTACAGTCGCTGCATCCAAGATTGTTTTTGAAGGGTTCCGCAGTGTATATACGGAAGCCGGCGAGACAAAAGAAGAGAACAATGTGCTGTTAAAAGGGCTGGATATGGATTCTGTCCTTACGAAAGAAAGTCTGAACAGTAAGCAGCATTTTACACAACCACCGGCACATTATACAGAGGCAACATTGGTTAAGACACTGGAAGAACTTGGAATCGGGCGTCCAAGTACATATGCGCCGACAATTTCTACGATCATTGCAAGACGCTATGTGGCAAAAGAGAATAAGAATCTGTATCTGACGGAAATCGGAGAAGTAGTGAATAATATTATGAAACAGTCCTTCCCGAGTATTGTGGATGTGAACTTTACGGCAAATATGGAGAGCCTTCTGGATGGCGTTGCGGAAGGAAAAGTCAGATGGAAGACAATCATCGAGAATTTTTATCCGGATCTGGAGGCAGCAGTGGAAAAAGCCGAGACAGAACTGGAACAGGTGAAGATTGAAGATGAAGTGACAGATGTGATCTGTGAGGAGTGCGGCCGCAATATGGTTGTCAAATATGGCCCGCATGGAAAATTCCTTGCATGCCCGGGATTCCCTGACTGCCGTAACACGAAACCATATCTGGAAAAGATAGGTGTACCATGCCCTGTCTGTGGTAAAGATGTGGTAATCCGGAAGACGAAAAAGGGAAGACGATATTACGGCTGCGAGGATAACCCGGAATGTGAATTTATGTCATGGCAGAAGCCATCGACAAAAAAATGTCCGAGATGTGGTAAATACATGCTGGAAAAAGGAAATAAACTAGTTTGCAGCGATGAACAGTGCGGATATGTAGAAAATATTGAAAATAATAAGGATAATTAATGATATTCGTTGAATATTTCAGAATTGTATGATAATATACATTCATAAGGATGGAGGAATGTAAATGGGCGTACAATTGTTGGATAAAACCAGAAAAATCAACAAATTACTGCATAACAATAGTTCGAGTAAAGTTGTCTTCAATGATATCTGCGAAGTCCTTACAGAAATTTTAAATTCGAACGTATTAGTGATCAGTAAAAAAGGAAAAGTGCTTGGCGGAAGCAAATGCGAAGGTGTGCCTTACATTACCGAATTGATCGAGAGAGAAATCGGAAAACATGTAGATGATATGCTGAATGAGCGGCTGCTTAGTATCTTATCAACAAAAGAAAATGTAAATCTTCAGACATTGGGATTTTCCGAAGAAGCTGTCAAAGGTTATCAGGCGATTATTACGCCGATTGACATTGCAGGGGAAAGACTCGGGACACTGTTTATCTATAAAAAAGATAAAGTGTATGAGATTGATGACATCATTTTGAGTGAATACGGAACAACGGTTGTTGGTCTTGAGATGTTAAGATCTGTGAATGAAGAAAGTGCAGAAGAAACCAGAAAAGAGCATATTGTACAATCGGCAATCAGTACATTGTCGTATTCGGAATTGGAAGCAATCATTCATATATTTGATGAGTTGGATGGTGCGGAAGGAATTCTGGTCGCAAGTAAGATTGCAGACCGTGTCGGAATTACCAGATCGGTAATTGTCAATGCTCTGAGAAAATTCGAAAGTGCGGGTGTGATCGAATCCCGTTCTTCCGGCATGAAAGGAACGTATATTAAAGTAATCAATGATTATGTATTTACGGAACTTGACCGCATTAAAGCAGAACGTACAAAATAATAAGAACTACAAAGGGTATCGGGCAACTGATACCCTTTTCACAGTATAAAGGAGGATGCGGATAGTGAAATATGGAGGATGTACGGCAAAACTCAGAATGGACCGCGTAATTCTGGAAGACAGTTTTTTTGATGAAACGGAATATTTATGCAAGATCATAGCATATGATGAAGAGGAGGAGACGTTGTATCTGGTATCGGAAGAGACGGAACTCACCTTTTATTCTTTGGATGGAATCTATGAGTGCAGCATAGAGGATCCGAAAGATCCTGTGGTCTGCAAAGGAATATTAAAAGAACGTTACTGGAACAAGGCAGGCAGGGTTATGAAATTTAAAATTCAAAATGGATTTTATAAAAAAGTTCTAAACTAAATAGAAAGTGTGTTGACAAACCAAAAGGAGAGTGCTATTTTATATCTAGAATCTTTCAGCACTCTCTTTTGTTGAGTGCTAATAATGCAGAAATAATTAAGGAGGAATAGATATGAAGTTAGTACCATTAGGTGACAGAGTTGTATTAAAACAGTGTGTAGCAGAGGAGACTACAAAGTCGGGAATCGTGATTCCTGGACAGTCTAAGGAAAAACCGCAGCAGGCAGAGGTTATTGCTGTAGGACCAGGTGGAATGGTGAATGGTAAAGAAGTTGAGATGCATGTTACAACAGGACAGCAGGTAATTTATTCCAAATATGCAGGAACGAATGTTGAGATTGATGACGAGGAATATATCATTGTAAAACAGGATGATATTCTGGCCATCTGCGAGTAATTGTACAATTAATTCATATATTTCAGGAGGTAGATACCAATGGCAAAAGAAATTAAATATGGTGCAGAAGCAAGAAGAGCGCTGGAAGCTGGTGTTAATCAGCTCGCTGATACAGTAAGAGTAACAATCGGACCAAAAGGACGTAATGTCGTTCTGGATAAATCTTTCGGAGCACCACTGATCACAAATGACGGTGTAACAATTGCAAAAGAGATTGAACTGGAAGACAGATTTGAAAATATGGGAGCACAACTGATCAAAGAAGTTGCTTCTAAGACAAATGATGTAGCAGGAGACGGTACTACAACAGCAACTGTACTTGCACAGGCAATGGTTCATGAAGGTATGAAGAACCTGGAAGCAGGAGCGAATCCGATCATTCTCCGTAAAGGAATGAAGAAAGCAACAGATGTGGCAGTAGAAGCCATTGCGAAGATGTCAAGCAAAGTAAAAGACAAAGATCAGATTGCAAAAGTGGCAGCAATTTCTGCAGGTGATGCTGAAGTCGGACAGATGGTGGCAGATGCTATGGAGAAAGTATCTAATGACGGAGTTATTACGATCGAAGAGTCTAAGACTATGAAGACAGAGCTGGATCTTGTAGAAGGTATGCAGTTTGACCGTGGATATGTATCTGCATATATGGCTACAGATATGGATAAGATGGAAGCAAATCTGGATGATCCATATATTCTGATCACAGATAAGAAGATTTCTAATATTCAGGAAATCCTTCCGCTTCTGGAGCAGATTGTTCAGGCTGGAGCAAGACTTCTTATTATCGCAGAAGATATTGAGGGAGAGGCACTTACAACTCTGATCGTTAATAAACTGCGTGGAACATTCAATGTTGTAGCTGTAAAAGCACCTGGATACGGTGACAGAAGAAAAGAAATGTTAAAAGACATTGCTACACTGACAGGTGGTCAGGTTATTTCTGAGGAACTCGGTATGGAACTGAAAGATACAACCATGGATCAGCTTGGACGTGCAAAATCTGTAAAGGTACAGAAAGAAAATACAGTAATTGTTGATGGTATGGGAGATAAGAATGCAATCGCAGACCGCGTTGCCCAGATCAAGGCACAGATCGAAGAGACAACATCTGACTTTGACAGAGAAAAACTTCAGGAAAGACTTGCAAAACTTGCAGGCGGCGTAGCTGTTATCCGTGTCGGAGCAGCAACGGAGACAGAGATGAAAGAAGCAAAACTTCGTATGGAAGATGCCTTGAACGCCACAAGAGCAGCAGTAGAGGAAGGTATCATTTCCGGTGGTGGATCTGCATACATTCATGCGTCCAAAGCAGTTGCTGAAGCGATTGACGGACTGGAAGGTGACGAGAAAACAGGTGCAAAGGTTGTCCTGAAAGCTCTGGAAGCACCACTGTTCCATATCTCAGCCAATGCAGGACTGGAAGGTGCTGTTATCATTAACAAGGTAAGAGAATCAGAAGTGGGAACCGGATTTGATGCTCTGACAGAACAGTACGTAGATATGGTGGAAAACGGAATTCTGGATCCTGCTAAGGTTACAAGAAGTGCACTGCAGAACGCAACATCTGTTGCTTCTACACTTCTCACAACAGAATCTGTTGTAGCAGATATCAAAGAAGATGCACCGGCTGTACCGGCAGGAAATCCGGGTATGGGTATGATGTAACAGAATATTAAATTTTTGAGAACTCCTCGTCAGAGGAGTTTTCTTTTTTGCTTCAGGTGTGCTACAATAGACATAGCTTAAAGCAGACTTGGAGGAAAGAAAAAATGGATGATTTTTACACAGAGCAGCTGATAAAAAAACAGGCGGACTCAAAGGATACTCTTAAGAAAGCGGGGCTGATCGTATTGACGGTTTTGTCAGTGCTTTTGGTTTTTGCAATACCGGTGGGGATTATTTTTCCAGTTGTAATGATCGTGGTTGATGTGCTGGTATTCAGCAATATGAATGTGGAGTATGAGTATGTATTTGTGAATGGAGATCTTGATATAGACAAGATCATGAACAAATCCAGAAGAAAAAGAATGTTTTCTGTAGATGCAGATCAGATGGAACTTCTTGCACCGGTAGGAGCTGTAGAATTAATGCAGTATAAGAAGGTCAGGACATATGATTATACATCAGGAAAAAATCATGCAGAAATCTATGCATTGATTGCTTCGAACAAAGGAGAACTGTGTAAAGTTTTGTTTGAGCCAAATGAGACGATCATAGAAGGATTCTTTGTAAAAGCACCAAGAAAAGTAATCAGAAAATAATACGTAAAATGTAAAAAAGATTGTATTAAAATAAAAACATGTTAAAAGCTGTTGACAAATATGGGTATGATTCGCTAAGATAGCTGTTAAATATGAATATGCAAAAGAAAGAGAGGAAGAAATCATGGGAAAGATAATTGGAGAAGGTATTACATTTGATGATGTGCTTTTAGTTCCATCGTACTCAGAAGTAATTCCGAACCAGGTGGATTTATCTACTTACCTGACTAAGAAAATTAAGTTAAATATTCCGATGATGAGTGCCGGAATGGATACTGTTACCGAGCACCGTATGGCAATTGCAATGGCCAGACAGGGGGGAATCGGAATTATCCATAAAAATATGTCTATTGAACAGCAGGCTGAGGAAGTGGATAAGGTAAAACGTTCAGAAAACGGTGTTATTACAGATCCATTTTATTTATCACCGGATAATACACTGGAAGATGCCAACAATCTGATGGCAAAGTTCAGAATCTCAGGTGTGCCGATCACAGAGGGAAAAAAATTAGTTGGTATTATCACAAACCGTGATTTGAAATTTGAAGAAGACTTTTCAAAGAAAATCAGAGAGTCAATGACTTCGGAAGGGTTGATCACAGCACCGGAAGGAATTACTCTGGAAGAAGCAAAGAAGATTCTTGCAAAAGCCAGAAAGGAAAAACTTCCGATCGTAGATAAAGACTTCAACCTGAAAGGTTTGATTACAATTAAGGATATTGAAAAACAGATTAAATATCCATTGTCTGCAAAAGATGCACAGGGACGTCTGCTTTGCGGAGCTGCAATCGGAATTACAGCAAACTGTCTTGAGAGAGCAAAGGCTCTGGTAGATGCAAAGGTTGATGTGGTTGTTTTGGATTCAGCACACGGACATTCAGCAAACGTTATTCATACAGTTGATATGATTAAGAGCAAATTCCCGGATCTGCAGGTAATTGCAGGTAACGTTGCTACCGGAGCTGCAACAGAAGATCTGATCAAAGCCGGTGTTGATGCGGTAAAAGTTGGAATCGGACCTGGATCGATCTGTACAACACGTATCATTGCAGGTATTGGTGTTCCTCAGATCACAGCAGTTATGGACTGCTACGAAGCGGCAGACAAATATGGAATTCCGATCATTGCGGATGGAGGAATAAAGTACTCCGGAGATATGACAAAAGCAATCGCAGCCGGAGCGAATGTATGTATGATGGGAAGTATCTTTGCAGGATGTGATGAGAGTCCTGGAACATTCGAATTATTCCAGGGTAGAAAATATAAAGTATACCGTGGTATGGGATCTATCTCAGCAATGGAGAACGGAAGTAAAGATCGTTACTTCCAGACAGATGCGAAAAAACTGGTTCCGGAAGGTGTCGAAGGACGTGTTGCTTACAAAGGAAGCGTGGAAGATACTGTATTCCAGTTAATGGGTGGTCTTCGTTCAGGTATGGGATATTGCGGAGCACCAACAATTGAGGATTTGAAACAGACAGGAAAATTCGTGAAGATTTCTTCGGCTTCATTAAAAGAAAGTCATCCTCATGATATTCATATTACAAAAGAAGCACCAAACTACAGTGTAGACGAATAAAAAAGATTCGGGCGTCGTGAAAACGGCGCCTTTTTTGTATTATATGTGTCTGGCAAAGAGAGAGTTTAAATGAATAATATCAGAAAAAATATCCTGAAAATTCTTCATATCATGGTTTTCAGAGATGAATATATAGAGTATAATAATGTTTAGGTAATCTGCTTGGTATATAAATGCACATAATAAATACACAAGTAATATTAAAAAAAATAAAGTAAAAGGGAGATGCCTGGATATGAAAAAAGAATTTGGAACAACGAGAAACGGGGAAACAGCAAGCTGTTATATATTGAAAAACAGCAAAGGAATGAAAGCAGTTGTATCTGATTTTGGAGCTGCTTTACTGAAGCTTTACGTACCGGATAAGAATGGAAAGTCTCAGGATGTCGTATTGGGCTACGAGACACTTGAGGATTATGAAAATGGTGGAGATTCTGTAGGAGCGACTGTCGGACGTGTGGCAAACCGTATTGGAACTGGTGCATTCGAACTGAACGGAAAGAAATATGAGCTTACGAAGAATGATAACGGGGAAAATACACTTCATGGAGGAACAGATTTCTATAATAAAAGAATGTGGAGTGTAAAAGAGGAGGATGATACACATGTAGTATTTATGCTTGTTAGTCCGGACGGGGATCAGGGATTCCCGGGAGAAGTGAAGATAGAAGTATCCTATACAGTTACGGAAGAAAATGAATTAAAGATTCATTATTATGCAATTCCTGATCAGGATACCCTTTTGAACATGACGAATCACAGTTATTTCAACCTGGCAGGACATGCATCCGGAACCGCATGTAATGCAAAAGTGTGGTTAGATGCAGATGCATTTACAGAGACGGATGCTGAACTGATTCCAACAGGAACGGTAATTCCGGTAGAGGGCACACCAATGGATTTCCGTGAAGGAAAAAAGGTTGCAAAAGAGATCGGAGCAGATTATAAACCATTGAAACTGGCAGGCGGCTATGATCATAACTGGGTATTAAACGGGTCGGGATTCAGAAAAGCGGCATCAGCCGAATCGGAAGAGACAGGTATTAAGATGGAAGTATATACAGACCTTCCGGGTATACAGTTCTATTCCGGCAATTTCCTGGCAGGAGCTAAGGGAAAGGAAGGAGCTGTCTATGGAAAGGGTTGTGGTATATGCTTTGAAACGCAGTATTTCCCGGATGCAATTCATAAAGATAATTTTGAATCTCCGATTACAAAAGCCGGAGAAGTATATGATACAACAACAACGTATAGGTTTTGCTGATTTTCATAAAAACATAAGAATCTCTTTCGGGTACATTAAAAAATGAATGATAAAATAGATAAAAGTGTACTATATAAGGATAGATAAAAAAGAGAGAAAAGATGAAAAAAACGAGAAGCCATTCTAAAAAAGGTCTGATCATTCTTATTATAATAACAGTTGTACTGTGTGCGGTGACGGTTTTAAAAAAGCAGGAGCAGACGGAAGAATATACGGAAAATAAAAGTGATTACATAGATTCTGTAAGACCGGATATAGACGTAGAACTGCTGACGCCGAATGAGTATTCCAGAGCGGGAATCGCAACAAATAAGATTACAGGAATTGTGATTCATTATACAGCAAATCCCGGTGCTTCGGCTATGAATAACCGGGATTATTTCGAAGGATTGAAGGACAGTCACATTACGAAAGCAAGCAGTAATTTTGTTGTGGGTCTGGAAGGTGAGATTGTTCAATGTGTACCAACATGGGAGATGGCGTATGCCTCAAACAGAAGGAATATTGATACGGTGTCGATAGAATGCTGTCATCCGGACGAAACGGGAAAATTCAATCAAAAGACGTATCAGTCCATGGTAGATCTTTGCGCGTGGCTGTGTCTGAAGTTCGATCTGAATGAAAATGATGTTATACGTCATTATGATGTGACTGGAAAGGCGTGCCCGAAGTATTTCGTGGATCATGAGGATGCCTGGAAGCAGTTCCGCAAGGATGTGAAAAAGGCAATGCGGAAAGATATATAATATACGATATAAATTATGAAAGGGAATCTAGTATGAAAACGATTTTAGATTTGATCGTGGAAGAACTGAAACCGGCGTTTACCGGCTGCGGGTACGATGAGAAGTACATCCGCGTAACGGTATCAAACCGCCCGGATCTCTGCGAGTATCAGTGTAACGGCGCGATGGCAGCTGCCAAAGCGTATAAAAAGAAACCGATCGATATTGCCAATGAGGTGGTAGAGAAGCTTCAGGGCCATGAGATGTTTTCTGAGATCACGGCAGTGATGCCTGGATTTATCAATATCCGCCTGAATCCGTGCTACCTGGCATCCTATGTACAGCAGGTGGCAGAGGATGAAAAGCTGGGACTCAACGCAGCTAAGAAGCCGGAGACGATCATCATCGATTACGGCGGAGCCAATGTAGCAAAACCGCTGCATGTCGGACACTTACGTTCTGCGGTCATCGGAGAGAGCATCAAGCGCATCAGCCGCTATATGGGACACCATGTCATCAGCGATGTGCATCTGGGT
>OGJJ01000132.1_pt1 | contig 68150 bp, 68 predicted proteins | sample 1572081 | NCBI WGS metagenome assembly OGJJ01 (sample SAMEA2582122, study PRJEB24529) | metagenome | biome: Human gut stool | place: China | collected 2011
ATATCATCAAAAGATTCGGAACAATATAGATCAGAGAATTCACGCAAAAATCAATTGGTGTTACTGGAAAGCCCGATTCTAAAGACGTTTTCAAACACAGCATAAAGAATATAACATTCAAAATCACTAATACTCCCAGCATACTAATGAATCCGCTTATTACTTTCCCACATATATATTGGATTGCCGTAACAGGCTTTGTATGTAATAATTCATAGGTACTTTTTCGTGTATCCTGAATAAATAAAAATGATAGCAAGACTGTTGCAAAAAAGGCCATATGCAATCCTGCAAAATCCGTAAATTTTTTGGCAAAGTACCAGGAAAAAGAATGTTCGGATAATTTCCGCTCGATATAATGATTGATTTCTTCTGCTGTCCCCTTATGAATTTCAAGGTCCTCATAAGCATATATTGCATTATAATAGCCATATTGGGATTCCAAAAACTCAGAAGCAGTCTTTACATCCATATTCTGAATTTCTTTCATTACATGATCTGCTTCCTGCCTGCTAAATCCAAAACCATTTTGGGAGGTGTCCATTAACGTCTCTTTGATCGTATCTTCCCACTCCCTTCTTCTTTCTTTATCATCAGATGTGGGAATGTACCCATCCATGACATCAGCATCTTCCAATGCTACGTCATTTTGTGTGATCTGTTCATTCTGTTTGATATAATGAATTTGCAAATACGATGACAGACATTGATACATACTGGCAACTATAATAATCAAGCCAATCCACAAAACAGGGTTCTTTAAATAATCAAGTATACTTCTTTTTATGATTGTTTTCATTGTATCTCTTCCTTTCTTTATTTCTTTAACAACATCATACAAATCAATTCTCAATAAATTCACAACAAAAAAGACTAAAACCACTTTATTTGTGATTTCAGCCTTATAAAGTATTTTTATTCAGCTTTGAAAAGAGCTTCTACATGAGCACCGCCTTGTCTGGCATTATATATTTTCAAATTTCCTCCATGCTTTTCACAGAAAATACGAGAAATATACATACCAAGGCCAAAATGCTTTAAATCATCTTGTGGATTCTTATGATAAAATGGCTCTGTTACTTTTTCCTCAGTATCCACAAATCCTATTCCATCATCTTCAACAGAAATTATAAGAAAACCATCCTTTTTCTTTATCTGCAAAGCAATACTTTTTTGTGCATATCGAACCGCATTTTCCAGTAAGTTGTCTGTCACTTCCATGACAAGTTCCTCATCCACTTTCACAATGTTTTGTTCCTGCGCTCTTTCTACCTTACATAATTTACTTTCCTTCTTGGACAGCATGGCAGCTTCTGCCTCAATCTTTTTTGCCAGTTCCGATAATTCTATCTCTGAGCATTGCAGTTCCCTCTGTTCTAAATGGGACATTTTTCTCATGTTTTCCGTGAAATGCTCTATACGGTCAATCTGATACATGCCTGTTTGTAAGATATCAATAACATCCTCTGTTTTTATACTCTCAGCAGAAACAAACTCTAAGAGCATTTCCTGATACCCACGCAATATGGAAAGTGGAGAACGTATATCATGTGCAATTGCATTCCGCAAAGCCTTCTCGTCATCAATCATTCGCCACATCTTTCTGTTGTTATCTGCTAAAGCACTTCGCATCATTTCAAATTCTTTACACAAAGTTCCCATCTCATCTTTATTTTCATAGGACACATGAAAATCCAGTTCATTATCTGCAATCATTTGTGAGGCATCTTTTAGTTCCTGTAGAGGTGTCTTTAACTTATTTTTATAAAAAAAGAATACCGCAGCTACACTCCCAACAATCGAAAAAATCAGTACCGAATATGTTTCCATAAAGTCACACATTTCCGAAAGATGATGGTCCAAACGATTCATCTGCGATTGATTAGGTCTTGATATCTCAATCTCGTATTTCTTTCCATATTGCTGAAACACGTCCGTATAATCTGCATAATCAATATATTTTTCCCATATTTTATTCTGCATATTTCCTGCAAAATGAACTGTAAATCCAGATAACAGAAATGCTGCCGTTAAGCTGATCACAAAATAAAGCAGAATTGTTTTTTTCAGTGACAAGTTTCTTATTTTTTCCATCGGTATCCAATCCCCCATACAGTTTCTATGTATTCTTTTTCTGAATAATCCGCTATTTTTTTCCTTATACGCCGTACTAATTCCGTTATCGTTCTACTGTCCCCTTCCGCATCATATCCACAGACTTGTGCATATATACGTTCTTTATCAAACACCTGCCCTGGATGCATGGATAAGAATTCAATAATCTGATATTCAATTTTTGTGAACTCCATCCTGTGTCCAGCTATAGCTACTATTTTTTCAGAATAATCAATCAGCATTTCATCCATGAAACGGTATTCCGTTTTTTGTTGATGCCTTTCTTCTCTCTTTATGTTTGTGACAATCCTTGCTTCCAACTCCCGAAGACTAAATGGTTTCGTAATATAATCATCCCCACCTGAAAGCAACCCATTAATTTTATCATCTTCATCAACTCTTGCTGTCAGAAATAAAATTGGACATAACACTTTACTGCGTATCAGACGACATACTTCAATCCCATCCATGCGTGGCATATTGATATCCAACAAAATAATATCCGGTTTCATTTTTATTTTATTTAATGCTTCCATTCCGTCTGTAGCCGTAATGGTTTCATATTGTTTCATATTAAAATAACTACAAAGCATTTTCACCAATTCTTTATCATCATCGACAACTAAAATCTTGTATTTCATCCAAACCACCTCCAGTATCCATATTATACGATAAAAAACAATGAAATCACAACAAGAGTACATGAAGAACGTAAGCACAATATATCTTTTTTCTCAATTCCAGCTCAATTTCCACTCAATGTCTTTCCTATTTGTTTTTTATATGCTTATCTCACAGCAAAACATTACCACACCGGTACGACCTGCTAAATCAATCAATGCGAAAACAGAGATGTTTTTTTATGCAGGTGGGACAGCAAAGACCTCCTGTGGCTGATTGCTTTCACAGAAGGTCTTATTTGTTTATGCTGTCACATTTTCATTTTTCAGATATGATTGTCTTTCTCACACACCAGCCTTTCATAATCCAGAAATTCTCGAATATACATTTCTTTTGCCACAATCCCTTCCATGGAATTTTTCGCTGAAATAATTCTGTCCAATACCTGCCACATCTCCTGTCCGTCACCTCTAAGGACTGGTTCCAGTATTTCTATGTAATGATGAATTTCTGCTTCCAGAGAAAACGTCTCTGGATCGGATTCAAGAAATCTTTCCAGTTCCCGCTGGTATTCTTCATAATAACTTTCAATCAATTCTCTTCTCATATCTGGAATCCCCCTTATACATAAATCAGTTCCTGTTTGATGATTTCAGCAACCCGGTTGCGGATATTGTTGCAGTGGCGTACCCATTCCATAGGATTCTGTCTCTTCAGTTCCTCAGTAACTCCCTCCGCACTTCTCATCTGAGCTTCTATCAGCTCAAAGCGTTCCTGTGCCTGTTCATTCAGATCTGCCAGATAGCTGTCCAGTCTGGCGGTCAGAAGAAAATATGTATAAGTTCCAGATTTATGTTCTTTCAGATATTCCTTCCGAAGCATTCCCCAGAATCCAATCGGTCTGGTTTCCTCCGGATAGTAAAGATTCGGTAAATAATAGTCTCCCACTTTTGTGTATTCGATTTTCATGGTGTTTCCTTTCGCTTTGCATGAAATTGTCATGTTATCTGCGTAGGATGTGCATTTTTCCTTTAAAATCTTTTCACATAGAAGACATTAAGTGTTTGATTCCCTGGCTCTTTGCTCCAGATAGCGATAGGTAATCCTTTGAGGTTATCTCCGGATTTTCCCCCGCTCCACACCGTGCATGCGACTTTCACCGCACACGGCGCTCCATCGAATTCAGCCGTCCAGGGTTTTAAACACAACTTACACACTTCGTTACAGCATTAAATTCAAAGAATAATAGGTGGCATTTCTGCCATAGTACGAAGTTTGTTAAGCTTTTCCATTTGTTTATTGTCAAGATTTAAGGATTTCAGGTACTTCTCAATCGTGGGTTCTGAAGAAGCATGGATAAGGATATGAACCGCTTTGCTGACAAGAATAATATTTGCGTATTCATCCGAACCACCATTGCTTACCGGCACTTTATGGTGGCAGTGAATATCATGGGAATCCATCGGAATTCCCGTCACTGCACATTTACCATACTGTGCCGCATACAAAGAAATACGGTTATCCGCATATTCAATGGTTCTGCCCTTTACAGGATTTCTCATCAGCCAAAACATTGTCGCTGTGTCGATTGCAAGATTCTTATGAATCTGTTCCCGACCTTTGACCGTGTATTTATTGATGGATTTCCTTTTATGCTGGGCATTCTTCGGCTGGACATATCCCAGTGGAACCACCGGACGTCCATGAAGGAACCTCATCTGTCTGCTTGCTCCATACTTTTCTTTGATGAACCCATTTCTGAGCTGTCCCTTTTTGGATAAGTCGCCTTTCAGTCTGTTTCTGAGCTGTTTGTTGATACTAAAAGCAAGTCTGCTGAAGTCATGAGATACTTCTGTGGAAATACAATAGTATTCATGAAGTCCAGCAACTACAGAGTTGTATTTCTGAAGCTGCATGAACTGAGCATTATCATCTGACGAATGAGCCAGTTCCTTTACTTCTTCCGAGACTTTATCATGAGCCTTTTTGTATGCTTTATCGCTCATATGAGACCGAACCACATATTTCTTACCCTTTTTACGGACTTTCAGCTTGAACCCGAGAAAATCAGAATACTGTCTTTTGAGATTAACTACTTTGGATTTGTCAGGGCTGATTTGTAGCCCCAGCCTGTCCTTTAGCCATAACTCTGTTGCCTTGTATGCTCTGACAGCATCCTCATGTGATGCGCAGAAAATTTTAAAATCATCTGCGTACCGAACTGCATGCTGGATAAAGCAGTCTTCCGGAATATCTTCATCATTCAACACCATTTCCATCAGCGTTGTTAATGTTTCATTACTATTATCGCAGTCACGGAATCCAAATCCCGCAGACACATCTGACTGAGGATCAGCATCCACAACTAACACTTTCTTATTCATAAGAGCCAACCCTACGCCAAGATTTGCCGCACATGCGGATTTTCCAGTTCCGCCTTTCTGGTTGACTACGGATATAATCTTTGCCATATTCTTTATCACCTTTCTTTGATCTCAAATAAAAAAGAGGACTGAACCAGACAGCCGGAACTAATGTCCGTGCGAGCTAATTCAGTCCTAATAATAAATATATTCAGTTATCACCGCTTTCGTGGTATGCAAATCCATATCCAGTGTTCTGGACTTACAGTAATTCATATTCTGGAATGACAGCGCTGCCTCATTTATCCCTTTTTCAGGGAATTAAAAATAAGGACTAAATTAGTGCAACCCCCTGTATTTCCTAGGGTTTTCTAACTTGTCCTTATTATAACTCAATCATGGCTTGTGATTCTCGGAAAATCATGACCAGCTTCCAGGATCCGTTTTACTGTTCGATCTATTTCAGCCTGAATCCGTTCCCTGCTGATCGGGCCGCCCTCTTCATTGCAGAATAAATATTGATTCATATTCACAACCTTGAAGTTCCAATACTTCCGCTGCGCCTCTATATACTCTGCTACGGCAGCAGTCAACGGAATATCCCTGGTAGAGGTTCTTGTCTTCGGTGTATCTTCTATATACCCTTGTCCCTCTATGTATTTCAATGTGCGCTGAACATGAATCACATTCTGTTTCTTATCAATGTCAAAGTACTTAAGTCCCTGCATCTCCCCTTTTCTCATTCCGGTCTGAAGCATTACTGCAAAGAAATGATATAAATAACTTTCTTTTGCATATTCCATGAACAGATCTTGCTGTTCTTTCGTCAGCGCTATCCGCTCCTTTTTCTTTCCTGTTTGCCGTGGCAGCTCCGCCAGTCCTACCGGATTGCGTTCAATCAATCCATTCTTCATGGCCTGTTTCAGGCACCCATTCAAAACGGCCGATACAACTTTGATACTTGATAATGCATACCCCTCTTTCACCAGATCATTATATAATTTCTGAATATGCTCGCCCCGGATCTCAGAGATCTGCCTGCTGCCGAGTCTCTTTTTTATAATGCTCTGATAATATTTTTCATAGCTCGTATAGGTTCCTATTTTCACCCGGTTCTTTTTATATTCTTTCAACCAGGTTTTATACCATTCATCCAGAGTGATCTTATCCTTTGCTACATATATTCCATGCTCCAACTTATATTTAAGCTCAGTCATATCTTTTTGAACCTTAGTTATTGTCGTACCTTGTGCTGTGTAAGTTGTTCCACTGTACATAAAGCGCCCTTCAAATGTATTTCCTCGCTGTCTGACCCCCTTTGGTAATTTTCTGCCTCTCTTATCAACTGCCATGCTCTACTCCTTTCTGAACATAAGTTCAAGTATTGCAATACAAAGACTCTTCAATCACTACATAAATTTTCTCTATAAATGGCCTGATTCGCTCTGGAGTATCCTGCAGGACTCCACTTTTCCACTGAGCAAATTCTTCATCCGTCAGCTTACGAGCTTCAACTACCATTTCTGCAATCTGCGGAACTGCCTGCACAAATACGTCTCTTTCAGTCATGATGCTGCGCCCTCCTGGCTCTCTCTGCTCTCTTCCCCTCGATTACGCCATAGGCGAAAACCTGACACAAACCAATCGAACCGCAATCATACTTTTTAAATATCTTCTGCAGAGTATTATACGGCACTCCGCCAATACGACTGTGTTGTAAAATATCAAGAACCGCTGCATCTCTTCTTTGCTCAATTGCTCTATCAATCACAGCTGCAGCTTCTTTTATTCCTTCCGGTTGATCCAGTTTTTCCCTTTCGCTATCCTCTAACTGCAGATATGAAAGCGTAAAATCCTTAAAAGCTTTGTACCCCGGGTGATTCTTATTCAGTACAATCGTCCCGTCTTGCCTTGAAAATAATGTCAATGTTTCAATCTTTTCTCCGTCACCCCACGATCTCAAGAAGCTCTCGATCTGGGACAGGGTCAAGTCCCCGACCTCACATGCTTCTACCTTTAAATCTTCGTCAATTACCTCGTAAGCCATTTTTCTCTTGTCCTTTCCCCGGACTCCATGCTATGATAATTGTAGTTGTTGGCTGGAATCCGGTCATATACCGCCCCTATCGGTGTTGCAGCACTGATAAGGGCTTTTTCTTTATACTGCTTCTTGTACCTGTGATCTACCAAAGAACCGGGCGTTATATATTGCTCCATCTCCTTTAGATCCCCAAATCAATGAACATCCAAACAATGCTTTAGAACCGTGTATTACTTCATATCCGAGCTTTTTCCATCCGGCCCATGTATTTGTCTCCTCGGTCACTCCTGCTGCCTCTTTGCTCATCTCAATGCGCTCTGCGTTGATCTCTTCTGCTTTGGCTGATAACCAAGCTCTGTGCAATGCCTCTGCAAAGCTGATATCCTGTTTTCTGTAATTCTTCCAGGCATTCAACATGATTTTCTTCAGATCATATTTCATAGTCTCTGTACTCCTTTCTTTCAAGTCTTGGGAAGCTTCCGATCAAGTCATCTTCCTGACTATTGCTAAGCACCCGGGCCGCTCACAGGTATATGGTCTTTGATTTCACATCTTTTCGGGATGTTCGTTTGCTTTCCTTTAACTTGTAACTATATTATATAAGATATGTACATATCTTTCAATTGACATTATTGCCAAATATGTACGTATCTTTTCGTCAATTTTGTATATGTACACATCTTTACAATTGTGATATAATTAAGGCATACTAGAGAAAGTATATCCATTTTTATAATCATGAAAGGATGTGAAACTATGACCTTAACTGAACAGCGCAAAGAAAGCATGTATAAATACGCTAAAGCAAAACTTAAACGAATCCCTTTGGATGTTCAAAAAGAAAAATACGATGAAATTAAAGCAGCAGCCACAGCAGCAGGCGAATCTGTTAACGGATATATAAAGAGAGCCGTTGATGAGCGAATGGAGCGTGAGCAATAATGTTTTTCTTTCTGAAGCCAACATTTGACTTTGATTCTCTTCCAGATAGTAAAATATTACTTTGGTTATTGTTCTTTCTCTTTCCACGCGCTGAAATAGTTTTTAAAGACGATTTTGAAGACGATTCATTTTGGGAAGATTATGAATGATTATATCCGGTACATTTACTTTGATCAGAGCGAAAGTATCAGCAATTCCATTGATGCTCTTGCATACTGCTGCCGGATATGCTATATTGAAAATACGAAGAGGGAAACCACAAGCGGCTACCCCGATTATAATGTTAAGCTATTATACAATAGCCGTCACTATTCGCAGTAGTGGCGGCTATCTTCGTTTGTCCTTGAAAATCTCATAACAAAGACCTACAAGGGCAACAATGAATATACAAAACTGAATCATGTCAGAATATGTAACCATCGCATCGCCCTCCTTTCTTTCGTCTGGAGGGTGTTTTGTCCCTCCGTAATTGGAGGGCAGCCGCCTGCTTTTGGTTTCCCTGCCTGTATATTATCATGCAGGCAGCAGGCAATCAACCATCTTTTTTGATTTCAAAATATATTTCTTGGGATATCCCGTATTAATCCCGGAATAATATAAAATCTTCCCGGATCTCATCATAACAGTGACACCGGGGCAGCAGTCCGATCACCCTTTCTACTCATCACCGTAATCGATCGTGATGTTCAAGTCCATATCAACATCAGTCTCAATCTTATCTGTGAATAGACCATATCTCTTTCCGATCAGCTCTGCAGCCTTCAGCCGGTCCTTTTCAGACGGTGTTTTCTCCAGCTTTCTTGCCTTACTGCGACCATCACCAATACCTTCGACTATAATCTCTTCCGACGTTGACTCGCCACGCATTACTGCAGTCAGATACCTCAACACTTCATTCTGATCAGCTATCAGCTCTGATTCTTTCTCGGCCATCCGTTTCTCTATATATTCCTTGATGCCACTTCTTGCAACCAGTTTATATGCATTTCCTCTTGCATACCTCGGAGAATACCCGGCCCGTACTGCTGCCGCTTCCGCATTCAGATCTATTAAATATTCGTCCGCAAATCTTCTTTGCCTATCTTTCATTTCAATCACCTCCCGTAGTTCCCCCGTTGTTCATCCCTTGTTCGTTTGTAATTTCTCTTGGTTTGCTCTTGCTTCGCTACACACAGCATTCATTCAGACATTAAATTTCATCAATGTTTTCACGCTTCCGCCGTGGATCTCTCGGGTTCGTCCGGGGTTCATTTGATTTACACATTAAAATATATCAATCTACCATCCAAGAACAGCCCTCTCGACTTCACTGTAGCCGGTCCGCTGAAAGCTATTAATTCCAATGTGCATGATCGGGTACGGTGTCAGGTACTGGTTGTGATATTCTTTATACCTCCAACACGCCCGTGGTGTTCTGAGCTTTCGCAAGGTTTTCTTTTCAATACCGTCAACCTTCGATTTTGTGTAGCCCATCCGTTCACTAATCTGCTTCATTGTACGCCGTTCAAAATAATGCTCCCGGATCACTCGCCTCTGTTCTTCCGGAAGACTATCAATAATATAGTTCAGCTCCTCCTGCATCATTTCCCGATCACATTTTTTGATTGCGTCCTCTTCCAGATTCTGATCAGACGCAATGAGATCTCTCAGCGCAGTGTTTTCTCCGGCTTGAATTTTTGCCACAAGCTGTTCATTCGTTATTTGCTCCATTGCTTCGCTCCTCCGAATTTTATTCAAGTAAGCGTATATACTCTACTTCAATACTTAAAAGTAGCCCGTTATGAAATCTTACAGTCCCATATCTGTTCGATATCTCCATCACTACTGCTTCCACACAATGATTTTCATCTGCTGCCATCATAATTTCAGCCCACTCTTTTTTGAAATTCAGCATAAATTTATTATTACCTTCCGGTATCTTGATCTTGCATCTTATATTCATGCTTATATTTCCTTTCCATCTCATTCACGAATGCTACTCCAAGTTCTTTTGCAAATGGTGTCTTGTATTTCTGATAAAATTTCTCCGTGTCCTGCACTACTTTTTCAAAATACTCTGCGTTATTCTCTACCAGAGCATTATTTTTGTATAAGTTCCAATAATCCCGAAACAGTTCAAATTCTTCTGTGCCGCTCTGAATATTTTTCTTTCCCATTTGTTCACCACTTAATCAAACGGTGTCGGTTCTTCCGCTTTCCGGAATCCCTTGGCCGCTTCTTTTATACTTTCATCAGTCTCAATAAATTGCATATTATCACCATCAAATCTTAAGACCTCTGTACTCAATATACCCTGACGGTTTTTCTCTACCTTAAGGCCTTTCTTATCGTCAACAATGTTCCACATCAGCAAAATAATGCTTGCATCCTGCTCAATGTCTCCTGCTTCTCTCAGTTCGCCCATTGTCGGCACCTTATCTTGACGCATCTCGCTTACTCGATTCAACTGTGAAAGGGCAATAATTGGAATATTCAATTCCATCGCAAGTGCTTTAATTGCTTTTGATATTGCTCCTACTTCATTCGCTCTACTCTGGTAATGAATATCCGATCGAAGAAGCTGAATATAATCAATTACAATGCAATCTAAGTCTAAATGTCTACACTCATTCCGGATCTGTGATACAGTCACCGCTCCGCTCCTGATAAACAACGTTGATTTCTTTAACTCTTGATTGGCTTTGTCAAATCTATCTTTTTCATCTCCCAGGAAGCTCCTTGCTCTCCTAATCCGGTTCAATCCGATTCTGCTTTTTCTTGAAAGAAGTCTCTCATATACCTGCTTGTCCGACATTTCCAGATTATAAAAAGCTATTTTCTTCTTTCGATCTGCAAGATTTATCGCTATCTGAGTAACGAACGCTGATTTTCCTACTGCTGGGCGTGCACCAATCACAATCATATCCCCGCCTTCCAAGCCTCCAAGTGTATTATCAAGCTTTTCTAAGCCTGTATATAATGGCTCTGTATCTGGCTCTTTAAAATAACCATCACTTATGCTATCAACGATTTCATTCAGGGCATGTATCTTGACCGTATCATTTTCCTTCATGGCTTCCAACTCTTGCAGCATTTCCGCTTCTTTTGTGTATCTTGTGGGCTTATATCTATCCGCCCTGATATAGTTGTTTTCCTTCCAATGCGTCACAACTACAACACCGCTTTCAAACGGTATAATAAATCCTTTTGCTGCAAGCAATGTCAAATCATCAAGTCCACAATTTGAAGCTTTTGCAATTTTCCTCGGTGATGAAACAAATCCATCATCATCCGCCCTCATACCCAAATGAAAATATAATGCTTGTGCACTGGCTGACATATCAAGGAATGTGGGTAGATTTAGGTATAGGAGGGAATTAGTAAAAAATGGATGAAGTAATAAAGAAATTTAATAATTTGGAAGATAAAATAAGAAGTGTTTTAGCCGAGCAATATCCAGATATATTTAAGAGCATACTAAAATTAAACGGAAAGACGGAGAAAATATATGATGTGATTGTTTCGGTGTCAAATGCAGCAAATGAGATAAAACTTAGTTGTGCTTTGAAATGTTTGGATGAGGACTTGAATGTTGAAAAAAGTATTAACGAGTTATATAACTATGTAAGTAATCCAGATAGAGCATTTTACGTTTCTACAAGTTTTAGAAAAATTATATTATCAAACTCGACAATAGCTGCATCCATCATAGGCGTGATGTTAGGGGAAATAAAAAATCAGAATCGAGAGTTTAATAGAACGGATATTATATTGTTGAACGCATTAGAAAATATTTCAGATTGAAAGATTGCTGCCAGTTGGAAAAGAGAACGCAATCACAACACAAGATCTTGTAAAGCTGTCTGGGTGTGGATCAGCGAGAGAACTTCAGCAACGTATTGCCTATGAACGGGAACAGGGTGCAATTATTTGTTCCGGATCCGGCCGAGGCTATTGGAGACCGAAAGACAGGCAGGAGATACAGGAATTTGTACATACAATGAATGCCAGGGCATTAAATACCTTAAAGGCGGTCAAGAGTGCAAAGAGAGCTTTAAAAGTACCAGAGGGGCAGCAGTCAATGAACGGAGGAAATGAAGATGGCAAATAGAAGAATGTTCAGTTTGGATGTAGTGGACACAGATAGATGATATCCTACCTTCCAATATCCTGCAATACCGTCTCCTGCTGCCATCCCTTTTCCCATTTTGGACAAATTTTGGACAAATCTTGATTTTTGTTCTTCTCCATGCTATACTATCACCCGTTACAAAACCCGAAAAACCAAGGTCTTACAAGGGTTTCGCCGATTCCCGGCGCAAAATGAATCGTGTGTTCGTGACCTTCCACACGTAAAACAAAACTAAAGGAGAATTGAAAAATGAAAAACAAAAATCTTAGTTTCATGACCCAGGCAGCCATGATCGCTGCAATCTATGTGGTGCTGACTTACATCTTTGCACCATTTTCTTTCGGAGAAGTACAGGTTCGTATCTCCGAGGCACTCACTATTTTACCAATATTTACACCAGCCGCTATTCCGGGACTCTTTGTCGGATGTCTGATCGGTAATATTCTGGGCGGTGCGATCCTTCCGGATATTGTATTCGGCAGTATTGCAACTCTGATCGGTGCATTTTTCACATGGAAACTGCGTGAGCAGAAGCCGGTTGTCGCAACACTTCCACCGATTATTTCGAATATCATCATCGTTCCGTTCGTACTGCGTTACGGTTATGGTGTGACACTTCCGATTCCGTTTATGATGCTGACGGTTGGAATTGGTGAGGTGATCTCCTGCACTGTTCTTGGTCTGATCGTGTACGGAGCATTGAAGAAATATAAAGGAACACTTTTCCGCACAGCTTAATCTATATTTGAATGGTATCAAAAAGAGCGGACATATAACTCATTTCATAACAGTTATATGTCCGCTCTTTTTTATTTTCTATACACAACTATCCAATATACGCATTTCCGCTTCCGGATGTCATCTGATCCATCTCTTCATACTTCACGCTGTGTCTTGTACTGTCATTCAAGTCTTCATACACAACATTCGTATCACTATATCCCACCAGAATAACCGCATTCTGCGAATCCAGCATTGCAATGACCGGTCTGCCCTGATTGATAATGTACAGGATCTCTTCTGTCGTACATCCGGTCAGGTCATAGGCAGCACCATCATTTATATCCTTCAAAATATCAATTGGCTTCTCCTGGTTTTTAAGACGGTCCTTGATTGTATTTAATACGTCATCTTTCTCTGTGATCGAATACTGCAGGTTACGGTTACCACGCTCCCATACATAGTCCTGTGAGGAATCGACTACCACTCCGTTGTAATCATTTGCTTTCTTGATCGCATCCCCTGCCTTTGTATACACGCCCTGGATCTCACCATGTCCATAGACATAATATTTCTCCGGTGCGTCTTTGTCTGAAAATGTGATCGTCTGCGGTGTCTCGAACAGGATCTGTTTTGGTTTCAGTACTTTTGGTTCCTTATCCGATATCCCATCATTGTATGTCAGTCGTACCTGTGTCTGCTTCAGATCTGTCGCATATGTCTCCAGTGTAATATTGCTTTTCGTCTTCTGTTCATTGTTCGTAATATAATCCGGAGCTGTTGCAGTATAAGTGTCCCCATCCTTTGATGCACGCTCCAGCGTGATCATATCTTCATCAAATGCTGCATTTAAAATGTAAATGCCATCTGTCTGATAGGTTTTGATCACTTTTCCTTTTTGATTCCGGATCTCCAATTTGTACATTGGGACGGTTGCTTCTCCGGACACGGTATTTCCTATGTCTTCCGTCTTCGCAATTCCATATACAAAATCACTTCTGATGAAGCCCAGTGGACGGATGCATTCTCCTTCGCTGCAGGTTATTTTCTGCTTCTTTCCTGTCCCTACATTCAGGATCGATACTTTCGTTGCAGTTCCTAGTTCTCCGTCTGCCTGATATGCAATCAGACTTCCATCTTCCGATACGACATACTGCTGTGCGTCCAGACCTTTGACCAGTACTGTTTTCTCATCATCCTCTATACTATACTGATATAGTGTACCGTCCACCATGGTGTAGAGCATGTCTGTCTTCGCATCATAATAAGACATTTCTCCCAGTTCACTGACTGCCTGTGCATAAGATTTATTGGTAGAGATAAAGACTTTCTCTTCCACGGAATTTTTCTCTATATCGTAATAATATACGGCCACTCCGACTTCACCTTCATGCTCACCACGATTCATATATCCCGACACAAGGAAGGTCGTGTTGCCCTTTGCGTCTACTTTCAAAATCTTGATCTTGTGATCCGGAACCAGATTTCTCACATCTGTATTTTCCGCATCTGCAAATCCGAATACAAGTGACACCTCATCCGAATCTTTATTATAATTCCAAAGTTCATTTGCCTCGACAAATGATACGATCGTCCCGTCTTTATTCACCTTATAAGACAGATTCGTTGGTGCAATTCCGAGGATAATTCCCTTCTCATTCAGAACCTTCTTCGTCGCATCAAATATCTGATCCATCGTTCTGTCATAATCTAAGAGGTATGTCTTTTGTGCATCTGCGATGTATCTGACACGGAAGAATTCTTTGACCGCATACCGGTCGGATTCATTTTCCTCTCCTTTACAGCTTACCCTGTATTGTAACAATACCGACATGCAGGTACTGTTCAGTTCTTTGATACTCCAGCGTTCTTCCTGTTCTACCTGTGGTTTCAGACTGCCCCATGTAACCTGTTCGTAATTCGAATTGATCGTTACATGCTGAAGCGTCGTATTATCCGCATCATCCGTCGGCTCAAGCGCTGCTCCTACGCCTGCATTCTCTGCCTTTGCAAGTGCATTTTCATGATAATCACTGATATAATTCAGACACTGTGCAACATTGGCATCTTCATCACTGACAATTCTGGTGTAGAAATATACCGGATCCGCACCATTTCTGTTCAGCCGAACCTCCAGAATTCTTTCTTCATCCAGTACCTTATCTCCACTCAGATCCAGACTGAAGTTCTTTCCTGCCTTTTTGATTTTCTTAGATTCCAGTTCACTTGTCCCGTCCAGTGTGTAAACTTTATAGCTGGCTCCTGTAAATTTATTGCCATATGCTTCTATATTTACATCCAGACTCTGATCGGCTACCGGAGTGATGGTATTATGCATAGAAGACACATCCATCCTCTTTGCATAGCCTGTAAGTGTATTGATCTTATAATCTCCATATGAAAATGAGATCTGTGGAAATGTTGCGGCTCCCATATCAGCCGTCATGTTGTCATTCCCCTTATTCGTCACGTAGCTGAATATAATGACAGCCACGATAAATACTGCAGACAAAACGCCCACATTTATCAAACGTTTCTTTAAAGTTAATGTCATTTATACTCCCTCTTTATTCCGTTTTTCCCTGGTTATCTAACAGGCGCCCCAGTGTCGGTGACACCCTGAGTTCTGCTTCACATTTCCGAATAGATGCTTCGATTTGCTGCCGCCTTACAGATTCTTTCTGATCTGCTTTCTGATTCCTTTTTACTGCCCGGATCAGGATATTCTTCGGTGTGTGTTCCATATCGATGAATTCCAGTATCTGTGCTTCATACCCCTCACGCTCCAGATACTGTGCCCGGAGTCCGTCCGTGATCAGCGCCGCCATACGTTCCTTCAACAGTCCATATCTTAATACCGGTTCTAATATCTCATTCCGGATCTGTCGGTTCAATTCATGCTGGCAGCATGGTACAGACAGGATCACTTTTGCATCCCAGCCGACCGCTTTCGCCAGTGCATAATCCGTTGCCGTATCACAGGCATGTAGAGTTACTACCATATCTACTTTGTTGACTCCGGTATAATCTGCAATATCCCCTTCCAGAAATCTCAGCTTTTCATAGCCGTATTTCTCACTCAGTTCATTACAGTGACGGATCACCTCTTTCTTCAGATCCAGTCCTATGATTCTTATGTCATATTCTTTCAATTCATGCAGGTAATAATACATGGCAAATGTAAGATAAGACTTTCCACAGCCAAAATCCAGGATTGTAAGTTCTCTTCCCTTATCCAGCTCCGGAAGGATATCTTCGATAAACTCCAGAAAACGGTTGATCTGGCGGAACTTATCGGATTTTGCACGCACAATCTTTCCATCCTGCGTCATAACTCCAAGATCCTGAAGAAACGGTACCGGGACTCCCTCTTCCAACACATACTTTTTCTTACGGTCATGGCTCATATCAATCTTCTTTTTCCCGCCCTTTTTTATCTTACTTTTTATGGTCACTTTTCCTTTTTTACTTACAAGAACCGTATAATCCGCTCTCTGTGTCTCCATCTGCATCTGGCGCATATTTCCCATATATTCGAGAAGTATTTCACAAGCTTTTTTCTCCTCCACATTCTCATGAAATGCCTGATTGTTCCGGAACGATTCAAACTGGAAGTAAAGTACCTCTTTTTTCAGTACAGGTCTTACCTTTACCTTCTGCACATCGTCTTTCTTCTTCGGATTACTCAGCGTTGCTGATATAAATTCTATATTTAAATTTTCCTGTAATAATTTACTTAATTCATTCATAATATTATATTTTACTGTTTTTTAGACAAGAGCGCAAGTATCATGGATAGCAATTTTACCGGACAGAACCGAGAAAATGCAGTTAAGGACGGAGGATTGCATGCAATCCTCCGTCCCCAACTATGAAACCGGGAATTTTATTGTCACTTTAAACAAATCTCCATCCAGATATAATTCAAATGTTCCGCCCTGCATTTCCGTCAGCGACTGTGCGATCGACAATCCCAGACCACTGCCTTCTGTGCTTCTTGATACATCCCCGCGGATGAATCGTTCCGTCAGCTCGGAAGCCGGGATGTTCAGCGGCCGTGCCGATATATTCTTCAGGCTGAAGCATGCCATGCCATCTTTCTTCTCGAGATCAGCATAAACTCTTGTTCCCTGCATCGCATATTTTGCCGCATTGTTATATATATTAGACAGCACTCTCCAAAGCCGTCTCCCATCTGCGCGGATCACAATCTCCTCATTCGGAAGGTTCATGACCTCTTCCAGATCTCCTGCCTTGAATTTTTCCTCGAATTCTCCACTCGTCTGCTGAATCATTTCCACCAGGTTCAGGTTCATGAATTCCAACGTAATATTCCCTGAACTTACCTTGGAAGCCTCTACGACGTCTTCTGTCAATGTCTTCAGGCGCTGTGATTTCTGTTCCAGAACTTCAATGTAACGCCGGATCTTCGGATCCTTAAAGTCCTCCTGCTTTAACAATTCTACATAATTAATGATAGATGTAAGCGGCGTCTTGATATCATGCGAGACATTCGTAATGAGGTCTGTCTTCAGCCGTTCGCTTTTCATACTCTTTGCAAGTGCTGTTTCCAGTCCTTCTCCAATAGAATTTACTTTCTCTGCAATCTCTTTCTGTTCTGCCAGTAATCCATTTACCGGAATCTGATACTCCACTTCGCCACCGGCAATCTTCTCGATCCCTATCATGATCTTTCCAGTTCCTTTTGCCTTTTGAACCATCCAGACGAATGCTGCGGCATCTGTTACCAGCAAGATGAATGCCCACGCCCAGGTAGTACTCCCATCTGCAGCAAATATATAGGTCAGCCAGTGGAACAGTAAAAATGCTGCTAATCCGATCATCATTTTCCACAGATACCGGATGTTTTGAAGCATATCTTTCAAAAAGAGTAACAGCCATCTGAATACACTGTTCTTCCATACAGTCTTCGCCTTGATTCTTCTCACCAGGCTCAGATACCCCAGAAGGAACATCGCACAGCTATACAGCGCACCCAGACATCCCACCACCATTCCTTGCAGATATATCTGTTTATTTTCTGTATAGATAGTCTCTCCATTTACGCTTTGCCATGTAAATATCCCGGCTTTTGTTACTACCAGCATAACTACTGCCCAGAGCAATATTACACCAACCGCTGCCGGTTCTGTCTTTATGTGATCAAACTTCACCAGATGCACTTCTTCATCTTCCGCACTTCTTCCGGCTCCGATCGTCAATAACACCAGAATCGCCAGATAGGCTGCGACTGCCAGAACTGCCCCTATACCGGCCGCTTTTGCCCCGGCCGCATATTGTGTAAAGATCTGTTTCTGCTCGTAAAAATCATCTTTCACAGGATACGCTGTATCCACAACCGATGCATATACATAATCTGACGCATTTACATAACCGGCTACTGTCTTCTGCCATTCCTGTGCCATTGAATCTCCTTTGCCGGCTTTTTCAATATTACTTTCATAGTTTGCAAGCTTCGGTCTTACGATCACATATTTCCCTGATTTTTTTAGTTGTTCCAGGCTCTCCTCGTAATGATCATAGTCCTGATATTTCTTTTTATTCGTAATGACCGTTCCGTTATCCCGGTTCACATACAGGTATGTGATATTCGAATTTCCTTCCTGATACTGCTTCTGGTTTAGCACATAATTGTCAACATCCGAATAGATGATCTCGGCCGCATCATTTATCATTCTGTAGGCATCACTCAGCCTGCCGTTCCATGTCTTGGAATTATTCACAAGCTGAAGTACCGTTTCTCCGTTTACCGTCTTATAGTCTCCGGGAATCTTTGTCCCGTCATAATTCCAGCAATTGATGTAAGCAATCTTTCCATCGATATCCTGAAGTCCCCTGAATCTGGATTCCACGTTGCTGCTTTCCTGATATTCCCCCTGTTTCAGCTCATCCAGAATATCATCTGCAGAACTGTTTCCTGTGATGACAAATGACAGATCCCCTCTGTCGATCATCTGTTTAAATTCTTTATAACGGAAATAGTGGTAGTTTCCATCTGACCGCTGGCACACAATGATATCGTCCTGTTCGTCCCGGGTATCTGAGACGGAACCATCATCTGTCATCGTTTCTGCGATTAATTTGCCCCAGGAATACATGTCCCCCAGCCGGAAGGACAGTCCGGTCTCGTCTTTACCCGTTATCCCGCCTGTATCTTCATATTTTGCCACATCTACGATCTTATCCGGGTCATATTTTCCATCTGTATCATATAAGGTCTGATATTGGATCTCGTCCAGGATGTGATAATTGGCATTGGCCACAGCATTGGCAAATGCATTGCTTTCCTCATACGTCTTCGCAGCATCAGCAGAACACAGCTCCTGTATCAGCATCGGATAACGCGTAGCCCACAGGATGCATAACACCCCTGCAGCTGCAAGTATATGTGCCGCTGCCAGCAAAAAGAATTTTACTCTTGGCATTCGGTACCATTTCTTCATATATGCTCCTTCCTAAAGCTTCTCTATCTTATACCCGACACCCCAGACTACCTTCAGGTATCTCGGCTCCTTCGGATTGATCTCGATCTTCTCTCTGATATGGCGGATATGTACTGCCACTGTATTATCCACCCCGATAGCATCCTCATTCCAGATACTTTCATATATCTGATCGATAGAAAATACTTTTCCCTGATTTTTCACCAGTAATAATAAAATATTATATTCGATCGGTGTCAGTCTGACCGGTTCCCCGTCAACCGTAACCTCCTTCTGTTCATCATCGATAGATAATCCACCGACCGCATAAACAGCCTGATTACTTTTATCGATCGTGCTTCCAAGCTGTGTATATCTGCGAAGCTGGGACTTTACCCGCGCTGTCAGCTCCAGCGGATTGAATGGCTTCGTCATATAATCATCCGCTCCTACATTCAGCCCCAGGATCTTATCGGCATCCTCAGATTTTGCCGACAGGATTATGATCGGCATATTCTTCTTCTCGCGGATCTTTAACGTTGCGCGAATCCCATCCAGCTTCGGCATCATCACATCAATGATCAGAAGATCCACCTTCTCCCTGTCCAGCACTTTTAACGCTTCCTCACCGTCATAGGCTTTTAACACTTTATATCCTTCCTGCGACAGGTATATCTCTATTGCTTCTACAATCTCTCTATCATCATCACATACAAGTACGTTGTACATTTCTCATCACCTCCCTTATACTATACAAGAATATCAACTAATTTTTAAGTCCTGGTCTTGTAAATTCTTAAGATATTATGAAAATATGCTCTTTATCCGTTCTGTCGTCTAAAATAGAAACTGCTAATATTATGTCTAAAAACAATAAACCATATTTTCGTAAAGATATTTTTTCTATATAATAATCCCTGGTGATTTAAGAATCTTTTTTATTTTTTCATACTCCGTGGGATTTTCATCTTGTCGGATTCTTCCAAACAAAATTTTTAGAAAGAAGATGACATATTATGCATGAACCAGAAATAGAATATCTTATTCGCTCTCTTGGTATTGGTGCAACTTACCGTGGCTATGAATATCTCATTTATGGTATACGTCTTTGTCTGTCTGATGAAAACTACCTCCTTTTCGTCAGTAAGTATCTTTATCCAGACATCGCACGTCACTATAATACGACAAGTTATAGTGTTGAACGTGATATCCGCACTGTCATCAAGGTCTGTTGGGAGCACGGAAACAGACCGCTTCTCGAAAAAATTGCATTACGCCCTTTAACTCTGAAACCAACCTCCGGTGAATTCTTTGATATCGTAACTGCTCATTTACGCAAATACTCTGAATGCTGTCCTTTACTTTCCGCTCTTTAGAATCTGTTTTTGTCTTCTTCATTTTTAGTTAAGATTTTTTCGAATTCTTTTATGTTTTTAACATACTTTAGACATATTTTTTGTCTATACTATATATCAGATAGTTGATAAGCAACAACTATCACCCCCCTCATAAAGTAAAACACCGGAATCACTCTCCGGTGTACACTTTACTCTCATTCCTTTAGTAATTATAACAACAACAAAAAGCTCTCCGGAAAGGAGAGTTTTTTGTTGCGTTTTTTATAAAATGAACATACTTTTTTCACATTTCTTGATTATAATACTTTCAGATAGTTGGATAACAACTATCGCCCCCCTCATAAAGTAAAGGCCGCCAGAAGATTACTTCTGGCGGTCCACTTTACCGGTAATTTCTGCGGATGTCTTTACGACTCCGCTTTTGTTTTATTTCTTTCTCCGATCCACGTAAGGATATCCCGATACACATTCTGCCGGTCCACCTCATTCAAGATCTCATGCCGGTCGCCTTCATACAGATGGATCGACACATCTTTGATCCCGGCATCTTTATATTTCTCATAGACTCTGGTCACATTCTTTCCGAATGCCCCTACCGGGTCATCGGATCCTGCCGTAAAGAGCACCGGAAGCGTCTTCGGAATCCGTTTCATACTTCCCTTCCGTACCAGAACCTTCATACCGGTAAACATCTGATAATAGGCTCCCAGTGTAAATGTATAGGAACACAGCGGATCCCGCACATATTCATCCCTTTTCTTCTTGTCGGATGTGATCCATTCCTTCGATGTCTCACCAGGTTCAAATTTCTTATTGAAACCTCCAAAACTCAGACTATCCACAAATGCGCTTCTGTATTTCCATCCTTTGAACGCTGCAATGACCCTGCAGATCATCCTTCCCGCACAAAGCGTCAGCATTCCCTGATGACCGGTTCCCATAATGACAACTCCCGCAAGGCCTTCCGCATACATCGTCAGATACTGTCTCAGCAGGAATGACCCCATACTGTGCCCCAGCATAAAATACGGCACATCCGGATATTTTTTCCGTGTCACCTCCTGCAGCTGATAAATATCTCCGATCACATACTGATTCCCTTTCCGTTCATCAAAATATCCCAGATCAGCTTCTGTCTGTATGGATTTCCCATGTCCCAGATGATCATGTCCGACTACATAATATCCGTGCTCCGACATAAATTCGGCAAATTCATCATAACGATCAATATACTCCACCATTCCATGACATATCTGTAAGACACCTTTTATCTCTCTATCCGGAAGCCATTCGATCGCATGGATCTTTGTCACGGAATCTCTGGATGTATAATAAAATTCATGCTTCATCATCTATCATCCATTCTGACATACTCTTTGTATTCGGCCAGCGGTTTGTACGCCGGACGAATGATCTTATCTACATTCTTAAGCTCTTCCAGACGGTGTGCACTCCATCCGACGATACGCGCTGCCGCAAAGATCGGTGTATAAAGTGACGGTGGAAGATCCAGCATACTATATACAAGTCCGCTGTAGAAATCGACATTCGCATTTACACCTTTGTATATCTTACGCTTTTCTGCGATGACCTCCGGTGCCATGTGCTCTACCTTTTCATACAGTGCATATTCCTTCTCACAGCCCTTTTCTCTTGCAAGCTGCTTAACGAACTTCTTAAAAATATCGGCTCTCGGGTCAGATACGGAATAGATTGCATGCCCCATTCCGTAGATCAGTCCTTTCCGGTCAAATGCCTTCTTATCCAACAGATCGGTCAGATAGCGGCGTACCTCATCATCATCTTCCCAGTCACTGACTTTTTCCATCATATCGTCAAACATCTGGGTTACTTTGACATTTGCTCCCCCGTGCTTTGGTCCTTTTAAGGATGCCATAGCAGCCACGATCGTCGAATAAGTATCCGTTCCGGATGATGTTACCACATGCGTTGTAAATGTAGAATTGTTACCGCCGCCGTGATCCATATGAAGGACAAGTGCCATATCCAGGATCTTTGCCTCTAATTTCGTATATTCCTTATTCTCACGCAGCATCATCAGTATATTCTCTGCTGTTGATAATTCCGGTGACGGTGCATAGATGAAGAGATCTTCTCCCATACGGTAATTATATGCATGATAGCCATAGATCATCAGCATCGGGAACTGACTGATCAGATTCAGGCACTGACGCAGTACATTTGGAATCGACGTATCGTCTGCATGAGGATCATACGTGTACAGGCTTAAGATTGATCTCGACAGGCTGTTCATCATGTCACGGCTTGGCGCTTTCATGATCACATCACGGACAAATGTCGGCGGCAATGTCCGTCTTTCCACCAGTGTCTCATGAAATGTCTGCAGCTGCGTCTTATCCGGAAGTTCACCGAATAACAGCAGATAGGCGATTTCCTCAAATCCATAGTGCTTATCTTTCAGAAACCCCTGCACCAGATCTTTGATATTGTAGCCGCGATAGTAAAGATTTCCTGCACATGGCACTTCCTCTCCGTTCACGATCTTCTTCGCACATACATCGGAAATGTTCGTAAGTCCCGCAAGGACACCTTTTCCGTTCAGGTCACGGAGTCCCCGTTTGACTTCGTACTTCGTATACAGCTCTTTGTCTATCGCATTGTTCTTCTCGCAAAGTTCTGCAAAATGGCTGATTTCCGGTGTTACCTCAAATAGTGTCTGCCCTTCTTTTCTGTCCATCGTCATCATCCTTTCTTATATGGAGATAATAAATCACTCAATCTTGCGAATTCTTCCAGTGTCAGTGTCTCACCTCTCACACTTGCACCCTTTCCAAGTGCATCAATCGCTGCTTCCACTTCTTCTTTTGTAAAATCTAATGTCGCCGCATTCTTCAGACCGTTCGCCAGTGTCTTCCTTCTCTGATTGAAAGATGCACGGATAATGTTGAACATCAGCTTCTCATCCTGCACCTGTACCGGCTTCTCCTGATGACAGGTCAGACGTATAACCGCTGATCCCACCTTAGGCCTCGGCATAAAACAGTTCGGCGGAACATTTGCCACAATATACGGGTCGGCATAATACTGTACTGCTAATGACAGTGCGCCATAGTCCTTATTACCCGGTCCGGTCTGCATACGGTCCGCAACTTCTTTCTGCACCATGACAGTGATACTCTCTACCGGAACCTCATTTTCAAAAAGTCCCATGATGATCGGCGTCGTAATATAATATGGCAGATTCGCCACCACTTTAACCGGCTTTCCGTTGTTCTCTTCGTCTGCAAGCTTCTTAAGATCCAGCTTCAATACATCTTCATTGATGACACGTACATTGTCATATCCGCTTAATGTATCCTCCAGGATCGGTATCAGATTCTTATCGATCTCAACTGCGATCACCTTTCCTGCCGCCTGTGCCAGATATTGTGTCATCGTACCGATTCCCGGTCCGATCTCCAGTACCATATCATCCTCCGTGATATTCGCCGACTGTATGATCTTATCTAATACATGTGTATCGATCAGGAAATTCTGACCGAATTTTTTCTGAAATGAAAAATTATATTTCTGCAGAACCTCGATGGTATTCTGCGGATTCCCTAACGTTGGTTCCTTCATAGACCCTCCCGTATCTGTTATATGGTTTCTTGATTATTCCTCATTATACAATAATTTGACCGGGATTGACAGCGATAAAAAATGAAATATGTATAAAGAAAATATAAACGGGGATGGAAGATTCTCATATGCCCGGTAAGCTTGCTATGGCTGCTAATACGAACCCACAAGCGAAGATTGCTCCATTTCCAAATCCTCTTACGAGCGTTCCGACGATGGCAAATGTTCCGCTGTGAGGGTTAATTGCTACGATCAGAAATCCGACCAGCATCAGAATCGAACTGAGGATTAGCGTTTTCTGATGTCCTATTTTCTTAACAGTCGCAGGTACGAAACAGTTTCCAATAATAACCGGAAGTGTCAGTGCCATGGAAAGTGGTGTCATCATATCCATATCTTTTAAGTTATTTCCACAATAATATACGGTCATAGATCCGTTACCTGACGCAATGCTAAGTGCCAAGATAAACAATGCTGCTACAAAGTAAAAATATTTATTCTTCAAGATAGCCGGCGCACTGATTAAAATCCACGGTCTTGCTTTTCCCCATTTTTCGGGCTTTTCTGGCTGTTTCATATGCGGAACAGATTATCGAGAATTTTTATCATGTACGATCTGTATATTTCACTACCTTTCAATAATAGGCGCAGACATTTAAAACAACCGGCTCTTTTCCTCGGAAATCTCTTTATCTGTTGCTCCTGTATATTGTTTAATTTTATAATCGGGAATGTGATCCTGCAGCATTTCACGAATAATATTGCGTTTTTCTTGTTCTCTTCCCTCTGCAATTCCCTTTTCTCTTCCCTCTGCAATTCCAGCCTCGAGTCCAAGTCTTTTTGCTGTCTTCATCATAATGTCATGATCTCTGATTGCTTTCTGCCTTGCTTCGTATTCCAGCCGTTTCTTCTCATCCGCACTCAGTCTGTCTAATACATCATATGCCTCTTCAAAAGTAGAATTATTCTCTGCCATTTTCTTGAAATCCTCCCTGCATTTTCCGCCTAGAAAGCGCATCCATTGTAACAGATCTGTCTCATTTTTCTGCTCAGGCGGAAGCTTGGACAGTTCCAGTATGTGCATCTCTAACAGATCTGTATACTCTTTCCCTGTCTCTGTGTCACACAATGCAATCCGACGATAGCACTTTTCATCATCCTGAAAATAAGTATGATCCAGAATGCTTACCTGAATGCACTTCTGCAGCCTGTCATAACTGTCGCCTTCTCTGATCTGATCCACATACATTTTTCCAAGATAATACGCCGACCGGTTCGCCCAGTAGTCGTAGTAGACGACTTGCATCTCAAAGTCTATCTGTACACCGTTTTTTAACTTCACCCGAACATCCAAAATTCCGTATTTATCATCCTCATACTGTTTTTGTAATATTGTAGGCATGAGGTCTGTTTTTTCTACGTCTTCCGGGTGAAGCTTTAGCAAAGCCGCTACGATTCCTTTCCGGATATTTTCATTTTGCATCAATTCTTTGAAACAAAAATCCACCGTCGGAAGCATAATAAAGTCATCTTCTGTTACATTTTTCTGGTTTCTTCTCATAGAATTCTCCCTTCTTTTGTAAGATAAAGTATCGTTTGAAGTAAAGAATTCTCTGCCTAAGCATATTTTAACACAGGAGTATATCTTAGAAAAGCAGAAGTTTACCAAATGTTCTCAGCAAATACCTCAGATTCTCAGAGCTGCCTGAAACATTTTTTCAAACGATCTTCCTCTTTTTTGCTTTCATCGGATTATCTACTCTGAATATAGAGTGAAAGAAATAATTACCGATTGGTTGATAGATACTTTTGCAGTCTGTCAGATTGACGACTGCGTAAGATTAGGTTAACATAAGTAGTTTTATATGACAATAGGAAATTCGAATTTCACGGGACGCCAAAAAGAGGTTTGTTTTCCCTCCAATGATCATTTATCTGAAAAACATCGTGAATACTGCCGCTCTGGTTTGTTTCTGCTTTTTCATCAGACTTTCCATCATCAGTCTCTCCGTAGAGGAAGGGGAGATCTTTGGGCTTCTTGGTCCAAATAGTTCCGGCAAGCCACCAACCATGAACTGCATATTGAAGATTGCCTGGAATGATATTGAGGAGAATGTATTGAATTCAATTTATAGCTTGCTATGGAAATTTTGTCGATTTTTGGATTGTTTTATCACATTTTGTTTTGACACAATTTCTTTGTGCAGAATTTTATGCATAAGGGTTTTCTTATTAATAAACAAGGAAGATATCGTTGTTTTTCCGATATCTCCCCTGCTTTTTGCTATAACCGGTACATCTCTCTTGCATTTTTCTCCGTCTGTTCGACTACTTCTTCATACGTAATGCCCTTTAATTCCGCAATCTTCTCTGCCACATAACGGATATAAGCAGAATTGTTGCGCTTTCCACGATTCGGTTCCGGTGCCATATACGGGCAGTCCGTCTCGAGTACAATTGATGTCAGCGGAATATTTTCCACTACTTCTTTCAGCTTCTTCGCATTCTTGAACGTTACCACTCCGCCAACGCCGATGTAAAATCCCATCTTGATATATTCCTGTGCCATTTCTTTGGAATAAGAATAACAATGGATCACACCGCTTAGTCCTTTCGCATGCTCTTTCATAATCTCCATGGTATCTGCCGCTGCCTTCCGGCTGTGGATCAGAACCGGAAGATCCAACTCTCTTGCCAGTTCCAGCTGCCGTATGAACCATTTTTTCTGCACTTCTCTCGGCTCATTGTCCCAGTAATAATCCAGACCGATCTCGCCTACCGCAACCACTTTCTCCTCTTTAAACAGCTCTTTCATCTGTGCAAAGTTCTCTTCATTCAGGCAGCCGACCTCATCCGGATGAATCCCGACTGCCGCATATACAAATGGATATTCCTTTGCAAGTGCAATAACCTTCCTGCAGGAATTATATGCTGCACTGACATTTACAATTGTGCCAACGCCCTGCTCTTCCATAGAATTCAGCAATTCTACTCTGTCCTCATTAAACTGCTCATCGTCATAATGTGCATGTGTATCAAATATCATATATCCCTCCGGGGACGGAGGATTTTCAAAAATAATGTCTTAAATCCTCCGTCCCAAATCAAAAATGTCCTGTCCCCAGTATCCCAATATTTATCCCATCTTTTCCACACGTTATCCCAAGGAATTTCATGGTTATCCCACCCTTATCCCAAGGTTTTCCACATACTTATCCACATCATGTGGATAACTTGTGTGACAGATACTGTATATAGATGTCGGATATTGGAGATATATATCAAACAAGGACGGTGATTCCAAAAATCCTCCGTCCTCATTTTCATTCTTTCATATACAAAGCCAACTATTATCAACCAGTTTCTTTGTATCTTTCTATACTTACATTAGCAGATCTCTGCACCGGCCGGCATATTCTTCTCCGGTGTCATAAGTGCCAGATTACCTTCTGCGTCTTCTGCGCACAGTAACATACCCTCAGATAATACTCCGGCAAGTTTTGCAGGTTTTAAGTTCACAAGAACCATAACCTTCTTGCCTACCATCTCTTCTGCAGAGTAATGTTTCTTAATTCCGGATACGATCTGTTTTACTTCGCTTCCGATCTTAACCTGTGAACAGAGAAGTTTCTTGGATTTTTTCACTTCTTCGCAGGCAATGATCTCACCAACCTGGAACTGCATCTTTCCGAAGTCATCGAATGTGATCTCCGGCTTTGCTTCGATATCGATCACTTCTTCGTCAGCTTCTTCTTTTGCCTCTTCCTTCTCTTCTACATGTGGGTGAAGTTCTTCTACTTTTTTCATTACTTCATTGACATCCAGTCTTGCGAAAAGGATCTCCGGTTTTTCTGTTACTTTTCCGTCTCCAAGCTGAGCAAGGATCTTCTCTGAAGTCTCCGGCATGAAGGATTCCAGAAGTTTTGCTCCTGCTTTGATGCTCTCGATCAGGTTGTAGAGAACGGTCTCCAGACGGTCTTTCTTTGCCTCATCTTTTGCAAGTGCCCACGGCATTGTCTCGTCGATGTATTTGTTGCAGCGTTTGAACAGTACGAAGATCTCTGTGATTGCATCTGCGACACGCAGTTCATCCATCTTCGCATCGACTCTCTTCGGAGTATCTTCTGTGACAGCCTTAAGATCTGCATCGACAGCCTTTTCTTCTTCTGTCTCGGCAACACCCTTATCTGTTACAACACCGCCGAAGTATTTATTTGTCATGGAAATAGTTCTGTTTACCAGGTTTCCAAGTGTATTTGCAAGGTCAGAGTTCATACGCTCTACCATCAGCTCCCATGAGATCACGCCATCATTTTCAAATGGCATCTCATGAAGTACGAAGTAACGTACGGCATCTACTCCGAAGAAATCAACCAGCTCATCTGCGTAAAGTACATTTCCTTTGGACTTACTCATCTTACCGTCGCCCTGCAGAAGCCATGGATGTCCGAATACCTGCTTTGGAAGCGGCAGATCCAGTGCCATCAGGAAGATTGGCCAGTAAATGGTATGGAAACGGATAATATCTTTTCCGATCAGGTGGAGGTCTGCAGGCCAGTTCTTATTAAACAGTTCTGTGCTGTTACCGTCGCAGTCATATCCGATTCCTGTGATATAGTTGGTCAGCGCATCGAGCCATACGTATACGACATGTTTTGGATCGAAGTCTACCGGGATTCCCCATTTGAAGGATGTTCTAGATACACACAGATCCTGAAGTCCCGGAAGCAGGAAGTTGTTCATCATTTCATTCTTACGTGAAACCGGCTGAATGAATTCCGGATGCTCATTGATGTGGTTGATCAGTCTGTCTGCGTATTTGCTCATCTTGAAGAAATATGCTTCTTCTTTCGCAGGCTTACACTCACGTCCGCAGTCCGGACATTTACCGTCTACTAACTGAGACTCTGTCCAGAAAGACTCGCATGGAGTACAGTACATTCCTTCATAAGATCCTTTGTAAATGTCTCCCTGATCGTACAGTTTTTTGAAAATCTTCTTAACCTGTGCTTCGTGATCTTCGTCTGTTGTACGGATGAATTTGTCATAAGAAGTATTCATCAGATCCCAGATCCTCTTGATCTCGCCTGCTGCATTGTCAACGAATTCCTTTGGTGTAACACCTGCTTCGTCTGCCTTCAGCTCGATCTTCTGTCCATGTTCATCTGTTCCTGTCTGGAAGAATACATCGTATCCCTGACTTCTTTTATATCTTGCGATGGCATCTGCCAGCACGATCTCATACGTGTTACCGATGTGCGGTTTGCCTGATGCATAAGCGATTGCTGTTGTAATATAATATTTTCCTTTATTACATTTTTCACACATGTTTTTTCTCTCTCCTTCTATGTTTACCGGATATATGAAATATAGAATGTGCCCTGGCACATTCTCGCGCTGAGCGCGGTCGCTTGCGACATCCTACTTCTTCGCGCGAATGCGCATCCTGCCGGAGGCTTTTTATATAACAGGAAACTGAGTTTCCTGTTATATAAAAAATCTCCCCTGCATTCACTCCTCATAACTTCTGTTACAATTCGTAAATCCCAGGGAAGACGAAAATCCGTGTTACCACTTCCATTCACTATCAGTCTCGCAACCGACAGTCTCTGCGGGTGAAGTCACCACTCCACCTCTCCGCTGTAAAGGGCGGACCCCTTCGTGAACTTACATTTTCCATGCTCATCCACACCGCTCAGTAAGCCATCTTCTGTAACGTTCCACCTGTCCCTCTCAGCATCACACTGCAGTATTCTCACTTGCAGTTCACGGGATTCTCTGTAAGATTTCCTGTTACATACTCTCTTCATCAATGCGTTTGTCATATATCCATTCGTAATGTAAATCGTAGCATATAAGCGGGCGGGATGTCAAGGTCTACAGGCTGTACGTATCAATCTTCTGCAATTAAATTCCTTAACTATCAATCAAGTACTTCCTTAGAATCAAACTGCTCCATAAATTTTGTATATTCTGCAGAATCTTTGAATACTGGTTTGTAATTTTTAACCAGTTCTTTACTTCTTGCAGCTTTCTCTTTCAGCAATCCATATGCTGCCAATGCAAACATTTTCGCTGTATCAATATAAGCCTCTTCTTCATTCGTCACTTCAAAGTTAATCTGATGAAGTCCGCCTTTTACACCGCCTGTATTGAATGTATAAACAGGCATCAGATGCTGCACATCACCTACATCTGTAGAACCGCCGGAATGTCCCGCAGCCTCTCTTACAGGTACTTCCGGTGCTGCAAGTTCTGCAGCTCTCTTCAACTCCGGCAAAGCCTGTTCTGCAAGTGTCGGAAGGTATCCCGGCAGTGTAGTAATCTCTACTTTTGCTCCCATCGCCACTGCACCTGCCTGAAAAGAACGATCTGTTTTCTTTGCCGCATCCGTAAATGCTTCAATTGTTTTCGCTCTTACCAGTGTCTCGATCACAATTTCATCCGGAATAACATTAACCAGATTTCCACCTTTCGTAATGATCGGATGAACACGGACGCAGTCTTCGTCACGAAAAGTCTCACGGTTGAGCCCTAATGCCTGAAGGCCAAGAGAAGCTGCGGAAAGTGCATTCACTCCCTTGTCAGGAGCTCCGGCTGCATGAGCTGCTTTTCCTAAATAGCGGATTACTTTTGATACAAATCCATTTCCTGTTCCGCTTCCGACTTGAATTTCATCTCCCGGCCGAATATGATGCGCCAGGCAGAGATCAATATCATCAAACGCTCCTGTACGGATCAATTCACATTTTCCACCTCCATAGCGAATCTTGCCCTGCTCACGCAGCTGATTCTTAAATTCAATCTCACCATACTCTTCTGCCGGTGTGGCAAAGAATACTACCTGTCCACCCAGTTTTTCTGCAATCTCAGGTACTGTAAGTGCAAGTGCCGCACCAAATATGCCTGCCATCTGTGCATGATGTCCGCAGCAGTGAGCCGCATCTGTTTCAGGATTTACATAGGCATGTTCCGGGATTCTCAGAGCATCCAACTCTCCTAAAAGTGCAAGACTTGCATTCTCCTTCTTCTCTTCATTCAGGTATGCTTTTACACCTGTGATGGCAAATCCTGTTTCTGTGTGAAGTCCTAATTCTTTCATCTTATTTACAAATTTCTGTGAGGTACGGAATTCTTTATAGCCAAGTTCCGCATGTGTATAAATATCTCTTGCAAACTCAATAATTTCATCTCTATGTTGATCAATTATATCTATAATTAACTTTTCCGTCTGATCCATGGCTTCTACCTCGCTTTCTTTAACTTCGCTCAGAACCACTTACTGAAGTTCTTCTGGGATCCACCATAATCCATCATTATTTTTTTTCATATATTCTTTGAATTCATCAGAATGATATGCATCTACGATTGCCTGTGCCCATGCTGCATCTTTGTTCTCTTTTTTTACTACAACCTGAAGTACAAGGTAATCTTGGATATCTTCGTTCGCAAGTGCTGTAGAAGCATCGATTCCTGCATTGTATACAACACTTCCTGTAATTGCTACATAATCAAAATCATCCATTGCAGCCGGGATTGTCATACTGTTCATCTCTGTAAACTTAATGTTATGTGGGTTCTCAGTGATATCATCCTGTGTTATTGCGGATGGATCTGCATTCTCATCCAGTTTGATCCAGCCAATCTTCTGAAGCATCAGATAACACCGTGCTGTGTTAGATGCATCGTTTGGAACTGCCACTTTTGCACCGTTCGGAATATCGTCGATCGAATCATATTTATTAGAATATACACCTGCCGGCACTGTCGGGATCGGGCTGATTGCTACCAGATCTCCGTTATAACTCTTATTGAAATTTTCCATGTAAGCTGTATGCTGCTCAACGTTAACATCAACATCTCCGTCATTTAATGCAACGTCTGCTGTCTGAAGATCAGAAAGATCAACGCCCTTTACTGTGTATCCCTCTTTTTCAAGAATCGGAACAATGGCATCTTCAAAAAGCTCTGTATATGGTCCCTGAGATTTTCCATAGACGATTTCCTTCTTATCTGTGCTTTTTGCTGATGAATCACTCTTTGCAGAATCGCCTGATCCTGAGTTTCCGCATGCCACAAGACCAAATGCTGTTGCCGCTACTAATACACTTGCAATAAATTTTTTCATTTTCATAATCTAAATCTCCCTATTCTTTTTATCTATCTCATGTCCGGCTGTCGTTACACAGCGACTGTAAACACTCACAACTATTATTACCAGGCTTGTTGTCCTGTCTTTTTTGTTTCTTACAGAACTCTGATATTTATTTATGCTGTCTTAATTTTCTTGAAATTGTATTTCCTGCAAACTGAAGGATCTGTACAAAGATAACCAGTACTACAACTGTGAAAATCATCAGTGGTGTGTTCATTCTCTGGTATCCATAAGTCAGTGCCAAATCTCCGACACCGCCTCCTCCTACATATCCTGCCATCGCAGATGCTCCGAGAAGTCCGATTGTACCAGTTGTCAGTGCCAGAACAATAGATCCCAGTGTCTCAGGAAGAAGGAAGTAACGAATAGTCTGCCATGTTGTAGCTCCCATCGCTTCTGCTGCTTCCAGAATACCCGGATTAATTTCCAACAAACTGTTCTCCATCAATCGTGCCAGATATGGACTGATGTAAATAACAAGTGGTACCAACGATGCCGTACTTCCAATCGTAGTTCCAACAATTGTTCTTGTCAGTGGCATGATTGCTACAAGAAGGATTACAAATGGAATGCTTCTTACAATGTTAATGTAGATACTTACGATATTGTAGAGAATCCGATTCTCTGCAAGTCCGCCCTTACGACAAAGCACAAGGATCAATGCCAGAATGATTCCTATGATGGTTCCGATGATCAATGACCATGCCACCATATATAAAGTCTGTCCTCCACTGGTCAGTAATTTCTCCAGTGAAACTCCAAAATACTGCTGATCCATTAAATCACCTCTACCCTTTCTCTGATTACTCCGTTTTCGTCAATCTGTTTCTCTGCTTTCAGAATCTTCTCTTCAGATCCTAGCAACTGTAAAATGAACACACACATTATGTTGTCCTGAAGTTCTTGAACGGTTGCTCCTAAGATATTTACTACAATTCCTTCTACATGACAAATATCTGAGATAACCGGGCGTTTTACGCTGCTTCCGATAAATTTCAGTCGTTCTACACGGAAATGTTCTTTCTGCTCTTTTACAAGACTTATGATGCTTTCAGGAATCTGATCATTCACAACAGTCTGAACAAATCTCTTTGTAACTGGTGCCTGCGGTTTTCCGAATACATCCAGTACACTTCCCGCCTCGACTACCTGACCTTTCTCCATGACTGCTACTTTATTACAGATCATCTGAACCACCTGCATCTGATGTGTAATCAGAAGGATTGTAACTCCCATCTCACGATTAATCTTCTTAAGCAGTTTCAGAATTGCCTCTGTTGTCTGTGGATCCAAGGCACTGGTTGCCTCATCACAAAGCAGAATATCCGGTGTTGTTGTCAATGCTCTTGCAATTCCGACTCTCTGTTTCTGTCCACCGGAAAGCTGGCTGACATACACGTCTTTCTTGTCTTCCAGTTCTACAAACCGAAGAACTTCTTTGACTTTCTTGTCAATCTCAGCCTTCGGTACTTTCTCAAGAATCAGCGGCAATGCTATATTATGATAAACTGTTTTGGATTCCAGAAGGTTGAACTGCTGGAATACCATTCCAATTTTTCTTCTTAATTTACGAAGCTGCGGTTTCTTCAGACTTCCAAGTTCTTCTCCATGAACCGTTACAGTTCCGCTATCCAGTGTTTCAAGTCCATTTACAAGACGAATCAATGTGGATTTACCGGCTCCGGAGAATCCGATGATTCCGTAAATGTCTCCCTTTTCTACATGGATGCTTACATCCTGCAAGGCATGTACCTTACCGTATTTTCCGGAAAAAGTTTTGTTTGCGTGTTCTACTTTTATCATACTCATCACTCCATCTATGTGTGTTTTTCGTATCTCAGATTCGATATGCGTATGATACTGCTTTTACCCTACCTTGTCAATAGGTTTTATATGTTTTGTATGTTTTCCACTAATTCGGCAGCTATTTTGAAGTGTTTCTATTCATTTTTTCATCTCGCTGAGCTGCCAGTTCATTTAACTTGTGAATCTGTTCCATACGCTTTTCCGTAAGCACACTTTCTTTCAAAAATCTTCCGTCTTTTCGGATGCAGCTGTCTTCCGGTATTCCATTGAGATAGTGGTCCGGCAACTGTCCCTGTGCCAGAGGACTGAATGTAATAAGTCCTTTTTCCAGCTTACCGGTCATATCCTTTAATCCATTCGGTTTACGTTTACCATTAGGGCTTCGGTTTGATTAGCAACCTTACCCACCTAATCGCCTTATCAAGTTTCTGTTCGTAGACTCAAGAACTTTGCTACACCACTTCCTCCATCCATACCGTTACTGATACCGACTTGTGGTTCGCTACACTTGGCGGTAAATACCCGTGACTGGACTTGCACCAGTAAGATTAATGCCATGCTCGGCACACTAATAAAATCGTCGCAAATCATTTGCGACGATTCTAACTTCTTAAATGTATGGATTTCTGGAATCACTATTTCACACATTCACCATTTTACATTTTCTATAATTTAAAAATGTTGTCTTATTTGCTGATGATATATGTAAATAACTGTTCTATGTATTTTCCAAAATATTTCAAAACACTATCTACATATGTATTTTCAAAAACAAAGCTATATGCTTTTGGGTACATTGTCGTTAAAAACATATAACACATTCCAACGTAAAAATGCATCCATATCACTTTAACTATAATATTTTGCACCAAATTGATGAAGCCACCTATTTCCGCTTCCATTGCAAATCCCTCATTCATCTTATATGGCAGCCAGGCTCCGCCTCCAAATGCAATTCCAGTTATCAGTAAAATTTCCGCCAAAGCCGGTATAAACATAATTACCATCCATCCTGAATGTGTTTTAAAATTATCAGAAATACAATTCAAATACATTAAAGTAATTGCAATATACCCTGTTTGTAAAATAAGATCGAACACAGTGTTGATAATTATATATATAATTGCCTTAATTTTATCCGTTATTTCTCCATATGTCACTATTTCACTTACAAGTACTCCCAATACTGTTATTACAACAATTACTGTTTTATGTTTCAATATAAATGCTACTACTACGCTCGTCACACCTGCTCCTGTTGCTAATCCACCAAAAATCAGCGCAGCAAGCAACACTGAATCAATAAAAATGAAAATCATATTTTTCCACACCCTAATTAGTAATTTTATAAAATTCTTCTCTTTTATTTTTTCACATAAGGTCTAATCTCTTTCCCTTTAACATCAAAAATTCTACAGTCTCCAACATTATTTTTTTCACTAATAGTCGAAAAAACAAAGATAGCATTTCCAGAATATTTTACTTTAGATTTTGATATATATTTTGCAGATACCTTTATAGTATTTTTTGACTTTCCATTTACTAAATTTACAATCTCCAAATTATCTTTATTACTTCTTATATCCACCATATATTTACCTGTAATTTCATCATTAAAAATACGAATAGGTTCATATACAAGCTCTCCTGTTTTTTGATCAATATTAGAAATATATGTGTTTCCATCATTTCCATTTAATTTAACAAATACATTTTTTCCATATAACCATGCACTGCTTACATCATATTTGTTAAATGACCATTGTAAATTGCCACTTAAATCATAAAAAGAAATGCCGTTTTCGTCTGTCAAAAAACCATTTTCATTTGAATCTAATAAATCAACTCCTTCTTCATGAAGTTTGGTGACATTTCCCTCACTGTCAGCCACACAAATCTCATATGTACGTGATGCCTCCCATATCTGATATACCATTTTCCCGCCACAATAATACAAATTTTTTGGCCATACATTAGAGATTGAAAATACTTTATCTGTATTAGAATCAAATACCAGTAACGTACTTGTTCCAGTATTTTTTATACAAAATCCCACAATGCCTTTTCCCAGTTGGAATAATTCATCTCCCTTATATCCACTTCCCAATAAATCATTATCCACTTTCCATGGATCTTGTTTCCATTTTCCTTTTGCATTCATAAATCCCAGATATATAGACCTCTCATCTATACTTTCCAGTCTTTCTACAACCAGAAATTTATCTTTATTAAACTCATGTAATACTCTATAACTTCCCTCATCTTCTTCATCTTCAGTAGAATACAATATTTTTCCTTTATCATCTTTAAATTCTATCGTCCAACCATCATTATAAAAATGTCTTTTATATTGCGAATCTTTTGTGATTTTTCCTGTTTTTATATCAATATACCATTCCTCTTTTTCTTGTTTTTCCACCGATTCTTCATCAATATTTTTATCTTCTAGATAAGAAACCAAATATTCTGCTTCTTCAATATCTGTCTTTTGATCCTGATATAGATTTAATACTTGAATCTGTTTTTTGTTTGTTTTTTTTGCCGCATTTACTGGTATAACAACTGTTACTGCCAATACTGCCATACATACCAACATTAAAATTTTCTTCTTTTTCATCAGTCTTTCCTCCATGTATTTTCCGTATCTTATGTACACATTATATAATGCGCACATCATTCATGCAAGCATACTTTTTCCGATATAATCATCAAAAAGCAGGTGAAAAATATGGTGAAATTAAGAATTTTAGAAATTTTAGAATCTCAGAATCATACAAAATACTGGTTATTCAAACAACTAGATTTAAGTTATCAAAACTTTAACCGAATGGTAAATAACGAAACAAGTTCTATTCGTTTTGAAAATCTCGATAAATTAAGCACAATTCTAAACTGTCCTGTTGGAGATTTATTTGAAAAAGTGGAAGATCCTATTGATGATTAGGTTCTTCCACTTTTCACATCATTGACGCAACCAATCAGAGCGCTTATAATATTCTCGTTATTTACAGAAACTATACATAAGATTGGGGAATTTATTATGACCAGAAGACAATATTTCACCGCCGGTTTCAAGGACGGAATACCGATCTGTCTTGGATACATAGCGGTTTCATTTACATTTGGGATCATGGCAAAAAAAGTCGGAATTTCGATCTTTGATGCGGTTCTGATCTCTCTGACAAATGTGACCAGCGCCGGACAGTTTGCAGGGCTGTCGCTGATCGCATCGACCGCTTCTTATATAGAGATGGCCATCACACAGCTTATCATCAACTTAAGATACTGTCTGATGTCCTGCGCACTTTCGCAGAAGATTGATCCGGAAGCGCCGCTGTTCCACCGTTTTCTCATTGCTTACGGTGTGACCGATGAGATCTTCGGCGTCACAGTTTGCAAGGGTGGAAAACTGAGTCCGTTTTATTCTTACGGGGTTATATTTATCTCTGTATTCGGATGGGTATTCGGTACATTTCTTGGAATCCTGTCCGGTAATATATTACCGGCTCGTGTTGTCAGTGCATTAAGTGTCGCACTTTATGGTATGTTTCTGGCGATCATCATTCCGCCGGCCCGTAACAACCGTGTACTCGCAGGTGTTGTTGTCATTTCCATGGCAGCCAGCTTTTTATTTGACAAAACACCCGGGCTTAGGAATATTTCATCCGGATTCCGTATTATCATCATTACTCTGATCATTGCAGGAATTGCGGCTTATTTCTTCCCGGTGAAAGAGGACGAGTACGATGAACTGGAAGAAGCTGGCGAATTGAGTGACAGTACAAAGGAGGCACACCATGAATCATAATATTTACATTTACATATTTGTGATGGCGGCAGTTACTTACCTGATCCGTATGCTTCCGCTGACGCTGATCCGCAAAGAGATTAAAAGCACGTATATCAAATCATTTTTATACTATGTCCCTTATGTGACGCTTGCTGCTATGACATTCCCGGCAATCCTCAGTGCCACTGCGAATATCTGGTCTGCACTTGCCGGATTTATCATCGCCGTATTTCTGGCCTACCGTGGCAAGAGCCTGCTGAAGGTATCCTTGTTCGCATGTCTCGGCGTCTTTATTGTTGAGCTGATTACCGGATTATAAGTCATATAAGTTACCGGAAGTTTATGATATTGGCTTCCGGTTATAAACAATGAATACATATTTGCGGGAAATCCCCATATAAATGATACAAATGATTTATATGGGGATTTTTATGCAAAAATTTCTCGAAAAATTTAAACGGAAGCCATTACTCTTTTTGCTTCCGTCTGCATCCGTACTTCTACTCCTTTTTCTTCTGTTCTTTCATTCTCAACAGGATGCGGATCAGGCATTTTCAAAATATACTTCTGAACTTTTCCGACAGGAAATCAGTGGAAATACAATTACTCTCCACTACACCTTAAAAAATCCCGAAAAATATGGCATAAAAAATGCGCCCATTTCTTATGGACAATGTACCACCGATCCCGAACTGGTCCGGTCTAGTGTCGATGCGGAACGGACCAGACTTCGCTCCTATAACAGAACATCTCTTTCCAAAGACAACCGTCTTACTTATGATGTGCTGAATGACTATCTGAATTCTGCCTATGATCTGTCCCCTTATACACTCTACGACGAACCACTTGCACCTCTCACAGGAACTCAGTCACAGCTTCCGGTCATCTTATCAGAATACCGTTTTTATGAGATCTCCGATATTGAAAACTATCTGCAGCTTCTTACTAAAACACCGGAATACTTCCGATCTATCCTGAATTTTGAACACACAAAATCCGAATCCGGCCTTTTTATGGCATCCTATACTGCCGACTCCATCATCAAAGAATGCCGGGATTTTGTTAATTTAAAAGAAAGCAATTATCTCTATTCTTCTTTCGTGGAACGGCTGGAAGAACTTGCTTCTGCCAAAGACGGTGTCCTTACCGAAAAGCAGCGGGAAGCCTATACCCGGCAGAACAACGTTTACATAAAAAAATATATTTTTCCGGCCTATGAACAGCTTATTTCCGGCTTGTCCGAACTCCGCAGTTCCGGCAAAAACAATAACGGACTGTGCTATCTTCCGAATGGCCGGACTTATTACGAATATCTGGTAAGAAGTGAGACCGGTTCCTCCCGCAGTATTGCAGAGCTGCAAAATCTTGCAAATACACAGATACTTTCGGATCTTACAGTTATGCAACGGGTGCTGACTGGTGATTCCTCTTCCGCCTCATCCTCCATAACTTCTGATATTTTCAGCCCCCAGGGTACACTACTCACCGAATCTGACCCGGAAAAGATCTTATCCACATTGTCCGGCAAGATTACGAAAGATTTTCCACCATATCCACAGATTCATACACAGATCAAATACGTCCAGAAATCCATGGAAGACTATTTAAGCCCGGCTTTCTACATGATTCCGGCCATCGACAACACTTCTGAAAATGTAATCTACATCAACAACGGGCACCTCACCGACAACCTCTCTCTCTTCACCACCCTCGCCCACGAAGGCTACCCCGGACATTTATATCAGAATGTCTATTATGCAAGCCTTCATCCCGATCCAATCCGCTGTGTACTGAACTATGGCGGCTACACCGAGGGCTGGGCCACTTACAGCGAAATGATGAGCTACTACTTTTCCACACTGACGAAAGAGCAGGCTACATTATTTCAACGCAACTCATCTGTCATTCTTGGACTATATGCACTTGCCGATATGGGAATCCATTACGATGGCTGGAAGCTTGCCGATGCGGCGGCTTTTTTCCACACTTATGGGATAACGGATGATGCGACCATTGAGGATATCTATGATCTGATCATTGCCGATCCGGCTAATTATCTGAAATACTATATTGGGTATCTGGAATTTCTGAAACTTAAGAAAAATGCAGTGGATAAGTGGGGTGATAACTTTACGCAGATGCGGTTTCATAAGGCGGTTCTGGATGTTGGGCCGGCGTCGTTTGATGTGATCCAGAAGTATGTGTTTAAATAGAAACAGGGACGGGGAAAATTCCATTTTCCCCGTCCCCATTGGCTCATTTGCCCATTGGCCCCTTAATTCGTATTACTAGCCGCAATCTTCACCTTACTCCAAAGATTACTGATCTCTTTCTTCGTCTCCTCATTATACTCAAAGACTTCATCATTTTTATTATCTGTTCTTGGTATATATGCATCAATTCCTTCAAACTCTCCGCCCTTGCCATACAGATCTTCCATAACCTTCTTATTCGCTGATGTATAACCTACATAACTTGAATTGTCATAAGCTCCGTCATAATCGCTCGCATAATTGATAAATGCATGTGCGAGTTCCGGATTCTTCGCATTCTTCGGAATGACCATGGCATCGGACCACTGGTTTGTTCCACCTTTCGGCAGGTAGTATCCCATGTTCTCATTCTCATTGATTACATATGTCGCATCGCCGGAATAGATCAGACCGAGTGCCTTCCTTCCCTGCGCCATGTTATCAATGATCTCATCGGTAACGATCTCCGGCTTCATGGTCTGTACACACTGTACCAGCCAGTTATAAGCTTCCTGGATCTGGCTTTCGTCGGACGTATTCATCGAATATCCAAGTGCCTTAAGCGCCATCATGAAAGAATCTCTCTCTGAATCATACAGGTAGATGTCCCCTTTATATTTCTGATCCAGGAAAATGTTATAACCTTCTTTTTTCAGGTCTTTGATGTCGACTTTTGTCTTATCGTACACGATTCCGGCTGTTCCCCAGAAATACGGAACAGAATATTCATTCTCCGGATCATACGGAAGTCCTTTGACCGCATCATATAATTTATCCATACAGTTCAGTTTCGACTTATCCAATTTCTGTAAATATCCTTCGGAAATGAGTCTCTGGATCATATAATCACTTGGTACAAGAATGTCGTAAGCTTCTCCATTTGCAACCTTAATATACATCTGTTCATTCGAATCAAAATTTTCAAGAAGTACCGTTGCCCCTGTCTCTTTCTGGAAATCCTGGATAATATGTTCACCTACATACTCGCCCCAGTTGTAGATACGAAGCGTCTGACCCTCGAATGGCAATGGCTCTTTCTTGTTATTATATGTCACAACTCCGGCTACGATCGCCAGTACACACACAACCGCAACTGCCGGTACCAGTACATTTCGTCTGCCGATGCTGTTTCTCTTCGCACGTTTTGCAAAAAGTGCCGGTGCAGCATTGATGATCACAAGTACGATCGTGATGATCACAACCACCAGTGTCGAGATTGCATTGATACTAGGGTTGACACGTTTACTCATCGTATACACCATGATACTTAAGTTCTTCACACCACGTCCGGTTACGAAGTAAGAGATAATAAAATCATCCACTGACATGGTAAATGCGATCAATGCACCGGCTACGATTCCCGGCGTGATCTGCGGCACAACAACTTTCGTCAGTGCCTGCCACGGTGTTGCCCCAAGATCCATTGCCGCATCGGCAAGGTTCGGATCCAGCGATTTGATCTTTGGCATGACCGATAACATAACATATGGAATACAGAATGCAATATGTGCCAGAAGCATCGTTACATAACCTTTTTCCACATGAAATGTAATAAATAATAACATAAATCCGATTGCCGTTACAATCTCCGGATTCATGATCGGAAGGTTGTTGATCTGCTCCATCAGGTCACGCACAATCTTCTTTGATTTACTAATACCGATTGCTGCAATTGTTCCTGTTACCGTTGAAATAAAGGTCGCAAGCAATGCAATACTGAATGTTGTCGACAGTGCATCCATCATATCTGATGAATCCAGCATATGTTTGTACCAGCGGAGTGAAAATCCTGTAAAACTCGTCAGTGATTTTCCATCGTTAAATGAGAATATGATCATGTACAGGATCGGAAGATAGAAGAACACAACCGCCAGTATCATAAGGATCTTCCCTATCGGACGTTTTCCCTTATTATTCATAACGATTATACCCCCTTTCCACCCTGGTTACGAATCTCGATCTTACGGACAACCATCATAAGTACCATCATGATGACCGCCATGATCATGGAAATGGCACTTCCGAAGTTCCACTCTCCAACCGTAATGAACTGGTTCTCGATCATATTTCCGATGAGGAAATATTGACCGCCGCCGAGCAGCTTCGGTATGAAGAAAGAACTGACTGCCGGAAGAAATACCAGCGTAATCCCGTTGATGATTCCCGGCACGGAAAGCGGCAGTGTCACACGCTTAAATGTCTGCGCCGGGCTTGCCCCAAGGTCTGCACTCGCTTCCAGCAAGGAATTGTCCATCTTACTAAGTGACGTCTGGATCTGCAGGATCATAAATGGCAGAAAGTTATATACCATTCCCAAAAGCACTGCCTCTTCTGTATAAAGAAGAGACCCCTTTCCCAATCCCACCAGTTGTAAGATTCTCTGGATCAGGCCGCCGTCACTTAAGAGTCCGATCCATGCATATGTTCTTACCAGCATGTTGATCCACATCGGAATCGTGATCACAAGAATCAGCGCATTCTGCTTTTTCTGCTCACTGCGCGCAATATAATATGCGATCGGATAGCCCAGCAACAGGCAGATCACGGTTGTCTTTACCGCAATCACAATGGAACGCCAGAGGATTAATAAGAAATCCGGGTCGGTAAAAAATTTGGCATAATGTTCCAGTGTAAATGTGAACGACAGAATGGTATTTCCCTGGTCTGTCACTGAATAAAGTGCGATCAGAACCATCGGGAACACCAGCATCAGTACCGCCCACACAATGTACGGAAATGCTAACTGTGAAAATTTCTTCATCTTAGAATACCACCTTCGGCATAACATGGATATCTTCCGGGAAGAATGTCAGGCCGACCTCCTGTCCTTCCTCCGAATAATCCGTTGTATGGATCTTGAACTCACGTCCCGTAGTGGAAAATGTAATCTCATACACGCCTTCTGTTACTTCTTCCGGATCAAAATCATAGTCTACACTGATGTCCACGCTCTGGTCTTCATCCGTCAGTTTCCACCCCTGTGCATTTGCCCATGTCTTAAGATCTGTATCCAATGCCTGGGATTCTGTAATCTCATCTACCGTCTTGAAAAAGTTGAATGCCATAACACCTTCATTTGCCTTCTCATTCTTAACGAACGGCTGGTTAACTACAAAGATGGTTCTCTCGATGCTGGTTCCGTTTGCTGTGCTGAATGTTACCGGATACTGGCCTTCTTTTGCTTCCAGTTCATATTCAATATTTGCAATGGAAATGTACTCATCACTTTCCGTCTCCCATGCCTGTGCATTCGACAGTGCGACAATTTCCTTATCATCCAGATTCTCCACATCTTCCAGATCTACATAGAAGTTGTTGGCACTGATCTTCTCGCTTCCGTCTTCGCTGGTCACATCGTGATTACGGATGACACGCATGTTGACCGTAACACTCGTTCCGGGAACCGTCTCCACCATGATCTCATAGTGCACACCCTTGAACAGAACACTTAATACCTCACCTGTCATCTTGCCGTCTTTTACATCTACGATATCGATGTCTTCCGGACGGATCACGACATCCACCGGCTCATTTTCCTTAAAGCCCTGATCCACACAGTCGAACGTGATATCATCAAAACGGACTTTGTAATCCTCAATCATTCTTCCGGAAATGATATTGCTCTCTCCGATGAAGTTTGCAACGAAACGGTTTGTCGGCTCATTGTAAATCTCCTGCGGGGTTCCGATCTGAAGGATCTCACCTTTCTGCATAACGACGATCTTATCCGACATCGTAAGTGCCTCTTCCTGATCGTGTGTTACGAAGATAAATGTAATGCCGACCTCCTGTTGGATGCGCTTCAGTTCATACTGCATTTCCTTCCGAAGCTTTAAGTCCAGCGCTGCCAGCGGCTCATCCAGAAGCAGTACCTTCGGCTCGTTGACCAGCGCTCTCGCGATTGCCACACGCTGCTGCTGACCACCAGAAAGTAAGGTCGTATTCTTATCCTCATAGCCTTCCAGACCGATCAGTTTCAACATCTTCATAACCTTCTGTTCAATAATATCTTTACTCATTTTTTTAAGCTTTAATCCAAATGCGATATTTTCATATACGCTCAGATGTGGGAATAATGCATATTTCTGGAATACGGTATTCAGTTCTCTTTCATACGGTGGTTTTCCGGTGATATCTTCATTGTCAAAGATCACCTTTCCCTCATCCGCATCCAGAAATCCTCCAAGGATTCGGAGCAGTGTAGTCTTACCACATCCACTTGGTCCAAGCAGGGTTACGAATTCATTTTCATATATGTCCAGGTTGATTCCTTTTAACACAACCTGCGAATCAAAGCTTTTCACAATATTGCGAAATTCGATTAGTTTTTTCTCTTCCATGGTTCTCCTTTCCATGGGGACGGGTTTTCCGGCTTTTTTACTGTCCCCTCTGGTTTATTTTTAAAAGATTGGCGGTGTCGTGATCCACAATATCTTTGCCGGGCTATTCCCGTGATTATAAAGATAATGACTCTTCGCACCATCCATATAAAACGTCTCATGCGCCTTCACTTTATATTTTTTACCACCTCGCATAATCGTAATATTTCCCTTCAGTACATAGCCAAATTCCTCGCCCGTATACGACGTCTGGATATGACTCTTTTTATGCGGATAGAGTGTCATAAGAATCGGCTCCATCTGGTTCTTCTGCGCATTCGGAATGATCCATTCCACCTGGTAATCTTCTTTCTCATCAACGAAGAAATCATCTGTTCCGAACACGATCTGCTTTTCTTCCTCTTCATGAAAGAATTCCGACAGATTACTTCCAAGTGCTTCCAGAATGTCCTCCAGTGTCGCAATACTCGGTGCCGTCAGGTTACGCTCCACCTGTGACAGAAATCCTTTCGTAAGCTCACTGCGCGAAGCCAGATCTTCCAATGTCAGATCGTTCTGCTTTCTAAGCTCTCTCAGCTTCTTTCCGATATCCACATTTTCACCTCCATATTTTCAAAAGTTTTCTATTACTATACTTTTTTTTCAAAAATACCGAACAAACTTTATTATACACATGTATGTGGATAATGCAAGTGAAATGCATGTAAAACCTTGACATAAATTAAAAATATGCTATAAGGACATTGCCTGCCCGGAAGTCTGTGGTCTGCAATGCCGCTTACGGAACTTGTGATTGCAGTATATGTGGTGTATCATATGCGGAAATATACGTGTTCACTGCCGGGATAATGTGTTATCATTAACCATAGAAAATTTTCCAGAGGTAACCACATGAATACAGCAACTACAGCAAATATTCAAAATAATAATCCTACTGCCTTTTACCACCTCCCAGGCCTGTTTGAATTTTACGAATTGTACCGCATATTCCTTCCATTATTCCGGAAACACAGGGAATATTTTTACGACTGGTGTGAGATTGGCTCGATCTATGGCGCTCCTTCGGATTGTATCTGGGGCGGCGGGCGTACTTCATTTGGATATTCTGATCCGGAAGACGTGCTTGATCTGGTGCGGGAATACGGCATCTCGGCCCGGCTGACGTTCAGTAATTCGTTGCTACGGGAAGAACATCTTACAGATAAGAAATGTAACGAGCTTTGTAAAATGTTCGAACACGCCTCTGATACTGATAATTCACCACATACACACCAACTCCAGAATGGCGTGATCGTGCACTCCGAGCTTTTATTAAACTATTTACAAAAAAATTATCCTGATCTCTACCTTATCTCTTCAACCACAAAAGTTCTGACAGATTTTCAGGATTTTTTAACTGAAATAAACCGAGAAGATTTCCGTTATATTGTACCGGACTTCCGTTTAAACAAAGTATTCGATAAATTAGACCTGATGTCGCAGCACCAGAAAGATAAAGTAGAATTCTTATGCAATGAATGCTGCTGGTTCGGCTGTAAGGACAGAAAGACTTGTTATGAATCCGTCAGCCAGAAGAATCTCGGAAATTCTGCCCCGGAGTTTCACTGTGCTTCGCCGGATGGCGGTAACGGTTACCGCTTTTCCAAGGCAATGGAAAATCCCGGATTCATCAGTGTGGATGATATACAGAATATTTACATGCCCATGGGATTTTCTAATTTTAAGATTGAAGGACGCGGGCTTGGAAGTGCGCTGATTCTTGAATTTCTGCTTTATTATATGACGAAGCCGGAATATCAACTGCATGTCAGGGAAGAGATTTATCTGGATAATATGCTCGATCTTTTTTAGCCATGGGGACAGGGTTTTTGACTTTTTTATTGTCCCTTCCGGATCAAAAATGAACGCAAGAAAACCTGCCCGTCGGCAGGTTTTCTTACATTCTAATCTATTTTTATTTTCTTTTGCTTTTCTATATCTCAAACGTCTCCAGATCATCCGGCACATACAGATTGCCATGATAATACTGCTGTCCTTCCTCCGTATACAACTTCTTTCTCTCCGCCAGATGTGTCTCTTCTGTATGATACAACAACAGATTCGGCACACCGAGTTCTTCCGCAAGCTGGCATGCTTCTTTTACTGTACTATGATGCTTCTCATAAGGCTTGAATTTATCCGCCTCACCGAACAGGCAGAATGCCTCATGAAGCAGCCAGTCACTGCCCTTCACATATTTATAATCCACCTCATTGTACGGCTCGTCACCAACACAGGTGAATTTCTTACCGCTCTTAAGCTGCATGGTGAATCCGAACTGTTTCGCCTTTGTCGAACCAATGTCGAAGAATGTCACTGGACATCCGAGAATCGTTCTGCTGTCTCCGTCTTTCACGACATCAAACTGGATTCGCTCTCCCATATGCTTACAGACCTTCTGCTGGATCGTCATATTTGCGATTGCCTGAATCTTCTCTGCCAGCTCCTCATGGCAGTAAATGCGAAGATCACCTTCATATTTTCCCTGGTTCATTCTCTGTCCGATCATACGCACCAGCCAGATAATTCCAAGCACGTGGTCTACATGCTCGTGTGTAACGAAGATATCGTGGATATCATTCATGTCGATTCCTGTGTCTTTTAATACTTTCAGAATACGGTTGCCACCGCCTGCATCTACAAGGAAATGTTTCCCTTCATCGCTGATTGCATAGCAAGTATTATAACATTCACTTACCGTTGCATTTCCGGTTCCTAATATTGTTAATTTCATATGCTTTTCTCCATTTCTGGTTTTTGTACCGCTTTTTTCGTAGTACTTCTATCAGCAGTATAGCATATTTTTTTCAACTGGTTATGTACTGGATTTTGAAATAATATTCATTTTTTCTTTTTATAATATAAATGTGCTAAATATTTACAACACTGTTGACAATTTCCTCAAAATCTATCCTACACTCCCCATCATAAATTCCAACCGGCACTTCCCCATCCATTCCATATATCATCAGATCCATATTTTCTCCAAAATCATCTCCCAGATCATACACAATTACCTTCTGATTTTTCACATCCGCAATCTCCTGATGTGTAACGGCAGGTGCTACCATGTCATATAAAACGCCATCGATCACTTCATATCTCTGGTCATCGGGCAGGGCATAGTAATCCTCTAATGTATATTCCCCCTGCTTCTTTACCTGATATGCTCCCAGCACTTCTGCTGCTTTGTTCTTATCTGCTGCCAGCAGTTTTGACAATCTAATTTCACGATAAAGAATCATAGTAAAAAGCGAATGCTTTTTTGAAGTAATTGCATTGTAGCATATTTACTTTGTATATTCAAGAGTTAATATATTTAATTTTATTTTAACCGTATAACAATAACAAAAAAAGCCATTGGGGACGGAGGAAAATCCGTTTTCCCCGTCCCCAATGGCCCACAAATTCTTCCTATCTGTTAGATGCTGCAACACGTCTTGCATCTCTCATGATCTGTCCTGCTGCATAACCATTTCCAGACATCACTGCTGAAGCTACTGCAAAATACTCTGCGTTATCCAGAAGATATTTTTTGAAACGCTCCACTAAACCAGCCTTTTTCTCTGTGTTATTCATTACCATTGTATTCTTAATTGCTACTGTGCTCATATTGACCTCTCCTTTTTATTATCTATATATGATTTACATTTGTTTTCCGTTTACATCTTGTATTTTAGCCTTGTTTCTATTTTTAAACCAGTGCTATAATTATCTTGTTTTACAACGATATTGATATTTACTATTTATAAAAAAGGAGATTATTATGGCAAAAGCATATCACGAAGCCCTGCACCCACTCGGCAATCTAGGCATCCAGGTATCAATGGCAGCTCTTGAAAATACACACATTCCGGCACACTGGCACGAAGCCATGGAGATCTTATTCTGCCTGAACGGATCCGTCCGTGTTCATGTCGAACACGAACGCCTTACACTTCAACGTAATCAACTAATTGTTTTTGATTCCAAAGAAGTACATTCCATACATTCGGATTCCAACCTCTATATGTTCCTTTGTATCCACGTCGACAAGAAGCGGCTCTCTGTCTACTGCCCGGATCTGGAACTGTATCATATAAAGTGCCGCCCGGTTCCTCTGGATGATCCAAAATCCACCCAATACATCCATATCTGCCAGCTTGCCCATGATCTGACACGTCTAAATGTAGAAAACGAAAGCACCAGCGCCATGCGTTCGGACGGCACGGCTTTGCTGATGCTTGCTGATTTGATTCGTTATTTTTCTGTATATTCCCTGCCGGGAGCGACTGCGGGCACTAGTCAGTCTAATGATACTCTGCGAGAGATTATTACTTATGTAAATGAACATTACACCGAAAAACTCTCGCTGGAAGAAGTAGCTAATCAGATAGGATTCAGCAGGGAATATTTCTGCCGTTTTTTCAAACAGCATATGGGCATTACGTTTCTTCGTTATCTGAATGAAGTACGTATTTCTCATGCAGGGCGTCTCCTTATGAATACAGATATGTCAATCTCTGAGGTGATGAGCGAAAGTGGCTTCACCAATCAGACGATTTTTAACCGCCTCTTCAAAGAAATCTATGGGATGACACCCCGGCAGTCACGTTAAGCCATTGGGGACGGGGGAAGTGGCTTTTTCCCTGTCCCCAATGGATTTATACCAATCAATTGTAAAAAAGCAGAAGATTTTACTTAAACAACTAAGTTCTCCTGCGAAATGAGGAACTGAATATGACCAAAAGAAACACTCAGAAAAAGCTTACCCAGAAGTATCAGGTAAGTAACCATCGATTAAGAGCAAATGTAAAGTACAAAGATACCCTTTTCCATATGTTATACAAAGAAAAGAAAATCTATTATCTTTATATAATGCAGTTAATGGAAAAAACTATACACATCCCTATCAGAATTATCCCTTGAAGATTCTGTAAAAAGGACCGTTAATGAATATATAGAAGAAGGAATCTTATCAGAATTCTTATTAAAAAATAAGGCTGAGGTGATTAAAATGAGCATATATGAATATAACAAAGAATTTGAAGAAAAGAAGTTAAGAAAAGCCGAATTTGAATACGGTCAGCATGAATTGTTGAAAACTCAAATTCAGAAAAAACTTGCCAAAGGAAAGTCTATCAATGAATTTGCGGATGCTCTTGAAGGAAGTCCTCTCGTCATCCAGAAATTCATCGATGAACTGGAATATGAAAAGGCACATTCGGAATTGAACTTATAAAAAGCCAGCAGGGACAGGAAAAAAAACACTTTCCCCGTCCCCCTAATAAACTTTTCTCTTTGCTGCCGGCAGGATGCCCATCTGCTCCCTGTATTTTGCGATCGTTCTTCTAGCCACAACAATTCCCTCTTTTTTCATTAATTCTGACAATTTCTGATCACTCAATGGATGCTGTTTATCTTCCGATGCAATTAAAGTTTTTATTCTTTCTTCTACACAATCTTTACTGTCCCCATTCACCGTTTTACTGATAAAAAAGTATTTCAATGGAATTTCCCTGTTTTTAAAGCACACTGATTTATTTGAAATTGCTCTGGATATGGTTGATTCGTGCATTCCAAGTTCTTCTGCAACTTCTTTCAGTGTAAATGGTTCCAGCCTGCCGTCCTTAAGGAAAAAATTGCTCTGATGTTCTGTAATGTTCGAAACAATAGAAAAAAGTGTCCTCTCCCGTGCATTCAATGTGTCTACCAGCAGACGGATTCTTTTCAGATATGGTTTTGCAAACTCCGTCATCGCTTCATCCGTTGTCATATAATATTCCGGCCGCAACTGCAGTGCTTCATAATTATTCAGCATTTTTACAGTCAGACTTTCATTCTCTTTCAGAATCTCTACTTCACATTCCATGTATAATGCATCAGCGGCATACTCTGCTCCTGGTTTTGGATTCAGACATCTTATTATTTTTACACATTCTGTTATCTGTTCAAGTGTACTGTTTTCCAGCCTGCTGATTTCCGGCAATTTATTGTTAGCTAACAATTGAATATGATTCTTCACGATTTGAATACATTTCGTTTTATATTTTGATTCCGATTCCTGCAGCTGAAGCACCATACATTCCTGCAGGTTTCTTGCAAATACCCCCGTCGGTTCCATCTGTTGCATACATCTGATAAAATTCTCTACTTCTTCTTCCGTATATTCCGGGAAAAATTTTATCACTTCATTTATACTTTCCTCCCGCAGATAGCCATTGCGGTCTAAAGAATAGATTAAAAATTCTGCAATATGTTCCGGGACTTTTTTTGAAAGAAATCCTATCTGTTGCAATAAATGATCCTGTAACGATTCTTTTACGGCATTATTTTCGATGTCTGACAAATCCTCCTCAAAAGACATACCTTCTTTATTAAAAACACGCCGGTCAAAATCAATCAATGGATTTTCCTGATATTCTTTCTCCAAATAATCCGTCAATTCTTCTTTATTAAATTTTAAAATATCCAGAAAAAAGCTTTGCTCTTGTGTCAGCTTCTGTTTTTGCTGCTGACCTTGTTTCATCGAAAGAATCATAAAGTTCCCCACTATAAACTCAAAGAATGTATTTTCAAACTTCCATCTTCATTATCTGCGGCTGCATTTATCCTGAAATCCAATGATCCGACCGGATATATTCTGCTTGAGAATACATATCTGCCGTCGTTGATAAACATTTCAATTGTACTGTAATCCATATAAATCTGCATTTTCCGCATGATATCATCATAATAACTACAAGTACGGATCTGCCATCCGTCTTCTCTTTTTTGCTTTAACACTATATTATCTTTTTTCAAAGTAAGTTCGAGCAACGGTTCATTTTTATCAGCTATTTCAAAGCATAATTCTTCATAACGACCGGTTAGCAATAATTCCAGTGGCTGATTTTCAATATTACAATTCCATGATGCTCCAGGTACCGTCTTTTCGAGAACTTTTGTACGTAATTTTTTCAACTCTTCAATCGGAGTCATGAGAAGACTGCCATCTGATGATATTTTTAATTCCCTTGGCAATGTCAGTAAATGTCTCCATCCGTCTTCCATCTCTATTCCCGGCGAATCCGGAATTGCAAACCATGCAAAAAGAATTTTACGGTCTCCACACTCCATCACCTGTGGTGCATAAAAATCAAATCCATGATCTAATTTTTTATACGAAGCATGACTGAACATCCCTTCTTCATAATTCATCTTTCCGGTCATATACCCACTTTCAAACGAAGCAGAAAATCCATTCTCTTTTTCCAATCCTTTTGGTGAAATGATCAAAACATCTGTATTTCCTATCTGCACAAAATTCGGGCATTCCCACATATTTCCGATGGATCCGTCAGAATCTGCAAACACTCCGCAATATGTATACTCCTGCAGGTCCCGGCTTCTGTAATATACAACTTTTCCGCATTTATCTTCTGTCTCCCCACCGATAACTGCATAATAATTTCCATTCTTTTCCCATATTTTGGGATCACGGAACCTCATTGTCGTATCTGCCGGCGGGTTTTTTATTACCGGATTTCCGTCATATTTTTCAAAATGAATTCCATCTTTACTCACTGCAAGATTCTGTGTTTCTATATATCCGCTTTCCTGATTCACATGACCTGTATATAACAGATACATCTTATCATCTTTGATCACTGCACTACCGGTAAAGCATCCGTCTCTGTCATAACTTTGATCAGGGAGCAGTGCCGGCTGGCACTCCTCCCAATGTAACAAATCAGAGCTTATTTTATGTCCCCACCCAATATTTTCATTTATCAGATGCTCCGGGTCTGCCTGATAAAACACATGATATACACCATTGTATTCAACCAGTCCATTCGGATCATTCATCCATCCCTTTTCCGGTGTAATATGATAGATCGGTTTATTCATCGTCATCTCCGCTTTCTTCTTCTGCAAGTATCTCTCTTAAAGTTTTCATTACCGCAGCTTCTTTTATCTGTGGAATTACCGTTTCCATACTGCTTCCGTCTTCCTGACAATTCACCGCTTCTACAAGTGCCGGCAGATTTACCCCGGTAATAATTTCCATCTTTCCTGCATAACCGGCTGCAAGTTTTGAAAATTCATTAAATGGACTGCCAAACAGAAAATCAACCATTACAAGAATTTCTTCTGTATTTTGATCATTTACCAGCCTCTTTGCTCTTTCTGCAAATTTACTGATTCCTTCTTCATCAAGGCAGAGTGCCGTTACATTTTCTGCCGGTCCCATAACAAATTCCAGTGATTTCTTCATTCCTTCAGCCATCGGGCCATGACTTGCTACAATTATTTTATACATATCCAACCTTCCTTTTATGCTAGACTGTCTTTTAAGTAAGATTTCGGAGCACTTGGTACTAAAATTGTTGTAATCTCTACTCCTTTATCTAACAGTTCCTTAAATGCTTCTTTTTCTTCCGGTGTCACACTGATAGTCGGACGTAAATGTTCCGTATTTTCTCTTGCTGACATATTTCCAACATTTACAGTCTTTATATCTAATCCCTGATCGATCAGATATAAGATATCAAACGGAGATTTTACCACTACCAGAACTTTCTGTCCGGTATATTTTCCTGCTTTAATATTGGTTACTGCGGTTTCTCTTGTAATGATCGATGTACTGACATTCGGTGGTGCAGCCATACGAAGTACGGTTTTTAATGTTGGGTTTGTTGCAACTTCATCATTAATTGCCATGATACGGGTTGCTCCAAGATCATTCGTCCACTGTGTTGCTACCTGTCCGTGAATAAGACGGTCATCGATTCTGATATGTATAATTCCTTCCATTATATTACCTTCCCTTTTTCTTTATTATTTTAAAATTCCAAATACTGCACATAAGATAGATGCAACAATGATCATTAAGATAATCCATACCGGTTTTACTTTCTTTCCGAGCATCCAGTATACAAGTGCTACAAGTGCTGCCGGAATTAACCCTGGCATGATCTGATCCAGGATCTCTGTACCTGTCATTTTCAGATCTCCCTGTTTAAAGGTAAGTGCAACATTTGCTTTTACAACTGTCGGCATCAGTGCACCAACTACAGTCAGTCCAAGTACAGCAACACACTCTTTTAAAACTTTCATCTTTGTTTCAATTGAATTTACAAGGCTTGTTCCGGAAGCTATACCTGCCTTAAATAACGGATATCCGAGTCCCTTTAAAATCCATGTTACAAGAATCCAGATGAAAATTCCAGCCACACTTCCGTTTAATGCCATATTAGCAGCAATTGCTCCAAATATTGTCCATGGTATTACAACAAATACACTGTCTCCCAATCCTGAAAGAGGTCCCATCAGTCCTGTCTTAATTGCCATAACCGCATCCAGGGAATTCTCTTTTCCCTGTCCTTCAATTCCCATGTTAACTCCCATAACATACGGGTTCATATATGGACTGCAGTTGTAATACTGTAAATGTGTCTTTACTGATTTTTTCAATCCTTCCGGATTTCCTTTATAATTTTCTTTTAACCATGGAAGCATGGAATATGTATATGCCATACTCATCATACGTTCATAGTTCAGCGATGCCCCTCCATTTAAAAACCAACGAAACAGAGATCTTTTCTGAGTCTTTGTTAAAACTGTCTTTTCTTTCTTACTCATCTTCATCCATACCTCCTGCTACAACCGGTGAAACAGCTTCTACGCTTTTGTTTTTATAAATGATCAGTGCAATAGCAAAACCAATCAGCGCAACTCCAAGAATCGGAATATCCAGATATACTGCTGCAACAAAACCTACAATCAGATAGCCAAAGTAACTCTTAACAGGCAGATAGCGAAGTAAAAGTCCAATACCTACTGCCGGAAGCAGACCACCTGCGATTGACAAACCACTTGACAGCCAGTCCGGGATGTAATTGATGATTCCACCAACAAGCTTTGGCCCAAAAATAACTGTCAGCAATACCGGAATTCCTGATGTACACATCGTACACAATACTCCACAATAGTGCATTCTCTCAATTCCTTTGTAATTCTCAGCTTCAGCAAATTTTTCTGCTTTATTCTGGAAAAAGATATTGATAGACCATTTCAGCACATCCAACTGAACCATTAACATAGCAACCGGGATTGCCAGTGTGATTCCGATAGAAGCATCCTGCTTTGTCGAAATTGCAATATAACTACCAACCAAAGCAGCTGTCTGATAATCCGGTACAGAAGCCCCTCCGAAACTACTGATACCAAGAGTCATTAACTGAAGTGTTGCTCCAATATAAAGACCTGTCTTCAAATCTCCCATAATCAATCCTACGATCAGTCCGGCTGTGACCGGCTGTGACGTTCCGATCATTGTTCCGTTTTTGTCATAGTTGATAAAAAATCCATAAGCAATGATCAATAACATTTGCCATAATTGTACATGCATTTTCTCTTCCTCCTTAGATTCTATTTTGCATTCTACTCTATTACATGCAAGAAGCGTGCCAACTTTCTCTCAAATCAAAATATTAAAAATTTCCTTTATTTTCAAGGCTTTTCCTGATTTGTACGAAAAAAATAGTGTCTAATCATGCATTTGGACACTATTTTTTCTTTAGACACTATTCTATTTTTGAATGACAGACTGCAATATCTGATATAACAATAAATATTCTGCATCGGAGATTTCTATTTTATATTTCATCATAATGGATTTGAAAATATCTTTTGAAACCTCAATAAATTTTCTGCTCTCCTCATTAATTCCTTCTGTATCAATACTGTCTATTTTTCCCGATTCTTCTTTTACCAATACTCTTTCAATCATTATCGATGTATGTAAAAACAAATTAATCCGAAGGAAATTCGGCAATTGTACATGATAGTAGTTTTCATACCCGCGGATTACCTGATCCACTTCCTGCATAACTACTTCCGGATTCAGAAATCTCAGGCGGGATGCCACACCTTTTAATGTGAATAACTTAATAATATCATTTGTAAATTCCCTGACATTTTCTTTATTTAACATAAATTCCGGAAAGGACGGGTTTGTAAAACCATTTACCAGATCTTCCACATTCATTACCGGTACTACCGTACTGCTAAGCGGTGTTGTTGTAAAGACAACTATCGTATTATGGAAATCTTCTGCGGCTCCTCTGTTCAGCTGTTTTTTCAATTCCGAATAATCCATCGTAAGAATATCAATTTCATCCGTATTGACATATCTGCTCAGAATTTCCTTAATTTCTACCGCAATTCCTTCTCCCGAAATGCAGGATACAATAATATTCGGCTTCTGGGACAGTCCTTTATAATATTGCATTTTCATATTAAATTGTGACATATCCATTTGTGTAATACGATAAATATCCGCTTTATCAAAGAGACTAAATCCAAGTTCCAGTGCAAATGCCGTTGAAACATTGTTAACGATCACCAGATCCCCGTCTACATTACGAGATATCTTATCATACATTCTTTCCAGTGATCCCATATCTACCAGAAGTACCAATCCCTCATTTGTCTCGATATCTCTTACATAATCATTCACTTTAACGATCAGATCTTCCGTATGTACCTGTATTGGCATATCAAATGCTTCATAGACATAATCGCCGATCATTTCATTTGCCAGACTTGCCATGCTTGATGCGCTGTGCTCTCCATGCATTAAGATCAATGCGTTGATCTTTGACTTTACCTTCACCTTGTCTGATAACCATACCGTTAATATCGTCTGCAGAAATTCCCTTACATTATCATTATAATCTTCCAGCACAGCATCCAGTATCCGGCTGATCATCACTTCATATTTCCGATATTTTTTCTTTTCATATCCACTGATCTTAAATGCCGCTCCAAAAAATGTCTCGTCAAACAACACCGCTATGACCATCTTATAAAATTCATCTATCTCCAACTCATTTAAGCGATATCCATAGCTTTTCAATATTTTATTGATGCTGTTTCTGCATTTTTCTTCATAGTGCCTGAACGGAGGAATCTCACAGAAATTATTTTCTTTTTTATTTTCTTCAAGTCTTCTTGTAATGGTCTGTAAAAACAGCTCCAGTACTTCTTCTATTTTTGAGTAATTCATCCCCGGCACAAAACACCCGGTAATATTACTGAAAATCTGATAGGATGACATCCATTTTTTCTTTTCCGGACGGTTCCAGTAAAAATGAAAACTATCGGATGATTCTTTTCCCGGTGTAGTGATTCTTAATTCTTCTTCTCTCTGCTGACTATATGCCTGTGCACACAAGACTTTTATCTTACTTTTTACAGCACCTATATTTCCTTCCTCGTGCAGATTCAACATTCTTCTGAAATACTCTGAATCCACGCATATATTCTTCTTTAAAATCTCTGCTTCATTCTGAAAGAAGGACGATACCAGCAGGAACCTTTCACCATATGACCGCTCCAGAAAATCCGGAATCCGGATTTCAAACGGAATCCTTCTTCTGAATGTTGCAAGCAATGTACTGTGAATATCTTCTGTTGTCGCAAACAATAACCGGACCTTTGCTGTCTGCCAGTTTTTGCTGTCGCCCAACATTCGATATTTTTGCGAATCGATAAACAGAAATAGTTTTTCCTGATTTTCTGCTGACAGGTTGTGTACCTCATCCAGGAAAAGATAACCTCCATCCGCCTCTGCAAGCAGTCCCTGTTTTTCTTCATTTGCACCTGTAAAAGCACCCTTTACATGTCCAAATAATACAGATGACAATAACTCCGAGTTATTCGCATAGTCCGCACAGTTTAATACAACGAAAGGAGCATTTTTTTCTACTGCCCCGGATTCTACCGCATACTGATGAATCAATGATGCAAGATAACTTTTTCCTACTCCGCTCGCACCACATATGATCATCGTCAGTCCATTTACCGGATAGTTCACAGCTGCTTTACATTTTTCGATTACTTGTTCCATCGAACCGTTATAGCCTATAAATTTTGAAAATACAGATACTTCTTTCTGAGCAACCGGTCTTTCATCTATCATATTATTACACTCTTCCGCTTTCTTTTCTGTATCTGTCGGAATTGAAAAATGTACCGGCCGGTTAGTTCCTTTTTGCAATTTTCCTTCTTTTTCCAGCAAGTTTAGATAATGTGATGCAACATTTCTTTTTATTCCGAATATTTCCGCTATACTTTGAGCCGTTACACCATCTTCTTTTATATTTTTCCTGATATACTGATAGATTTCTTCTTTTGCTTCCATTTTATATCTTCCTTATTATTCCTCCGCCAACTCCCCAAACTCCGTCTTCTCAAATTCCTGAATGGAAATATGTCTCTTATTCGGGTTCGCATACACGAAAGTCTTATCTACATTCTCTAGATAGTTCTGGATCTTATCGTTCGTCGCGCTGATGATCGCCTGGAAACCAAGTCCGCGGATCAGCGAGATACAGCTTGCCACCTTCTCGGCATCCATCTTGGAGAACGCCTCATCCAGCACAACCAGACGCAGTGTCGGTGACCGGTGCATCTTCGGCGACAGATTGATCTTATAAAGCTGCGCAAAGCTTGCCAGAAGTGCCACGTACAGCGGGTTCTGCCCCTCCCCGCCGGAGTTCTTCTTGATCATCTTACTCAGTCCGATCGTCATCTCCTTATCGCCATGTACGATCTGCTGCATATCGAATGACAGATAGGTTCGGTAATCCGCATACTTATCCATGTTACGTTTCGCCTCATCCATCTCGTCCTTCGTCGCATTCTCCGGCGGGATGAAGATGTTGATCAGCTCGTTCATCATCTCCCCATACTGGTTCTCATGCTCCATCGTGAACATATCAAGCTGGTTGTCCATCGTATCATCTAAGTCAGACGGACGGATCTGCAGGGAATCATCCATGAACATCTTATAATATTTTCCATCTGCACCCTTGTTCTTCGTGATCACGAACTGATACTTATCCTTACCGAAGTCCAGTTTGCTGATGATCCGGTTCAGCTCATCCCTTCTCTGATAAGCCTCCAAGATCGCACTTCGGATCTTGAAGATGAAGTCATCTTTGAAATGCTCCACAGCCGCTTTCGCCTGTGTCTTCGCCGACTCCCTGTAAGTCTCCAGATGATCGCAGGACAGCGAATTCAAAAGCTTCTCATACGGCGCGTTGTCCCGGATAGAAGTTGAGAATGTACGGTTCGGATATTCTCTGATATAACTGCTTCTCTCTTCCACCAGCTTCCGGTAAGCGTCTTCCTCTTCTTCCCTGAGCGTATATACCCGCGAAACCATCTGACGTCTCAGATACTCATAATTCTCGGATTTTCTGCCCGACAGATATTCCTGGAACTCCTTCTCGTAACGCTTATCTGCTACTTTTCTCTTCACGTCCTTCATCTGTTCTTCCGATTCGAGAACTTCTGCATTCAGACGTTCGATTTCTTTCTTGTTCTCCCAGATTGCTTCCTGCACCTTGGATACGGATTCTTTCTTCGCATCCTGTGCCGCCTGCACTTCTTTCTTCTTGCCTTCCCATGCAGCAACGGATTCATCCTTTAACTTCTGCATCTGTTCCAAAAGCTGAGCCTTTTTCTTTTCTTTGGAAATGATTGCCTTGCTGTCAGCCAGCCATCCGAGATAATCCTCTGCCGGCTGTTTCAACATCTCCATCTGCATTGCCTGGCGGATCTCTTCTAACAGCTCCTGTACCGGCATTCTCTCGCCATTTAACTTCTCACATTTTTCTTCCAGCTTGCGGATTCTCTGGCGCATACTCGTCTCACCGATGTAGGCTCTTCTGGTGTAATTCTCCGGATTCATGTGCTGCAGTTTGTAGCTCTGGTACAGCATACAATCCGGTGTCACACCGATCCTGCACTCACGCAGTTCATCCAGTGATTCGCATTTCTTTACATTTCCAAGGAAGAAATTAATGTATTCCTGCACATACGCTTCTTTCGCTTTTACTACTTCTGCCAGCGCCCCCGGCTGTACCTGATGCTTGTCCTTCGTAAGCTTCTCCGTATCCAGGACTGCTGCCCGGAAGAAACGTTTCGTATCCATCTCCTGGTAAATGTCCATCGCAGCCCTGGCATACTTTGGTTCCACGATCAGCTGCAATTTATTATTTCCAAGATAACCCTCCACTGCATTGTGCCATCTCTCGTCCTTCACATCCAGAAGGTCCGCAAGAATATGCACATTCACGAACTTGCCGCAGCGCTCATGCAGACGGTTACGCAGTTCGAATCTTGCCTCTTCCAGCTCTCTCGGATAAGCCTTCTTTCCCTGCTTCAGTTCTTTTAATTCTGCTCTTGCCTCTTTCTCTTCTTTCTTGATCCGGCGAAGGTCTGCATCCGCTTCCTGTCTCTGGTCTTCCAGCTCCTCCTGCAGATCTTTTAATCCTTCCTGCAGGCGCACAAGCTCTTCTTCGGAAATGCTTCCGTCTGCGAATTTTTCGATATCCCAGATCACCTGATTTGGCGTAATGTCTTTCTCCGTCCATGCCTTCAGATGCTCTGCAGTCTGCTCCCAGCGGACTTTTCCGTTATTCAGACGCTCCAGCGTCTCATTTAATGTATCCAGGTCTGATTCCAGCCTTGCATACCCACTGTCTGCGATTCGCAGAATGATCTCTTCATACTCTTTCTGCAGGTCCTTTTCTTCCTGCTCCAGCACCTGTTGCTGCTTCTTCAGATCTTCGATGGCTTCCTGCCTTACCTTGATCCGGTCTCTGGCTTCCTGACTCTTCACCTCATGGTTCATAATCTCCAGACGGTCGATCTGATAAGAGCACACCTTCTCCTCATCGGATTTTTCTGCATACTGCTCATACTTTCCGCAGATCAGCTTCAGTCTTCTGATCTCCTCCATCGTCTCTTCGATCTTACTGCGCATGCGTCCATACTGCATGACACTTTCCTGCAGATCCTCAATATGGATATCCTGCTCCATACAGATATATTCTTTTACGAAATCTTCCAGTTTGATATTCATACGGAACGAGATCGCACGTTTGAATAGCTTTGGAAATTTTTCCATGTCCAGACCGCCAAGATAGATATCGTATAGCTGTCTCCGGAATCTTTCATTACTCGGTCCGCAGTAGAACTGTTCCGGCGTAAAGGAACGCTGCAGGTACTCACGCATTTCCGCAGTGGTAAGACACCGGCCTTCCGAACGGTAATGATTCGGAAGTAATTCTCCCGTGTGCCAGAAGAACAGGCGGCTTACGTCATTATTCGACGTATCCACGTCAAACACAACACCGACACACTGCTTATCTCTGGTATTCGTCTGTGTCAGCTCCAGCACGATCGTACTGGAAAAATTACGGTTTCTTAAATACTGTGATTCATTATTTTCACTGATATTCACCATACCTCTTAAGTACTCGATCAGTGTACGGTCCGAATCATCTGCTGCCGCCTTGTTGAAAAATCCACGGCCATCCGTATTGGCATACAGCACGATCTGGATCGCATCCAGAACCGTCGATTTACCACTTCCGGAATGTCCGGTGAAGAAGTTGATTCCTTCATTAAGCGTCAGTATCTTTTTATCTATGTAATGCCAGTTATTCAGGCATATCTTCGAGAGTGCTTTGAATGGCTGCTTCGTCTCCAATTTGATCCTCCTCACTGAATGTTGCTAATAATTCCCTGATGTCGTCTCCTAAAAGTACCGTATGGATACAAGGGTAGATGACCAGGCGGGTCGACTCGTTTAATTCTTCCAGAACATCAAGCGGCTCGATGATCTGATACTTCTTCAGAAGTGCGATCGTCCGTCTCATTTCCGTAATTGACGGAAGACTCTTCAATACATGAAATTCTCCCGCTTTTCCGTTTACTGCACCAAGTGTTGTCACCACATGGCTGCTCGACGATGCAGTCTGCATCTGCTCGTCATAGATAAGCTTCAGCACCAGTAAATAGATCGTCGCCAGACGCGGCAGCTTCTCGCCCCACAACTGTTCGCCCTGGATATAGATCACACCCATATGTACATTTTCTCTGAGCGTGATCCCTGCGACTTCAAAATATGCTTTAAAAAATTCCAGATGCTTCGTACAGGTACGGTATTCTTTTGTATACTGCATCCTTCCCGCACGTTTATCAAATTTTCTTTCCAGGAGAAATGTCTGACGGTACAGTGTCTGGATGACCTCTGTGACCTCTTCTTTTTCTTCCTGGGTTAACTGTTCGTAGTAATCTATCATTTATTTTCAGAACTCCTTTTATCTATTACACTCGCCGTTTCACAAACCTGAGTGCCGGATACCGGTATCCGGCCTTTTCCACCATCTCCGGTTCTTCTTCCAGCACCATATATCTGCTGTTCTTACGCGTACTGTAATCATAAGCAAGAATCAGTTTTTCAAATTCTTCCTCGTCAGCAATATTGATCTTCGACGCATCCATCACTTCATCTTCCATATTATTCTCGATGAATTCTTCAATCTGCTTCTTGCTGAACCGCATCTGTATCCGGTTCAGTCTTAAGATATCGTCCTTATCCAGATCTCCCGTCGTCTCATCCGGAAGCAGCTGACTGATGAAGTCTTTTCTGGATTTTCTTCTCTTATATAAAGACTTCTCTGACAGGATCTCCAGAAGTGACAGATTCATGCGCTTTCCGGTCTCTGTAATAATCTCTTCCATCTGCTCCGGTTCTTCCGACATCTTATTCAGAAGCTGTACCACCAGGCCCTTCGTATCCGTCTCACCGCTTAACAGATAATTCATTCTGGTTACCGTTGCCCGGACATATTTCGTATGTTCTTTGTCCATATTGGCAATGCGGTGCTCGATATCGTCAAATCCACGCTCGATCAGATCCAACAGATCCAACACATCATCCTGGTTATCTCCCAGCATCTTCGACCGTGCCTGTACCTTCATGATAAATGCTTCATCATCCCGGATCTCTCTCAGACATTTCTTAATATCCATCTTATAGATATAAAAGTTGTCCGATGTTTTCAGAATATGATACTTCTTCCATACGATCTCTTCCACATAACTGTCTAGATGTTCCCGCAGAATCCCACTGTAAGAATCCTGCTGCAAGAGCTTCGCAAAGAATTTATTCATATTATGAAGCATATCCTGCAGTGCCTTATTCAGCCGCCTCGTATTCACCAGAGCCGTCCTTAAGAGCCCGACACTTGCCCGCGGATCATTGCGGAACGCATACAGCGTTGCATACACATTCTGAATATAAATGTCCGTCTCCGATGCATCTTCCGAATTCAGCTTTTCAAATGCATCGATCATCACCGCCGCATAATCCGGAATGACAATATTTGTCACCAGTGTATTATAATCCTCGATACGCTTCAGCCATCCTGCCCGCAGCAGCCAGTTTAAGATCCTCGAAGAAGGCGTCTCCAACATATCAAAGTCTGTATCATTTTCCTCCCGCTGTAGCTCAAAGCGCTTCTTCGCATTCATATCACTTAAGATCTGGATGCACACCTCTTTCGTCAGGAAATAATTATTATATTCGTATTCTTCATTAATACATAAAAGTGCTTCAATATAAATATCCCGGTTGACCGAACGGAACAGACTCCAGAACGTATCCGGGATTTCATTCATTAACTGCATCTTGTTTTCCTCCAAATGATTCCTTACAATTCTACCATTTTTAGGGGAGTTTTTCTACTGCAAGTTATTTTCCAAAATTTTATGTACTCTTTATTTGTTTTTTGCCTTCATAGCTGATATGATAAAATAATAAAGATAAAATAAAAGACAATATAGAAATGAAGACGGAGGTAAAATTATGTCCGAAAATATAGAAAAAGCAGTACAGACCGAAGAATCGTCTGAGACTAAAGGAACTGACAACGTTGTGCTTTATCCTGTTTCTGATGAGGAGAAAACTGTATCTGCTGCGCAGGAAACTTCAGATACTGAAAGCAAAGCTACCGACGGTAAAACTGCCGATAACACTAACAAATTCAGTGACACCCAAAATACAAAAGAATCTTCACCAAAAGATGCGGAAGAAGAAGAAGAAGACGATGACCTGGAAGAAGATTTCTACGAACAACAGGAAAAATCCCGCTCCAAAGACGAACATCCGTTCCGCGAATTTTTCTCCAATTTCCGTTCCAAACGCAAGATCGAGATGAACCGTGATGAACAGATCCTCTCCCGCATCAGCGATGAAGATCTGATGGAGTATCTCCGCATGGAACAGAAACGTATGGAACTTCTCCAGCAGGCAAAAGAAGTACGTGAGAAAAGATTCTGGACTACATTCCAGCTCTCCATCTGTCTGTTATCCGTTATCCTTGTTATTTATTTTCTGAAGGATAATCCGGTAATACTCGTGACGATCCTGTATACATTCGGAATCCTCGCCGCCCTCCGTATCTGGAGCAAAGGCCAGAATGGAAAGGACAGCAAAGGCAGCAAAGATAAAACCGATGCTTAATCCCCAAAAGTTATCCACAATCACCCAATATCCTGTGGATAAATCTTTTTCTGCCGCAGTTTAATGTAGACAACTTCCCGGAACAAAGCATAGAACACTGACATCAGCGGAATAAAGATCAACATTCCAACGATCCCCATCAGGCTTCCGCCTATACTTACCGCAGCCAGCACCCAGATAGACGGAAGACCGACCGAATTACCCACCACATGCGGATAGATCAGATTGCCCTCTATCTGCTGGAGTACCAGGAACAGTACGATAAATATCAATGCCTGGACCGGACTCACCATAAATATCAGAAACGCACCGACCGCACAGCCGATGAATGCTCCAAAGATCGGGATCAATGCGGTAAATGCGATCACAATTCCCGTAAGAAGTGCATACGGAAGCCTAAGCAGCGTCATCGCAATCACGAACATGGATCCCAGGATCAGAGCCTCTACACACTGTCCCGTCAGAAAACTGGAGAATGTCTTATATGTCAATGCAAGAACCTCCAACGCAGCCTCTGCTCTTCCCTTTCTGACAAATGCAAATAACACTTTTTTCGCCTGTCTTCCCAGCTTTTCTTTCTGCAGCAAAATATACATTGCAAATACAAAAGCGATAAAGAATGTTCCCACGGCACCAATGATATTTTTCGCTGTATTGATCGTGGATTCCAGCATACTTCCGGCTCCGTTCTTCAGGAACTCCATCGCAGCCTCCATCACCTTGTTCCAGTCAAATTCCAGATTGTTGACTACATTCATGATCTCCTTATTATTATGAAACCAATGATCTGCCCACTCCTGCAGCTGCGGGATAAAATCCTGGATACTCTTGCCGAGACTGGCAAATGTCCCGGCAAGCTGCGGAATCAGCCCGAACATGATAATTGCAAGAAGCCCGATCACACCGGAAAGAACGATCAGAAGACTGATCCCTCTGGCATATTTTCTTTTATATTTTTCAGGAAACTTTCTCTCCGTGAATAATTTTCTTTCCACAAAATTCATCGGAACGCTTAAGACGAATGCAATCGCACCGCCAAGCAGAAATGGATATAAAATATTCAATACGAATCTAAACGCATCCATCACAACATCATATTTCCACAGACAGACGATCAATAATGCCGTAAATACGATCAGCCCCCTGATCTGTTTTACCGTTTCTTTTCTCAATTCCATTCTCTGTTTCTATCTCTCTTTCAAATATTTCATTCCCTGGATCACAGGAAGATTCAACAATGCAAGCCCGTATACTGTCATCAGCTGCTTCAGGCTCAACGTAACTACTTTGAACATTCCGTGCAGTCCCGGAATCATAAGAACACTTGTGATCAGGATCATACCCAGGACAAATGCTCCGATCAGATACTTATTATTAAAGAATCTCTTTGTAAATATTACCGGCTTATCATCTTTACAGTTAAATCCATGCACCAGACGGCTCATGCATAAGGTTCCGAATGCCATCGTACTTGCAAGAGCTGCATTCTGGCTTGTGTATCCGATCAGGAATGCAGCCATCGTCATTACACCGATGCTTACTCCTTCCGTTGCGATACTCAGCAGATATGGCTTTGTAAGGATTGACTCGCTCATTGGTCGTGGTCTCTGCTCCATAACCGCTTTGGAATGTGGTTCTACTCCCAGTGCAATTGCCGGCAGACTGTCTGTCAGCAGATTAATGAACAGCAGATGCACCGGTGCAAATGGAACCGGCAGTCCGGCAACGGATGCACATAATACAACCAGAATTGCCCCGAAGTTACCGGACAACAGGAATTGAATCGCATTTTTAATATGCTGATACAGATTTCTTCCATTTTCCACAGCTTTTACAATGGTTGCGAAATTATCATCCGTCAGGACCATCGCTGCCGCATCCTTGGCAACCTCACTTCCGGTCACTCCCATCGCAACACCGATATCGGCCTGTTTCAACGCCGGTGCATCATTCACACCGTCACCTGTCATTGCTACGATATTCCCTTTTTCCTGCCATGCACGGACAATTCGGATCTTATGTTCCGGCGAAACCCTCGCATACACAGAGATTCCTTCTACGAAATCCTTCAGCTCTTCGTCCGACATATCTTCAATTACGGCTCCCTCGCAGGCCTCCGATTCTTCTTTTAAGATGCCGATTCTCTTTGCAATAGCCGCTGCAGTAATCTTATGGTCACCGGTGATCATGATCGGACGGATTCCCGCACGTCTGCACTCCTCCACCGCAAGTCTCGATTCTTCTCTCGGCGGATCCATCATTGCGATCAGACCGATAAATATCAGCTGGTCCTCATCCTCCGTACCGATCTCTTTCTCTTCCTCCATCTGCTTATATGCAAATGCAAGAACCCTTAAGCCTTCTTTGGAAAATTGCATGTTCTGGACGGCAATGTCCTCCCGGTCGGAATCTTTCATCTTCCTTACAGTATTCCCAACCCGTATTCTGTCCATACGCTCCAACAGGACATCTACCGCACCTTTTACGATCATCATATGTCCTTCCTGAAGGAGTGCATCATTCATATTGTGAGCAGTCGACATCAGCTTCCGGTCACTATCAAACGGCACTTCCGACAATCTCGGGTATCTCTCCCTTACCTGCATCGCATCAATACCAAGATTCGTTCCAAGATTGATGAGCGCCGTCTCTGTCGGATCACCGATCTCCTGTCCGTCCGTATTCGTAGAATCATTACAAAGAATACTGAATCTTAAAAGTAATTTTTCATTTTCATTCTTCAGATCAATCTTTCCTGCCGGAATCCTCTTTCCATTTACATAATAATCCTCGACCGTCATCTTATTCTGCGTAAGCGTTCCCGTCTTATCCGAACAGACAATCGATACACTTCCCAGACCTTCCACTGCCTGCAGCTTACGTATGATTGCATGTTCCTTTGCCATCTTCTGCGTACCGAAGGATAACACGATCGTAACGATCGAGCTTAAAGCCTCCGGTATTGCCGCAACTGCAAGTGCAACAGCGAACATAAATGCCGAACCCCACGATTCACCCTGAAATACATTCACTCCGAATATCACTACAGAAAATGCCAGGATCAGCACCGATAATTTCTTTCCGAAATCATCCAGATTCACCTGCAGCGGTGTCCTCTTTTCCGAAGTATTCTTCATAAGATCTGCAATCTTTCCGACTTCTGTCTTCATACCGATCGCAGTTACTTCATATCTTCCTCTTCCATATGTGACGAAGCTTCCGGAAAATACTCGGTTCGTCTGATCTCCCAGTGCCGCAGCTTCTTCCACTTCATCCAGATTCTTCTCTATAGAAATGCTTTCTCCCGTCAGAGCACTTTCATCTACTTTCAGACTTGCACATTCGATCAGCTTTCCGTCTGCCGGGATACAGTCTCCTGCTTCGAGGATCACTTCATCACCGATCGTGACTTCCCTGGACGGGATCTGGATCACGCTGCCATCACGCACAACCTTGGCTTCCGGTGCCGATAACTGCTTTAAACTGTCCAGTGACTGCTCCGCCTTTACCGTCTGTATCGTTCCAAGAACCGCGTTCATCGTGATCACGACGAAGATAACAATTGCACTCTCCGCATCTCCGAGAATTCCTGATATGACCGCCGACACGATCAATATAATAACCAGAAAATCTTTGAATTGTTCCAGAAATATCCGGAGTACACTTTTCTTTTTTCCTTCCGTCAATTCATTGAATCCATATTTTTCCTGATTCTTCTTTGCCTGTTCACTTGTTAACATCTTATTCTCCTTTCTGTTGCGCAAAGTTATACAAAACCGTTGTGCAAAATAAAGCGTAAATCTTAATAATAAAAAAAGAGCCCTTTATTGCACAAAAACTATGCAATAAAAGTCTCACCATTTCATTACGATACGGATGACCTGTCTGTCATCGTACTGACGTCATCGTAAACATCTATCCTTAAAAATAAATAGATGCCGATTACTCCCTTTTATTAAAATATAATATAAACATTTTTCTGACTTCTGTCAATCATTTTTAGCAAAAAAAAGAAGCAGTACTTATATACTACTTCACTCTCATTCCATGAGCGTGCGGGGATTCGAACCCCGGACAACTTGATTAAAAGTCAAGTGCTCTAC